>QMCD01000065.1_pt1 | contig 85740 bp, 77 predicted proteins | sample 1821841 | NCBI WGS metagenome assembly QMCD01 (sample SAMN01991225, study PRJNA193472) | Termite gut metagenome, whole genome shotgun sequencing project. | isolation source: worker | host: Macrotermes natalensis
ATTCATGACCTGCTCCGTCCGAAACCCAAAACCATGCAGTTATCATTGTTTGATATAAAACACTTGGCTTGGCATGGATAAAAATGGGGAAACTCAAACAATTGAAGCTTGACACGGGCTGTTTTTGAGTATATAATGATAAAAACCTGTGAAGAAGAGCAAGTACTTCCCGTAACATGTATTTCAGAGAGCCGCAGAGGGTGAGAATGCGGTATAGATGCCGGGTAGGAATGGGCTTCTGAGGGCGATTTGAATGACCGCAAGGTCTAGTAGATGAGACGGAGAGGTACTTCGTTAACAACACAAGCATATGTCAGTATGCTATGAGCGGATGTTTATTGCATCAAGCCGGGTGGCACCGCAGGAGTTTACTCTTGTCCCAGCAATTATTGGGATAAGGGTTTTTTTATGTCCTTTTATCCCATACTAAAAAGGATGAGTGCGCTTTAAGCGTGCGGATAGGAGAAAGGATGAGTGATAAGGTGATGGAAGGAACAACTGAAAAAATGAACGGAAAGACGGTGGAAAGAGAGATCCCCTACAAAATTTATCTGGAAGAACAGGAAATGCCCCGCCAATGGTATAACCTCCGTGCTGATATGCAAAATAAGCCGGCCCCCCTGCTAAATCCCGGTACGCTGCAGCCGATGACAGCAGCAGAGCTGGAGGGAGTCTTCTGTGCCGAGCTGGTAAAGCAGGAACTGGACGACAGCACGGCTTTCTTTGATATTCCGGAAGAGATTCTTAACTTTTATAAGATGTACCGGCCGGCGCCTCTGGTAAGGGCGTACTGCCTGGAAGAGAAACTGAAAACCCCGGCTAAGATCTATTACAAGTTCGAGGGAAACAACACCAGCGGAAGCCATAAGCTGAATTCGGCCATTGCGCAGGCTTATTATGCCAAGAAACAGGGACTGAAGGGAGTGACGACCGAGACCGGTGCCGGCCAGTGGGGAACGGCACTTTCCATGGCCTGTTCTTATCTGGACTTAGATTTAAAGGTCTATATGGTTAAGGTATCTTACGAACAGAAGCCTTTCCGCCGGGAAGTGATGCGTACCTATGGTGCCGTCGTGACACCGTCGCCTTCGGCAGAAACCGCCGTAGGGCGGAAGATTTTGGCGGAATTCCCCGAAACGGGAGGCAGCCTGGGCTGTGCCATCTCAGAAGCGGTTGAAATGGCGGTTACCAATGAAGGCTATCGTTATGTGCTGGGCTCGGTATTGTCACAGGTGCTGCTTCACCAGTCGATCATCGGCCTGGAAGCCAAGGTAGCCATGGATAAATATGGGATCCGTCCCGACGTAATCGTCGGCTGTGCCGGCGGCGGCTCCAATCTTGGCGGTCTGATCGCGCCGTTTATGGGCGAAAAACTGCGGGGCGAGGCCGATTATCGGATCATTGCCGTGGAACCGGCATCCTGCCCCAGCTTTACCAGAGGGAAGTACCGCTATGATTTCTGCGACACCGGAATGATCTGTCCGCTTGCCAAGATGTATACTTTAGGCAGCGGGTTTATACCGGCCCCCACTCATGCGGGCGGCTTGCGTTTCCACGGCATGAGTTCGATCCTCTCTCAGCTCTATGATGATGGACTGATGGAAGCCAGAGCGGTAGGACAGAAGGAAGTATTTGTAGCCGCAGAGCAGTTCGCCAGGGTGGAAGGCATCCTGCCGGCGCCGGAAAGTGCCCATGCCATTAAGGGAGCAATTGACGAGGCGTTGAAATGCAAGGAAACCGGTGAGGAGAAAACGATATTGTTCGGTTTGACCGGTACCGGGTATTTTGACCTGACCGCCTATGAAAAATTCCACGACGGTAAGATGGAAGACACGGTTCCGACGGATGAGGAGCTGCACAAAGGCTTTGCCAAGATTCCGCAGTTTCCGGGAAATGAGATCGGATAAGAAGTCGGTGTCTGAGCGGCTATATTCTTATGAAGGCGGGCGGTTCTGCGTGAGATCCATGTAAAAATTAGCCAGTGCCACCCGCAAATAAGGCATGACCCAGATGAAACCTATGCAGCAGCTGAATAATCCCAGTAAAAACAGCGGTATAAAACTAATCCACAGATGAAACAGCCGTCCTTTGTGGCCCGCCATTAAGACAGAACTCATCCGCAGGATATCCTTAGGCGTGCGGTCGGCAAAATCCAGCAGCAGGAACATGGCCTGTGAAAACACCAGAGAAATATAGCAATAAACGCCGATACCGATTGCTGTGAAAACCAAGCTTAGGATGAGAAAATGATACTGGCCGGTGCTACGATATACGATCAGAAGGACAGATGCCGGTAGATTGGCAAGTAAACTGGCTCCACTTAAGACACATTGGATAATAACGATTTTTTCCGTCTGATAAGTAAAGCCGTAAAAGAGATCGCGGATGCTGAGCGGCTCGTTACAGCAGATCTTCAGCGACATAAACAACACGCCGATCCGGACGACACCGGCAAGAAGATTGACAATAAATGAAACCAGATAAAAAAAGATGACCCCGATGAGGGTGCTCTGATCTACAAAAGCGAGGGGGATCGTCTGCAGAAACGACGAGATCAGTACGACAATTAAAAAAGCCGCAGCGGCTATGGGGTACTTTCCTAACAATTGTCCTGTAGCCATAGTTTTCAACATGGCTACAGAGCGGTATGCCGGCGTAGAGCTTGCTTGTGCCTGTCCGGCTGGCGTGTGTCCGGCCGGTGCGGGTCCTCTCTGAGTGGGTCCTGTCTGCATGATAAAAGTCTCCTGATTAAACAGCCAAATCCATATTCATGCCGACCAGCCCGGCGGCATCGGCAGCTTTTTTATTCTTTTGGTATGGATTCGATTCGTCACTGTATCTTATTTTCGTGCTTGTGAGTCCTCCGGCGACATAGTTGCGCCCGCATTCGGGACAAACTGCCATTTTGATGGATACGTTAGCCGAGATCACTTTGCCGTTATTTTCGGCGGCTTTACTATAGGCATTGGACACATGTTCCTGTTCATGAGCGCGGACAGCGGCCGGAGCTGCTTCCGGGGAAATATGTGTCGGTGATTTGAAAGAAACGTTTTCGTCGGAACCGTCCTGATATGTGCGGTTGGCGCAAGTCTCGCATTCCGCCGGAGAAGATGCTTTGCCGGGAGTGGCCACGGTAGATTCACCGGGATTTTTGACGCCGCCGGCAGCTTCCGTACCGGAAACAGCACCGGAGCTTTGTGTGCCGGTGGCAAATGGATTGCCCCAAAAACTATATGCGCCCAGGTTCCCGATATTCATAGCCGTCTCCCTCCTGATAATATAGTATGCGGAATGTATGAATCCTTGCAAAACAGTAATTCGTATTCATGTGCTTATTCAAGTGCTTATAAATGTACTAATTAATGTCCTTATTAATGAGCTATTGAGGAAAAAATTCAATCAGCTGCCGCATCATGTTCTCATAGGAATCACCAAATAACATTTCCGAGGACTGTCCGTAAACTTGCTGCATCGTCTGGTCGGTCTGTCTTCCGAAATCTAACAGAACTTCGGGATTATTGACTAAATAAATGATGTTAACTGCTGTCAGTATCAAGGAAACTGCGATTCCGCCGACAGAACACAGTAAGCCTACTTTGGCACTGCCGGACAGCTTGCGATCGAAACCCTTAGATAAAAGTGCCAAAATCCCTCCGATGCAGCCTAAGACGATCGGAAGGTAAAAAGTCATGCAGGTACTTAACGCCGCAATGCCTAGTATCATCGCCGCGCCAGCCATCACTTGACCGGTAGGGTGAGTGGGCTGGTCATAGTAGCCGTAGTTTTTGTTTTGATTATAAAAATACTCCATTAATACTTTCCATATTTGTGACGTTTCTGATAGTGCTTTTATTTTATCACTTTTAAGAATAAAATACAAATCAAATGTGAATTAATTTCGCTGTCTGACTGGCTACTTTCAGCGAAAACAGCTTACAGCGAAATAATTCGCGAAAATAATTCAATATTGAAAAATATTGACATTCTATCTATAATAGAGTTACTGTTCACAGCCAATGTCATTTACTTAGAGAAGCAGGATTCGACGGATCGGGAGCAGAGTAGGCAAGACTTGATAAGGAATAGAAAACTTATTGGCTTCTTTTTGTGCAAGTTCCGTCTAAATTGTGGAATTCCCGAGCCCCCAGCTACTCATATCTAAACTTATTGACATGACATGGTTTATAAAGGAAGAAATGGTATTAAGAAAAAAGAAAACTAAAGTGAGAGGGTTACGGATGGACATATTATTAAAGCTAAAGGAAGAACTGAAAGTAGAGAAATGGCAGGTTGAAGCCGCTGTAAACTTAATTGACGAAGGAAATACCATACCGTTTATTGCCCGGTACCGTAAGGAAGTGACCGGCTCGCTGAATGATGAAGTGCTGCGCGACCTGCACGACCGGCTTATCTATCTGCGCAACCTGGAAGAAAAGAAAGAACAGGTGTTGGGAAGCATTGAAGAACAGGGCAAGCTGACAGAAGAGCTGCGGGCAAAGATCCTGGCGGCAGAGACCTTGGTGGTCGTGGAGGATCTGTACCGTCCTTATCGTCCCAAGCGGAAGACAAGGGCCAGCGTGGCTAAAGAAAAGGGTCTGGAAGGCCTGGCGGAATTTATCCTGGCGCAGACGACCAAGGTACCCGTGGAAGAAGAGGCGGCAAACTACATTAATGAAGAAAAAGAAGTGACATCAGCAGAAGCGGCTATTCAGGGTGCGAAAGATATTATCGCGGAAAGCATCTCTGACGAAGCCGATTACCGCATCTATATCCGTGAAACCACCATGGCGGAAGGCAGTATTATCAGTGCCGCCAAGGATGAGAAAGTACAGAGCGTGTATGAAATGTACTACGCCTATGAAGAGCCGTTGAAAAAGGCGGCGGGTCACCGGATTCTCGCCTTAAACCGCGGTGAGGCGGAAAAGATCCTTACGGTGAAGATCGCAGCGCCGGAAGAGCGGATCTTACAGTTCCTTGCCAAAAAGGTCATTACGGCGGACAACCCCTATACCAAGCCGATTCTGACCGATGTGACAGCGGACAGCTACAGCCGCCTGATTGCTCCCGCCATAGAACGGGAGATCCGTAATGAGCTGACCGAAAAAGCAGAAACGGGAGCCATTGGCGTATTCGGTAAGAATCTGGAGCAGCTTCTGATGCAGCCGCCGATTGCCGGCAAGGTGGTTCTGGGCTGGGATCCGGCCTTCCGTACCGGCTGTAAACTGGCCGTTGTGGATCCTACCGGTAAGGTGCTGGACACCCGCGTAATTTTTCCGACCGCGCCGCAGAACAAAGTGACGGAGTCCAAGGAAATCGTTGCCAAGATGATCAAAAAATACGGGATTTCCCTGATCAGTGTCGGTAACGGCACCGCCTCCCGGGAATCCGAACAGATCATAGCGGCGTTGATTAAGGAACTGAATATCCCGGTCCAGTACATTATCGTCAATGAAGCCGGTGCTTCGGTTTATTCCGCAAGCAAGCTGGCTACCGAAGAATTCCCCCAGTTTGACGTCGGCCAGAGAAGTGCGGTTTCTATTGCCCGCAGACTTCAGGATCCCTTGGCGGAACTGGTGAAAATCGATCCCAAGTCGATCGGGGTAGGCCAGTATCAGCATGACATGAATCAGAAGAAATTAAGTGATGCCTTAAGCGGTGTCGTCGAAGACTGCGTAAATAAAGTCGGGGTAGATCTCAATACTGCCTCCGCTTCGCTTTTGGAATATATCTCCGGGATCACGAAGGTGATTGCCCGCAATATCGTTGAATACCGTGAGACCAACGGCCGTTTTTCCGACCGCAAGCAGCTGTTAAAAGTAGCTAAGCTGGGTCCCAAGGCATATGAACAGTGCGCCGGTTTTATGCGCATCATCGATGGGAGCAATCCGCTGGATGCCACCAGTGTCCATCCCGAATCCTATGATGCCACGATGAAGATCCTGAAGCGCCTCGGATTACCCTTGGAAGATTTGAAAGAGCTGCAAAAGAAAGCAGCTTCCCGCAAAGGCCATCCGACTACTATCGCTGCTGCCGAGCTGCCGTCCGGTACTGCGGCCAGACAGCCGTCCGGTGCTGTGTTCAGGCAGCCGTCCGGTACTGCGGCTCAGCCGACCGGTACCGCCGGATCTTCGTCAAAGCAAAGGGAATCGCAGGGTCAGCGGATCGTCATCCATAATACCGATACGGCGATGGGCAAAGCCCTTGCCGCCGCTATAGGAGGCATGGTGCCGGAGAATGAAAGCAAGGGAAAAACCAGCGGCGGAAACCGTATGGCCAAGCCTGAAAACGGCAAAGGCAGTCGAGTTTCCCCTACAGGAAAATGCGACAGCGTGGTCGGAACCTTGGAAAGAAAAATACCCGATAAGAAAGCCTTGGCCGCGGAGCTTGGCATCGGCGAGATTACTTTGGCAGATATCTTAAAAGAACTGGAAAAACCGGCCAGGGATCCCCGTGAAGACATGCCGGCTCCCATTCTCCGCCATGACGTGCTGGACATGAAAGACCTGAAGCCCGGCATGATTTTAAAGGGAACTGTCCGCAACGTGATCGACTTTGGTATTTTTGTGGATATCGGCGTCCATCAGGACGGACTGGTACACATTTCCCAGATCACTGACCGGTTCATCAAACATCCTTTGGAAGCGGTCAGCGTCGGAGATATTGTGGACGTCCAGGTTCTCGGCGTGGAAGAGGCGAAGAAACGGATCAGCCTGACGATGAAGATCGGGAAGAAATAGCGGTCTCTACATAATAATTACCGAATTGCTTTGTATGTGGGCTATCAGGTGCGATTCCCGGTTTTATCATGACACTGTCGGGAGGGGCATCCTGATAGTACCATTCATTAAACCGAGTGACCCCTCTGAACTCAGCATGGGGATCGGAATACACGACAGTTTCATGGAAGTCCCAGGGATCAGGTCTAAGGTAGAACAAAGCATTCGTGTAAGGGACACCGGATAAGTCCGCCACGGGAAAGCCCAGGCTGTCGGCGTACATAGCGGCCTCGCCATACCCGTCATAAAAAATGCCGGCAATCATACTCCGGTATCCTTCGCCGAAATATGCGGATGTGAAGCTTAAGAAGGATATTCCCAGGATCACAGCCGTCACAGGTAATATCTGTTTAAAATAGCTCGATAATATTGAGATTCCGGTAACACAGAAATAAATGAGCGGAATCCATATCATATTGATCCTGTTGATATTCGTATGAATTACACAACCGACGAGCACTGACGCTATCATCCATAAGTGCATAACCCATTTGTATTTTTGGTTTTCCGCTGTTGACATAGCCTTATCTGTTAAGGCTGTTTCAGAGGCTTTGTGTTCCGGATGCGCTGCCCGGTTCAAGTAAAAGAGTCCAAACAGTGCAAACGGGGTCATATATTTATAAGTAATACCGAAGCCTTCAATCTGATTCCATGGCAAGCCGTCGTTTTGATGAATCACCAGATTCAGCAACGAGCCGGCATTGCTTAAGAATCCCGGAAAGTCAATTACGGACCGAAGCTGCGTCAGTCTGGGAGCTGTAAATATTCCGGAACGGATCTCCGGTAAGTCAAAGATATTCACCAGATAAAAACAACCGATCGGGATGGATAACAGGAGCAGCGGAACTAAAAATGAGACCGCCTTTTTTATTTTGCTACCGTCATTTCTTTTTGATAAGATGATAAGGATTATTCCGGGCACGATGACCACCATGGCAAATGCTACGGTTGAATAAGCATAGACCGATAAGGAAAACAAGGCGCCCGTTAAGGCATACTGCCAGGGCTTATTATCCTGAAGCGCACATACTAACATGGTAAAGGAAAACAGCAGCATATGGGGAAGGAGATTACAATCAAGCGCCCACCGCGACGCCATAATATGCCAGGGACAGATGCTGAAGAAAAAGGCCCCGAACAGAGCGGTATTTTCATTGTGCAGCCGCTTTAAAAGTACATAAAACACCAAAACGGAAGCAAGGCTCAGGCATGAGCTGGGCAGACGGACTACCCATACCGACAGACCGAACACCCATATCAAAGGAACTAAAAGGTAACTCAGCAGAACACTGGCTCCGCTGCCCCATGAAATATGATAGCTTGGCAAAAAAGTTCCGTTACGGTCGATACCGTAATGGGCAATTGACCATGCGTCGTATCCGGCGGAAGCCTCATCCTGATTTAACCCGCCGGGGATGTCAGGGAAGCTCCAGGCCCGCACACATACCGCAATGAACAGTATGAGGTAGATCAGATTCTTTTTATTATTCAATACCTCCTTGATAGCTCTCATATACTTACCCGATTATTTGACCGACCGTTACAGTGGTTCGGTTATTTGAGCGACCGTTACAGCGGTCCGGTTATTTGAACGACCGTTGCAGCGGTCCCATTATTTGTTTCGTGACAGATGAACAGCAAAAGCGCCAATTTCCGGTGTTATGTAAATGAGGGTCAGCTTTCCTTTTTCATCATATACAGCACTTTCATGGTCGAAGGTATAACCCCGACTTTTTAAGTGATAAACAGCCCGGTCTATATAGTTGGTGCTGATGGCGATGTGACCTTTGGTGCCGCGGCCAGGGCCTTTCATGATCTCAAATCCTCTCCCGACAAAAAAAGATACGGGTAATTCTCTGATGTCTGTGCCTAAGATGGCTGAAAAATCAGCGGTGACCGCTCTTGCTTCTCCGTCATCGGCAGTATTGATCCCGACATGACGCAGTTCAAGTCCAAGCATGGCAGTTACGGCTTCTTTGGTCAGGGCCGTGATTTTATCAAATTCGCCGGCGGCTATCATGTCAGGCTTGACCATAAAGCTGCCGCCGCAGGCAATTACCCGGTCAAAATCCAGGTATTCATGCAGGTTATCGGCAGTGATTCCCCCGGTCGGCATAAATTTTATATGGGGATAGGGGGCGGCAAGGGACTTGATCATGGCTAGTCCGCCGGCCGCTTCCGCAGGAAAAAATTTGATGACATCCAGGCCCAGCTCAATCGCCTGCCCGACTTCGGTTGGTGTGGCACAGCCGGGAATCACGGGGATCTGATGACTCAGGCAATATTTGACGACATGGGGATTCAAGCCGGGACTGACAATAAACCTGGCACCGGCCTGAACGGCCTGCTCAGCCTGTGCCGTTGTCAAAATCGTTCCGGCACCTACCAGCATGTCCGGAAAACGCTCCGTCATTACTTTAATACTATCACCGGCAGCGGCGGTACGGAATGTCACTTCCGCACAGTTAAGGCCGCCATTCCGTAAAGCATTGGCCAACGGCTCGGCATTTTTCACATCTTGTATCTCGATCACCGGCAGGATGCCGATGTCCTGGATTTGTTTCATTATCATGTCCATAACTTTGTCCTCGTCTTGTCTTAGTTTGACTTCTGTAAACTATTGTAATGGAAAGACGGAAAATATTCAAGGAATAAAGTACTCAGTAAGCAGAGATGTTATATATATTATCACTAAAAATAGCACAATAGTCCTGTATAAATTTCATATAGCGCACTAAAAAAAGTGATGATAATATAGTAATTAAAAGATATAAAGCCGGGAGAATGCAAGTAAGCTAGCTTAATACGCATACAAGATAGCTTGGAGAGCCAGCTATTTACGATCTAAGATCATTTTTATGCTGGGACAGGCAATTGAGATTATATGGTGATTAATTGATGAAAACCCTTTCTTATGAGCAGATGCAAGGGTTAGAAACCCCTTGTATGGTAGTAGATATGGAGCAGGTGCAGCGCAATATCCGCAAGATGCAGGAGATTGCCGACCGCCGCCGGTGTTGCCTGCGGCCGCATATAAAAACCCACAAGTCAACGGAGCTTGCCCGAATGCAGCAGGAAGCCGGAGCGTGCGGCATTTCCTGCGCCACGGTATCGGAGGCGGAAATCATGGCGGCGGCGGGGATAGAGGATATATTTATCGCCTATCCGCTGGTCGGCACCCATAAATTGATTCGTGCCGAACAGCTTTACCGCAGGGTCAAAAGGTTGATCCTGGCAGTGGACAGTGTGGAAGGCGCCAAGGCGTTGTCCCGTTTGGCAGTGTCCAGTAAGCTTATCCTGGAGGTGCGGCTGGAAATTGACACTGGTGCCGGACGGACAGGCATTCCCATGGCGGAGCTTAAGAAAACCGGTCAGGAGATCAGGGGCTTGGAAGGGCTTGCCGTGACCGGGATCTATACGTTTAAAAGCCTTATTTACCGTGGTCAGCCGACGAAGGATGCCGGACTTGCCGGAGCGGAAGAGGGTGCTATGATGGCGGAAGCAGCAAAGCTGCTCAGGGAAATAGGATTTGCGATCCGGGAAGTCAGTGCCGGCTCTACTCCTACGGCGGAGGCTTGTGCTGCTACCGGCATGGTCAGTGAAGTCCGTCCGGGTTCGTATATTTATTACGACCGGATGACTTATCTGGAGGGAGCCTGTGCGGCGGAAGAGATTGCGGCGGCTGTTTATGCTACAGTTGTCAGTACCCCGGAACCGTCGATGGCGGTCGTGGACGGGGGGAGCAAGACCTTTTCCGGTGATGTGGTACTGGCAAGTCCGCCTTTTTATTTTGACAGCTACGCTTTTTTGCCGGATCATCCTCATCTGCTATTGGAGCGGATGAATGAAGAGCATGGCATATTGCGTTCCCGTCAAGGACCGACAGGACTGTCAGTAGGTGATGTGGTAGCGATGATTCCCCTGCATATCTGTACAGCGGTGAATCTGCAGGATCATTTTTATGGCGTAAGCGAAAACAGGATCAGACAGATGCCGGTAGATGCCAGAGGAGCATTGGTCTGATCGGGGCAGGGGGATAGGTGGATAAGATGCCGGAAAAGACACTGATTAAGAACGGATGGATCGTCGACGGAACCGGCGCTGCGCCTTTTTTTGGAGATATTTTGATTGTGGATGGTAAAATAGCTGCAATTCGTGCAACGGACAGCAGCGAATCAGGATGCTACGGCACCTTGGCGGCCGGTGCAGATATGGTGTCAGCAGATGTCGGCAGTACAGGAATACAGGTGACAGATACTGCAGGAGTACAGGTGACAGATGCCGCCGGCCGGCTGGTGACCCCTGGTTTTATTGATATTCATCGCCACCTTGATTATGCAGTGCTGAAAGACGGATTCGGAGCAGCCGAACTGGCGCAGGGCATAACGACAGCAGTGTCGGGTTCTTGCGGCCTGACCCCTTTTCCGCTACGCAAGGAGACCGGGGAACAGCTTGCCGCCCTGCTTTCTCCTTGTCTGGGAGCCGGCGTCAGGCCGGAGCTGTTTGGGCACTACCGCGATTATGCGGCCTATCTCAGATCCGTTCCGTTAGCGTTTCATATCGGGAATCTGATCGGTTCCGGTTCTGTCCGCATTGCGGTAAAAGGATATTCCCAGAGCGGTTTTACGCAAAAAGAACTCGATGAGGCCTGTGGACTGGTGGATGAGGCTATGGAGGCGGGAGCTTTAGGGCTGTCCATGGGCCTCATGTATCTGCCGGAGTATTATTCCACCAAGGACGAGCTGACGGCTTTGGCACGGGCGGCGGCCAGACGAGGCGGTGTGCTGACCTGCCATATCCGGGGAGAAGGAGACAGCCTGGTGGCATCAGTGGCGGAAATTATCGGCATTGCCAAGGCGGCGGAGATTCCCTTACAGATCAGTCATTTTAAATCTTGTGGGGCTAGGAACTGGCACCGTGAGATTTATCGGGCGATAGAGCTGATTGAACGGGAGCGTAATCGGGGGATGGATATTCATGTGGACTTTTATCCCTATACCGGCGGCGCTACTACGCTGCTGTCTCTGATTCCGCCCAAGTTCCGGCGGGCGTCAGAAACAGCGATGTGGAACGAGATGGCCGGCCCCGAGGCTCCGGCGGCACTGGAACAGGCTCTTGCCAAGACACATCCGGGCTGGGATAATTATATCGAATCCTTGGGTATGGAGAGGATTCTGATCACCCAGGCTCTTTTGGCGGAAAATCAGCAGTATATCGGCAAGACCTTGGCTGACATCCGGCAGACCGGGCGTAATCCCTATGAATTTATCTGTTCCTTGCTGGCAAGTGAGCAGGGCAAGGTCGGCATCATCGTGATGAGCATGTCGCAGGCCGATGTGGATGCAGTGGCCCGCTTACCCTATTCTCTGGTGATTTCTGATGCCCTATATGGGGAAGGCGGTCTGGCTCATCCCCGGCTTTATGCGGCTTTTTCCAAGATACTGCGGGATCTTGTGGCAGAACGGAAGATTTTTGGCCTGCCCGAAGCAATCCGGAAGATGACCGCCATGCCGGCAGAAAAACTACATATCAAAGACAGGGGGGTTATCCGGGAAGGCTATTATGCCGATTTGAATATTTTCTCCTTGGAGGAGATCAAGGACTGTTCTGATTTCCGCCAAAGCGGCCGGCTTTCCGAGGGAATGGGCTTAGTGCTGATCGGCGGTAAGACCGTTTGGAAGGATCAGCAGGTAATTGATGGGAGGCAAGGGAGATTTATTGGTCTCTAGGAAGAAAGTGTAAAATTTAATTCGCACGGTTAAGGAGGCAGAATACATGAACGAAAACAAAGTGAACCCGATGTCAGAAATCGACACCGGAGCAGGAAAAACCGACACCGGAGCCGAAAAAACCGGAGCCGAAAAAAAAGGAGCCGGAAAGCTCACCGGAGAACAGCTTGAGGCAAGAATCCGGGAGCTGGGTTTCGAGCTGCCGACGGCACCGGCTAAGGGAGGTATTTATACCCCTTGTAAGGAATTCTGCCAAGGGAAGCTGGCTTATGTATCCGGATGCGGTCCGGCAGTCAGCGGACAGAATATCACCGGAAAGGCTGGCGCAGAGGTTGATTTTGATGAAGCTTCGCAGGCAGCAGTGAATTGCCTGCTTAATGTGCTGGCAGTGTTGAAAGCGCAGCTGGGGGATCTGAGCCGCATAAAGAGTTTTGTGAAGATGCTGGTTTTTGTGGCCAGCAGCAATGATTTTTATGACCAGCCCAAGGTTGCCAATGCCGCTACCGGACTGCTGGCGGAGATATTTGGCGAGGAGATCGGCTGTCCTTCCCGTTCCGCCATCGGCGTTAATGTGCTGCCGGGGAATATCACCGTGGAAATTGAGATGCTGGTTGAGCTGGAAATGTGATAACTAGTAGTGCGTTCTTTCACATAAAGTATTCTGCGAAAGCCTCCCGGAACGGGCGGTATTTTCTTATCGCGTCAAAATACGATTCGTTCACCTGGATTTCCCGGTTGAAAAATGCGTATGCGACTGCCGCTTCGGTATAATACTCTTCATAGGAGGTATAATGCCCCTTTATTTCTTTTGCCGTCTCTTCCAGCATCTGTACGGCCTCTTCAAAGCCGAGCCATTCAAGATACAATCCGATCCGGCATAATAAAACCAGCATACTGACATCAAAGGCCTGAAAAACAGTGTCTTTCAAAAGAAAACCGTTCTTTTGGACAAACAGCACTTCGTCAAATACGAGATTCGGATTATTTTTCCGGTAAAATTGATCCTTATGCCCGGTGTGAGCGGCCTTCTTAAACAAATCTGTTAACTGGGCACGGGAATGGCTGCCCAGACGACAGGAACGAATCGCCGAAAGCAGCAAATCCCGGTTACGGATGTTGAATTTCTCTCGTAAGAACTGATTCATGATCAATAGCCTTTTTTTGAATTGATCAGGGGCAAGATCTTCCGCAAAACCGGATAGAAACCTCGGCGAAAGAGCCGCCTGGCCTTTCAGTCCACTCGCGACAGCTTCCCCCGCATTGTCCTGTCTCAGAATCAGTCCATGTTCTCTGATATCGTTGATCTGATAGGCCGGCCAGCCTAATAAAAGGCTGAAAAGAATATCTTTTGAGATTTGTGACATTTCGATTTTTTACCTATTCCCATTCCAATTTCTATACCAATTTCTTATTTCCTATTACTTGAGCAGGGTTCTTTTCTATATTTGTACTAAATCCAGGAGTATTTATAAAAACCCTAAAAAATATAACAATACATAGACTAAGGCAATCAGTGCCGATACCGCGATCAGAATCAGCCCGCCGCAAGTCAATAAGTCCGACTTCATTTTCCTTATTTGGAAGAGCTGCCGCTCTGTCACCATAAAAGGAAACGGGGCATCGGCCTCAGCTTGTTCCATTTGGGCATATAATAAAGCGCCCATAAAATTGTCATGCTTTGCGGTATGGCAAAAGAATAAGGCGTAATGTAAAAGGCGATATTTTTGCTGCATGAACAAGGACTGAAGCAGAAAGATCTGAGCCATCGCGGCGCCTTTGGTACGGAACCAGAAAGCAAGGCTTAAGCGGAACAGATTCCGGTATTCCTTTTGAGTAAGGCAGGTGTAGCATTTTTCGTATAATAAAGCAATGCGTCCGGCTTTTGCTTCTTTTTCAAAAATAATGCTTTTCATTTCAAAGAGAGAGGACTTTTTTCTAGTCAGTTCGGAGGCGTGGAAGCCATCAATATGGCATTTCTTGGCAGCTGAAATATTACCTGTGGCCAGATATGTCTCAGCAAGTGCCTCGGCTAATTTCCGGTCGCTGCTATAAATCTTGTAAGCCGCTTGCAGGCTGGGAAGGGCTTTTTCATATTCCTTCTGCTCATAGGCCTCCATGCCGTCGTGCCATAGTTCGACATAGTGTTCAAAATCCCAATTCATATCTGGATGAAACAGGGAAAAATCAAGTCTGGCATAGGAATGAAGAATCCAGCGTTTCAAAAAGGCCGGCTTCTGTTCCAGTGAAAACTCACTGGCGACCAAGGCCCAGACGGAACGGGGCAGATAGCAGCAGATATTAAAAATATAGGGGGCCAGTATCTCCAGTTCTTCTCGCACCGTTAGAGGGAGATTGACAATGAGATATTTCCAGCAGCTTTTGTCGATCCGCTGAAAAAAATCCCGATAGAGCAGCAGCATGTCATATAAGCACAGATACAGCAGATTTCTTGTTTCGTTCTCATCATTGGGGTTTTGATCATTCAGCAGCTGATATCCGTCTGCTTGAGCCTGTTCTTTGATCAGGAGCAATAGCCGCGAAACCTCAGGATCCATTTTTTCGCCGATTCTGATCCCAAACATGTCGGCTGCTTCTTCTAAACGCTGCAATTCATATAGGATATGGTCGATTCTTTGCTGCAGCGCCCATTCGCCGTCATAAATTGCCATGGCTTCCTGAAAATAGGTCAAAGCCTTATTATACTGTTTCTCCGCTTGGGCGCAGGCTCCCTGATAGCGCAATTCAATATACTTCTCATAATCCCATGTAATATCCGGAGTAAAGATCCGGAAGGTAAAATCAAGCTGATTCTGATAGGCGCTCTGTCGTATAAACCGCTTGGAATCAGGTAGATAGAATTTCTCGTTCAGGTATCGCCAGACATCTGTAGGCAGGTGATAACATTCATTAAAAAAAAGCCCGGCATTTGCTTTAAACATGTCGTAGAACTCAAAATTCATCGACAGGAAAAGCTGTTTCCACTTGGATTTCTGGATTCTGTCCCAGAAGCTATGATATAACGCATATGCCTCCTGAAAGTACGGGGCAATGTCGCTTTCATCGGCAGAAGCCGATGGGAAAACCGTGACCGGGATATCATTTCCGGACGGAACCCGGATGCTGTGTTCCAAAAGTTTGAGGATTTTCTCATATGCCTCACGGACCATCATAAATCCGTCGGGATCCTCTTCCGGATGATGCATGTGGACGGCTTTGTTGTAGGCTTTACGGATGGCCCGGGCATCGTCCGTCGGATCGATTGCCAGTATGGCCCACGGATTTCGGTTATTTTTAACTATGATACCAGACTTACTCAAGTTCGCCGCCTTGATCCCATTCGTCTAACATTTTACTGAGCTTAGTGGCGAATCGTTCTGTTTCATTCAGGTCCTGTTTTTCCAGAACAGCATAAAAATCGGATAAGACTCGGGATATATATTGGCGTCTGTCGCCCAGGCTTTCCTGATAAATCCTTTCCCCTTTTTCAATCAGATGACGGTATACCGCATTTTCACGCGGATGAATCTTTAGGGCGGCCAGCTTTTTAAGGCAGTCGTCCACCTCTTCTTCCGTCATGGTGTTACCGTTACTAAGGAAGACCTGCCGAGTGGTGACATTCGTAGAAACTATGGTGATTTCCACTTCCAGGATGCCGTTGATGTCATACGTAAAACGAATATCTACGACTTCTTGTCCTGCCGGTGCTCCTTTCACATGGACTTCCATTTCACCGATCAGAATATTCTCACTTGCTTTGCGTGATTCCCCTTGGTAAACGGCACACCGGATATCGGTCTGATTATCCGTCAGGGTACCAAACCTTTCTACTTTGCTGCACGGGATCGTGGTATTTCTTTCGATGATCGGGAAGTAGATGTCACTCTCAAGGATGCGCCCATGACGGTGTGCAGTCTCTATCCCCAGAGTAAACGGGCATACATCCGTCATGATATTTTCTTTCAGGGTTTCGTTGCGGTCTTTCATAGCCGCGGCGATAGCGGCTCCGGTCACGACCACTTCATCAGGATTAATGCTGCATAACGGATATTTGCGGAATATTCGGCCGGCAAAGGAACGGATCATCGGCATTTTGGTAGAGCCGCCCACCAAGATCAGTTCATCCAGATCCTGTGTCCGGATTTTGGCATCCGCAAGCGCCTGCTTAAGTGGAATACGTAGCTTTTCCAACAAAGCTTCGCACAGTGACTCGAACTGGCTTTGCGTTAATCGCAGTTGATAATCCTTGTCGCCGATCCGGCAGGTCATTTCCGCGCTGACGGACACGGACAGCGCCATTTTCAGATTCCGTGCCTGTTTTATAATGTGGGCTTGCTCTTGTGTGGACAGGCTTCCGGTTTCCAGACAGTTTTCTGATAAGAAGGCCTGAACAATTAGTTGGTCAAAATTTTCGCCGCCTAAAAAATTATCACCGGATACGGCGCGTACTTCCAGCAGGTTATCAAATAAATCAATTACGGAAACATCAAAGGTTCCGCCTCCTAAGTCGAAGATCAAGAATTTCAGTTCTTCTTCCCGAGTATGAAGGCCGTATGCCAAGGCGGCCGCAGTCGGCTCGCTGATCAGCCGTTCCACCGTAAGTCCGGCGATGTGGCCGGCTTCGATGGTGGCACGGCGCTGGTGGTCGTTGAAATAGGCCGGCACACTAATCACCGCATCGGTGACCGGCATCCCCAGATAGGATTCGGCATCCTCTTTCAGCGATTTCAAGACAAGAGCCGATAGTTCCTGAGAACTGAAAAACTGATTGTTCAAGGAAATTTTTCGGGATGTCCCCATGCTCCGCTTAAAAAGGGCTGCTGTTTTCTCCGGATTGGTAATCAGCCGCTCCCGTGCCGCTTCTCCCACGATAAATTCGCCATTATCCAGGACGCTTACTACTGATGGTGTTAAATAATTGCCGAGTGCATTGGGTATTATTTTGGTTTCGCCTTCATCGAAACAGGCGATCAGACTGTTGGTGGTACCCAGATCAATGCCGATTGAGATGGATTTGGTGTTCATTTTCTCCCCTTATGTATATACTGTGGATTATTATAGGATTATTATAGCTTTATTAACTATTTATTATTAGCAGAATAACATATCATGATGAAAATGTCACTGTTTTTCGAATTATTTTAGCTGTAAGCTGTTTGTTACTGTTCACTCCAATACCGTGTTATTAAGTTTACCAGGGGGGGGGCTCGGGGGCCGGAGGGCTGGACGGTCGGATTATCTCTCTGGACGCGGCGTTTATAGCACTCCGAGGAACCCAGAGCATTTAAGTCTACTCAGAGGGGCTCCACTTGAATTGGTTTCCTCTGCATTGGCACTTAATGCGTTACTGTTCCAGCCTAGCCGAAGTGCATACGCCGTTACTCCACAGTAACTTTATGCACACAAATCGCTAAAAAGCGATTTGGCGCTTACGTAACTCGGGATTTTGCGCAAGAACAGCGCAAAACGCCTCGCAGTGGTCTGAGCTATAATCTTAATGCGTCCACCGAGAAAACCCGACCGTCCAGCCCTCCGGCCCCCGAGCCCTCACCTTGACAATAACTATAATTGGCATAGAAAGAACAATACAGGAACAGGGAAGGAACAATACAGGAACAATAAAGTTGACCATCTGCGGATATTATGGTACGATATCTGCGAGAAAATTAAGTCAATTAACACGTAAGAACTTTGTCACACGAAGACAAAATGGTCATAATACAGCATACGACAGGAGTCCAATATGCCAATCAGAATTCATAATTTCGGCGGAGCAATCGGCTGGAATCTGCAAAAGCTTTTCCCTAAGCTGTCCAGTGAGAGCTATCTCAAACTGCAGTTTATCAGCCGGCGAAAATCGCAGCGGGAATACATTGATTTTTTTACGGACAAATCAGAAAGCCCCTACCCCTGCATAGTTAATATCGAAACGATCAATCGCTGCAACGGTACCTGTGAGTTCTGTACGGCTAATAAAAATGCGGAAAAGCGTCCCTATATGCGGATGGAAGATGATTTATTTTACCGGATTATTGATCAGCTGAAGGACTGGGGATATAAGGGACATCTGACTCTTTATGGAAATAATGAACCTTACTTAGATACTCGAATTACAGAATTTCACAAGTACTGCCGGGAGCAGCTTCCGGAGAGCTTTATTTTCCTTTCCACTAACGGATTATTACTGGATATTGACAAGGTAAAAGCGATAGCGCCTTATGTGAATCAGTTGATTATTAATAATTACTGTACAGACATGAAGCTTTTTGACAATATACGGGTTATCTACGAATATGTAAAAGCACATCCGGATGAGTTCCGGGATGTGGATATCCTGATTCAGCTAAGATATAAGAAAGCGGTTCTGACCAACCGCGCCGGGAGCGCGCCAAACAAAAAAAACACGAAGAAGGTCATCACCGAAACCTGTCTGATGCCCTATACCGACATGTTTATTTTTCCCAATGGCAAATTGGGAATCTGCTGCTGCGACAATTTTGAGGTGAGTAATCTTGCCGATCTGAACGAGGTCGATGTGAAAGAAGCGTGGAACAGTGCCAAATATCAGAAGCTGCGGGAAGCAATCAAGAACGGCAGGCAGGATTATCCTTTTTGTAAATATTGTGACTTTATCGATGCGGGCTTGCGGATGGATGCCGTAAGGGATGTCCTGGAGCATAAAGAAATGCACGGGGCACGTCAGAGCCTGATTAGAAAATAAATACGGGCTGAAAATACTGGATATAAACGACTGACCCGGCCCGGGTCAGTCGATTTCACTTTCTTTGGCTTTTTCGTGGTATTCCTGTTCGGTATTCACGCTCCAGATATTCTGCTTGTCCGTAATCCCGCCCAGAATATTCTTTACCGCTTCAAAGGAAGTGCACATGGAATGGTCAATGTTATTGTAGCGGTGCTGGCCGTTGCGCCCGACGCAGAACAGATTGGGGATGCTGCTCAGATAGGCGGTCAGCTTATCGATGTCTTTGTAAGTATCAAAATAAGCAGGATAGGCTTTTTTAACGCGTTCGACATGGCTGTCGATCACTTCGCCGGCACTGTCGATCAGGCCCAGGGTAACCATTTCAGCGATGGCAAAACGGCTGAAATCAGCGTCACTCATGGTCCAGTAACGGTCGCCTTCGTTGCAGAAATATTCCAGGCCCAGCCAGACTGTATGCTCCAGATCTTTGATCATATAAGGCGACCAATTATTATAGATCTGGAAACGTCCCATCTGAACTGCTTTTTCATGGACATAGATCCAGCAGTCGGGTACGATGTTGTTTACTGTTTTCAGTTTGGTCTTATTGACCAGATTAATTTTCGGAACCAGAACGCCAAGCGTCATATAATCCCGATAAGGCAGGCCAGCCGCAATGTCGGCAATGTCTCGGGGAACGTCGTTCATGCCGCCGACTAGATCCTTGATGGGCATGGAAGAAATGACATAATCCCCTTTCATGCTGTCAAAGCCGCCCTTTTTTTCATAAGTCACGGAAGCGATTTGATTGGTCAGATTCTTGGTGATACCGGTTACTTTGTGGCTTCTTAAGATGGTACCGCCAAGCTCGGTGATCCGTTCGGCGGTTACATCCCATAACTGGCCCGGACCCAGTTTGGGATAGGTAAATTCTTCGATCAGGGAGGTTTCTACCTGACGCTTTTTGTTGCCGGGAATCAGCTTACCGAAAATATCCTTGATAATGGCCGCAATAGAAAGACCTTTTGTGCGTTGTGAACCCCAGCTGGGGTCGATCTCACTGGGATGCCGCCCCCAGAGATTTTCTGTATAATTCTCAAAAAACATCGAATAAAGCTTTTTGCCGAAGCGATTGATATAAAAATCCTCCAAGGAGACTTCTTTGCGTTTGTGGAAGACCGATTGAAGATAGCTGAAGCCTACCGACATGGTAGTGCCTAACCCCATATTTGCCAGCGTTTCAAACTTTAAGGAAATCGGATAGTCAAAGAATTTTTTATTAAAATAAATACGGGATACACGGCGTCTGGTTAACATAACTTGGTCAACTTGTTCCGGATCAGGCCCTCCCGGGATAACCGTTACCTTACGATCCAGCAGGATGTCATCATAAGCCGGACCGCCCTGTAAGGGCAGCATATTGTTCCACCATTGATTTACCTCAGGTATCTTGGAGAAAAAGCGGTGGCCGCCCATGTCCATCCGGTTTCCTTTATGATTAACGGTTTTAGATATCCCGCCCATGGCTTCGCTTTCTTCAAAGACCACTACTTCAAACTCCGGATTGCCCTGCGCATTTTTTTTCGTCAGTAATTCGTAGGCGGCGGTCAGTCCCGCAGGGCCGGCACCGATGACAAGAACTTTTTTCATTTAGAATATCCCTCACATAATGTTGGTATCTCAATATTACAAAATTATAGCATGTATTGCCAGTTGTGTCATTACTAAAATCATTAGAATCAAAAAGCTTTGGGCGGTTGGATATGAAGGCAGCGGGCTGGAATGGAAAACAAATAAGGATGAAATATATCAAGAATAAAAAGCAGGCAGGAATGGAAAAGCGCAGGCAGGAATGAAAAGTGGAAAAGCAGTGGACATGCCGAAAAAATTAGGATAAACTAGGAATTGATACATGAAAGGAAAGAAGGATGATTGTATTTCAGGTACTTAGTTTAATAATCTGGCTACTTCTGGTACCCTTGGCAATAGGGCTGCTGCCGGCTTCACTTTTAAACAGTCGTCAGCAAAAACCGGGTGTAATTCTGCTATTTGGTTATCTTATTATGTTTGCGGTATTTGAGTTAATGGCTATACCGGTAGTATTGACGGTGAACTATCACGGAATGACGGTCCTGTCATCATGGTTTACCGTGACAACGCTGGGTTTGGCGGTGGCAGGTATGGTCAGTCAGGCTTATGTTCGAAGGAAAACCGGAAAGCCTTTACTGACCTTGTCAGGTCAGCAGCTATTGGATGTCGGCCAACGGCATAAAATCACTATGGAAGAAAAAATAGTATGGCTTATTTTCTTGCTGCTGGTTGGGTTTCAGCTCTATATGGCATTTACCAGAGCCTCGTTTGACGGTGATGATGCCTATTATGTAGTACAGTCGCTGACAGCACAGCAACAGGACGTTTTATACCGCCGCGAACCGGATACCGGAATCAGCACTATACTGGATATGCGGCATGCATTGGCAGTTTTTCCGCTTTGGCTTTCTTTCATAGCCGTCAAAAGCGATATCCATGCAACGATTGTAGCCCATAGCATCATTCCGTTGATTTTGCTGCCACTTAGCTATTTGCTGTACTTTCAGATTGGCAGGAGCCTGCTTGGCCGGAAACGCGATATGCTGCCGATGTTCATGGTAATAATGGCCTTGATCCAGATGTTCGGTAATGTTTCAATCTATACCAATGAGACTTTCCTGATGACACGAACCTGGCAGGGTAAATCTTTTGCCAGTAATTTTATTCTTCCGGCAGTCCTTTGGCTTTTCCTGTGGATTTTTGAAGAGAATACAGAAAAGAACACAGAAGGGAACATAAAAGTCAGCATTTTATGGATCCTTTTGGGAGCGGCCAACTGGGCTGCCGGTATGTCAAGTTCCATGGCTATTTTTTTGACAGCAATGCTGTCGGGGGCTTTGGGTTTCTTTATGATGATCAGGAAAAGAAAATTCATGATCTTAGTGAAAACAGGACTAGCCTGCATCCCCAGTGCGATTTACGTTTTATTATATATGTTCTTATCTTAGTTCACATGTGAAAGGAGTTGCCCGTGTACGGAATTTTCATGGAAAGTGTTGTAATCCTGAAACTTTATACCGGCCTTCGATATCTTGCTCCATTATATCTGGCAGGTCTGATTTATCTTTTGATTACAGAAAAAGAAAAGCGGATCAGAACACTGATCGTATATGTTCCTATGGCAATCCTGGCTGTTTATCTGTGTCCTTTGTTCCGCTGGTTTTTTGTCTGGATGGATCAAGGCGGCGAGACGTATTATCGGGTGCTATGGCTGCTGCCGATGGGGATAACGATTACTTATGCCGGCTGCCGGCTGTTTGCAGCCCATAAGCGGATCGGTCTGATCGTGATGTCACTGGCGGTTATGTTAGGCGGTACGTATGTGTATAACAGTCAGTATATATCAAAAGCGGAAAATCTATATCATATCCCCCAGACAGTAGTGGCGGTATGCGATTATCTTAAGGAAAATGAAGAGACGGATTATATCCAGGCAGTATTTCCGGAAGAACTGGTGCATTTCGTGCGGCAGTATGATGCAGATATCGGAATGCCTTATGGCCGCTCCATGCTGGTTCCGCAATGGGGCTATTACAATGCGGTACATGAGGCCATGGAAAAATCGGAAGTTATTGATGTGGAGGCATTGTTGGAAGCTACAAGGGCAACATTGTGCAATTATGTAATCTTGCACGAAAACCAGCCATTAAGTGATGATCCGGCAACCTACCGGATGGAGCTTATGAGTAATATTGACGGTTATCTTATCTATAAGGATGTTGAAGTTGAACAGATCATCATCGAAGAATATTTGCCTTATATGTAATTTGCTCCCTTGGGATCCTGGGTATTATAAATGATAAACTAGGATTCCGCCCAAAATCAGTGCCATCCCCAGTATCTTTCGAAAAGTAAATCTTTCTTTAAAGAAGAAATAACTCAATACCATAATCAGTACATAACCGGACGCTTCCACTACCGGAACATTGGTAAAATCCAGTCCCTGATAAGCCAATATCGTGAGGAACAAAGCAATAAACATCATGCCGTACCCACAGATGACATAAGGATTGACATATTCCCGTAACACGGAATCGTAGGTTTTGGCAGAACTTTTTTTCAACAGGATCTGGGAAAAGGATGAAATGATTATAGAAAACATCAGGGCCACGAAATATCGGTTCATATTTGTTCCTCCCTTCCGCCGTTCATAATCACTATGCCGGCAAAGACAATCGCAATACCAATCAGTTTAGCCGGTGTAAGCTTCTCATCAAAAATAAGAAAACCCCATAACAATCCCCACAATAGCGTCATAGCCTTATTGGCATAAGCAATGGATAGTTCGAATTTTTTGATGACCTGCTGCCAAAGCAAGGCGTATATTCCCAAGATGACGACAACGCCGACTGCTGCCAGAACAAATCCGGCTGAAAAAACCGACTTCAGCGAATCTAATTGGCTGGAAGCCAGTTTGGCGGCAATACTGGAAATACTATAAATAACAAATACTCCTTGCAGCAACAGGATGTCTCTGAACTTGGTTTTTTTCTTCATAGGCTTTCTTTCTCACAATTCTGAGTTTATTTGGAAGTCCTGTCGTTCCTGATTAAAGAGTTTAATTAGGACGCCCCTGAAATATATATAAAGAATAACAAAAATCCCAATTTCGATCAATCAAAAAATAAATACATATTTTAAAAGTTATTAATTTTTTATGAATCCATGGATTTTTTTTTCCAAAAATAGTAAACTAATCCGTAAGGAATTAAAAAGCACAGACTGCGAAATGCAAGGGGTGTAAGATGAAATTTAAATTCAGTATCCATTTACTGGTTCTGGCAATTATTGTGGTAATTTTTGGAACAGCTATATTTATCCTGCTCAGATGGAATGTCGGCACTGATTCAGACTATGATCCTTCCGTGATATCGGAAGAGTTTGATGAGGAAGCGCTGGATATTATCATGCCCATGCTGGCGTCTGACCTGGAAGGCAAGCTTGACGACGGGGAGACTACGATTGTTTGTCTGGGCAATAACCCTTTTACCGACGAACGGGGTGAGAACGGCCTGGCGGCGCAGATCGCGGAAAAAACCGGTGCGACCGTATACAACGCCGCCTTCCCCGATTCGGTAGTGGTCTGTAAATACCCCGTGTATGATCCCTACTATACAAGGGATGTCTTTAACCTGTATTATGTGACCCAAGCTTTGATTAATGGGCAGTACAGTCCTCAGGCTTCCGCCGCGGAATATGAAGAGGACAGCAAATACAAAGAAGCCGTACAGGAAATGATCAAAATAGACTTGGATAAGGTCGATATCATCCTCCTAATGTATGACACAACGGATTATAACACGCTTTCGACGGCAGACAATCCCAATAATGAATATGACGTGACGGCATTTACGGGGGCGCTGCGCACCTCAATTGAGAATGTGCAGGCAGCATATCCCCATATCCGTATTTTTCTGATGTCACATACCTATGCCCAGCACCGTGATGAAAAAGGCAAGCTCCACAATGGCACCATAACCGATCTGGGTAACGGCACGGTTCCCCATTATCTGATTATGGGCTATGATGTTGCTTTAAGCTGCGGCATCTCGTTCATAGATAATTACTTTGGTACGATTCATGAAGGAAATTATCAGGAATATATGATTGATCATATGCATTATAATGATGCCGGAAGAGAACTGCTGGCCCAGAGAATTGCCGATATCATCAACCAGGAAAAAGATGAAAAAAATAGGCCTTAGCGGCCTATTTTAGCACTACATTTACTTCATCTGCCTGTCCGGCAATGGTGCATTGGAGTTCCCGGTACCATTTACTGTATTTATGCATCCGGTAAGTGATACTGAGATCCGACAAATGAGTTTCGCTTTCGCATTTGATCTTAAAAGCCGCCCGCTCATCTATGTCCAATTTTACATAGTCTATGTAAGAGATTTTAAGTTCAGAAATAGACTTCGTGCATTTGGGACAGGTTAAATGGTGTCCATTTAGCATAAACATACGTTTACAATGCGGGCAATAATGCATATACATCATATAATTCCCCCCTTTAAATGATACAAATGTGCTTCAAGTAAATTGTGGCAGTTTTTGCAAAAAAAGTCAACCACTTATTTTTTAAGTTATCGCGCAAAGTTAAAAATTGGAACTTATGTTAATTCTTTTTTATATATTTTTTGGTATAAAAACCTTGTATTTGTCGGATTGAGATGATATAATGTTACAAAAATGTTAAATAGGAGAGTTTACATAAAAGTGCGTAGGAAAGTTGTCGGAATGAGTAAAAAAAGTAAAAAAGGTGTAAATAAATTCAAGAAGGCTGAGCTGGACTGGTTTGAGCCGGACGGGAATTCGGATTACGAGGCGAATGAAGAGTACGAAGAAGCTGAAGAGTACGAAGCTGAAGAGTATGTAGAATACGAAGAGTATGAAGAAGCTGATCAGTATGAGGAATACGAAGAGTATGAGGAATACGAAGAGTATGAAAAAGCTGAAGAGTATGTAGATTACGAAGAGTATGATGATTTCGTTCCGGGTGACGAACCATATGACAAAGAAGGCGAGTATTATGATGCCGAGGGTGACGGGTATACAATAGATGATGATTATGCTGGTGAATACGATACGGATGAAGAATATTATGCCGGGGACGAGGATGGTTACGGCGATGAAGAGGATGGCGTAGAATACCTTGAGGACGAAGAATATTCCGGCCATAGTAAAAGCCGGACAAAATACCGCCCCCGGCGCAGAGGCAATCCTTTTTTTATCAGATTAAAAGATAAGCTGATGAACATGAGTACGATAGACCATGTCGTAATGATGACGGGTCTGGCCGTGCTCCTGATTGCTATTTTCACCGGTTCCATGTATCTTGGTGCCAGAAACCAAAACAGCCAGCTAGAAGCCTTCTTGGAGGTTGGGACTTTGGCCGAGCATATTACCGTGATCGGTGAGGCGGGCCTGATTGCGGTGGCTGATGCACAAATAGCAAAGAATATAGCGGCAGAGCTTGAGGTGACGCAAGAAGAGAAGGTAGAAGAAGTCGTTGACAGCAAAAGAATCCGTATGGGCCTTTCCTCGATCCAAAACGACCTGAAAATAAAGTTTACCAACGAATCCACTGGCAAATTAATTACAGATATTGAGTTTCAGGTAGAAATAGCGGGGCCGAAAGAAGCGATCATGGAAGCAGAAGATGACGATAAAGACGGGATTATTTATCTGACGAACATCGCCACCGGCGAATACAAGGTAGCATTGACAGATGGTACCGACATGAAGGATTATATTATTGACAGGCCGTCTGGGATCATAACGGTACGTGATTCTATCGAATATAAGAAAGTAAATGTCGAGGATGAAGTCAAAAAAGAATCAGAAATCAATGTAGCAGTAGAAGATACCAAAGTTAATGAAACCATCGTGGAGTCGGTAAACACCGATACCGTAGAGTGGGTTGAGTCAACCAAGACTCCCGTTTCTGAAAGCAGCAAGGAGCAATATGAGGAAGTTTCCAAATCCAATATCACCGATCCCTCAAAATCAGCCAAGGCAACTCGCAATTCCGCACAGGAACACCTTGAAAGCGCATCCGTGCCGACGACAATGCCTATGGATATTCGGAAAAATGATCCGGTTCGGTCCGTCGCGGTGCCGGCTGGCAGGGGATATGAAAATGGGCGTTCCATGCCTTTTAGCAGGGTACCGTTGACAGGGGATTCCACGCCGACACCGACAGAAATACCGACGCCGACACCGACAGAAATACCGACGCCGACACCGACAGAAATACCGACGCCGACACCAACAGAAATACCGACGCCGACACCATCAGTATCCCCGTCGACATCCCCGTCGCCGACGCCAACGGCGAAGCCGACAGCGACGCCCAAAGATGCCACCAAAGATACGAAAAGCAAGCTGAAAGACAAAAGTGGCAGTCAACTTTATGTTAAGGATGACTCGGGGAATTACGTTGAAGCGGTTTATGCTGACTACTTCAAAAAAAGTCATTTTTATAAAAAAACTACTCAAAAAACAGTAGAATACCGATATACCGGCTGGCAAGTATTAGACGGAAATACATATTTCTTTGATAAGAACGGCAATAAAATAACCGGGAATCAGATTATCCAGGGAGCACAGTATTATTTTGAAAGTAACGGGGCACTCAGTAAGAGTTCCGGGAATCTGGGGATTGACGTATCTAAGTGGAACGGCTCAATCGACTGGAATGCGGTGAAGAATGCCGGTATCTCTTTTGTCATCATTCGTTGCGGGTACCGGGGTTCCAGCACGGGCGCAATGGTAGAAGACCCTACTTTCCGGGCCAATATCCAGGGAGCGACGGCAGCAGGGATCAGGGTAGGGGTTTACTTCTTTACCCAGGCTGTCAATGAAGTCGAGGCGGTCGAGGAAGCTTCCATGGTATTGGGACTGATCAGGGGCTATAATATATCTTTCCCGGTCTTTTTGGATGTGGAAGCCACTGCCGGAAACAACGGGCGCGCCGACGGCATCAGCCGGGATACCCGGACTGCTGTGTGTAAGGCTTTCTGCCAGACGATACAGAACAGTGGATATACGGCGGGGATCTATGCCAATAAGCACTGGCTTACCAGCTATATCAATGCCGGAAGCTTAAGCCAATATCGAATATGGCTGGCTCAATATGCCGCCGCGCCGACCTACAACGGTCCTTACAATATGTGGCAATACTCATCGAAAGGTTCTGTCAGCGGAATCAGCGGCAATGTGGACATGAACATCAGCTATATGTAATCGTTAATACTTAACAATGGCAAATAGAGCGGGGCAAAAAGGAAAATAATTAATTCAGGAAAATAAAATCTACCTGAGGAGGGTCAAATGAAAACTTACTTAGTTACAGGGGGAGCCGGATTTATCGGTTCCAATTATATCCATTATATGTTCCGGAAGTACGGCGATGCCATCCGGATCATCAATGTGGATGCACTTACCTATGCGGGTAATCTGGAGAATCTTAAGGGCGTGGCGGAAAGAGAGAACTACGCCTTCATTAAGGCTGATATATGCGATAAAAGCGCCATCGCGGCGATCTTTGCTGCCAACGACATTGACAGGGTGGTCCATTTTGCGGCGGAAAGCCACGTGGACAGAAGCATCAAGAATCCGGAGGTATTTGTACAGACCAATGTACTAGGAACTTTAGTCATGCTGAACTGTGCGAAAAATGCTTGGGAAAACCCTGACGGCACGTATCAGCAAGATAAAAGATTCCTTCATGTTTCCACGGATGAAGTCTATGGTTCACTGGAAGAAGAAGGGACGTATTTCTATGAAACCACCCCCTATGATCCCCACAGTCCTTACTCGGCCAGCAAAGCGGGATCGGACATGCTGGTAAGATCCTATATGGACACCTACCGCTTTCCGGCCAATATCACCAACTGTTCCAATAACTACGGACCTTTCCAGTTTCCGGAAAAGCTGATTCCCCTGATGATCAACAATGCCCTGCAGGGAAAAAACCTTCCCGTCTATGGGGACGGCAAGAACGTCAGGGACTGGCTGTATGTGGAGGATCATGTCAAGGCGATCGATTTGGTTCAGGAAAAAGGCCGTTTGTATGAGACTTATAACATCGGCGGCCATAATGAGAAGCAGAATATCGAAATCGTCAAAATTATTCTGGACACGCTTCGGGACATGCTCCCCGAGCAGGATCCCCGCAGGAAACACATAAGCTACGATCTGATCACCTATGTGGAAGACCGCAAAGGCCACGACCGGCGTTATGCGATTGCCCCCGATAAAATCAAGGCGGAGATCGGCTGGGAGCCGGAAACGCGGTTTAGCGAAGGCATCAGGCTGACCATCCAATGGTATTTTGAGCATGAAGAATGGATGAAACACGTAACCAGCGGGGATTACCAAAAATATTATGAAGAAATGTATCAAGTATGACATGACCTACTATTTACCGCTTATTTTAACTGTAGTAGCAAACATCATCTATCATATTGCCCAGAAATACACCTCGCATAAGATTAATCCCGTCTTTTCTCTGTTTGTCACCTATCTGGTGGCGACGATACTGACGGCGGTTCTTCTCTTGTTCTATAAGCATGAGAATACCTTAAAACAAAATATTCAGGATCTGAACTGGTCGGCATTCCTGCTGGGCTTGGCGCTGGTAGTACTGGAGCTGGGATATCTGCTGGTCTATCGGGTCGGGTGGAACATCAGCACCGCCTCGATTATATCCAATATCCTGCTGACCATCGTCCTGATCCCGGTCGGGCTGTTGCTGTTCAAGGAAAGGCTGAATATTGTCAATGTTATCGGGATCGGTGTAAGTATATTGGGAATTATCTTAATAAATTATACAAAACCGCAGTGATTTGATGCACTTCGACTAGGGCCTAAACAGTAACCCCGGATTATTTGTGCCGATGGAAGGAGCTATAAATAAATTTACAAAAAAAATAATATATGTTATAATAGAAAAAGGGGAATATACAATATTTTTTATTATTTGTCGCCTTATGAAATTGTATATGCTCATAGGGTTTTTTTATTTCTCAATATTATGAGAGGTTATATTAATGAATATTACTATATGTGAAGATAATATACAAATTGTAGGTGAGTTAGAAAAAATTGATACATATGAATTTTATAGTAATTTATCTGATATTTTGGTCAAATTAAACATGATGATATTTGTTCGGGTTCATAATTCTTATATTGTTAATATGGAATATATTAAAACCAGTGATGCAAATTATGTTATTTTGACAAATGGAGAAAAAATATCTATTACGAAAAAATTCTATAAAGATTTTAATACAGCTTATCGTAATTTTGTTTTAATGAGGGCCAAATAGATGGATGTAATAATAAAAATAATATTAAGTATTGGTGGGGTTGTAATCAACTATTTATTTTTTACTTCCTATTTCAAACCTAAGTTTGATAATAATAAATTGAAGATGGTCATGATCATTGGCACTCTGGGTCTGGCGGGAAGTACCACTAATTTATTTAGTTCCAATAGTTTAATAAATTCAACAGTTACAATTTTAACATTATACATTGTGGGCATTACTATGTTTTATGGGGGGATTGCTAAGAAGATATTTCTTGGTATTGTTTTTATTCTTTTTTCATTAGTATTGGAATTGTTAATTACTTTTATGACGGTATATTTTATTAATAAAAGTCTGTTAGATATTGTAGATAATCCAGATATACCTATTTTGTCACTGCTATTTTATTACTTCGTTGAATTTGTGATTATCTGGAGTTTAAAACATAAGCGAATTCGTAATGAAATATCATTAGAAATTAGCATTTATTTAAAACAGATTATTATTCCATTAATTAGTTTGATAAGCATTTTTTTTGTAGTAAAAATGCAATTAACCAATGGTAATATCAATTATAAAAATACAGCGTATATTATTGCTTTTTTAGTGATAATAAATATAGCACAATATCATATTTATGAAAAATTTGAATTATTATACCAGAATTACTTTAACACCATGTTACTATTTCATAAAAGTGCAATTATATTGGAAATTGTAAATAGTACAGACGGTAAAGTGAGGGATTTAGCCACTAGGAAAACAAATGTAAAAGCGCATGGACTGGGAATAAAAAGCATATTATCTATCATGGAGAAATATCATGGGGATTGCGAATTTAAAATGAATGATCATTCGTTTAGGTTACAGTTAAATATGTGGGAACTATAAAAAGATACAATAATCATAGTAAATTATTACAAACAGAATAAGTTAAAAAAAAGATGTGTTACATTTAGTGTAAGTAATGTAACACATTTTTTTTACTCTTGAAGATTACTATGAAAAAATTAGCTTTATCAATGGCTGCAAAAGCAGCATTTGTGGCGACACAGGCTGTTGTGGATGGACGTTGTTGGTTCTTTTTATATGAAGAAAAGATTCCCCAAGAGATTTTAGAAAGACTTAAAAATAAGGAAAAAGCAAGCAAGTTTGGCATACATGTTGGGTGAAGGAATGAATAATTTATCATAAGCATTTGTCTATTCTATGTAATAAAATTTTTATCTGTAGAAATTCGATGAAAACAAAATAAGAAGGACCAAACGGTGCGGGTAAAAGTACCACCATTAATATTCTGAGCGGTGTCATCGAAAAAGACAGCGGTGTAATTGAAATCATGGGGCAAGATTTTGAAAAGAATAAAGAAGAAATCAAAAGTAATATGGGTGTGACTCCTCAGGATATTGTGATATTTGAAGATCTGACGGCTAAAGAAAATCTGGAGTATTTTGGTTCTTTGTATGGTCTTCGGGGAAATAGATTAATAGAGTCAGTTGATGAGACTTTGGAATTCATTGGTTTAACCAACGTTAAGAAGAAATTTCCCAGGACATTTTCCGGCGGAATGAAGCGGCGGCTTAATATTGGCTGCGCGATTGTCCATCAGCCAAGAATTATTATATTAGATGAGCCGACGGTGGGAATAGATGCCCAGTCCAGAAATCATATCTTAGCGTCCATTAAGGAACTTAATGCACGCGGGGCAACAGTAATATATACATCCCATTATATGGAAGAAGTCGAGGCTATCTGTGATGATATCATTATTATTGATCAGGGTGAAATAATTGAACAGGGTGAAAAAGAAGCTCTGATAAGCAAATATAATAATGAAAGAAAATTTGACATTATGCTTGCTAAAAATCCTGACAAGAAAATTCTATCTAAAATAAATGGGATTTCCGGGGTAAAAAATTGTAAAAGTGAAGGAAGCTTGTTGGAGATTACCACATCAATAGAAGGAAATGCTCTAAAAATGATAATCGAACTACTGGAAAAGGAAAAATTTGATTTTATATCTATAGATATGAAGAAAATGAATTTGGAAAATATATTTTTATTGCTGACCGGTAGAAAATTAAGGGATTAGGGGGATGATATGATTTTTTATACTTTTAAGTATACTTTAATAAGAGAAATCAGAGATAAAGTATTTATGTTCCTAATGGTTATATTTCCGATCATACTTGCTTTAATTGTTGGCACAGCCCTGAAAAGTGACTTTGAAACACCTACTTTAGAAAAATCTATAATAGCAATCGTAGATTTAGATAAAGGTGTCTATTCTGAAGCACTTATTGATATTTTCAAAGAAGACTCAGTCAAATTGTTAGTTAGATAAATATCAAAATCTTACAGAGGAAAATATAACGCAATACCTAGTTTTTAAAAAAATTAAGTATGTTCAGACGGTGAAACCGTAGATGGGTAGAGAAATATGGAAAAAATTAGAGTGCTGGTAATCCAGACCAAAGCTAACATAAATTCAAAGGAGGAATCTTTGGATGAGGCAGAAATGATGATTGCATCAAGAACAAGAAAGGAAGTTGATTTGATTTGTCTGCCGGAGTTATTTATTTCTAAAATTAATTTGATAAATCTTGATGAAAATGCTGAGGAAGTAAGTGGAGTTACCTTTCATAGAATGTCTGCAATAGCAAAAACAAATAAAACCTTTATCATCTGTGGTATTTTAGAAAAATCAAATGGGAAATATTACAATACCGCCTTGCTAATTGATGACGAAGGGAATTTGGCCGGCAAACACCGAAAAATTGGACTAAACAGCTTTGAAAAGCATTTTATAACCAGAGGCGAGCAAGCAGAAGCTTTTGAAACAAAATTAGGCAGGATCGGAATGGTAATTGGAAATGATATTAATTCACTGGGAGTTTGTAGTATATTAGCGGCACAGGATATTGATATAATGGTATATCTAACGCAAGTGCCATTTGAATTCAGTGAGGTGATTAGAACTGTAGCGTTATCACGGGTAATGGATATGCCAATGTATTTGATCATCTCATCAATCGTAGGGACAAGTAGTATCTCAAGAATCGATTTTATTGGTCTGACAAGCATTTTATTCAGTAAAAATCTTTCAGATGATATCGTTTGCTGTCAACCGAAAGACTTTGTCATTGATCGATTAAACGGAGATAATGAAGGTATGCTTGAAAGCAAAATCGACGTAGAAGAATTGAAAGAATTAAAACAGGATTCTGCTGAAAGGATAGAACATGGGCTGATTGATCACATTTTATTCAGGCCAGATGAAGGGGGAATAAGTATATGAAAGAATCGCTGCTTGACAGTTTAAACCGAACTTTGCAGATAGCTTGTAAGAGTACTTTTTATAAAAAGAGGGGAATTATAAGTCATATCAATGCTCTTAGTGAATTTGAGTCTATTTTGCCAACTACGAAAGAAGAGTTGAGAGAAAGTGAACCATATGAACAGCTTTCGGCTGATTTAGAAGTAGTACACTCCGGAATGATGAAAGCGATGGGGGCAGTAGTAATCGCAATTAGCCGTGGATCCCTTGTAACACCATATCCAAGAGTGCTTGAGATAATGAAGAGGGTGAAAGCGACCGTTTTGGCATGTAATCCCTCAGAGGCGATCATTCTTGCTGATATCGCAGTACGGTTGGGATATGATTTATAAAAGATATAAAACATGCGGTAAGGATTGCTAATGAAATTGGTGCGGATATGGTGAAAGTCAATTATTGCATAGAAGGGGAAGATTTCTCGGAAGTAATTCAAAGCAGCCAGATTCCGGTTGTTATTGCCGGCGGTGAGCAAATGGATGCAATATCACTTTTGAAAATGATTAAGCAAGCAATCGAATGCGGAGTAAGTGGTATATCAATTGGTAGAAATATCTTTCAGTCCGATATCAGGGATGGGTTACTACAAAGTATAGGAAAAATAGTACACGAGTATAATGATTTGAATACAATTATACGTGAATATAGCAAAGATAAATTTATCAGTTAGCATCTAATTACTGTTCAGATCTGAACTGTAACAAAATAATATCTTCATTATGATTCATTATGGGAGCCGATTTACAATCGCTCCCATTTTGTGGTATACTACTGGTATTGCTCAGGTAAAGCTCAGGTATTGCGCAGGTTATGCTTTGCCTAGGCAGCAATAGACTACGATATATTTCGGAGGTGTACATGAAAGGAATTATCCTGGCCGGCGGTGCCGGAACGAGACTTTATCCCTTGACGAAGGCCGTCAGCAAGCAGATCTTGCCGATCTATGACAAGCCGATGATCTACTATCCTTTGTCGATCCTGATGCTGGCTGACATCCGGGAAGTGCTGATTATTTCTACGCCCCGGGACACGCCGGTCTTTACCGAGCTGCTGGGAGACGGCAGCCAGCTGGGGATGCGCTTTGAATATGCCGTTCAGGAGTACCCCCGGGGCCTTGCCGACGCGTTTATTATCGGCGCTGATTTCATCGGTACCGACAGCGTGGCCTTGATCCTGGGCGACAATATCTTTTACGGCCAGAGCTTTTCCCGGATGCTCAGAGAGGTTGTGGCCCGTGAGAGCGGCGCCACGATTTTTGGTTATTATGTCCGCGATCCCCGGGAGTATGGCGTGGTGGAATTTGACCAAAACGGCAAAGCCCTTTCCATTGAAGAAAAGCCCCAGTATCCCAGGAGCAATTACGCCGTTCCCGGCCTTTATTTCTACGATAATGAAGTGGTGGAGATTGCCGCTAACGTCAAGCCTTCGGCACGGGGAGAAATCGAAATAACCAGTATCAATAACGAATACCTGCGGCGCGGTACCCTGCATGTCGAAACCCTGGGACGCGGCTTTGCCTGGCTGGATACCGGCAATCATGATTCCCTGCTGGATGCGGCAGACTTTGTGGCCGCCTTTCAGAAACGACAGGGCCTTTATATTTCCTGTATAGAAGAAATCGCTTTTAAAAGGCATTTCATAACCAAAGAACAATTAATCAACTTAGCAGAACCGCTGCTCAAGACCGATTACGGTAAATATATGACCGAGGTTGCCAATGGACTCTAGACTAATCAGAAATGCCATCATGATATCGCTATGTATGACGGTGATCATCCTCCTTGCGGTGATTATCGGCAACTGGCCGGATATCAAAGCCCGTTACGGCATTTCCGGCTCAGACAACAGACTAGCCGCTGAAGAAGAGCTCACAGAAGGAGAGAATCCGCCTGCCGCAGCCAGCCAGGTCGGCTCTGACCTCAGAGGATTTATGTCTGATGCTGCTTTTTTTGATAAGGAGAATCTGAAAGAAAGCCAGATATCCGTCACTTATGGCCGCACTGCCGCCCTGATCTTAAGCTCAGCAGAAAAAGATCTGAAAGTTCATATTGTCGATAGTCTTGGCAAAAATATCAAAGGCGAGGAATTTGCTGTCACTGTCGAAGGGGTCGGCGACTATAAGGACAGTGACCAGGACGGCATTATTTATGTCAAGCCGCTGCGGGCCGGGGAATACAGCGTGACGCTCCATCCCTGCGAAGGCTTCCTGACACCGGAGGAGCCCTCCGTTATCAACGTCAAGCAGACCATTGAATATGTGGCTCTGAACGCCATCGACCTGATTATCCTGACCGAAGATGAAATCGACACGGCCAAAGAAGATACCGCCAATAAAACCGCCGAAGCCGACCGTGATGCAACCGAGCAGACCGAAGGAACCGCACCCAGGGCCGGTGCCAAAAGAGGCATCGACGTTTCCAAATGGAACCGGGAAATCGACTGGGACAAAGTAAAAGCCGCCGGCGTGGAATTTGCCATTATCCGTGTGGGTTACCGCGGCTATACATCCGGATCCCTTATTATGGATCCTTATTTCGAGGCCAATATACGTGGAGCTACCAATGCCGGCATCCCCGTCGGCGTATACTTCTTCTCTCAGGCGGTAACCCCTCTGGAGGCTGTGGAAGAGGCCAGTATGGTAATTGAACTCTGTGATAATTACTACCTGAATTATCCGGTCTTCCTGGACAGCGAAAGCACCGGTGCCAATGGCCGGGCCGACAGCCTGAGTGCCGAAAAGCGTACCGAACTGAGCGTGGCCTTCCTGGAAACCATCCAAAACGCCGGATATGAAGCCGGAATCTACGGGGCGCGCAACTGGTTCGGCAACAATCTCCAGATGGACCAGCTGGAGGATTACATCATATGGCTGGCTGAATATCGTGAAGTCCCGATTTACCAAGGCTACTACCATATGTGGCAGTACAGTTCAAAGGGAAGTATCGATGGAATAAACGGCAACGTGGACTTAAATATCAGTTACTTGCATTGAGAATAAAGGAAACCAGAAAGGAAACATATCATGGGAAAAATCACCGTAGAAACATGCCACATAGAAGGGCTGAAAGTAATCACCCCCGAAGTATTCGCCGACCAGCGCGGCTACTTTATGGAGACCTATAACTATCATGATTTCAAAGAAGCCGGTATTGACTGTATTTTTGTCCAGGACAATCAGTCGGCTTCCGGAAAAGGCGTTTTACGGGGACTGCACTTTCAGGTCAGCCATCCCCAGGACAAACTGGTCAGAGTCTTAAGCGGCGCGGTATATGACGTGGCGGTAGACCTGCGTCCGGAATCCTTGACATATGGGCAGTGGTTCGGAGTGCATCTGTCAGCCGAGAACCACAAACAGTTCTTTATACCAAAGCATTTTGCCCACGGCTTTCTGGTGCTTTCAGAATACGCCGAGTTTGCGTATAAATGTTCCGAATTTTACCATCCTAATGATGAGGGCGGGCTGTTATACAACGATCCTGATATCGGTGTGGCATGGCCGGTTCCGGAAGGAATGGAAGTGATACTGTCGGAGCGGGATAGGCAATGGAAGGGGCTGAATGGATGAAAACCAAGCTAAAGCGGATTATTCTCTTCATCATCGTCTGCTGTGCCTTGGCGGCACTTATCCTGTTTCACCGCAATCCGCTGGCGGATCCGGATACGGAGCGTCTCAAAAAAATCTGCGCTTTCGTGCTGCTCGGACTGGCCTGCTTTATATTCGGGGCATACTATGAACGCTTGACGATACTGCCCAAAGAGCTTTGGCAGAGCCGGAAACTGATCTGGAAGCTGGCGAAAAATGACTTCAAAAAACGCTATGCCGGCTCTTATCTGGGCTTTATATGGGCGATGGTGCAGCCGGTGGTGACGGTGCTGATGTACTGGATCGTATTTGACAAGATTTTTGAGACCCGGAGCCAGCTGGTGGCAGGAGGTATCGAGGTTCCTTATGTACTGTATCTGACAGCGGGCCTGGTGCCGTGGTTTTATTTTCAGGAAACGCTGGTGAACGGGACAATGGCGCTTCTGGAATATAACTACCTGGTCAAGAAGGTGGTGTTTAATATCAGTATCCTGCCGATTATTAAACTGATTGCGGCGACGGTGATCCATGTGTTTTTTATGGTCATCCTGATAGCGGTGGCGATAGGTTATGGTTATTTTCCGGGTTTATATACCCTGCAGCTCATCTATTACAGTTTCTGCCTTTTTTTATTCGTGCTGGCCATGAGTTATCTGACTTGCGCCATCGTGGTTTTTTTCCGGGATCTGGCTCAGATTATTAATATCGCTTTGCAGATCGGGATGTGGGCGACGCCGATACTGTGGGATATTTCCGTGGTGCCGGATGGATTGAAGCCTATTTTCAAGCTGAATCCGCTGGTATATATTGTAGAAGGGTTCAGGAACGCGATTTACGGTGATCTGTGGTTTTTTGAACATTTTTATTCTTCGACATATTTCTGGATTGTTACGGTGATGATGTTCTGCATCGGGTCGCTGGTATTTAAACGGCTGAAGCCGCATTTTGCGGATGTGCTGTAATGGGTTAGGTTCTGTGGCAAGGTTCTGTCAAGAGGTATAATAATTACTAGGGGCATAATAATTAGTGTTTAGCAAGTGAGGATGGTTATGACGGACGACAGGAAAGAGGCAATCCAGATCCAAGGGCTTCAGAAGATATACCGGCTGTATGACAAGCCTTCGGATCGCATGAAAGAGGCGCTGGGGTTCGGCAGGAAAAAGCAGTATAAGGAGCACTATGCTTTGCGGGGACTGGATCTGACCGTGTATCAAGGCGAAACGATCGGAATCATCGGCACGAACGGGGCAGGAAAGTCCACGCTTCTAAAGATCATAACCGGAGTATTAAGCCCCAGTGGCGGGAAAATTCAGGTGAACGGACGTATCTCGGCACTGCTTGAGCTTGGCGCGGGTTTTAATATGGAATATAACGGGATCGAAAATGTGTATCTGAACGGAACCATGATGGGATTTTCCGAACAAGAAATCGATGCTAAGAAAGCGGCTATCCTGGAATTTGCCGATATCGGCGAATATGCCTATCAGCCGGTGAAAACTTATTCCAGCGGCATGTTTGTACGGCTGGCTTTTGCAGTGGCGATCAATATTGAACCGGAGATTCTGATCGTGGATGAGGCGCTTTCGGTCGGCGACGTGTTTTTTCAGGCCAAGTGCTATCACAAATTTGACGAGTTCCGGCAGATGGGCAAGACCATCTTGTTTGTCAGCCATGACCTGAGCAGCATCAGCAAATATTGCGACCGCGTGATCTTGCTGCAAAACGGTGAGAAAATCGGAGAAGGCGCGCCCCGGAAGATGATTGATGTTTACAAGCAGGTTCTGGTCGGGCAGTATCTGCCGGAAAGAATGCCGAAAAAAAACCAAGCGTACCAGGCTTTGGACAACGAAACGACGGAAACCGCAGAAGCGCAAGCGGGAATCGTCCCGGCTGCTTTCGGGAACCGCGAAGGCACCGGAGTCAACCCGGATGCCCTTGAGTACGGGTCAAAGGAAGCCGTGATTGAATCGTACTATATCTGTGATGATCGGGGGAACCGCGTGAATGCGGTTATGAAAGGTCAGGAGTTCGGGATACATATGAAGATCCGTTTTTATTCGCAGCTGGCGGCACCGATCTTTGCCTTTACGGTAAAAAACAGTAAAGGAACGGAAATCACCGGAACCAATTCAATGGTGGAAAAGGCATTCCTTGAGGGCGTACCGGCGGGAGCAGTCAAGGATGTTGCCTTTACGCAGGTCATGAACCTGCAGGGCGGCGAGTATCTGCTTTCGCTGGGGGTGACCGGTTTTGACAAGGATGAGTTTAAGGTTTATCATCGGCTATATGATGTCATGAATATAGCGGTTATTTCGGATAAAGACACGGTAGGGTTCTTTGACTGCAATTCGGCGGTGACGGTGACCGACGGGGAGGAAGTAAGTTGACACAGATTGTTGAGATCGGCAAGGTAAAGCTTGACTATAAACATTATTCCGGCCAGGATCTTTATTCGGACGGCACTATCGAGGAGCAGCTCCTTGAAATCGTGGAAAACTATCCGCGCTCAGAGTATCAGCGCGTGATTGAGGAAAGCAGAAGCTGGCCGGTTCTCTATCATCTGTCGCCGTTACGGGGCAATGTGATCGAATGGCTGCCGGTCGGCAAAGCTGACAAAGTGTTGGAGGTCGGCTCCGGCTGCGGGGCGATTACCGACATGCTGGCAGAAAAAGCCGGGCAGACCGTCTGTGTGGAGCTGTCGGAACGGCGCAGCAAGATCAATGCCTGCAGAAATAAAGACAAAGCTAACATCCTGATTCATCTGGGGAATTTTAAAGATATCGAGCCGGACTTGCCGGATGACTTTGACATGATACTTTTGATCGGGGTATTTGAATACAGCTGTCTTTACATGGGTGCGGAGGATCCGTATGGAGAAATGCTCCGGACCATGCAAAACCACCTGAAGCCGGACGGCCATCTGGTGATTGCGATTGAGAACCGGCTGGGGCTGAAATACTGGGCCGGCTGCAGCGAAGATCATCTGGGCACGTATTTTAGCGGTATCGAAGGTTATCCGGAAGGCGGCAGCGCCCGAACCTTTTCCCGGAAAGGGCTGGAAAAAATATTTGCCGCCTGCGATATCAGCGAATATGAATTCTATTATCCTTACCCTGACTATAAATTTATGACGGTACTGTATTCCGATGAAAGACTCCCGTTAAAAGGAGAACTCACCGACAATATCCGTAATTTTGACCGCGACCGGCTGCTGCTGTTCCATGAGAAATACGCTTATGACGGCATCATCGAAGACGGTATGTTCCCCGATTTTTCCAACTCCTATGTGGCGGTGATCGGCAAAGCACTGCCTATGGCTTATGTCAAATATTCCAACGACCGCGCGCCGGAATATCGGATCCGTACGGAAATCACTGGCGGCGATAAGCCTCAGGTGCGTAAAACAGCGCTCCTGCCCCAGGCTGCGGCCCATGTGCTGGGGATGGAGAAAACATATCGGGCGTTATGCAATCAGTATCAGGGCAGCGGACTGGCTGTCAATCGCTGTCGGCAAGGCGAAGATCGCCGAAGCTGTGTCTTTGAGTTTATCAGAGGGACGACACTGGCGGAACGGATGGACGGCTGCCTGAAAAAAGGTGACCAGAAGGGTTTTGATAAGCTGTTCGACCGTTTTCTGGAATATGTAAATTACGGAAAATTAGAAGGCGGGACAAATTATGATTTCATTTTTTCCAATATCATGATTGATGATGCCGGTGAGTGGACGTTGATCGACTATGAATGGGTCTTGGAACAGGAAGCGTCTCCCGCTGAGCTGGCCTTCCGGGCCATACACTGCTATCTGCTGGAAGAAGAAAAACGCCATCAGATCGGCCTGGACAGTATTTTGAGAAAAATAGGGATTTCCCAGGAAGAAGTAGAACGATATCAGGAAAGGGAAAAAGAATTTCAGCGGATGGTAACGGGACAGCGCCGTTCTCTGGGAGAAATCCGCGCTGCTTGCGGAACCCAGCTGGTTGATGTAAAGTTCCTGGCCGGACAGTATCTGGAGAAAATCTCGGAGAAAATCCTGAAGCGCCGCGTCCAGGTTTACTTTGACCGCGGCCAGGGATTCAATGAAGCTGATTCCCGCTATATCCCCGATGTCTATGTTTCTGATACCGGAGTAAATCTGGAACTTAAGATTGACGGCAGCGTCCGCGCTTTACGGCTGGACCCGGCCGATGCGGCCTGCCTAGTTAAGATAAAGAAACTGGCATGGAACGGGAAGACGCTTGCCTTGTCGAAGAAAAAGCTCACGGTTAACGGCAGGAAACTTGCGAAAGGGAGTTATGTCTTTGCGACGCCAGATCCCAACATAACGCTCCATCTACCCAATTGGAAGGAAAATGCCGTCGCGGAACCGAAGGCAGACAATCAGCTGGAAGTCCAGCTGGAAGTCATCCGCTTACCGGAACCTATGGCAGCGGAACTGGCGGCTGCTGCGAAGGCCACTATCTTACGGAGGTTATCATGAGTATAGCCGGGTATTTGAAAGCCCATATAAAATCGATATTGGTTGACAGACAGCATAAGCAATATGATGAGATTCTTTGTGTGCAGAGAAAGGAATATGACAGCTGGATCAAGGAAAAAGAAAGTCGTCTGGATGTAAGACAAACCGGCAGTCGATCCCTGACATTCTTGTCATTTAGTGAGTGCGGGGCAGATATTTACCGAAAAATTCAAGAACTCACCGAAGATATCATAGTGTTTCATGCCGATGACGGATGTGTTTCAGAACTTGCCGCGCCGTTAGTCGACGAATTTATGTCAGCTCATCCGGAAGTAAGGCTGTTGTATGGTGACGAAGATCAGCTGCGGAAAGACGAACGGACAGATCCATGGTTCAAGCCGGACTGGTCCCCGGATACCTTTTTGGACCGGTTTTACTTTGGCAGCATCTTTGCCGCCAGGCGGGCTACGGCGGCTGACGTGCTGGAAGAAATGCAGGAGGCCGGCTTCCTTTCCGCAGTGCCGGAGGAAAACCTGTATCAGCTGTGCCATGGACTGGTAGCAAAGAGCAACGGCTTCGATCGCCGCCCGCCAGAAGATCATGACAGTTTTCCGGTCGGCCATATTTCGGAAATACTATTCCATGGACAGAATGTTCCACCGCTGTTAAAAGGAAGATTTGACGGCGAATATGGAGATATCCATAATGAACTGATTACTGTCGTCATTCCCTCTAAAGATCAACCGGATATTCTTAAGAGATGCCTGCTCTCATTGGTCAGAAACTCTAAAAATATCACCTATCATTTTATTGTGGTTGACAATGGTAGCAATGAAATCAATAAAAATGAGACGATAAATTTCCTGAAGAAATTACATAATGAAGAAAATCTGAGCTATCCGCCAGTTTATCTATATCAGGAGATGCCGTTTAATTTTTCTCAGATGTGTAATATGGGAGCCGCTGCTGCTCCTGCGGAATCAAATTTACTGCTGTTTCTGAATGACGACATAGAAATCGTGCAGAAGGGCTGGCTGGAAAAAATGGCCGGCAAGGCAATTCTTCCCCGCGTGGGTGCGGTCGGGGCCAAGCTTCGCTACCCCGGTTCGGACATCATCCAGCATGCGGGAATCACCAATATCCGGATCGGGCCGATCCATAAGCTGCAATATCAGTCTGATGATCATGAGCATTATTTCGGAAAAAACCGCGGCATCCACAATGTGATAGCGGTTACCGGTGCCTGCCTGATGGTGCGCAAATCAGTGTTTAAAGAAGTCGGCGGTTTTCACGAAAAGCTTGCGGTCGCTTTTAATGACGTGGATCTGTGTTATTCAGTCTGGGAAGCCGGGTATGTAAATGTAGTCTTGAATCATATTTTCCTTTATCATCATGAGTCTCTAAGCCGTGGAAATGACGGCGAGGACGAAGAAAAAATCATTCGCTTGGAGAAAGAAAAAGATCTTCTGTATCAGCGGCATCGCGGTCTTTATGCCAAAGATCCTTTTTACCACAAGTATCTGATAGCCGATGTTCCGTCAGCGGAGTATCTGCCGGCCCTATATAACGAAGCGGATTTGGGGCTCCCCTGGTCAGAAGCGGCGGCCGACCGCGGGAAGGTGGCAGCCTGTCCGCTAGATGCCGTCCTGCGGGTAGGGGTGGAATGCGCAACGGATTTATTTAAATGGAAATATGGTGTGGCGGCTGAAGCTGCCGGCCAAAGCGGACGGCCTGCGAGCTTGATCCGGGAGGACAGGGGTTATTATTTTCATGGCTATGTGTTTGTGATCGGGGGAGATAACGCATGTTATGAAAGAACACTGCTTTTAAAGGACCAGGAAAAGGGAGCGGTTTGGAGGATTCCGATCAAACCAAGGTACCGGCCGGACATCGGGAAAGCACTAGTGGATCAATTAAATGTAGATTTAACCGGTTTTGCGGCCAAGATAAGCGATGATGCCGTCCCGCCGGGGAATTATCTCATCGGTATGATGGTGAAAGACCGCTGCTCACGCCAGAGATTCGTGAACTGGAGTGAGAAAAGGATTGTGATCGTCACGAAGTATATTTGACAGCTTTTTTAAAATCAAAACGTGATATATATTCAGACAGAGTAAAGGCTTGTGGAAACTCAAGTAGGATTTAGGCAGACAAAGTCAAAGGTTTATGCTATGATGAGTAGGTAAAAATCCAGCTAAAAGGAATAGCGCAAGTTATGGAAAAGAACAGCATTGACAATATCATAGTAGGTAGCATGGAAGAGGCATATCGTAAGGAGCATCAAAAATGCGCGGAGCTTGCGGAGAGAATAGCTATACTGGAAGCGGAAAAGGATGATCTCACATTCAGACTGAACCGTATTAAAAGCAATCCTTTGTGGAAACTGTCGGCACCTTTGCGTAAAGGGGTGCACTTTATTATCAGGCAAAAAGAGAGGCTCAGGAATACCGGCAATCTCAAAGGTTTTTTAGGTAAAATCCGGTATAAACAGTTTGAAAAAAAAGCCATGATTTATCATGGAACAGAAAGCTTTCCATCGGCTGAAGAAAGGGAACGGCAGAGCAATACTGCATTTGAGCATCAGATAAAGTTCAGTATCCTGGTGCCGCTTTATAATACACCGGAAGACTATCTGAGGGAAATGATCGAATCGGTACAGGCACAGACTTATGCCAATTGGGAGCTTTGCCTGGCGGACGGATCAGATGTCGGCTTAGATGCCGGTTCCTCTGCACAGGGCAGATATGGAAGTGTGGGCGCGATATGCCGGGAGTACGCCGAACTCGATAAGAGGATTATTTATCGCCAGCTGGAACGAAACGAGGGAATATCAGGCAATACCAATCAATGCCTTAAGCTGGCTACGGGAGACTATATCGGACTCTTTGACCATGATGACATCCTGCATCCTTGTGTCCTATACGAATATGCCAAAGCAATCAACGAACAGGGTGCCGACTATATTTACTGTGATGAGGCAACCTTTAAGAAAAACGACATCAACAGAATGGTCACCATGCATTTCAAGCCCGACTATGCCATTGACAATCTCAGGGCTAATAATTATATCTGTCATTTCAGCGTGTTTGCCAGAAAGCTCCTTAAAAGTACCGAACTATTCCGGCCGCGGTTTGACGGCAGCCAGGATCATGACATGATTCTGCGCCTGACCGATGCTGCCGAAAAAATTGTTCATGTGCCGAAATTGCTGTATTATTGGCGTTCCCATCCGGGCAGCACGGCGGCCGGCATCAATGCCAAGACTTATGCGATCGAAGCGGCCAAAGGCGCGGTGTCAGATCATTTACGCAAGCATGGCTTTGATCATTTTCAGATCAGCGGCACGAAAGCCTTTGAGACTATTTTCAAGATTCGTTATGAGCTTATCGGCGAGCCTTTGATATCAATAGTAATCGCCAATAAGGATCACGAAAGCGACCTGCGGCGGTGTATTGATTCCATCCTGTCCCGTTCCACTTATGAGAATTACGAAATTATTGTGGTGGAAAACAACAGCGAGTCTCAGGAGATTTTTGCTTATTATGAGGAACTGAAAGGCAAGGCCAGGGTGCGGGTGGTAACTTATGACGGGGCTTTTAATTACTCACTAGTAAATAATTTCGGCGTTCATCAGTCGCAAGGAGAATATATCTTGCTTTTGAATAATGACACGCAGGTCATCAGCGTCAACTGGCTGGAAGAGCTGCTGATGTATGCCCAGCGGGAAGATGTCGGAGCCGTAGGCGGAAAGCTTTATTATGCGGACAAGACCATCCAGCATGCCGGTATCGTACTGGGACTGGGAGCTCATCGCACCGCAGGCCATTCCCACTACCGCCAGCACCGCGAAAATCTGGGGTATATGGGACGATTATGTTATGCCCAGAATGTATCGGCAGTGACAGGCGCCTGCCTGATGATAAAAAGAAAGCTTTTTATGGAAGCAGGCGGCTTGGATGAATCCTTTGCCGTTTCGCTCAATGACGTTGATTTCTGTCTGAAAGTCAGAGAAAAAGGTTATCTAAATATTTTCACCCCGTTTGCCGAGCTGTATCACTACGAGTCAAAGTCCCGCGGTCTGGATGACAGCGGGGAAAATGCCCGCAGGTATGATGAGGAATCGTCCCGCTTCCGGGACAGGTGGCGGGCGGTACTAGATAAGGGAGATCCATATTACAATATTAACTTTTCACTGGACCGAAGTGATTTTTCCCTGAAGGTTTAGTTATTGTCTATAGCGCAACAATTATGACTGGCTGCGCGGTCATCGTCAGATTGCCCGGACCTCATCGGCTCTGGTTCCGCCCCCCGAGCCCTCCACTTGCTCTTTTTTTAATAAACTTAATGACAGCGAAATAATTCATATCGAAAAAATACTGATATTTTCGCTTTACTATGCTATAATATTAAAATATTAAAACGATATATTCTATTTACTACATTTTTGGAGGTGCATTTATGAGTTATCGGGATCAGTATGAATATTGGATGAAGGATGATTATTTTGACGAGGCGACGCACAGGGAACTGCAGGCACTCAGCGGTGATGAAAAGGAGATCGAAGACCGTTTTTATAAAGAACTGGAATTTGGCACCGGCGGCCTCCGCGGCGTGATCGGGGCCGGCACCAACCGGATGAATCTGTATACCGTAAGAAAAGCCACGCAGGGACTGGCAAACTATATCATCAGGCAAGGGGGACAGGAAAAGGGAGTGGCTATTGCTTACGATTCCCGAAGAAAATCTCCCGAATTTGCCGACGAGGCAGCTCTTTGCCTGGCAGCAAACGGCATCAAGGCCTATGTATTTGACGCCTTGCGGCCTACACCGGAGCTCTCGTTCGCCTTGCGGACGCTTGGCTGTATTTCCGGCATCGTGATCACGGCCAGCCATAACCCTCCGGAATATAACGGTTACAAGGCCTATTGGGAGGACGGTGCCCAGGTTGCGGCACCCCGTGATGAAGAAATCATCGCCGAGGTCCTACGGGTGACCGATTATGCCGATGTCAAGACCATGGATAAGAAAGCCGCCGTAGCCGCCGGACTTTATCAGGTGATCGGAGAAGAGATCGATGACGCTTATATGGCGGAACTAAAGAAACAGATCATCCATCCCGAGATCATCCGCGACCAGGCCGACGACATCAAGATTGTCTATACACCGTTTAACGGAACCGGAAACATACCGGTACGCCGCATCTTAAGCGAACTTGGGTTTAAGAATGTGTACGTGGTTCCGGAGCAGGAGGAGCCGGATCCCGATTTTACCACCTTGGAATACCCCAATCCGGAAGATCCTAAGGCCTTTACCCTGGCTCTCAAGCTGGCTAAAGAAAAGAATGCCGACATCGTGCTGGCAACCGATCCCGATGCGGATCGCTTGGGGATCTATGCGCTGGACCGTGCAAGCGGCGAGTACATAGCCTTTACCGGCAACATGTCGGGGATGCTGATTGCCGAATACATCCTGCGTGAAAGAACCGCAACCGGCACCATGCCGCCTGATCCGGCGCTTGTTTCCACCATCGTGACGACCAATATGGCAGCGGCCATCGCCAAAGAGTATGATGTGAGATTCATTGAAGTCCTCACCGGCTTTAAATACATCGGCGAGCAGATCAAGTTCTTCGAGCAGAGCGGTTCCAACAGCTATGTCTTCGGGCTGGAAGAAAGCTACGGCTGCCTGGCAGGAACCCATGCCCGGGATAAGGATGCCATCGTCGCGGTGATGTGTCTCTGTGAGATGGCCGCCTGGTGCAAGAAGAACGGCAAGACCGTCTGGGATCAGATGCTTACCCTGTATGAAAAATACGGCTATTACAAAGAAACACAATATGCCATTACCCTGAAGGGCATCGACGGTTCCCGGCAGATCCAGGAGATCATGGATAAGTGGCGGAGCAATCCGCCGAAGAATTTCGGCGAGCTTGCAGTACTGGAACTTCGCGATTATGATAATGACGTGATTACCGACATGAGTACCGGAGCAACAGGCGGCACCACCGGCCTGCCGAAATCCAACGTGCTGTACTTTGCCTTGACGAATGATTCTTGGTGCTGTGCCCGCCCGTCAGGAACCGAACCGAAAATAAAGTTCTACATGGGCGTAAAAGGAAACAGCCTTGCTGATGCTCAGGAGAAGGTGGAGAAGCTTACGGAAGCGCTCAAAGATTATTTATAAAGCGGATAATACCCCGCTTGGAGATTAAAATGGGGAAGATTCTCAGAATAGCCAATTTAAAAAAAACAATATATTATATGCGGAAGAACGGGGTCAAGCAGACTTACTATGCCGCCAAGGAACGTGCTGTCAGGGAAATCAGGGATAACTATGGATATCAGCCGTTATCTGAGCAGGCATTGGCAAACCAGCGCCGTCACAGTACCGCCTTGACCTGCAAAATAAGTCTGGCAGTCCCGGTTTTTGATCCTGACCCGGCCTGTTTCAAAGCCATGCTGGAATCCGTCCTAAGCCAGTCCTATCCCCATTGGGAGCTGATTCTCGCCGACGCCGGCTCAAGTGAAGAAATAGCTGCCGTCATCAAGGAATACCAGAAGAAAGATGACCGTATCCGCTCCCGCAGACTGCCGGAGAACAAAGGAATATCGGGTAATACCAATCAGGCGCTGCAGTTTACTACCGGAGATTATATCGGGCTTCTGGATCATGACGACCTGCTGACAGCCGATGCGCTGTATGAAATGGCAATGGCGATCCGGAAGGGTGAAGAAGAAGGGTTTTTACCATATTTCTTATATTCTGACGAAGACAAATGCGATAAAGAGGGCAAGAACTTCTTTGAACACCATGAGAAACCGGAATTAAATCTGGATTTACTATTATCAAACAACTATATCTGTCATTTCCTGGTCATGAGAAGAGAATTGCTACAGACTCTGGAGCTCCGGTCTTCCTATGACGGTGCCCAGGATTATGACCTGGTACTCCGGGCCATTGACTCGATGCTGGGCAAAGCCGTCAAGAGGTCAGCCGAAGAATGGATCATCAGCCACCGGCATGTCAGACAGGGAGTCCGACATATTGATAAAGTGCTGTATCACTGGCGCTGCCATCCGAACTCCACAGCTGACAATCCCCAGAGCAAGGAATATGCCTATGAAGCAGGCAAACGCGCCATTGAGGACTTTTTGCGTAAGCGCGGGTGGAACAGTCTGGTCAGCCACACCAGGCATCTGGGTTTTTACCGGGTTGACTATATTTCTGATGAACTGAGTCTCAGGCCGGAGATCGGCATTATCGGCGGCAAACTGCTCAATAAGAATAATAAAATAGCAGGCGGTATTTATAAGGCCGACGGCACCCCGCTTTACAACGGTCTGCACAAAGAATACAGCGGCTACATGCACCGCGCCAGTCTCCGTCAGGAGGCCGAGGCCGTAGATATCCGCTGCATGCAGGTCTCTTCCGCCGCAGAGCAGTATCTTGAGGAGGTGATCGGCCTGCCTTATCTTAAGAATACCAAAAAGGGACGCTTCGACTGGAAGGGCGGCTTAAAGGAAGACGCCGACTATAAGAAAATCAGCTTACAGTTCTGTAAAAAGGTGCGCGATGCCGGTTTCTTGATTATCTGGGATCCTAATATGGTTGAACGCCTGAAGTATTAATCGGAGACATGACTATGCAGGAAACCGCGATTAATGACGAAGAAAAAAAGCCGGATCTTGGCCGGCCGGAGGTGACAGTAGTGATCCCCAATTATAACGGGCTTCGCTATCTTGAGGATTGCCTCCGCTCAATTTATGTCGGAGACTTAATCCCGGAGGTCGTTCTGGCCGACAATGCCTCAACGGACGGAAGCGTTTCCTGGACTGCCGAGCATTATCCACAGGTCAGAACGATAGCGTTCGATCACAACACCGGTTTCTGCCATGCGGTCAACGCCGGCATAAGCCAGTCATCGACAGAATTTGTGATCTTATTGAACAATGACACGAAACCGTCGCCCACCTTTGTTTCCGAATTATTGAGAACCATCAAGCAGGACCGCAGGATATTTTCCGTGGCCGCGAAAATGCTGACCATGTCCGATCCTGATAAGATAGACGATGCCGGTGATTATTACTGTGCCCTGGGCTGGGCCTTCGCCCGCGGTAAAAACCGGCCATCCGCCCGCCATACCAAAGAAACACGCATCTTTGCCGCCTGTGCCGGGGCGGCCATCTACCGCAAGGATATCCTGGAAGAGCTTGGCAGTTTCGATGAAACCTACTTTGCCTATCTTGAAGACATCGACATCGGTTACCGGGCCCAGATTGCCGGCTATTATAATCTGTTTGCCCCGTCTGCCACCGTCCTCCATGCCGGCAGCGGCGCCAGCGGCTCACGCTATAACCGGTTCAAGACGGACTATACATCCCGTAACAGTATCTATCTGATCGGTAAGAATATGCCCCTGCTGCAGATCGTCTGGAACCTGCCCTTCTTTATAGTTGGATTTTCCGTTAAATATCTTTTTTTCCTTTTGAAAGGTATGGGTCCCCGCTATCTGAAAGGCTTATTAAGCGGAATCCGCCTGTCCCTGAGCAAAACCGGAAGAAGCCATAAAACCCCCTTTCACTGGAAAAATACCGGACGTTACCTTGTCATTCAGCTGCAGCTATATTACAATATCCTGAGACGATTAAAGGGGTAAGCCTCTCACTCTTCAGGCTCAGATAACAGGTAACGGGCATAGCTGATCAGACGCTGACGCAAATTTTCATTCTGTAAGACCTTGAAAACCGGCTCGGCCTTTTTGTCATGAATTATCTTTACCATTTCTTCATTGTGGATGCTGCTTTGGCTGGAATCGCCAATGGATTCAGTCCAGCCCATGATATAACCGGTGCTGCATTGCAGCGCCTTGGCTAAAGGTTCCACTTTATCGATTCCCATATTTTGTATTTCGCCACTTTCGTATCGCGACAGTGTTGCTGTATTGATGCCGATTTCCTCTGCCACATCAGCTAAATTCTTTTTTATTTCCGATCTTCTTTTTCTGATTCTTTCGTGAATATCCATACGATCACCACCTTAGTAATAATATACCTGAAAACTCGTATTTTTACAAGCAACCGTCGGTTTATAAAAGTTATTGACAATACCTGCAATTATGGTATTATGAAAATACGGACTTGCGTATCCGCAAGAAAGAGAGGGAAAGTATGGTCGATACTAAAGAAATAATGATTTGGATAAGAAGAGCGGGATTAACTTTGGAAGGGCTTGCCCGAGCCATAGAACTAGATCCGGAAGCCCTTAATATGAAGATTAATAACGTAGACGGGGAAATACTAACTGTAAAAGAAGCGATAAAAATAGCGGAAGTATTGGGTATTCCCAGAGATAGGCTAGAGAATATTTTTTTTGCCCCGGGAATTGCGAAAACGCAAAAAGGCGCCGCGGCAGCGTTTCGTGCCAATAAGATAGAAGCTGAGAAGGAAGTATAAGGACTATGGATTCCATATACTGGTATAATCAATACCGTATCCGAATAACTAATCATTAAAACTGTATAATAATGAAACCAATAGACGTTAAAATGTTTAATCAGAAAAACATATATAAAACAACTAATTGCTGTAATTTGTAATATAATGTGTTTTTATGGTATTGAAGTAATATATAATATATTATATTGACTACGGATATGTTATGTGTTAAAATTTCTATTAAACAACATATAACAGGCAGAAAGGAGTGTTTTAAACAAGTTGCAAGAGGAGGGTAAACATCATGAAGTGTGAGGTAATCAGAGATTTGATACCATCATATGCTAACGGATTGTGTAGTGAATATACACAAGAAATTATGCAAGAACATTTTGGGAACTGTGATGAATGTAAAAATATATATGAATCCATAATAATTGCTAAAGATAATGCAGCTGTAAAGACAGAGGAGAATCATTCGTCTTTGCATACTATTTTTCATAAAATAGGGAAAAGCATTAGGCGAAGGCGTCAGGGAATCATTCTGACAGCCATATTGGTTGCGTTTACGCTCACAGCCGGGGCAGCTTATTTCATGTTACAGCATGTAGGGAGCATTCATAGCATATTTTTCCCTGAACAAAAATTAGTAATCAATAAAGTAGGTGACGAATGGGAAGAAATCGATAGCGATATTCTTTTTAACAGTATTTTCTATGAAAAATCTTTAGTGAATGATGCTAATAGTGTCGGGCCATTAAACATCAAAGTAGTTGATGAAAGGGATAATGTAATAGTGGGGCCTTTTTCAGTAAATCCGGGAGAAGCATATTCTCTGAAAGAATTACAAAATGATAAAACTTACCAGTTACAGATTTCAGCTGTCCAAGGGAAATATTTTGTTAATATCAATTAGAATCAAGATAGATGAGTCAGTAAATAGATAAGTCGGTAAATAGATGAGTCGGTAAATAGATGAGCCCAATCATTGTACAAATCAAATATAGAAAGGAGCAGTTATAATGAAAAAGTCAGCAAAAATATTAGCTATGATCATTATTTGTTCAATTGCGGTAACCCCGATGACGGTAACGGCCGCAAAGGCTGATCAACAAAATATTCAGCCAGAACAGGTGCCGATTAGTCAAAGGCGTGTAAACTGGAGTGGTTCCGCTTATATATCAGATGCGTCTTACACTAATGTTACATCCTCAAACAACTTATTTAATGATCGGCCAGAGGTGACGAACAGTGCTGGGAATAGCGGGACATTAAGCTTTAGAATCGTAAATTACAAAGGAGAAATTGTGGGTTCGGCCAAATCATGTGCGGTGGGATCAAGCGTAAAAATGGACGAAATCCCTTTTAATAGCGGTACATATACATTACAGGCAAAAGCGGCAACAGGCAAAGCCGGCAATTACTCGATAAAAATAGATTGAGACATTTATTGTCGCAGAATAGGAGATTAATTTATGAGAAAAATTATGAGTTTATTTCAAAAAATTCTTATATCGCTTTTATGTATAACGTTGGCAGCAAGTCCCGTGACAGCAATGGCCAGTGCTGATAACCCAGTAGACAATGTCGGTGAACAGGAGCCGATCAAACTGAGGCGGGTTTTTTGGAGCGGGACAGCCTATGTTTCAGATACTGCCTATACAAATATTACATCATCCAATAATTTGTTTGATGATAATCCCAAAGTGACCAATAGTGCCGGAAATGCCGGCAAGCTTAGTTTCAGGATTGTAGATAAAGATGGAGAACCAATAGGCAGCGTAAAAGTGTGTATTGACGGATACAGTGTGACAATGGATACGGTTCCTTTTAACAGCGGAACTTATACCTTGCAGGCAAAAGCGGATTCCGGTAAAGCCGGCAGCTATTATATTACAATTGACTAGACCGGAAAATACAATGATTCGGAATTACAACAATAAGGAGACTTTACATGGAAATTGTAGAATTTTCATGTAGGGTCTTTATTGTCCTTATGAATTTACAAAGAAATCAGTTATGATTCGGATGGCTTTGAGGATGACCCATCTCGCTGCCTTTAGAGAAATTTAAGTTGTTCTTTCCTATATTGTATTGTAAAATGACTTTGGGGAGATATTATTGGTAAATTATTAAAACTAACCTGACACAGAGCCATAGGTACAGAAATGATAAAAGATAATCAAAAAATATTTAATAGGATCCACCTCCTGTTAGATGCAGTTATCGTGGCGATTTCCTATATACTGGCCTGGTATCTCAAATTTAATACCTTTTTGATGGATGAAAATGCGGGAGCGCTTCCGACAAGTACCTATTTCAGTGCGCTCTATTTTTTAATCCCCGGTTATATCTTTCTTTATTACTTCTTTAATATCTATGCGCCTAAGCGGGCCACACGGCGGAAGTACGAAATAATCGGCATCATTCAGTCCAATTCCGCCGGTCTTATGCTTTTCATGGTGGTGCTGTTTTTTATCAAGCTGGAAGACTTTTCCCGTGAGATGCTCTTTATCTTTTATGCCATCAATATCATCCTCACGACATTAAGCCGCTCCATGATCAGAAGCATCCTGCAGTACTTCAGAAGGCGGGGCTATAACCTGAAGTATATTCTCCTCGTGGGCTATTCTCGGGCGGCCGAAGAATATATCAGCAGGATCAAGTCCAATCCCCAGTGGGGCTATGTGATCAGGGGGATATTAGATGACCGCGTGCCTAGCGGAACGATGTATAAGGGGGTAAAAGTAGTAGGCCGGATCGAAAACATCCTGTACATCCTGCCGGAAAATAAGCTGGATGAAATAGCGATTACGCTGGCCTTGCGCGATTACGACCATTTGGCGGATATTGTGGATCTGTGCGAAAAATCCGGCGTGCATACCAAATTCATCCCGGATTATAACTCACTGGTGCCCAGCCGCCCCTATACGGAAGACTTGATGGGGCTGCCGGTCATTAACATCCGCTATGTGCCTTTGACCAATACCTTGAACTGGGTCGCCAAACGGGCAGTGGATATTGTCGGAGCTTCGTTCGGTATTATTTTATTTATGCCGGTCATGCTGATTACTGCCATCGTGATCCGGTTAACGAGCAGAGGCCCGATCCTTTTTAAGCAGGAAAGGGTCGGCCTGCATAATCAGCCGTTTCATATCTATAAGTTCCGTACCATGGAGATGCAAAGACCCAGTACGGCCCAGCGTTCCTGGACGGTTAAGGATGATCCGAGGGTTACCAGGGTCGGGAAATTTCTTAGAAAAGTTAGCATTGATGAACTGCCGCAGTTTTTCAATATTTTATGGGGAGAAATGAGCCTGGTGGGTCCCCGGCCGGAGCAGTCTCTTTTTGTGGAACAGTTTAAGGAAGAGATACCCCGCTATATGATTAAGCACCAGGTCCGGCCGGGACTGACGGGCTGGGCTCAGATCAACGGCTACAGAGGGGACACTTCTATCAGAAAAAGAATAGAATATGATATTTATTATATAGAGAACTGGACGTTTTTGTTTGATGTCAAAATTTTACTGCTGACTATCTTTAAGGGATTCATCAGTAAAAATGCCTATTAATTAATTTTTTATTTATTTTGACATAAAATGCTTGTTTTTTCCGCGTGTCTATGAGAGAATTATTTCTTGATTAGGTTATACTAATGAAAAGTAAGGGAGAGTAATGTAAGATGGCGACAGATAACAGAACACGAAGCAGAAGCGCAAATCACGGAAGTTCAAATAGAAGAAGTTCAAATAGAAATAGAAATTCAGAAACTAATAGAAATTTGGTAAATAGAGGATCGGGTAATAGAAGTTCAGAAAATGGAAGGTCAGATAGGGATTCATATGAAAACAGCTATTCGGAGGACCGTTCTTCCGAAAAAGCCTCAAGAAAAAGCCGGGAAAAGAAAAAGCGCGGCAAAATCATTTTATTTATTGCTGAGATCTTTGTACTGACTATTATGCTGTTCTTTCTCTATACAGTATTGAAAGTGGAGCAGACCGGTAAGATCAATATCCCTGAAGAAGACATCGTCATTAATCAAACCGTCAAGGAATATGCGGCCACAAGCATGAAAGGCTACCGGAATGTAGCTCTGTTCGGGGTTGATTCAACTTCTGGCCAGCTAACCAAAGGAACCAGAAGTGACAGTATTATGATTGCTTCCGTTAATCAGGATACTGGTGAATGCCGACTGGTATCGGTTTACCGGGATACCTATCTGAACCGGGGTAATGATACTTATAATAAATGCAACGGCGCCTATGCTAACGGCGGTGCTGAACTGGCCATTAACATGCTGAATATGAACCTGGATCTGAATATCACCGATTTTGTAACGGTCGGCTTCAAGGGCGTAACGGACACAGTTAACGCTTTAGGCGGTGTTATGATCGATGTCGATTCAGCTGAACTGCAGCATATCAATAGTTATCAGAGAACCATGGCGGATGAACTGAACTATGAATATGTGGAGGTTACCAATACCGGTTATCAAAGACTGAACGGCCTTCAGGCAACTGCCTACTGCCGTATCCGCTATACTGCAGGGGATGACTTCAGAAGAGCCGAGCGTCAAAGGGAAGTCCTGATGGCTATCTTAGTGGAAGCAAAAAGTGCAACCCCGGTTGAGCTGAACCAAATAGCCAGCGACATCTTCGGATCAATCTCAACATCACTGGATTTAGACGAAATCATTTCCTTGTTAAGCGATATTACCCAATATGAAGTAACCGATAACGGCGGATTTCCGGAAGAATCCATGCGTGCCACGGGAGTAATCGGTAAAAACGGCAGCTGTGTCGTTCCGGTAGACCTAGAACAAAATGTTATCTGGCTGCATGAGTTCCTATTCGGGGTACAGAATTACGTTCCTTCAGATGAAGTAAAGCAATACAGCCAGAAAATCAGGAGTGACACGGAACAGTATATCAATAGTTAAAGTAACAAGACAGTATCTAAGGAAACACTGATGCATCAGTATTTCCTTAGATACTCCGCGGGATGCGCACGGATTTACGGAAAACAAATCAAATCAAATAGATATCGAGACATAAAAATGGCTGTTGATGTAATTATTCCTACTTACAAGCCGGATCAGCAGTTTTTGCTGCTGATGGACCGCTTGGAGAAACAGGCGGTCAGACCGGACAAGATCATTATTATAAATACCGGAAAGGCTTATTTCGAGCAATTGATTACGGAAAAGGCTTTTCTGGATATTTATGACAATGCCGTCATAGTCCATGTCGGGGAACCAGAATTTGATCATGGCGGCAGCCGTAATTTGGCAGTATCTTTATCGCAGTCACCGAGTTTTATTATGATGACTCAGGATGCGGTTCCGTCCGATAATTTTTTGATCGGCAATCTGCTGAAGGCTTTGGATGATAAAAAAACTGCAGTAGCTTATGCCAGGCAATGTCCAACGGAAGAAAGCAATCAATTAGAGCGGTATGTCCGCGCTTTTAATTATGGTGAAGAACCTCTGTACAAAACGGAACAGGATCTGAAAAGCTTAGGAATCAAGACTTATTTCTGTTCCAATGTATGCGCCGCATACAACGCAGAGGTTTTTGAGCGTTTGGGAGGGTTTGTCGGCAGGACGATCTTTAATGAAGATATGATATATGCCGCTACAGCAATAAAAGCTGGCTACGCTGTCCAGTATGTTCCGGCAGCTGCGGTGATTCATGCCCATAACTATACGAACAGGCAACAGTTTTGCCGTAATTTTGACCTCGGTGTTTCCCATGCCGATCATCCGGAAGTGTTTGACGGACTTTCATCGGAATCGGAAGGACTCCGGATGATCCGGAGCGCAGCGGTGTATCTGTTGAAAAACGGCGCGCCGTGGCTGATTCTGAAACTGTTTACTCAGAGTTTATCCAAATATAGGGGATATTACCTGGGTAAACGCTATCAGAAGTTATCACGTAAGCGAATCTTGCGTTTTACCATGAATCCATATTATTGGAGATGAGAAGAAACATATTTTTTTTAAAATATTTACACATAAAAGACACAATTGGCAGATATACTTAATCTGCAAACAAAATTTCCGGTATATCAGCTGTATGGCAGCTGTCCCGCACATTAGTCAAGCATTTGATCAAAACAGGAGGAAGTACTTATGTATGAAGATGATTACACGTACAATGCTCATTCAGAAAATCGGCCGGCTGGTCCGGGAGCGGACATGAGGTTTGATCCGAATCCGGAAAAAGCTCCTAAGAAAACGAAATTGGGAATGGGGAAAAAGATTTTAATGACGGTTTGCCTGGGGCTGTTTTTCGGGGTTTTTGGCGGGCTCGGTTTTATGGCAGCGACATCAGCAACCGAAATTCTCCGGAGCGGCATGGAACAGGCCGGGCTGAGGCTGAAACCGCAGGAAGAAGAAGCGATAGAAGTAACGGGCGAGGCAGAAAGCGATGTTTCCGAGGCCGCCGCTCCCGCTGTCCGCGTCGATGAGGTTGATGCAGGTAATATTACGGCGGTGGTGACGGATGTGACGGATGTCGTCAGCAATGTCATGCCGGCGGTAGTTTCCGTCAATAATAATTATACCGAGACATATCAGTATTTTGGCAGGGAATTTTCCAATGAAGGTCAGGCGAGCGGTTCGGGCATTATTATTGGAGAGAATGAAACGGAGATTTTGATTGTCTCCAATTATCATGTAGTATACGAAAATGATATGCTGGAAGTACAATTTGTTGACGGCAGCATGCTGGAAGCTCAGGTAAAAGGGAGCGACCCCAGCATGGATCTGACAGTACTGGCCGTAGCCCTGGAAGACATCAGCAACGAGACCCGGGAAAGCATCGCGATTGCCAAGCTGGGCGATTCCGATTCGCTGATGGTAGGAGAACCGGCGATTGCGATCGGCAATGCCATGGGTTATGGACAGTCAGTGACTACCGGCGTGGTCAGTGCCTTGGACAGAGAATCCTCCTATTATAACGGAGAATCCGAGGTAAACACGACTTTTATCCAGACCGATGCCGCTATCAATCCGGGAAACTCCGGCGGTGCCCTTTTGAATATCAAAGGTGAAGTCATCGGGATCAATTCCAACAAGGTAGGCGGCGACCTGATCGAAGGCATGGGGTATGCGATACCGATTTCAGCGGCCCGCCCGATCATTGAGGAGCTGATGCTGATGGAAACAAGAACAGCGGTGGAAGAGGATGACCGCGGATATCTGGGAATCTACGGCATTACGGTTGATACGGAATATTCGGAGGTATTTAATATTCCTCAGGGTGTCTTTATAACCGACGTGTTCGCTGACACGGCAGCAGAGGCAGCCGGTCTTAAATACGGCGACATCATTACCGAGTTTGACGGGGTTGAGATTTACAGTATGGAGACCTTGGCGAAGCGCCTCAGCTTTTATGAGGTGGGCGAAAGCGTCACGCTCATCGTCATGTCCGGAGACGCCATGGGCGGCTATGAAGAAAAAGAGATCGAGGTCGTGCTGGGTGAGCAGCCGACGGAAACTCCGTAAGATAATCAAGCGTAAGGGAATCAAGCGTAAGGGAATCAAGCGTAAAGGAATCAAAATAGAAGCTGGATTCATTTAATCGGAAATTAGTCGGAATAATCCCATTGCTTTTTCATAAACTGGTAAAAAGATCAGCAACTGATCTTTGATCAGTTGGAAAAGTGATGGGATTTATGCTTAGAGGGATTGCGGTTTTCTTGGCGGCAGCATTTATCATGACAGGCTGCGGCAATAACGGTGAGGAAATAAAGAAAATAAAGGATCTGGAGTTTACGGTTTTAAGTGAGGATGATTTTCCGGCAGAGCTGAAAACGATGATTGATGAGAAGCGGGAACAGGCTTTTAAAATGACTTACCAGGACAGCGGCTTCCTTTATATCTGTGTCGGCTACGGGAAGCAGGCGACCGGCGGCTACAGTATCAGCGTGAATGACCTGTATGAGGCGGATAATGCGGTTTATGCGGACACGATACTGCTTGGGCCGGAACCGGGGGCGATCGACCTGACGAAAAAGAACAGTCCGTCTTATCCGGTTATTGTGCTGAAGACAGAGTACCTGGAGAAGTCGGTGGTGTTTGTATAATGCGGCGTGAACAGGCGCAAAAGTATTCCATACTAAAAAGTATTTAATACTTTTCGCACAGCGAAAAATATCTTGCGGCGGTATGAACGGTAATCGGTATAATAACTTTTTGTACATATACCAGTGCAACTAGGTTGTATTATAAAAGTATCTATGATAGTATAATAGTTAAGAAAATTTCTTGGCACTAAGAGGTTAGTAGGAGTTGTGATATAGAAGGGATTAAACGTGATATTAGCGAAAGCTAGATATGACAAAGGATGGCTGATATATGTTTGATTTTGAAATTGCACAGTATTTATATAGAGTCTCGTTTCTATACGAAAAGATTTGCGATAGAGAGTATAAAGCGCGGGCTTATTTTAAGGCAGCGTTATCCGTAGACGGTTATTCGAAAAATATTGAATGCTTATATCATGCAAGCAACTTAAAGTCATTGCCTTCTATAGGGGTAAGTATTGAAAAAAATATTAGTGAGATTATCGAAACCCAGCACTTATTGTTAATTGACAGTTTGTTGGGGGAAATACCTTATACCATCTTTGAGCTCTATGAGCATGCTAGTTTCAGCGACAAACTAATTAAGAAAATAATTGAAAAAAAAGTCTTTAGTTTCCCCAATCTTTCAGAAGCTATCAGATTAAGAGATGACTGGTCTCTTAGCGAACTAAGAACATTGGAAACGGCAGTACAGAATTATCAGTGCCGCAAATTTCAATACGCTCAGGTTTTCGAGCTGGCCGATGAATTGGTACAGTTATTGGAGAGTACCAAAGCAGTAGATTTGATCAGCTTATCAGATGGATTGTTTCTTCATAAGGAGAGCCTGGCTTGTGGCAACATAATCTGTACAGCAAAGGACATGAGTGCTTTAATTACTGCAATTAAGACACATCCCTTATTTCATTTTGTGAATTGTGAAGGACAAGATCTCTTCCTTGAAAGATTTGACATACCATTTCACATCAAAGTTCTTTCTGACCACGATTATACAGTAATCATGAATAAGCAGCAGTCAGAAGCCAAGAAACTAGGCATAGGAAGCCACCGTAAGAAAAAGGTCGATTTTTTTTATGGGGATTTGCACTTACATACGAACTGGAGCGACGGAATCCATACCATTGAGCAAATGCATGATCAAGCTGTCAATATGGGTTATCGTTATTTGGCAATAACCGATCATTCACAGTCACTGAAACCTTCTGGAATGTCTGAGCTAGATACCCTTAAGCAAATCAAGAAAATCCGTGAATTTAATAAAAAAAACAGCAAAATACCTGTATTGGCGGGTATTGAAGTCGATATACTGGCAGATGGAACCTTGGATCTTCCAGAGAGTATATTGAAGGAATTTGATATTGTCATCGCCTCGATACATTCACATTTTAATCAGTCACCCTTGGAATTATGGGACAGAATATCTAAAGCATTAAGTAATCCATATGTCAATATCTTTGCGCATCCTACCGGGAAGCTGTTGGGACGTCCGAGTAAGCCGACTGTTAAGAGAGAGGAGCTGCCGATATTTTTTGACAAGCTGTTACAGCTTTGTCTGGATCAAAGTGTGGCCTTAGAGATAAATTGTTTTCCGGAGCGATTCGACTTGTCTATGGAAAATGCCATAGCAGCAATAAAACACGGCGTCAAGATATCGATTGGAACGGATGCTCACTCCGCCTATCATATGGAAAGTGCGAAATACGTGTTAGATGCTTTAAAATTCATGGATATTCCCGCAAGTGCTGTTTTAAACTGCATGCCATATAACAGCTTGAAGAAATTCTTGGCGGCAAAACGTGATGCCAGTGAGTCGGGAATCGATCAATTACTGGAAGAAAAATTTAAGGATTTTGCGCATTACTTCGGTAATAACGAAGGGATAATATCCGGCAAAGTGCAGGCTTTGGGTATAGATTTAACGGGAAGTGAAAAAAAAGCCAGTGGCTTTGCTGTGTTATCAGGAACAACCGTAGAAACCGCCCTTGTTCTTTCAGATGATGAGATGGTTGAGCGTATCAAGCAGATCAAGCCTGAGGTGATATCCATCGATTCGCCTTTAGCTTTGCCGAAGGGGCGATGCTGTGGGGATAAAAACTGCCCTGAGTGTGGGAAAATGGGGATTATGCGTGACTGTGAACTTTTATTGCGGCATTTTGGCATAGGAGTTTATCCTTGCCTGATTGATTCTATGGTAGATCTGACCACTAGGGGAATCAATCTGGCCAAGCGGCTGCGGGAACTCGGTTTTATGGTGATTGAGAGTTATCCGGGGGTTGCCCAGGATTTGCTGCATATACCAAGAAAAAGAAGAGGGCTGGAGCTTTTGCTTAGCGGCATGAGGAATTTTGGCATTGAGGGAATGCGGGAAGGGATTTCTCATGATGAAGCCGATGCCATAACTTCTGCATTGGTCGGATATTTTTACTTAAACAATAACTACGTAGGTATGGGAAATGAAGAAGAAGGCTATCTTATTGTACCCAAACTTGAAACATCCTTGTCTGGCAAAGGGATTGTGATCGGCCTTGTAGGCAGAATTTACGCAGGAAAAACTACCATGGCAGAATACATGCGTTTTAAGCATGGATTTCAGTCAATGCGTTTTAGTCAAGTGATTGAAGAGAAGTATCATACTATAGGACGAAAAGAATTGCAAAGGAAAGGGAATGAGATAAGAAGCGTTCCCGAAAGACAAAAAGAGCTTTCCGATATTATGCTGAGTCGGATAAAACCGGATGAAAATTATATAATTGATGGCTTGCGGCAAGAAATAGATTATGAAAATCTGTCATCCGCTCTTAAAGATAGATTTCAGCTGCTTCATATTGACTCCTCGCAGAAATCCCGTTATGCTCGCTATTGTAAACTTTGTCTGGGCAAAACACTGGAGGATTTTAAAGAAACTGATGAACATCTGTCGGAAAGTTCCATTGAAAAAGTGGCATTAAAGAGTGACGATCGTATTGTGAATAATAAAGGATATGTAGATTTTATTAGAAAGATTGAGACATATTTAGAAAAAATCAGTGAGTAAACGGAGGGAAAGAAATGTCTGTATCAATTGTAGTTGGAGGTCAATTTGGATCGGAAGGGAAAGGAAAAACTTCCTACTATTTTGCCCGGAAATTAGGTGCGGCAGCGGTGGTCAGGGTAGGAGGCACAAACTCCGGCCATACCGTTATAGATGATACTGGGACAGAGTATATTTTCCGTACACTACCTACGGCAGCAATAGATTCGGCCATACTGTGCATAATACCAAGCGGAGCCTATATCGACGTCGAAATCTTACAAAGAGAAATAACCTGTTCCGGAATATCGGCGGCGAACCTTAAAATAGACCCATATGCAGTCATTATTAACCAGACTATGATTGACCAGGAGCAGCAGTCAGATTTACGAAACAGGATTGGTTCAACTTTGAGCGGAACGGGTGCGGCAGTAGTGAATCGCATTAAGCGTGAAGAATCGGTTACTTTTGCAAAAGACATGAAAGAATTGTCATCATATATCACGGATACAAAAAAACTGATGCGGAATATGCTTGATCATGACCAGCATATCGTCATTGAAGGAACCCAGGGATTTGGCTTATCGCCGATTAATTCCGCTTATTACCCCTACTGCACAAGCAGGGATACAACAGCTGCCGGATTTTTAATGGAAACGGGACTTAGTCCCCTGGATGTTGAAAATGTCATCATGGTAATTAGGGCGCATCCGATTCGCGTCAGCGGCAGTTCCGGCCCGCTCCCGAATGAGACAGATTGGGAGGAAGTAGCAGATGCCGCCGGCACGGCAGAAGATTTAACGGAATATTCCTCTGCAACAAAAAGAATTCGCCGGGTTGCCCAGTTTGATGCGGAGGTTGTAAAGAGGGCGATTCAAAGCAACCGTCCCAATATCTTGGTATTAAATCATGCGGATTATATCGACTATGGATGTCATGATTCAGATATGTTAAGTAGTTCTATCGACAATTTTATCAGAAAGATAGAACTAGAAATTGACCAGCCGATTGATTATGTCGGAACAGGGAAAGATATGATGGTTCCACGGCAAAGTAAAGCGGCCAGTGTATTTTACATAAGGAAGATGGAAAGAATATAAGGAGTAACTAAGAATTTTATGGGGAAAGATACTGGAAAAATTGAATTCAAGCATGAAGAATACCTTGAACTCTTAAATAGGAAAAATAATGAATATCTCAATGAGCCAGCAGAGAAAAAATATGAGGAATTTTACCGGCTTGATCCATTTCCGCAGATACCAGGATCCTTATTGAACGCTACTGATATTTTAAAGTATGTAACAACCGTTGGTATGATTGATCCATTTTATTCAGAAGATCTTGCTGGAGCCACCTATACATGTAAATATTCGGGCAAGTATAAATATTGGGACGAAAGTGGTAAAGAGAAAAAGTCAGATAATGATGGAGAAGAACTGAAACTGCCGCCCAATTCTATCACTTTTTTAGAAATAGAACCCATTTTTCGTATACCTGAGTATATAATTTTAAGGTTCAATTTAAATGTAAAACACGTTTTTAAAGGATTACTATTAGGGACAGGACCTATTGTTGATCCTGGTTTTCAAGGAAGATTATATATTCCACTTCATAATCTCACTTCAAATGAGTATATAATTAAAAAAAATGCACCATTAATATCCGTAGAGTTTACAAAGTTAAGTAGAAATTATGCTAATAAATTGAATGATTACGCATTAATTAAAATGACCAAAGGTTTTGATTTTAAACATGTACCTTATATTTACAGGCGATTTAAAAAACGAGATTTAAATAAATATATAGAAAGCGCTTTGTGCGATGATGACAGAACATTTTATAAGAATAAAGATTTGGCTAAAGCAGCAGATTACTATAGTATTGCGAGCTCGATACCAGAATCAATAAAAAAGGCAGAGCAGGATGCCAAGGAATCAAAACAAACTGTAGAAAAATTAACGACTCAAACAGGATTAGAACTTGAAAAAATAAGGATTGATGTAAAACATTCTGAAGATAAACTTAGTTTTGCTGTCATATTAACGTTTATGTTAGCGTTTGTGCCTATTATAATAGCTGTAATGGCACTTGTACATGACTCCAGTGCTTTAGTAAATGACTTAAATATCCGCGTTGAAGAACTATTAACTGATTATGAAAAGGCTATAGAGGATTATGAAAAACTATATAATTCCTCGATAGAATTGGAAGAAAAAAATATAGAACAAAGTAATATAATTAGTACTATGCAAGATGAAATAACAGGTTTAAAGAATCAAATAAATGAAATACAACTAAAAGACGGAAGTGTAGATGAATGAAATATGTATGTATTGAAGGATGTGTAGGGGTAGGAAAAACAACAGTAGCTACTCAGCTCGCTGGTGCCGTGCGTGACTCGGTATTATTGCTGGAAGATTACGGCATTCATCCGTTTCTCAAGGATTTTTATTCTGACCCCAGATATACCTTTGAGACAGAGCTGAATTTTTTACTGATTCATTATCATCAATTGCTAAAAATGATGGCGGGCAGTTGTCCGATACTCATCAGCGATTATTTTTTTAATAAGGATGAGTTATTTGCTGATGCTAATGTGATGAATGAAAAGGAACTGGATATATTCAGGGATCTTTATGAATACCTGCGAAGTCAACTGATAAAGCCAGATATCGTTATATGCTTAACTGGCTCTACTGACATGATTTATCAGAGAGTAATCAATCGGAACAGGATTGAGGAAAGAAATATTTCTTATGAGTATCTCAATAAAATCAACCTTTATTATAAGAAATTTTTTGCTGACTGGAAGGCTGAATACAAAACGATAGAAATAAACATGAATGTCCATGATTTTGTGAAAAACCCTACCTTGATAGAGGGAGTGCTAAAAAAGGTAATGTCATTCATAGACCCCCAATAATATCATATATATAACTATGATTTCTGGAAATGCTGGTAGTCCTTCATCGTATTCCAGGCCCCCCCCCAAGTGAAGCCGTGTTCAGTGAAAAGCTGATAACATAAGTCGTTCTCATCTATTTTATGAGGAAAGTCCTGGCTGCGGTCAGTATAGATCTCACTGCCCTCCGGCGAGATATAGGTCGTACCATCCTTGCGGTAAACCACATAGGGGTTATAAAAGGGATTGATGTCGATAGCGAGGCCAAGGGCATGTTTGGAGAGATTCGCAGTGCCGTCAACGAGACGGTAGTTGAAGCTGGAGGTATTGTTGTCCAGCATGGAGAGGGTATCGTCACCGTTATATTCTTCGATCAGGCGGACTTTTTCGATGGGATATTGGTTCAGGTAAAGTTCATAAAAGATTTCCAGAAGGTCATCGGCGATTGATTCATTACAGATCAGTTCGCCGATTTGCACTTCTCCATTAAAATCATAGTAGAGGATGTTCAAGTGGCGGAGCTGATCATAAGAAATGGCGATGTCGTCTCCATCCCTGATAATATTCACGGCTGGAACAATGTCCGTGCCGTCGGGAAGTTCTTTACTGCTGCCGGCGATCGCTTCGGCTTCTGCCGCCGAAACTGGATAAGAGATACCGGTAATATAAGCAATCAAGCTTTCGCTCAAGGGTTCTTTATAAAAATCAGGCTGATAAACTTCACGTTCCATAGGTGCGGAACCAGGAAGTACACTATAGTCGGAAGCAGAAGCTTGACTAGGTTCTGCCGTGTCGGATGACGGAGGCAGGGACGTTCCTGAACTCGGAGCGGCAGTTTGAGATTCGGAGGAAGCGACGTCAGACTGCGTTCCGGAATGAGTGGCCGATTGCATTCCAGAAGGGGTGGCGGCAGACGGTAGTTCCGTGGGAACCGGCATGGCAGACGGCATAGGCGACGCATCCGGGGATGCATAAGCAATAGCGGGATTTTTTCGGGCATAGTCGGCCACGGTTTCGCCACTTGAGTAGATGCGCACAATAGCAGTGCTTATAATTATTACAAAGGCCAGAATAACTAACGGTTTTGTAAGCTGTTTCATATCGATTCCTTTCGGTTCTCATCTTCTGAATAATGAACAATGACAATATTATCATAATCATAGGGAACAATAAAATCAAGCCCTACTTGTAATTGAATTTTTTTTCTAGTACAATGGATGTCAAGGTTTGAACTGTGATTCACGGAAATAAGAGACTTATCATAATAGAGCGCACCAGGTGCGGATAGGACATAAGATGAGTATTATTAAGACGGAAAAACTGGTGTTTGAATATATACGGCGTGACGAAGAAGGCAATGTCGAGGGGATTGTACGGGCCGTGGATGAAGTGGACCTGGCTGTCCAGCAGGGTGATTTTGTGGCGATACTGGGGCATAACGGATCCGGGAAATCAACCTTTGCCAAGCATATTAACGCGATTCTTTATCCTACCGAGGGAACCGTCTGGGTAGACGGGAAGGACACGGCTGATGAGCAATATCTATGGGACATCCGCCAGATGGCAGGGATGGTGTTCCAGAATCCGGATAATCAGATTATCGGCCAGGTGGTCGAAGAGGACGTGGGCTTTGGCCCGGAAAACATGGGCGTTCCGACGGAAGAGATCTGGAGCAGGGTGGAAGAAAGCCTGAAAGCGGTAGGCATGTATGAATACCGTCATAAGTCCCCCAACCGGCTGTCAGGGGGACAGAAGCAGCGGGTGTCGATCGCCGGGGTGCTGGCGATGCATCCGAAATGTATCGTGCTGGACGAGCCCACGGCCATGCTTGATCCCAACGGCCGGAAAGAAGTTATCCGAGCGGTAAGGGCCCTGAATGACGCGGAAGGGATCACGGTTCTCCTGATTACACATTACATGGAAGAAATCATCCACGCCGACAAGGTATTTGTCATGGACAAAGGGAAAATAGCCATGGAAGGAACGCCGAAACAGATATTTTCCCAAGTAGAGCAGCTGCAAAGCTTGCGGCTGGATGTTCCCCAGATTACGCTTTTGGCTCATGAACTGCGAAAACACGGGCTGGAGATGCCGAAAGGCATCCTTACCCAGCAGGAACTGGAGGAAGCCCTCGGCCTATAATCAGGAGGATCAGGCGTAGCTTGCCATTGCTGTCTTCAGGCATGCTGCCCTGGCAACACCGAGGAATTAGACGTGCTAATTTTAATAATTATAATGTTAATAAATAGTTTTAAAAACGATGGAGTATATCATGGCTATTATTCTAGACCACGTCAATTACATATATGACAAGGACACAGCAATGGCATCGGCGGCTTTGACCGATGTCAGCCTGGTGATTCCGGACGGCCAGTTTATTGGCCTGATCGGTCATACCGGTTCAGGAAAATCCACCTTGGTGCAGCATCTGAACGGCTTACTGAAGCCGACTTCGGGAAATATATATTATAATGGCGAAGATATCCACGACGATGATTACGACAGGAAAAAGCTGCGCAGCAAAGTCGGCCTTGTATTCCAGTATCCGGAGCATCAGCTGTTTGAGACGGATGTATTCAGCGATGTCAGCTTCGGTCCCAAGAATCTGGGCCTGGATAAGCTGGAAGTGGATCTGCGGGCCTATCACGCTCTAAAACAGGTGGGTTTAGAGGAAGAGTATTTTTACCAGTCTCCCTTTGATCTTTCCGGAGGGCAGAAAAGGCGGGCCGCCATTGCCGGCGTCCTTGCCATGAAACCTGAGGTGCTGATTCTGGATGAGCCGACGGCAGGGCTTGACCCACGAGGAAGGGATGAAATATTGAACCAGATAACAGCCCTGCGTGCAGAAACAGGAATAACCGTGATCTTGGTTTCACATAGTATGGAAGAAATTGCCAAATATGTAGAGCGTATCGTCGTAATGAACGAAAGCTGGGTCGTATACGACGATAACCCGGTCAATGTCTTCAAGAATTACCGGGAACTGGAAAAAATCGGCCTGGGAGCGCCACAGATGACATATATTATGCATGGGCTGCGGCAGCGGGGGCTGGATGTCGATACGGATCTTTTTACCATAGAAGAAGCCGGCCAAAATATTTTACAGGCAATAAGGCGAAGATAGGAGCGGAAACCGCTATGTTAAGAGATATCACATTGGGTCAGTATTATCAGACGGATTCTGTTATTCACCGTCTGGACCCTCGGGTCAAACTGTCAACAACAATCTTTTTTATCATATCTTTGTTTCTGGTAAATGGAATAATCGGCTACGCCATAGCCGGCGGCTTCCTGCTGTTTATCATTAAACTCTCGAAAGTTCCTTTTAAGTATATTATCCGGGGCATGAAAGCAATTATTTTCTTGCTTTTGTTCGCTTCGGTCTTTAACTTGTTTCTGACACCAGGAGAACCGGCAGTGAGTTTCTGGCGGTTTACGATTACCTGGGAAGGAATTGAGCGGGCTGTTTTCATGGCGCTTCGTCTGGTGATGCTGATTACAGGATCTTCGATCATGACCTTGACGACGACACCCAATAACCTGACCGACGGGATGGAGAGGCTGATGGGGCCGCTGCGGATTTTTAAGGTTCCGGTGCATGAAGTATCGATGATGATGTCGATAGCACTGCGGTTTATCCCCATTTTACTGGAAGAGACAGATAAAATCATGAAAGCACAGATGGCGCGGGGGGCTGATTTTGAAAGCGGGAACCTGATCAAGAAGGCCAAAAGCCTGGTTCCGTTACTGGTACCGCTGTTTATTTCCGCGTTCCGGAGAGCCGGCGATCTGGCGATGGCGATGGAAGCACGGTGTTACCGGGGAGGAGAGAACCGGAGCAAGATGAAGCCGCTGGTTTATCGGAAAAGGGATTATCTGTCGTATGCAGTCGTTGCGGCCTATCTGGTTACGGGGGTCGTGGCGGAGAGAGCAGCGGCGGCATGGGGGGGATTTTGGTGGAGCTGAGTTATGTAGGTTGTGTGTGGGGGGAGGGCAAGTTTGGGAGCAGGCGCTGGGGTCTGCGGCCCCTGGCCTACAGGCTGCCACCTGGGCTACCGCGCCGTACGCTTGGCCCTGGTGCAGCTTGGGAGCGGGCTTTGGCTCATGTGTCCGTAGTCTAAGAGATACTAAACATCCCCCCGATGGTTACAGCGGCTCCCGTAACCGTCGGCAAGCGCCCTCCATGGCGCGTGCCGACTTGTGCGGACATCCGTGTCCGCACATTACTATGTAGTTGATTGGGGATGCTAAGTATCACTAAGACTACTCCCAAAATCGCCAAAGCCCGCTCCCAAGCTGCACCAGGGCCAAGCGTACGGCGCGGTAGCCCAGGTGGCAGCCTGTAGGCCAGGAGCCGCAGACCCCAGCGCCTGCTCCCAAACTTGCCAAAAGCAGATGTACGTAAATTCGGCAATAGACACGAACAGGAATTAGTATTTAGTGATTTTGGGAGTGATCTTAGAGATATTTAGCATCTCCATACGAATGTATAGGAATGTGCGGACATGGATGTCCGCACAAGTCGGCACGCACCAAGGAGGGTGCTTGCCGACGGTTCCGGGATTTGCCGACTAATGACGGGAGATGCTTAGTATCTCTTAGATTACGGACACATGAACCAAATACTAATTCCTGTTCGTGTCTATTGTCGGCGACAACCTACCCAGAACCACAAAAGGCAATAACCTACCCAGAACAACCAAGAAACAGGAGAAACCATGAATCAGCAAAAAAAGCGGATCATGCTGACTGTCGCATATGACGGAACCGGTTATAAAGGATGGCAGATTCAGCCGAAGGTTCCGACGATCGAAGGAGAACTGAACAGGCATCTTTCGGAACTGATGGGTGAAGCAATCACGGTGATCGGCGGCAGCAGGACAGACGCTGGGGTGCATGCCCTGGGGAACGTAGCGGTGTTTGATACGGCAACAAGGATTCCCGGGGAAAAGATCGCCTATGCCCTGAACCAGCGGCTGCCGGATGACATCCGCATCCAGAAATCAGAGGAAGTGGCGGGTGATTTTCATCCGAGGCATTGCGACAGCCGCAAAACATATGAATATCGGATTTACAACGCAGAATTCCCCTTACCGACAAAACGTCTTTATGCAGGATTCACGTACCGCCAGCTAGATGTCATGTCCATGAGCGATGCAGCAGCCTTTCTGGTGGGAGAGCATGATTTTAAAAGTTTCTGTTCGGTGGCAACAGTGGTGGACAGTACAATACGTACTATATATGAAGCAACCGTGGAGCGCCAGGGGAAGGAAATCGTGGTCAGGGTCTGCGGAAACGGTTTTCTATACAATATGGTGAGAATAATCGTCGGCACGCTGATGGAAGTCGGATATGGAAAGTATAAAGCCGAACATGTCCGCGACATACTTGATGCCAAGGAACGTCAGGCAGCCGGGCCTACGGTTCCGGCAAACGGGTTAACGCTGGTTCAGTATCAATTTAAGTAGAGTCAAATTGTATCAATTATTTATAGAGTCCTGACGAAAAAGTGGTGGTCGCAAGGCTCGGAGGGCGGAGGGCTGGGCGGTCGGTTTTCTCGGCGGACGCATTAAGTGCCAACGCAGAGGAAACCAATTCAAGTGGAGCCCCTCTGGGCGAGACTTGAATGCTCTGGGTTCCTCGGCTATAAACGCCGCGTCCAGAGAGAAAATCCGACCGTTCAGCCCTCCGCCCCCCGAGCCCCATGCTTAAATTTAAAAAGCCAAAAGCCAAAAGCAAAAGAAATCCTTGACACACCCGGTCGTGTATACTATAATATTGCAATGTGGCGGTATTTTTTGTCAGTTAAGCCAATAGCCCCGGCAAGCTGTCAACAGATATCGGCCGATTACCGGTTTGATGACCCGCATACGGCCCGGACATCCGTATCAGGAAGAGATAGCCGGAGGGCATTTCTTACGAGAAAGACAGTTTAACGGAGGTAATACAATGAATACATTTATGGCCAGCCCAGCTACCATTGAGAGAAAATGGTATGTAGTGGATGCTGCTGATATGACTTTGGGACGTCTGGCAAGTGAAGTTGCCAAGGTGTTAAGAGGTAAGAATAAAGCGATCTTTACCCCTCACATGGATACCGGTGATTATGTCATCGTAGTAAATGCCGCGAAGATCAAAGTGACCGGCAAGAAGCTGGATCAGAAGACATATTTTCGCCATTCCGAGTATGTGGGCGGCGTGAAAGAAACCACACTGCGTGAGATGTTGGCGAAGAAGCCGGAACACGTGGTTGAACATGCCGTGAAGGGCATGCTTCCCAAGGGACCTTTAGGAAGACAAATGTACACCAAGCTTCATGTATATGCCGGACCGGAACACAATCAGGCGGCACAGAAACCCGAAGCTCTGGTATTTTAGACGGAAGGGACTGAAAGGAGATAATAAGAATGGCTAAAACAGCAAAATGCTATGGAACAGGCAGAAGGAAAAAATCTATTGCAAGGGTATTTCTGGCGCCCGGCAAAGGAAGTATTATAATCAATAAAAGAGACATTGATGATTACTTTGGGATGGAAACCCTGAAGGTTATCGTTCGCCAGCCGTTAGTAGCTACTGATACATTAGGCAAGTTTGACTTGATGATAACGGTACGCGGCGGCGGCACGACCGGTCAGGCCGGTGCGATCCGGCACGGTCTTGCCAGGGCTTTGCTCCAGGCAGATGCCGATTACCGCCCGATACTGAAGAAGGAAGGATATCTGACCAGGGATCCCCGTATGAAAGAAAGAAAGAAATACGGACTCAAGGCCGCCCGTAGGGCTCCTCAGTTTTCGAAGAGATAAATTTGATCAATTAAACTGTGACAGGATGTTTTCAAGACATAATGGATTGAAAATGTCCTGCTTTGTTTTAGACTAAGATTTCTATTTCAATAGGCTAAGGTATCTATTTCAGTAGGCTAAGGTTTCGATAGGCTAAGGTATCTATTTCAGTAGGCTAAGGTTTCGATAGGCTAAGGTTTCAATAGGCGGGATCTGAAAGGAGGTTTCGATATGAGGCATGAAGTTTTCGGCGGTAATCTGCCGGCGGTAATCATTTATCTTGACCGGGGCGAAAGCATTTATACCCAGTCAGGCGGTATGACATGGATGTCAGATCAGATCAAAATGGAAACAAATATGAAGGGAGGCTTGCTTAAAGGCTTTGGCCGTATGCTGACAGGGGATTCGCTGTTTATGGCCAGCTATACGGCCGAGGCGGATGGGCAGTATATTACGGTTGCTTCAAGCTTTCCCGGAGCGATCCTTGCCCTGAATGTGGGAGAAGGCGCTTATATTTGCCAGAAAAGTGCTTTTCTATGCGCACAGCCGGATGTAAGCTTAAGTGTATATATCCCTCCCGGAGTGAAGGGATCTTTTTTTGGCGGCGAAGGCCTGGCGATGCAGGAAGTCGCAGGCAACGGCCTGGTATTCCTGGAAATTGACGGCAGCGTCCGCGAACTGGATTTAAAGAAAGGCGAGAAAATAAAAGTAAATACAGGTAATGTTGCCGCATATCAAAAAGGGGTCAAGTATTCTGCCGAGGTGGTAAAGGGGTTTAAAAACGTTTTGTTCGGCGGTGAAGGCTTGTTTCTGACGACCTTGGAAGGCCCCGGCAAGGTTTATCTACAGACCATAACGATGCCGGGATTTGCGGAACGCATCTTGCCGTTCCTGCCGAAAAAAGATTGAGGATGGGCCGATTAATTATGAATAAGCTTGTTCGGAATATTCAATCTTATTATCGGAAATAACGAGTTTAACAAATATAATGAAATAAATCTTTCCTGATCAAAGAAATAACAAGTAAAATAGAATTGTTTATGGAAAAGTTCTATGATCATAAGTGCAAGAATCGACATAATATGATCATCCGAGAAACTTTTTGAAGAAAAATATCAAATTTATCCATTTAGATAATTGACATAATAGAAAAAATGTTATATAGTGAATTTATAACATAAATACCAGAAAAGGGGGATGTGAAATGTTTGACAGAAAAAGACTAAAGAGGTTTATCCTGGAAAGAGGATTGAAACAAAAAGTGATCGCTAAGAAAGCGGATATTACAGAGCATCAGCTCTCGCTCATTCTACAAGGAAAGAGAAAATGTAATATCGATGAGTACATAAGGCTCTGCGTCACTTTGGAAGTGCCTTTTACCCAATTCATTGACGAGGAAAAACTGAGTGAAGCCACCAAAAGAGGTGCTTAAGTCAAACAAAAGAAACCGGGAGGATATACTTCCCGGTTTCTTTAATTGTAGTTGTTGTCTCAATACTTATTTTACTTATTAAAGGGGGGAAATCCTGTCGCATACTAGCTTGTAACTTCCTTTTCCATGCTGACAGGCCGGACATTTCTCGGGTGCCGATCTACCGCCGTGACGGTAGCCGCAATTTAGACATTCCCATTCCGTCGGGGTTTCGGAAAGGGTAAGAGAAGCCGTATTAAAACGTTCAAGATATTCCCGAAAGCGTGTATCGTGCCTTTTTTCTATGGAAGCAATTGCAAAGAAGGATCTGGCAATAGTATCAAAGCCTTCCGCTTCTGCAGTCTGACCATAAGACGGATAGAGAGCAGACCATTCTTCGTACTCGTTCATAGAAGCGGCAGAAAGATTATCGGCAATGGAACCTAAAGCGATGGTCACGCGGACGATCGGCTCCGGTGCGGTATGATTCATGCCCTCGCTCAAGTAATCATAAAATATCTTGCCATGTGTCCGCTCATTGTCAGAGGTTTCTAAAAAAACCGCTTCCACTACTTTTTGGTTTTCTTGCCTGGCAATGTCGGCATAGGATAGATATCGGTGATATTCAAGCGATTCCCGGGCAAATGCATTTGCCAGATTAATGAAGGTCTGACTGCCGTTCAGTCTGCTATAGCTGCTCATGAATGATCTCCTCATGCTTGAATTATGGTCAATCAGTAATTGATTTTATATCAATTCATCAATACAGACCGGCCCGGCCAATACTTCTCTGGCCACATAAAGTCCCATGTCACGCCTTGTTTCCACAGTCCATTTTACCAGAGAAAAACAGCGCCGTTCCAGTTCGATACAGGTAATGCATCGGGGATGTACACAGCTTCCGGTATTAAAATAAAGAGAGTCGATACTTCCCATCATGGGACGATGGGTGTGTCCGGCGATCAGAATACTATGCTCTTTTTTGGCCCAATGAGTCAGACGGGTCTCCGTTCGATATTTAACAGTATTGTTTTTAGCGGCATCTGTGGGATCCGTCACGCCGAAATGCTCCAGCGGCCGCCACAGATACCGGCATAAAAATCTGGCCAGCTTCCAGAAAGTGTAGTTAAACAATTCAACCTGATGCCCATGGAGCAGATAAATATTTTTCTCTTTATAAGCATCCTCCATGATGATGCCGGAAAAGACGGGCATGTCGGGTAACAGCTTTTTTTTTCGCTTCGCCATGTCATGGTTTCCGTAAACCAGATATAAACGGTTTTTCTGCCGGAACAAGGAAAGAAGCCAAAAAACATTGCTGTGTATTTCCATGATTGTTTTTATGTCACGGTTTTCCCATAGCTCATCCCCGTCTCCCAGCTCGATATAGGTATAGCCCAAAGCATAATAATGCCGCAGGGCTGAAAAATAAAGGTTCTGGTTTTTGAGGAAATTGTCATTGGAAGTACCGTCGCCGCGGTGACAGTCGCTGATCAGGATATATTTTGAGTCATCGTCAAGGATAAGGTGCGGCACATTCTCGAATGCTTTACTGATTCTGGAATAGTAGCCCATAATCGTTACCGACCTTTCCGATTTTTATTTCCTCTTAACCGTTTAAGGCGAATCATCCGCCGGAAACCGAAAGGAATATAAAAGTACATATACATAAGTTTATCCACGGTCAGGCAGAAAGGTCGGGTGACAACACGGTAGAGCCAGCATAAAAGACGGTCTTGCAGCAAAGAGAATTTACCCCATAGCTTCCGGAACCAGCCTCCTGTTTTGGTGAAGGGTCTGTCAAAAGTAAAGAACACCTGCGATCCGCAGATACAGATATCATTCGGTCGATAACCGATATCCAGCATCGCGTTCACAAAGGCTTCCAGCATTTCTTTGGTAGGGAAAGTAATAGAAATATTCATGGTAAGTTTTTTAGGGGCACAAAAGCTCCCCATGCGGAAGGCAGTCAGCCACCAATGACGTTTGGACAGCTGTACTATAGACTCGTTATAATGGCACAGATCCATGGATAGCGGCATCATCTCGTCGGCGGGAACTCCGAAAAAGAGGGTTTTTCTCAGTTTCTTGCGGGGGACGATGTAATCCACGTAATAGATCCCGATTTCTCCGCCGGCATTGATACCATACTGGCCTTTCCAAAATTCGATCAGCCAGGTCTTGTTGTCGTAGTAAAAGTAGACAGGTTCGCAGTCGAAGACCAGATTGATGAACGGAGAAAATTTATCATAGGCGTATATATAGCCAAAGTCCTTCTGCCATGCATCGAGGGTGGTACTAAAAGCGTCTTGGCAATTGTTATAGCAGTAACCAAAAGGTTCAATTAATTGATTCAGCCGGTTATATTTTTCCTCCATGGGCATCGAGGAAACTTTACAGATATTCAATTTTTTACGCCGGGAACCCAGGATTACGAGAACTGCCAGAATAAGGATGAAGATTCCTGAAAAGTAATACATTTCTCATTCCTCATAAGTTTGATTTACTATAGTTTATGAAGAGAGAGGATGGTGTGTGATTTAGTTACAATATGATTTTGTAAATATTTAGCGATAAATATCCTCGCAGGGAAATTTGGTTTGCATTTTGAGGGGATATATAATACAATAAATTTCATGGACATAATAACACTTTTTATTTTATCGCTGGGATTGGCGATGGATGCCTTTGCGGTCGCTGTCTGCAAGGGACTGGCAATCCAGAAATTAACATGGAAGAAGTCTTGTATCGTAGGAGGCTGGTTTGGCGGATTTCAGGCATTGATGCCGGCGATCGGCTACGTGCTTGGGATTCAGTTTGCGGACCGGATTGACTCGTTTGATCATTGGATTGCCTTTATTTTGCTGGCGATCATTGGGATCAACATGATACGGGCGGCGCTTTTCGGAAAGGAAGAGGATGCGGACGACAGCCTGACGGTCAGGACGATGTTTGTCATGGCAATGGCGACAAGTATCGATGCATTGGCAATCGGGATCACGTTTGCTTTTCTGGAGGTAAATATCCTGCTGGCGGTGCTTACGATCGGGGTGATTACCTTCGCGATATCGGTGGCCGGGGTCAAGATCGGCAATGTGTTTGGGATAAGGTTCCGGACGAAGGCGGAATTGGCCGGAGGGATTATTTTGGTGGTTCTGGGGCTTAAGACTTTGCTTGAGCATATGATGGGGTGATACGGAAAGAATTTCATACGGAGGCGATATGAAAGAAACTAGAAACCAGTTAGAGAATCAAAATGCGAGGCTTAGAAAAGCGCTGGCGGAAGTGGAACATACCTATCAGTCCCGGACTGACTACATGTCTCAGGTGACCCGTAATATCCGGATTCCGATGAATACGGTTAACGGGCTGATCGCGATTGCCCGTATGAATATTGACGATAAAGAGAAAGTTCTGGAATGTCTAGATAAGATGGAGCAATCGGGACAGCAGATGACGTCGCTGATCAATGAAATCAGCGATATTACGGAACTGAACGACCGTGTCATGCTGCTGGAAGAAATACCTTTTACGTTAGGGGAAACGGTCTGGCAGACCGCTGTAGCCTTTGCCGGACAGCTACAGGAGAAAAACCTGAAGCTAAAGGTGGTTTTCAAAGAAATCGTCCATGATAATCTGATCGGGGATGTACACCGGATCCGGCAGATCTTATATAATCTGATATCCAATGCGGTTCAGTATACCCTGCCCGGGGGTCTGATCACGGTTGCGGCAAGTCAGCTGCATTCCTTCCAGAATAATTACAGTTTGTTCCGGTTTGAAATAGAGGATACGGGGATCGGCATGGCGCCGGAATTTATGCAGAAAATGTATCAGCCTTTTGAACGGGCCGAGGACCCGCTTGTGAAAGACGGGCACGGTGCCGGGCTGGGGCTGTCAATATCGATGAGGATCGTCCGGATGATGTCCGGAGACATGACGGCGGCAAGCGAACCAGGAAAAGGCAGTAAATTCACCGTTACGCTACATTTAAAACGCGGTGCGGAAAAGACTAAAGCAAAGCGGTTTCAGGAGTTGCCGATCCTGATTGCCGGGGAGGAAGCTACGGCGGCGACCGCAATGGTCCGGATGCTCCGCAAAGAAGCGATAGCGGCCGACTGCGTGGCGGCGGCCGAATGTCTGGAACGGCTAAAGACGGCGGATGTTCCCTATCAGGCGGTGCTTATTAACTGGGAACAGGATGATCCCAGGGCGATGGAGCTGGCGGGGGAGATCGGCCGCAGCTTGGGTGTAGCTGCCCCGGCGGTGTTGTTTATTGCCAATGAGTGGAAGGATATTTTTGAGTCCGGGCAGTTGCTGGACATCGCTGATTTTATCACCAGGCCGCTTACTTTATCTAAGCTGTTTACGGCTCTGGAACGTATGTTTCCGGGCACGTCGGCAAAAGCGGCGGCTGACCGGAAGCTGGTTTCGCTGGCGGGCAAGAGGATGCTGATTGCCGAGGACAACGAGCTGAATGCCGAGATTATCAAGGAACTGCTGTATCAGAACGGCGTGGTCGTGGAGATGGCGGAAAACGGTGCTGTAGCCGTGGACATGCTGGTTTCCAAGGAGGCATTTTATTATGACTGTGTCCTGATGGATATCCGGATGCCGGTTTTGAACGGCTATGCGGCGGCACAGAAAATACGGAAATGCAAGCGGGAAGATCTTAAGAGGATCCCGATTATTGCCATGACGGCGGATACTTTTTCGGTGGATGTCAGGAAAGCGAAAGAAGCCGGCATGAATGACCATGTAGCTAAGCCTTATGATATTGGGGAATTGATGGAGGTTTTCGCGCAATTCTTATAATGTGAGGACAAGACTTTACTGCTCTGGGTTCCTCGGAGTGCTATAAACGCCGCGTCCAGAGAGAAAATACGACTGGCCAGCCCTCCGGTTCCCGAGCCCCCCCCCGATTTTCTCTTTGTGAGAAACTAAGATGCACTGACGATTCGGTATTCCAAAATGGAAATGATTGTGAAAGCAGGGAATGAGATGAGAATAAGTAAAGTATTTGAGAAGAAAAAGCCGGTGCTTTCATTTGAGATTTTTCCGCCTAAGAAAGCGGCGGCACTGGAGAATATCGATGCTACCTTGGCTAAATTGTGTGAGCTGAATCCGGATTTTATCAGTGTGACCTTTGGTGCCGGCGGGAGTACGGTTGACAACCGGACGGTGGATCTGGCTAGAAAAATAAAGGATGGCTATGGGATCGAACCGTTAGTGCATTTGACATGCCTGAATTATGGCAGGAGTGAAATAGAAAGCATTCTTGCCCAGATGAGGGCGGCGGGACTGTACAATATTCTGGCGCTGCGCGGCGATGCGAACCCGGATATGGTTCCGAAGGATGATTTTAAGTATGCTTCTGATCTGGTAGCTTTTATTAAGTCACGGAGTGAATTTTCGCAGGGTGATGACTTTTCGCAGGGTGACTTTTCGCAGGGTGATGTTTTTTCGGTCAGCGGGGCCTGTTATCCGGAGAAGCATCTGGAAGCAGCGGATGCAGTAAGTGATATTCATAATCTGAAGAAAAAAGTCGAAGCAGGGGCGGAGCATCTGGTTTCGCAGCTGTTTTTTGATAATGATGTTTATTATGATTTTTATGAGAAGACACGGATTGCGGGGATTACGGTTCCGATTGAGGCGGGGATCATGCCGGTGACGAATAAGGCTCAGGTTGAGCGGATGGTCACGATGTGCGGGGCGACCCTGCCGGTTAAGTTCCGTAAGATTCTGGATAAATACGGGGATAAGCCGGAGGCGCTGTTCGATGCGGGGATGGCATATGCGGTGAATCAGATCGTGGACCTGATTGCTTCGGGAGTGGACGGGATCCATGTATATACGATGAATAATACGGTGGTTGCGGGAAGGATATGTGAAGGAATCAGGAATCTGATCCGGGCTTAGCAGTCAATTAGAAACGCTGATTATGATATCGGTGTTTCTTTAATAATAAGAGGATAACAGATGAGTCAGGGATTGATCAGCAGACAGAGAAAGACGGCATTGATTACGGGCGCTTCCAGAGGAATCGGGAGGGCTTGTGCCTATGTGCTGGCGGAGCAGGGTTATGACCTGTATCTTACCTGTTTGAAGGAAAAGGGGCTGCTGGATACGGTCAAGAAGGATATTGAAGAGAAATTTGGGCAGGATAATATAAATTGCCGCGTCTTTGTCTGTGACGGCGGGGATGTCCGGCAGGTAGAGAAGCTGTTCGGAGCGATTGGGTGTCCGGACGTGGTGATCAATAATGCGGGGCAGGCCTATGTCGGTTTGCTTGGTGAGATGACGGCGGAAGCCTGGCAGCGGGTTATGGACAGTAATCTCAACAGTGTATTCTATGTCTCCAGGCAGGCGGTGCCGGGTATGGTACGTCGGAAGTCGGGAAAGATCATTAATATCTCCTCTGTATGGGGCGAGGCCGGGGCATCGATGGAAGTGGCCTACAGTGCGGCCAAAGCCGGGGTGAACGGATTTACGAAAGCCTTGGCAAAGGAACTGGCTCCCAGCAATATTCAAGTAAATGCGCTGGCTCTGGGATTGACAGATACGGATATGAACCGCTGTTTTACGGAGGAAGAGCGGAGCAGTATCCATGCGGAGATACCCATGGGGAGAGCAGGAACACCTGAAGAAGCGGCACATATGGTATATCAGATTATTAATTCCCCGGAATACCTGACGGGACAGATTATTACGATGGATGGAGGATGGAAATAGATGCATGATTTGATCATTGTCGGTGCCGGGCCGGCGGGACTGTCGGCGGCAGTGTATGCCAAGCGGGCGGCACTTGATGCCTTGGTACTGGAGCAAAGCCCGATCAGCGGCGGGCAGGTACTGAATACCTATGAGGTGGATAATTACCTCGGACTGCCGGGCATCAGCGGATATGACATGAGCGTGCGGTTCCGGGAACATGCCGACAAGCTGGAGTGTGAATTTACCGAGGCGGCCGCTGAAGGACTGGATATCATTTGCGGCACGGTTTCGGAAGGCGGCGCTGATCTGCAGGCGGCCGGCCAGGAACGAAGGTGCAGCTTCCGGATCCGGACCGATCTGGGCGAGTTTGAAGCACGCTCCGTTATTCTTGCGCCTGGGGCGGTGCATGCCAAGCTGGGAGTGCCGGGAGAAGAAGAACTGACGGGTGCAGGTGTTTCCTACTGTGCAACTTGTGACGGGGCCTTTTTCAGAGGGAAGACGGTAGCGGTGATAGGAGGCGGTGATGTTGCCGTGGAAGATGCTATCTATCTGGCAAAGATCTGTAAAAAAGTCTGTCTGATCCATCGCCGCGATGAACTCCGTGCGGCCGCGATGCTGCAGACGGCTTTGAAAGCTTTGGATAATGTGGAGATCGTCTGGGATACGGTGGTGGAAGCAATCCAAGGCGAAGGTCAGGTGAGCCGGCTTGATGTCCGAAATGTCAAAAGTGACAAGGTTTCTGTCCTGGATGTGGATGGGGTCTTTATTGCGGTGGGCCTTATTCCGAATACGGATAGTTTCCGGGATACGGTGCCTTGTGACGACCAAGGCTACTTGATTGCCGGAGAAGATTGTGCGACCCAGGTGCCGGGGATTTTTGCGGCGGGCGACGTGAGGACGAAAAAAGTCAGGCAGATTATAACTGCTGTCGCTGACGGTGCCTGTGCGGTGGCCGGAGTGCAGCGTTATCTGGCGGATTAGGGATTCTTACGGATGGGGGATTCTTACGGATTAAGTGTTGCTTCGATATAAGAATATATGATACAGAATAAAATGTTGCGAAAATATTTAGGAAGGCAAGAAAGCTTTTGCCTTCTTTTTTTGTGATCAGAATCCTTATATTTCAGGATTTGGACAATAATTTCCAGAAAAAAATCAGTTGTCGAATGTTGACAAACTTAAGAATTAGTGTTATATTTGTTAATGTACGTAACATTTTTGTAATATTTATAAAATGAACGACTAAACATGCTGTAAGGCGGAATGGGGTTCGAATGAAATCAGGCAGATTAAGAATTGCCACATGTGCTTTAACTGCAAGTATAGCAATAAGCAATATGTACATACCGGTCTCAGCCGGAAGAGTTACGGCATTGCCCTCGGCAGGCATTGACTATACTTTGGGAGGGAATACCTCCTCATTGAAGGATATGCAGGAAGAGAGCAAGGATTCGTCTTCGGATACGACGCAGGGCGCTTCGAATAATGCTTCTCCTTCACCGAGCGCGACAGCTTCACCGGACGTGACGGCTTCGCCGTCGGCTTCTCCGGAAGCGGACAGTCAGGCATCCGCAGATGCTCAGGACGGAGAAGGGAAGATTATCGAAGAAACCGTAACGGCAACTTCCGAGAAGCCGTTAAAGGAAAAAGAAAAAGAATTGTCGGCCAAGCGGGAAGAGGAAGGATTTAAGAATCTTGTCATTGCTGACGTTAATGACTATGTCAATATCAGGAGTATTCCCAGTGAAGAGGGAGAGATCCTGGGCAAACTGTATGATGAGTCGGTCGGTACTTTTGTATCGGAATCGGACGGATGGTATGAGATTACGTCCGGTACGGTGACGGGATATGTGAAGGCGGAATACTGCGTGACCGGCGAAGAGGCAGTTGCTTTGGCTAAGGAAGTAGGAACCAGGATCGCAACGGTGTCGACGACGACCCTGAAGGTCAGGGAAGAGCCGGGGACGGACGCGGTTGTCCTGGGTCTGGTACCGGATGCAGACGAGCTGTTGGTGACCGAAGAGATGGGCGACTGGATCAAAGTGAATATCGAAGAAGGAGACGGCTATGTTTCCGCTGATTATGTAACCCTGTCGACGGAATTTGTCCAGGCTGAATCCAAGGAAGAAGAGGAAGCACGGCTGGCGAAGGAAAAGGCGGATCGTCTTGCGGCTCAGGAAGCGGCAGCCAAATCACGGCAGTCATCGTCATCACAGAATGCCGAAGTCCCTACGGTATATGTGAGCGGCGGCGGGAGTGCCCTGGGCAATGATGTGGCGAATTATGCCTGCCAGTTTGTAGGTAATCCTTACGTGTATGGAGGAAGCAGCCTGACAAACGGTACCGATTGTTCCGGCTTCGTCATGAGCGTGTATGCCAATTTTGGTGTCAGTCTGCCGCATTCTTCATCAGCTGACAGAAATGTCGGTTCAGCAGTAGACGGCATCGCGAATGCTCAGCCGGGGGATATTATCTGCTACTCGGGCCATGTGGGGATTTATATCGGCAACGGCCAGATTGTCCATGCATCGACTTCGAAGACAGGGATTATTATTTCGAATGCGACGTACCGGTCGGTGCTTTCAGTCAGGAGAATATTCTAAGAAAACCCTGATTTAATCAGCATTTTCCTTAGACAATATCATTCATTTTATCAAGATAAGAACCCGGCTGCCATGCGGCCGGGTTTAATGATTCATGAGTCAGAGGAAAAATATGGAAGCGCTTTTACCCCGCTTGTACAACATATACAAAGCATCAGAAAATATGCAAAATAATCATAGCTGAAAGCAGGATGTGACAAAAACTTATCCACAATCGCAAAAGCTGAAAATCAATGAATATATACTTATACACGAAGTTATCCACTTTATCCACGGGTAAACCGTCATAAATCGTCGATGATTTACGCCACGGAACAGAACAGAGGTTTTGTGCGGATTAGATAAAAATGATGATTCCGTGAAAAACTCTTAAAAAACTATTGACTTTTAAGAAGTCAAAAATATAAATCCTGTTATCCAAATTGTTGCAAAACAGTGGGATATTATGGTATAATGTACGCAAATAAGTTGATGGGAAAACTACACGACTTTAGCTTATTAAGACATGATGAAAGGATGAGACTATGAGATTTATAATTAGCGGGAAAAATATTGATATTACGCCCGGTCTCCGCAGCGCTGTAGAGGACAAGATCGGCAAGCTGGAGAAGTATTTTAAGCCGGATACGGAGGTACATGTGACCTTAAGCGTAGAGAAGGAAAGACAAAAGATAGAAGTTACGATTCCGGTGAAAGGGAACATCATCCGTTCCGAGCAGGTCAGCAGCGATATGTACGTATCGATCGATCTGGTAGAGGAAATCATCGAAAGACAGCTGAAGAAATATAAGAACAAGCTAGTGGATCAGAAGCAGTCGGGCAGTTATTTTAAGCAGGATTTTATCGAGAAAGAATACATGGACGAGGAAGAGATCAAGATCATCCGCTCCAAGAAGTTCGACATCAAGCCGATGTATCCGGAAGATGCCTGTATCCAGATGGAACTGCTGGGGCACAATTTCTTTATTTTCTGCAATGCCGAGACCGATCAGGTAAATGTCGTGTATAAAAGGAAAGGAAATACCTATGGCTTGATAGAGCCGGAGATTTAAGACCGGCAGGGCTGCGTGACGATGCCGCTTTTTAGCGGCGTGGAGACCGGCAAACACATACGATAACTGGACCAGCTTTTGAAACCGCTTTCATCCGGTGTTTCAAGGAGTTGGTCCAGTTTTTTAAAACAGTAGCCAGCAGCAGTATTGCTTGGTATAATTAAACCGGACTGGCTGGTCTGTCAAGGGTGCTTAAAAAGGATGAAAGTTGGGCTTTAAAAGGATGTAAGTTGAGAATACTATAATGAAAGTTGAGAGAGAAGATGCTTGAGGAAATTCGACAAACTATCACCAGTTTTATAGGGTATGCGCTTATGGTTCTCCCGTTTCTGCTGACAGGACTTAATATTATCTTCTTTGTCGGTTATATGACCCGGAAAAAAGAACGGAATTACCATCGGTTTCTGGAGGTGGCAGGGATGCTTATCGGTCTGGGCTATCTATTTATATATGCTTCGGTATTGGCGATTCATCTGGACGCTGCCTGGAACAAACAGCTTTATAATCAGCAGATACATAGTTTTATTGCCCCTGATACCTATCCGACCATCTGGGCGATTATCATTATTGCTTTGGCGGGTTATCTATTGCTCCGGTTTATACCTGTCAATCTTCAGTCGCCGGTCGTCTCGATGGCAGGTATTGCGGCTGTTTACCTGGGTGCCGGATTATGTGTGGTCTTTTGCCTCCAGGTTATTGAGCAGTTCGATTTTTTCTTGATTTTGGTACCGCTTAACTGCTTATTGCTGTTTTTTAAGGCGGTTTATATGGTGGTCGTGAAAAAAATATATCTGCTTCAAAGCGAAACTGTGGTCACAAAATATCAAGGGCTGGCTAAGCTTCTTAGCCGAGCTGCTAATTTGCCTTGGCTTGCGCTGCTGCTGTTAATTCCGCTGCTGGGGATTATCATTGGCGTCTTATTTCTATTTGGTCAGGAACCGCACAGTCTGATCAAAGCCTGGACGGAAACTGCCGATTGGACCTTTTCCCAGAAGATAGCGCCGCCTAATCTGGACGATGGCCACTATTTATGTACTGTGGCCGCCGGCGGACACCGGAAGGTCGTGAAGCCGCTTAGGATCGGACACCGGCATGGCCACCGTGTCATCGTCAACCGACAGCTATGTGTGGCCAATGCTTTTGAACAGATACTGGAAGAACGGCTGCCGCGCTTTCATCGTGCCGTCCGCGGCTTTTATGACCGCGCCGGCTATCCGCTGTCACGGCTTATCCGGTCAAAGCATGCCGCCGATCTGGTCTATGTGCTGATGAAACCGCTGGAATGGTTTTTTTTGGCAGTTCTTTATACAGTCGATCTGAATCCGGAAGATCGGATTGCGGTGCAGTATCCGCATCGGCAGATTCCGGAATGACAGTGCGGATATTGAGCATGTATGTGCATTTATTATCAGGGGATTTCATATATTCAGAATAACAGGGTATTGTATATGAGGGATATATGAAGTCGGATATAAAAAAAACGGCCCTGCTTTTCAGCATGGTGGCGGTAGCGGCATTTTTTGCCGTTTCAGGTCGGCAGAGGGTGGAGGATGCCGGCCGGGGGGAACGGTTTTCCCCAGGGGAAGCAGTTTTGGTATCTGCGGACGATACATATATAAAGTGGGTGGATTTCAATGTGTCTTATGAGGCTCTCTGTGCGGCTTATGACCTGGATGTGGAGAGCTATAACAAACCGGTGCATCTGAATTGGATTGAGCTGCTGGCCTATGCCGGTGCCAAGAACGGCGGCAGTTTCGGGCGCAGTGAGGTCAGTTTGATCAGGAAACTGGCAGATGAACTGACGGCGGGGGAAGTCACATTGGCGGAACTGACTAAGGACATGGAGTATTATACCTATTATTACGAAGCTTATGAAGCGGTTCTGGGCGGGATGGTCGGCGAGTATGAAATAGAAGACCAGCTGGAGAACGGCCGGAAAGTTTGGAAGAAATTTTATGGCTTGAAGGCTTTTCTGCCGATTGCGCAAGGTTTTCCGTATAGTGATTACGATGATTTCGGTTCTTCACGCAGCTATGGGTTCCGGCGGACGCATCTGGGGCATGATATGATGGGGCAGATTGGTACGCCGATGGGAATATAGGATAGAAGGGTGTGGGAAAAAGAAACGGAGGGGCTCGGGGACCGGAGGGCTGGACGGTCGGCTTTTCTCTCTGGACGCGGCGTTTAAAGCACTCCGAGGAACCCAGAGCATTCAAGTCTCGCCCAGAGGGGCTCCACTTGAATTGGTTTCCTCTG
>QMCD01000053.1_pt1 | contig 85630 bp, 77 predicted proteins | sample 1821841 | NCBI WGS metagenome assembly QMCD01 (sample SAMN01991225, study PRJNA193472) | Termite gut metagenome, whole genome shotgun sequencing project. | isolation source: worker | host: Macrotermes natalensis
CCAGATACCCGGCGTGGAAATATTTGAAGAAACAAAAACCAGATTTGGGAGGTAACGCAGGGGGAGGTGGTAGGTAAAATAATACCTATTAATCATAACTCTAAGGTATTCTTTTCTGCCTACCACCTCCCCCCTTTCGGGGTACTCCTCCTCCCAGGAGGAGGAGAATAGAGATAGTCCGCATTCATCCTTGAGATAGTCCGCTTTATCCTTGAGATAGTCCGCTTCATCCTTGAGATACTCCGTACCTCATTCAAAATTCAAAATTTATAATTCAAAATTCAAAAAGAACATTATGGCAGGAAAAGGAGTAAACATATTAGTGTACTTGTTGCTTGTTCTGACGCTTGGCTGCACGGACGACGGAGGAACTCCGGCGGATAAGGTAACTACTGAGCCTTCATTGACTTTTGCAATGACAAAGTCTTTGGAGGGCATTATAGGCAACACCCAGGTCTATCTCTTTGACGGAGAAGGCACGGATATGGGGCAGTTCAGACAGAAGGTGGCGGGAGTTACTTACGGGACAGACCGGCTTTCCATGTCGGTAGCAGCCGGAACGTGGGACGTGATGCTGGTAGGCGCCAATGCAGATATCAGCAGCAGACTGACACCGCCCGTCCGCGGAGAAGCGCGTTCGGGCAAAATGTGGGAAACTCAGCCTGTAGCCGGTGTGTTGCCTTCTATTCCCGAACTGCGAACAGCGTATGTAGCCAATAATGAAGTGATTGCCAACCAGCATAACGTGGCTACCGAAACCGCTGTGCTGGCACGCAATGCCACCCAGGTAAAGGTGGTGATAGTGAAAGCCGGAGGACTGGATATAAGCGGAACGCACCAACTGAAGATTACCAACGTGCCGACTACCCTCAGTTGGGAGGGAAAGTTTCTTCCCGACAAAGATAGCCCGTATGTAAGCAGCTCTCCTATGACGGGTAATTTAGTGATGCACGAGCATACGGACGGGAATCAGTATAGCGATACGCTGCGTTTCGTTATCCCTGCGCATAAAGGAGACGATTATCTGGAGGCTTCTCCAACTGATACAACTACCAACCACCTGAAGTTGAGTGTGGATATGGCTATGGAAGGAGGCGCCCGCTACGAAAAGGCCAATGTAGAAGTGCCCCGTGTGCCTCGCGCAAACGGAACGTTGCTTATACGCATTTCTTTAGGCTCGGAGTTCGAGGTATCTGCCGATATCCTGGATTGGGTGGATACGGAACTGGGTGTCGATTTGTCGCAAACCTGGCTTTATACCGATAAAGCTACGGTAGGTTTAACCAGCAGCGAAACGGTACATGTAAATACCAATGCTTCGGACTTTACAGTAGCAAAAGCGGCGGATGCCTCCTGGCTTACTGTAACCAAAAATGGGAATGCCATAGAGCTTACTGCTGATGTGAATACTTATAATAACCCGCGCACTTCTTACATCACTGTGACAGCGAATAATGTAACCAAGAAGATACCTGTAACCCAAAGGCCGGAAGAGGGGACAATTAGTGTGGATAATAAACGGCTTGTATTTTGTCCGGTGATTCATGAAACGCGTGATATTGTAGTGACGAGCCTTGGCGGCGACTGGGAGTTTGTTAACTTGACTAGTAAAGCTACGACTGGTCTCATTACGCAGGGTGTCAATGGAGATCCGGTTACATTTACCCGTAGCTCTACTACAGACTTCAATCAGTTTGATGATTATTATGGCGACGATATTGTTGTAGTAAGAAATGTGGAAACGCTCGATACGGATACTATAGAGATTGTGAATTGCTATATCAGTATTTATGAGAATACTATCAATGCAACTGCACCGACAGATAATAACCAAACGGCAGTAACTGAGACAAATGATGTCTTAGTATATGGAGGTAATCGAAATCTGATTAATATCACTCCTCTGGATACTTGGATTACTAATCCAAGTTGGAATGCTACTAACCAGAAAATGACGTTTACTACCGCTCGTAACACTCCTTCGGGGGATCCGCGTACCGGGCAGATGTCGTTTGTTCATGCAGAGTGTACGGATTATGTGGTGACTACAAATGTTTTTCAAAGTGCTGTTGCTTCGATTGAACCATTTGACTATTTCGTAATGAAGGTATATAATGACGGTTCTAATAATAATACGGTTCAGTTGATTGTTCAGTTTGAAGGTAATTCGTTGAGCGGTGTTGGAGATCATCCCGATTATGATAAACACCCGGTGGGACAAGGACATGATGATGTGCTTTCCTATAATGGAGGTGATTTATTGAAATGGGCGCAGGGAAGTACAAGTAACATTGGGCAAAATGCGTACTTTAATGCACCCCTATTTTCAGGTGATGTTAATTCTCCATGGAAAATAAAATTAGAGATTTATATTGCTTGGAGGGATGCACCTAATCCTGGTGCGGGAGTTGCATATTTGAGAATAGATGCTTTTAAGGGTGGAACAATGACTTACGTTAATAATTTATGGACGAATAGCGATCATGGAACTGTGGGCAATGTGTTTGTACAAACGTATTCATTGCCGACATTGACAAATTCGTCAAATCATGCTAATTTTGAAACAACATACGGTCATGTGGCAACTATTACCTATGATCGTACTAAGCGCGAGGCTACAGTAGATATACATTGAGCCAATTAAAATATATAAATGAAAAGTTATGTATTATAATATGAAGATACGATGTGTTATATATATGCTGATTGCCGTTCTGTTCGCTTCGTGCGAGGACGAGAATCAGAATCAGGATATGCCATCTCAGGCTATGGTCAGTGTCGCCGTTTCGGTGGCATTGCCGCAACCTGAGCCTGTAAATACATATACTCGTGCAGATAATCCTTATGCAGACACCGATATCCTGAATGTAGATATGCTGGTGTTTAATGCGGATGACAACAAGTTTATGGAGCGTATCAAAGTAGAAAGCAACAAATTGCAGGTTACTTCAACCGGTATAGACTTTACTGTACGGATGAATGCAGTCTCGCACGACCGCATCGTTCACCTGGTGGTTAATGGCAGAACCGCCGACGGACTGACAGACCGCTTGAACTTTGATGATATAGATGAAGATATGCTTGAGAGCGTAGCTATCCCTCTTTTGAAAACCACTCCGCTTGCTACCGGAACGATGATAAACCATGCAATGCCTTTGGTGATGTGGGGACGTTTTAATCTGGAAACCGGGCTTGCCTCAATCAGTGGTGTGAAACTGCTGCGCACCGCAGCCTGTATTCAAGTAAAGAAAGGAACGGGAACCGCTACGAACGGACTGGATAGATTTGTCATCAGAGAGATATCTACACACCGCGGAGTGGCGCAGGGGTTTTTAACTCCCGCAAGCTATACGTCGTCTGTAACTGCTACGCCTACCGTTGGCAATCCGGTTACTGTTGCTAACGAAAGCGATTATCTGACTAATACCCAGCAAGGATGGATAACTCACAATGCAAATGATAACCTTTCCTCTTTGTATGTCTACGAGCGTAACTGTACTGATGCAGACTACATGTCGGTGATTATTAAAGCCGGTTATCAAGTGGGTACTACCACCAAGGACGGATATTATAAGGTAGTAATGGTGGATGCGAACGGAGTTCCGCTGAATATTATACGGAATCATCGTTACAAGATTACCATTGTAGCAGTAAATGGCCCCGGTTATGCGGATGTGCAGGATGCTATTGACTCGGCTCCTTCCAATAACTTGAAAGTGGATGTGGAAGACGAAGACCCGGGGTACACTTGCATAACGGCGGACGGAGAGCATTACATGGCTGTATCAAACAATGAGTTCCACCTGTATGGCGGAACAAGTGGAACAACTTCCGGCGTGGAAATCTGTACGGTGTATTCCAGCCGCAATGTTACGCCTACTTTCGTTGAAAATAGTGACTGGCTTAATGTAACAGCTGTGTCGTTGGGAGGAGGCAAATATCAAATCCTTGGGGATTTCAACCAGACTCCTGCTTCTACTACGTTAACGGTGCTCTGCGACAATTTGACTATGGATATAGGTGTTAACTGGATATATAGTGTCAGTAGCGTAAGTGGTTATGCGTCAGACGGTGATTCGTATGTGTTTGATTTAATAAATTCGGGTGACGTGGGTTGGAATGTGCGGATTCTTGAGAATCCCAACTGGTTCGCTTTACATCCTTCGGCGGGTAGTCCCGGTGCCTATCCGGGTGCGGGTATGCAGTCCGAACTTAGTAGCAAATTCCATCCTCACGCATATTTGCATGTAGGGACGGGAACCGGAAGGCGAGGAGCCTTGCTGAAGAATTCTGTAGTTAGTGGCAACGTAAAAGTAGACAGGATTGTGATAGTTCAATAAAATATGCCAATATGAAACTGGAAGAGATATTGCAAAAAGAAGATAAGAACGCGGGTCACATCTTTCTGTATATGGAAGATGGCACATGGTATGCGTACGAGCATTCTGCTTTCTATTGCTATTCTCTTCTGAGTCTGTTGGATATGGATTGGTTATCTTCTGCTGTGGAGGTATCCGAATATGGGGTTGTCAGGGTGCGTGTTGCTGAGCCTGATCAGTTTCTTCGCACGCCTTTGCTGCGTTTGCTTGATAAGAAGAAAACGGAATACGTAATCTCATGCAAGATTGTATGTGGCGGCTTTCAGTATTGGCGTGACCAACTGCGGATGAAGTTCTTTTATAGTGGGCGCAACCGGGATAAGAAGGGAACTGCCGGTCAATCTTCCGGTAGAGATGCGTTAAGAATAGTGGGTTAGTTTAAATAGATATGATTATGAATACATTGTTTAAAAACATTTTAGTGAAGGAATCCGATAATGACACAAGTGTGCATTTATACTACTTTGCCGAGAGTGACATCTGGAAAGCGTATGAGGAATCGGCCATGCGATTGATGAATCTTATTCCCATGCTCAAAGCGGCGCTGCACGAAGTGAACATACCCGGACTAAACGTTTTGCGGTGTGTAGATATAGACTTAAACCGGAAAGAACATCATAATGCTATATTGCAATACTGCATCTCTATGAGTGATGACTATATGGAGCTGGCTGTGTAAAAGCAGCCTCTTCCATCCGCAGAGAGGAGATGGCAGGCTGATCATAAAATATATATCACTGCTAAGCTAACCGACCTTAAAGATTCTTTCTCACCTGCCATCTCCCCTCTGCGGGTGTTTTTTAAAGGATTTCATCATCTCATAGGATGATTTTCCTTCTCCCTACAAGGTTTATTTTCGGGGTTCACCCTCTTCACCTACCTCATGTAACCTCCTTATTCATCGCACTTAACGGGTGAAATCACTCTGTGAAAAGTGCCCTTTTTCAGGGTTCACCGCTTTCACCACCTCGGAAAGTGTCTTGTAAATGCCGTCATAAATGCTTCGTAAGCCCTTGTAAGTGCCTTGTAAGCCTCCCCGCATTGTTCCGGATTTCAGTTGACCGGATGGGTATTTGTTTCACAACCTCTCCATCGTATTAAATCACCGGGCGGAAAAACGGCCGACTCCAGTCGGCTAATCAGTCAACTATAGTCGTCCGATCGGTCAACTCTAGTCGTCCGATTAGCCGACTACAGTCGTCCGTTTAAATCTCTGTTGTTTAGTGATAAGTGATTAGTGATAAGTGATTAGTGATTAGTGATAAGTGTTTAGTGATAAGCAATAGTATCTCTATTCTCCTCCTCCTGGGAGGAGGAGTACCCGTAGGGGGAGGTGGTAGGTGAAAGAATTCCTTAGAGTTATGATTAATAGGTATTTATTTTGCCTACCACCTCCCCCCTTGCGGGGTACTCCTCCTCCCAGGAGGAGGAGAATAGAGATACTATTGCTTATCACTAAACACTTATCACTAATCACTAATCACTTATCACTTATCACTTATCACTAATCACTTATCACTAATCACTAATCACTTATCACTAACCACTAACCACTTATCACTAATCACTACGAAGCTCCGCTTCGCTTAAATTCTCCAAATGTGAAGCCCGGTGAAGGCCTCCCCCCGCCCCACAGCCCGTACAGACAGGGTGCAAAAAAACCGCTTTCACCCGTTTCTTCCTGTGTATGAGCAAATTACAGAGAAAGGTGAAACGCGTGAACCCCTATTTTAAACATAGCAGGAGAATGGAAGGTTACGGAGAGGATAGCAGGAAGAAGATGATTCTCCCCAACAGATACCATATATTAATATTCTTTAAAAAGCACGTTCCTATTGTCTCTCGTATCAAACAAAACAATATATTTGTGATATCAAAATGATATCAACTAATTATATGAATTATGGAAACGAAAGAAATGGATTTCAAAGGATTTAAAATGAATGGGTTCTTGGGCTTATTTATTCATCTCATTGTGTTGACTGCGCTGATAGTCTACTGTTTCACGATGTCTGCCCCGATGATGATTCTGGCGGGAGTTCTCTGCGTCGTCTGGTTTATTTTGCTTGCCGGTTATATGCAGTTGGAACCTAACGAGGCGCGGGCTATGGTGTTCTTCGGCAAATACAAAGGCACGTTCAAGGAAACCGGTTTCTTCTGGGTTAACCCTTTCCTGGACAAAAAGAAACTGTCTCTCCGTGCACGCAATCTGGATGTGGAACCGATTAAGGTAAATGATAAGATTGGTAACCCTATCCTGATTGGCCTTGTACTGGTGTGGAAACTTAAAGATACGTACAAGGCAATGTTCGAGATTGACTCGCAGACGATGGCTGCCTCTGGTACTGCGACAGGACATGCCAACCAAGTCAGTATCGGTAATGCGGTTGCCAGCCGTATGAACGCTTTCGAGAACTTTGTGAAGATACAAAGTGATGCCGCTTTGCGCCAGGTAGCCGGGCAATATGCCTATGATGACAACGAGGCGGACGTTGAAGGGCTTACTCTTCGTTCGGGGGGTGAGGAAATCAATGACCAGTTGGAGCAGAAACTGAACGAACGCCTTGCTATGGCAGGTATGGAAGTTGTGGAAGCACGTATTAATTACCTGGCTTATGCACCCGAGATTGCCGCGGTGATGCTTCGTCGCCAGCAGGCTTCGGCTATTATCACTGCCCGCGAAAAGATTGTGGAAGGTGCGGTATCTATGGTGAAAATGGCTCTCCACAAGCTTGCGGAAGAGGAAATCGTTGAGCTGGACGAAGAAAAGAAGGCGGCTATGGTTAGTAATCTGTTGGTGGTACTGTGCGCCGACGAGGCTGCGCAACCGGTTGTCAATACAGGTACATTGAATCATTGATTATAAGGAATACGGAAATGAACTTCTCTTTTCTATATAAGTGGGCGTTGCTCCTCGGCCTGTTACTGGGGTATGTAGCGGCGATTTTTGCCCAGGATACAAATATGGAACGCGCCAAGCATGTGTACGAATTGTTTGTGGCCGACCAAGGCGACAGCATTCATGCGCTGCTAAATGAAGAACTGCAAAAAAAGTTGTCTCCTGTAATCTTTAAAGGTATGCTCAGTCAGTCGGAACGGCAGTTTGGCAAGCTTCAATCCAATGGAGAATGGCAAAAAGATGTGGCACAAGGCATTACGCTCTATTATTCCGATTTGAAGTTTGAACGTTACAACCTTCGTTTTTTATTATCATTTGATGCCGGCGGGGGTATGAATACAATTCGCCTGATGCCCGTGCCCGCTGCATCCACGGCAGAAACCGTAACTTTTGATAAGGAAAAAATGACAGAACGGGACATTACCGTCGGCTCGGAAGGCTTTAAATTGCCCGGAACTCTGACACTTCCTGCAGGGAAGAAAAAAGTTCCTGTGGTGATACTTGTGCATGGATCCGGCCCGCAGGATCGTGATGAAACGCTCGGGCCGAACAAGCCTTTCCGTGACCTGGCTTGGGGGCTGGCGGAACGCGGCATTGCAACGGTGCGTTATGAGAAACGTACCAAAGTCTATGGTGCGGCTTCTGTGCCGGAAGGCCGGGAAATGGATTATGACACCGAAGCTGTAGATGATGCCGTAGCCATTGCAGCCTGGGCAAAGACGTTGCCGGAGGTTGATGCGGACAGCGTTTATGTGTTGGGGCATAGTCTGGGTGCTACGCTCGCTCCCCGTATTGCAGAACGGGCCGACGGGGTGGCAGGTGTCATTCTTGTTGCTGCTCTGGCACGCCCGTTTGAAGATGCCATCGTTGAACAGATGACCTATATTTCTTCATTGATGGATTCTTCGGACTCTGCTAAAAAGCGGATTGCAGAAATAAGGAGGCAGGCGGATAATATAAAGAAACTGGGCACGCCGGAGTTCAATGACACGATTCCCTTATTGATGAGTGTTCCCCGCTCTTACTGGGAGTCTGCCAATGCATACAAACCTGTGGAGGTAGCCTTTAAATTGACTTTACCCATGCTGATACTGCAAGGTGAACGCGATTATCAGGTTACTATGGAAGATTTCGGCTTATGGCGCTTCGGGTTGATGCGTAATAGAAATGTTTTCTTCAAGTCTTATCCCAAGCTCAATCACTTGTTGCAGGAGGGCAGTGGAAAGGCTACTCCGTTTGAGTATAACAAGGTGTCACCGGTACCGGGATATGTGATGGATGATATAGTCTTGTTTATACGTAGTGGTCGTTTGCAATAGTATTGCCTTAAGGCATAGATTGATAATCATAATTTGTTAAATCGTAAATCGCTAAATTATAAATAAAGTCGTGGCTAAAAAAGAAACTTCAACCAAAAGCTTTGTCCTGCGTGTGGATGCCGAGACTATGGATGCCCTTGAAAAATGGGCAGCCGATGAGTTTCGCAGTACTAACGGACAGCTTCAGTGGATTATTGCTGAGGCATTGCGGAAGAGTGGGCGGATGAAGAAAACTAAAATTAATCCTCCGTCCCTGAAATCTGAAACGTAATCCGATTATCGGTGATTAGTAATTTCTATCATGACTCGTTAAATCGTAAAATCATAGTCTTATGTTAAAACTTGGTTCTCATTCAGCTACCGAATTCTCAGGTGTACGCATACATCCCACTGTTGTAGACCGAATTCTGGAAGGTGTTGCTGTTCTGTTGGTAGTTGCTTTCTGGGCATGTGCAGTGTGGGTGTATTTTCATGTGGAAGATAAGGTAACGGCAAATTCCTCTTTTCTGTATGCCGGACTTGGCACTTTGGTCTTTCTGCTTATGGGTGTTTCGGCGTATTTCCCTATCCGTTTTGTACGTTTTCCGGTGCGCATTACAGAACGTAATGTTGCCACACAGTTTTTTTTGGTAACTCGTATGGTCCGGGTGCAGAATATCATGATAGCTCTGCTCTTTTCTGTCCTTATATTCAGTAAGGTGGAGATGGGATTTGGTATTCCGCAAGGGCTGTGTAGTAAGCTCATGGTCGGTGTCAGTTGCTTGATGGTGATGGTAATGGTAGTGTATAATGTATTAGCTTTCAAGTACAAATAGGCTGTTTGGGGCTATGGAAACCGTTTTAAAAGCTGCGCTACGTTAGCCTATCCGGAAGACAAAAAGAGATCCGCGTCATCCGCGTTATCTGCGTCTAAAAAATGATAGTATAAACTAATTATGAACAGCTACTTAATGAGTTTAATCTTATTTAACGAGATTATTTAGTTTGCGAACTAAATAATCTCGTTATTTGCAAAAAATAAAAATAGCAATGAAAGGATTGACTGCGAAAGAAGAAGAAATCATGGGATTTTTCTGGGAGAAAGGTCCGCTGTTTGTGAAAGAAATGCTAGCTTTCTATGAAGAACCGAAACCGCATTTCAATACTTTATCCACGATTGTGAGGGGATTGGAGGATAAGGGTTTTCTGGCACATACGCCGTATGGCAACACATATCAGTATTACGCCGTGGTAAATAGGGAAGATTTCAGCAAGGGAACACTGAAGAAGGTAATCAGCAAGTATTTTAATAATTCTTACCTCAGTGCGGTGTCGTCATTGGTGAAAGAAGAAGATATCTCGTTGGATGACCTGAAACGGCTGATTGCCGAAGTGGAGAGAGGAAAAAAATAGCAACCTTACACGCTGGACTCGAGGGAGCAAATAATAAAACAGTACATCGAATATGGGAATTTTCTTTGTCTATATACTGAAATCATCGGTTTGCCTGGCGGTATTCTACTTGTTTTACCGGCTGTTACTGAGCCGCGAAACTTTTCACCGCTTCAATCGGGTGGCGTTGCTGGGCATACTGCTGCTGTCGTGCCTTTTGCCGCTGGTGGAGGTGACGGTGGAGAAACAAACGGAGGTTCATCAGACCATGATGACGCTGGAGCAGTGGCTGATGTTGGCAGACGTGATGAACGAAGCAGGCGCTACGGAGGTGCAGGCGGAGGAAGTGGCAGTGACCTGGATACAGGTGGCATTGTTGGTGTATCTGGCCGGTATCCTGTTCTTTGTCCTTCGCAATGGGTATTCACTGTTGAAGCTGGGCGCTCTGTTAAGATCGGGTAAGAAAGAACAGTTTGAAAAATATACCGGTGACAAAGAGCAAGTGACTCTGATTGTACACGATCGTAATATATCTCCGTTCAGTTGGATGAAGTATATCGTTATCTCGCAGAAGGATTTGGAAGAGAACGGACGGGAGATACTTATCCATGAGTTGGCACATATCCGGAACAGGCATTCGCTGGATTTGCTGGTGGCAGATGTCTGTGTCTTTTTTCAATGGTTCAATCCGGCTTCGTGGCTACTGAAGCAGGAATTGCAGAATATTCATGAATATGAGGCAGACGAAACAGTGATTGAAAAAGGAGTCGATGCGAAACAATATCAATTATTATTAATAAAAAAAGCTGTTGGCACAAGGCTCTACTCTATGGCCAACAGCTTTAATCACAGTAAACTTAAAAAACGTATCACTATGATGTTAAAAGAAAAATCAAGTCAGTGGGCGAAGTTGAAGTATTTGTACGTACTTCCGGTAGCTGCTATTGCAGTGACTGCTTTTGCCCGTCCTGAAGTCTCTGAAACAGTTGAAGAGATTTCAGCAGTATCAAACGCGCTTGGAATAGAACAAGCAAGCTCGCTCTTTTCCCGTTTGCACGACGTTTCTGCCGCCAAAGTTAATGATTTGGCAGCAATTGCGGAAACAAAACACACAAAAACTACGGTTGTGCAGATGGGTACAGTATTGAAAGATACGGTGAAACCTGCGGAAGTGAGTGACAAGCTGCAGGGTTCTCAGATTGTGGATGTAGTTGAACAGATGCCGGAATTCCCGGGCGGTGGAATGACTGCTGCGGTGGAATATGTTAAGAAGAATCTGCGTTACCCGGAATCGGCAAAAGCAAATGGTACGCAAGGGCGTGTTATGGTGCAGTTTGTCGTTGATAAGGAAGGGAATGTGACGAATCCTACAGTGTCCCGTTCGGTAGATAAAGATATGGATGCTGAAGCCATTCGGGTGGTGAAGTCGATGCCCAAATGGAAACCGGGTATGCAAAAAGGGCAGGCGGTAGCGGTGAAGTACACGATGCCGGTGGTGTTTAGACTGGACGATGAAAAAACATCGGGTTCCCAGGCGGTGGTAACTTCAGAGTTCTCCAGTATGAACAATCTTTTAGTTATTGTAGATGGGCAAGAAGTTACTTCGTCAATAATGAATGCATTGAAACCGGAAAATATAGAAAGCATATCTGTTTTGAAAGATAAATCTGCTACAGCGGTGTATGGGGAAAAAGGGAAGAATGGTGTAGTATTGATTACTTTGAAACCAGGAAAACAAAGTCCCTCGACAGTGAATGTTGTGGGTTATGGAACCCAGAAAACGGGGGAGATGTCTATGTCGGCAACAAGTATCTATCTTGGTAACAGTAAGAAAGCAGACATGAAAGATGTTGTGGTATTTGTAGATGGAGTAAAGGTTGATACCAAAGAAACGGAACTTAATAAAATAGTACCGGTTGACCAGATTGCTTATATAAATATCGGGAAAGCTAAGGTCGGTGAATCTGTTGAAAGCAAGAGTGATACAATACATATCGTAACCAAAAAGGGAAAAGGCGCTGAGAAAACGTCTGTCCGGGGCGATATGAAGGTAGAAGGTTCCGTAAAGGGTAAAGATGGAAAGCCGGTAGTGGGCGCTACCGTTGTTGTTGAAGGTACCAACAGAGGAACAGTCGCTGGTCCTGACGGACGTTTTGTCATCTCTGCTTCAAAGGGAGATATAATGGTAGTTTCCTTTATAAATATGAAGACTGTTAAGGTGAAAGCAACACCGGAGATGACAGTTACTTTGGAAAACGAATAATCAGCATATTTGGGTATGAAAAGAATGATTTTCTTTTTGTTTCTCTTTATGATACTTGTCCGGGCAGGGCTTTGCACTGCCCGGACAACCGATGATACATATCTTCTTATTGAAGGATGCTTCTTTCTCTTTACTCACATTGCCGATGAACTATTCTTTTTCAATCTGTTTAAAGTGCAGGTGGCACCGACTACCGTGTTGGTTGATAAAAAAGGTGTGATCCGCTATTGGGATGAAGGTACGAATGTGGGTAAACGAGAGTTTCTGCTTGACCAATTGAAGGAATTATCAGCCGAATAGACACTTTATTTCCTTTTTCTTTGCTTAAGTCATTACTATTAAGTAATTTTGTTTGAGATGATTTAGAATTTAATCACTTAAACGAAAATGCTATGAGACAAAAAAATCAGATTCGCCGGAGACATGATCTTCTTTTGGGACTTTTTCTATTATTAGTAATGCATGCGGTTGTATTTATCCATGCAGGAACTCCTTTCATAGAGCGCGAGGTACTTTTTAAAGATACCTTGAAAAATGAGAATGTTGTGTCGCATCCTTCGGAGGAGGGCAATATTTCAGTTATCAGAAATAGTGCTCCTGCTCGAACCGACGGTGACCCCTTATTAATTGTCAATAAGCTGGAAATCCCTCCCGAAATCTTTGCTGCTCTGAATCCTGACTATATCAGAAGCATTGAAATATTAAAAGACGCATCGGCTACAGCAGTCTATGGCGAGCGTGGTGCAAATGGAGTTATAATTATTACATTGAAGTCCGCAGAACAGGTAAAGCGAGAAAATGCAACCAGGAAAATTGATGCTCTTCTGAAGCCAAGGGGGGTAGACAAACGAAATGTCCGTTACTATATTGACGGCAAAGAAGCTCCTGCAAGTACCGCTTACCAGACAGACATAGAACAAATGGATGTGAAAACCGGAGCAGACGGAATATTAGAGGTGTATATCAAACCGATAATCTCCGTCAGAGGAGAATATGAATAAGAACAGGAATTAGGAGCAAGAATTAAGAATAAGAAATTTAGGAAACTCATCTATGAAACGAATTTTAAAAATTGCCTTTGCTGTGGCAATTACTTTTTATTGGGCTAACCCTCTGTCGGCCTGTACTTCTGCTGTTGTATCAGGCAAAGTTACTCCCGATGGTCGTCCCTTGCTTTGGAAGCACCGCGATACGGACTTCATGCGGAATCATATTGACTGCGTGAAAGGCGAAAAGTATGACTTCATCGCAGTAGTAAATAGTGATAATGCCTATCTGAAAGAAGCGTGGATGGGAACTAATTCTGCAGGATTTGCCTTGATGAATACCCAGTCTTATAATCTGGTGGACATAAAAGACGGTGAGGAGCGGGGAGCTGCCAATGGGCGTATTATCTATCGTGCACTCGAAGTCTGTGCAACGGTAGAGGACTTCTGTCATTTCTTGGATACTCTCTCTAAGCCCAGCTATATTGAAGCCAATTTTGGTGTGATTGATGCGAAAGGTGGTGCGGTTATGTTTGAAGTGGACTATCAGAAGTATGTAATGTATGATGCTAACAATCCCAAAGATGCCCCTTACGGATATGTTGCTCGTACTAACTTCTCCTTCGCGGGTAAAGTGAACGAAGGTGGAGGGTATGTCCGTTATATGGAAGCCGATCAGGTATTGATGAAGGCTTCGGCTACAGGCAGCATTACGCCGCAATTTATCTTCAATGATTTGTCGCGTTCATTCCGTAACCGTATGCTTGATATTGATTTGCGCAGTGGTGCTTATAACCGTCCGCAGGCATCAGGCTGGTTTGTTGACCAGGATTTCATTCCGCGTAGCAGCACATCGTGCTCCGTAGTGGTGCAAGGCGTGAAGCCGGGGGAGAATGCAGAACTTACAACGATATGGACTCTGCTTGGTTATCCCCCTACCGGAATAGCCGTTCCGCTTTGGGTGAAAGATGCCGATAAACTTCTTCCCGGGATGGTTCGTTTCAATAAGGAATATAAGGCTGCCCCACTTAGCGACTGGTCGCTTCGTTTGGCAGGCAGGGTTTTCAGCTATAAACAAGGGATGGGAACGGGACGTTACCTGAATTGGGAACGGTTGTATAGCCCTAAGCAAGGCGATGGCTATATGACAACGCTTACTCCGGTGGAAGATGAAATATTCAATATCATAAAACCATTACTGGAAGAGTGGCGCAAAAAGGGAAGTCTTGATACAAAAGCAATACCACAGTTTTATAGTGAAGTGGAAGCGTCAATACAAATAATTTATCAGAGTTTGCTTGACGCGGAATGAGAAAGCGCTGTCCATGATTTTGTGTAAATAGAAAACTACAGAATTCAGGTTTTGGACTTCCCCGATGTGTATGCATGCGCATGCACGTGCATGTACGTGCGTTGAGTAACAAATTTTTGTAAACTCTATTGTATTATTGAACGGAGGTACGTCAGTATCTCCGTTTCTTGTTCCGGATGAAACCAGCGGATTTCTTCATCTTTTTTGAACCATGTCATTTGTTTACGTGAATAGATACGTGAATTCTGCTTGATTTTGTCTATGGCGAAAGGCAATGTCCATTCTCCGTCGATATACTTGAATATTTCTTTGTATCCGACCGTGTTTAGAGAATTCAGCGCCCGGTAAGAATATACCTGTTTGGCTTCTTCAATCAGACCTTCTTCTATCATACCATCCACCCGGTGGTTGATGCGGTCATAAAGTTCTTCCCGTTCACGTGTCAATCCTATTTTAACAATTCGGAAGGGGCGTTCTTTTTTCTGCTGCGTTCGAAAGGATGTGTAGGTTTTCCCGGTCATGTAACATATCTCTAAGGCATGGACTACACGTTTGGGATTTTTCAGGTCTACTATTCTATAGTATTCCGGGTCGATTAGTTTCAATTCTGCACAGAGTTTTTCCAATCCCTCTGTTTCATACTTGTGCAACATTAACCGGCGTGTTTCTGCGTCTACGGTTGGAATATCATCAATCCCTTTGCACACAGCATCTACGTACATCATAGAACCTCCGGTGAGCAATACGGTATCTTGTCCGGCAAACAGTATTTCCAGAAGCTTCAGTACCTCTGTTTCGTACTGGGCGGCGCTGTAATAATCGGTAAGCTGCAATGTACCGACGAGGTAGTGTTTTGCTCGTTGCAGTTGTTCGGGAGTGGGGGCTGCCGTTCCTACTTTCAGGTCGGCATACAGTTGTCGTGAATCTGCAGAAATAATACAGGTCTGGTAATGCTCTGCCAGTCGCAGGCTGAGTTCGGTTTTGCCAACTCCGGTCGGGCCTATAAGCACTATCAGGTTTTTCATGAAGAGATGATATTTTAGAGGACAATTTCTCATCCACAGATAACGTGGATAACACAGGTTTGAAAAGCTTAAGACTAAAAGAGACCTGCGTTATCCGCATTATCTGCGGATGAGAAATCAAAAATAGTTTTAGAATTTATCTTCTTCGTATGAGCCGTTACCTCCACCTTCACCCATGTCGAATCCTTCTTGGTCGAACTCTTCCATATCAAAGTCCTGGTCTCCGTAGAAGCTTTCATCTAAGTCGAGTGAATTATTGTTGGCTATCATTTCTTCGAAATCAATGGTTTGCTTTGGAGCTACTCCTTCTTTCTTGGTGCATTTGGTTCCTTTTATATCTTTTCCGGTAATGATTTCGGAAAGTTCAATGAAGAAACAGCGTTCCGTCATATAGTCAAAGACATACAATAGTTTCTGCTTTTCATCTTCTATCATTTCACTGATGGTTGTGTCTTTCATCACCCAACTATCCATTTCCGGATTATCATCCATTGCTTCCAGCGTGATTTCCTTTTCTTTTTCCCAATCATCGTCGCAGATGAAGAAAGAGGTCATCTGGTCGTTGGTATAACCCACTGACTTTAATATAGCTTCATGAAAGTCGTAGAATGTAACTTCCGGGTCAACTTGTATTTCTCTTATGAAGTCGTCTACTTCATCGGAGATAAGAGTAAATCTATAAATCATACTTTAGAGTTATAATATTATTATTTTGTAATCTTATCACTTAATAATACCCCGTTCAGAGTCCCGGATGAATGTGATTATATATTCAATTTCCGGACTCATAGGAACTTCTTCCTCTACTTTCTTTAGTGCTTCTGTTGTATTTAAACCGCTTTGGTAAATAATACGATATGCATTATGGATGTTTTCGATCATTTCATTGGAGAATCCGCGGCGGCGTAAGCCAACGACATTAATGCCGCTGTAAACGATAGGATCGCGTCCGGCAATGATGTAAGGTGGAATATCCTTACTGAAACGACAACCTCCCTGTATCATGCCATACCCGCCTACACGGCAAAACTGGTGCATCAATACGCTGGCGCTGATAATAGAATGGTCGTCAATAACAATTTCACCCGCCATTTTGGTTGAGTTACCAATGATGCATCCGTTACCGATAAGGGCATCGTGGGCAACGTGCACACCTTCCATCAACAAGTTGTTATTACCTACAACGGTTTTGCCCTTGGCGGCCGTACCACGGTTGACAGTTACATTCTCGCGAATGATATTGTTATTACCTATTTCTGCGGTACTTTCTTCTCCTACGAACTTCAGGTCCTGAGGAATGGCGCCGATCACGGCTCCCGGAAAAATAGTGTTTCCATTACCGATACGCGAGCCATACAGAATATTGGCATTTGCCATAATTTTGTTATTATCGCCGATTACCACATTCTTGTCGATGAATACGAAAGGAGCAATCTCTACGTTTTCCCCGATTTTCGCTTCGGGATGAATATACGCTAAGGGGCTTATCATGCTGATTTGAATTTTGAATTTTGAATTATAAATGTCTCATATCATTCATCATTCATAATTAATTTACTTGTTCTTAACTATTTGTGCCATAAATTCTGCTTCGCAAACTACTTTTTCTCCTACGAATACATAACCTTTCATGGTAGAGATGCCACGGCGGATGGGAGCTACTAATTCCACACGGAAAAGTAACGTATCTCCAGGTACAACTTTCTGGCGGAATTTTACACCGTCAATTTTCATGAAGTAGGTGGAGTAACGCTCCGGATCATCAACAGAGTTCAGTACAAGTAAACCTCCTACCTGAGCCATTGCTTCAACCTGCAGTACGCCCGGCATTACCGGTTCCTGCGGGAAATGACCCTGGAAGAATGGTTCGTTAGAAGTTACATTCTTTACACCTACAATATAATTGGCGCCGATTTCAATCACCTTGTCTACCAATTGGAATGGATAGCGGTGCGGCAGTAGTTCACGGATACGGTTTACATCCATCACCGGCTCGCGGTTAAAATCGTAAGTCGGAGCCTGTATTTCGTGCAGGCGGATTTCCTTACGCATCTGGCGGGCAAATTTGTTATTGATGGTGTGTCCCGGACGGGTTGCGATGATACGCCCTTTGATAGGTTTGCCAATCAAGGCCAGGTCGCCGATTACGTCTAATAATTTGTGGCGCGCACATTCATTGGCCCATACCAGCGGTTTATGGTTTATGTATCCCAGTTGCTTGGCGTCCATGTGAGGAACTCCCATTACATCAGCCAGTTTATCATAAGCTTCCTGAGACATTTCACGCTCGTATATCACGATGGCGTTGTCCAAGTCGCCCCCTTTGATAAGACCTGCTTGCAACAACGGTTCTATTTCGCGTACAAATACGAATGTACGGCTGGCAGCCACTTCATCTTTAAACTTCGACATATCCTCTAAAGTGGCAAACTGGTTGGGGATGATTGTAGAGTCGTAAGATACCAGAACATTCAGGCTGAAATTCTCGTCGGGCAATACAATGATGGAAGAACCTGTCTTTTCATCACGGAACTCTATTTTGGACTTGATAATATAGAAATCTTTAACGGCGTTTTGTTCTTCTGTGCCTACACGCTCTATTTCCTTTGCATAGTATTGGGCGCTTCCATCCAGGATGGGAAATTCAGGACCATTTACTTGCATCAGGCAGTTGTCAATGCCAAGGGCATAAAGGGCTGCCATACCGTGTTCTATTGTGCTAACCTTCACGTCGTTCTTGGAGAGGACGGTGCCTCGGGTCGTTTCAGTCACGTTGTCGGCAACGGCATCAATGATAGGTTTTCCTTCCAGGTCGATACGCTGGATTTTGTATCCGTGGTTATCCGGAGCCGGATTGAAAGTAACGGTCAGGTCAAGTCCTGTATGGAGACCTTTACCACTGAGAGAAAAACTATCTTTCAGAGTCTTTTGTTTCAACATTTGTTACTTATTTAATTGTTTTTTTAGTTCGTTCAATTCTTTGCGAAGAGCGCTGAGTTCGACAGACATGTCGGGCAATCTTCTATAGACAACAGAGGCTTTGAAAAATTGCTTTGCATCGAAAGAGGGTGAACCCATAATCTGGCTACCATCTTTTACATTGCCGGGTACTCCGCTTTGTCCGGCTATGCCTACTCTGTGCCCGATGTTGGCATGTCCGGCCAAACCGGCTTGTCCGCCTATCATGCACCATTCGCCTACTTTGGTGGAACCGGCTACACCTGCTTGCGCAGCTATAACAGTATGCGAGCCAATTTCATCATTATGAGCTATCTGTATCAGATTGTCCAGCTTTACACCTTTATGTATAATGGTTGCACCCATTGTAGCACGGTCTATGCAGGTGTTGGCGCCAACCTCTACATTGTCTTCCAGTACTACGATACCAATTTGAGGAATCTTTTCATATCCTTCGGGAGTGGGAGCGAAGCCAAAACCATCTGCACCGATGACGCAACCGGAATGCAGGATGCAATTATTACCTATGCGGCAGTCGTGGTAAACAGTTGCATTGGCATATATGATACAATTGTCGCCTACTTTAACGCCACTACCTATGGTAACATGCGGATGAATGACTGTCTTGTCTCCAACTATTGCATGTGCTTCAATACATGCGAAAGGCGCTATGTAAACATCCTTGCCAATTTTGGCGGTCTCGTCGATAGAAGCCAGCGGACTTATACCTATTCGCTTAGGCTTATTCTGTTCGTAAAGATTGAGTAGTTTGGCAAGGCTTTCATAGGCGTTATCCACTTTGATTAAAGTGGCCTTTATCTCTTGTTTGGGTACGAAGTCTTTGTTCACCAGCACAATACTGGATAATGTTTCATATATATAAGATGCATATTGGGGGTTGGATAGAAATGAAATAGCACCGGGTATGCCTTCTTCTATTTTGGCAAAAGTGTGTACCGTCACATTCTCATCCCCAACGATTTCTCCTTGGATAAATGTTGCAATTTGTTTGGCAGAGAACTCCATTGTCTTATTCTTGTTATATAGTTTCGAATCACAAATAACGGACTTTTTTTTTATATTTCCTTGTCCTTGGGTGAATATTTTGTATTTACCTGTGCAAACGTTGGTAGCAAAGATAGTATTTCTTTACTTTCTTAGACAAAAGAGATATATTGAGCATGTCCGATGCCTCGGCTATATTCTTTATGCTCCCGTCATTGTAGAGTATATCAATACTATCATCTGCCGGGTCGTACATATTCTTCTCAATACTGGGGGTAGAGATAAAATAGCTCGCTTCGGAGAGTGTTATGTTGAGTTGCTGACTGGTGTGCAAAGTTAGTTCTTTTTTTCTTTCCTCACTAACAGGTTCGGTAGAAATTTCCACTTTGAAGATATTGCGGTTTATCATGCCGAGGCTTAATGTCGATAAAACCTTGTCGCTGTGGGTGCTCCATACTTTTAGCGCAGTCCAGATGTCGTTATCATCCAGCCGGATAAAGTTTTCCAGACAGTCGGGGTTGCTGCAAAAAGTCTCCTTATTAATGTTGTTATAGAGGAAAAAGCGTAGGGCAGGTGAAGCAAACAATTCTACGCCATGACCTGCTAACTCTTTCGCACGGAGTAACGCACTGATAAGCATTCTTTCATAAGCTACGGATGTTTTGTGCAGATATACTTGCCAGTACATCAGGCGGCGTGAAGTGAGGAAGTTTTCTATAGAATAAATTCCTTTGGAATCTACAACGAGATGATCCTCCTTTACATTAAGCATTTTGATGATGCGTGCCGAACCGATATTTCCTTCGGTTACGCCGGTGTAGAAACTATCACGGCGCAGGTAGTCCATGCGGTCCATGTCGAGCTGTCCGCTGACGAGTTGGTGCAGGAACTTCTTATGATATTCGTCCTTGAAGATTTGAATGGCGAGCGTAAGTTGTCCGTTCATCTCTTTATTGATGCGCTCCATCAGCATGAGGGAGATATCTTCGTGAGATACACCTTGTGCAATTGTGTTTTCCAGTACGTGGGAGAAAGGGCCATGTCCGATGTCATGCATCAGGATGGCTGCCTGTACTGCTTCGGCTTCACTGTCGAAGATGAAGTTTCCTTTACTGCTGAGGTTTTGTATGGCTTCGCTCATCAGATAGAAAGCGCCCAGTGAGTGCTGGAAGCGAGTGTGTTGTGCACCGGGATAAACTACAGAAGATAAACCCAGTTGCTTGATACGGTTCAAACGTTGCAGAAGGGGATGTTGCACGATGTCGTACAATAGCCCCTTCGGTATGTTTATGAACCCGAATACCGGGTCGTTGATGATTTTACGTTCGTAGGACATGTTTGAGGGTTTATAATTCTCTTGTTTTTAGTCAACTCCACTCATGCGTTATGTCAAGAAGTTCATAAGCAGTGTTGTCATAATCTCTTTTTCTTCCGTTTTTGATTCGGCTATCATGATGGTTATCGCTACAAGAGTACTCTACGCTAATTATGATATTTAAGGTATAAACTGCAACACTTTGTTTTACGCCAACAATACGCATTTTTTGCGTGTTGTTATCTTTTTTAAACAATTATCAGAGAATCCTTCCCAACTCCTCCTCCATCTGCACCTGCACCTCCTGAGCAGCACTGCGGGCAGCCTCAGCAAACTTCTCTGTTTTGTCTGCATAGATAATGCCGCGGCTGGAGTTTACAATCAGTCCGCAAGTGGAATTCATACCATATCGGCAAACTTCTTCCAGCGAGCCGCCTTGCGCACCCACACCCGGCACGAGCAGGAAGTGATGAGGAACAATCTTGCGGATGTCTTCAAAAGCGCGTCCTTGTGTAGCGCCTACTACGTACATCATTTGTTCATCGTTAGCCCATTCCTGAGATTTACGCAGTACTTTTTCGAAGAGGCGTTCGCCGTTCGGGTCTGCTGTCAGTTGGAAGTCGTGCGAACCTTTGTTGCTGGTCAGCGCCAGGAGAATCACCCATTTGCCTTCGTAAGTAAGGAATGGAGTTACACTGTCCTCGCCCATATAAGGGGCTACGGTTACGGAGTCTATATCCAGTTCATCGAAGAAAGTGCGGGCATACATGGAAGATGTGTTTCCGATGTCACCACGTTTAGCGTCGGCGATGATGAATTGGTCGGGATAGTTTTCCTTGATGTACTTCACTGTCTTTTCAAAGGCAATCCAACCTTTCACGCCCATGCTTTCGTAGAATGCGAGGTTGGGCTTGTAGGCGATACAAAGATCGGCTGTTGCATCAATAATGGCCTTATTGAAAGCAAAGATCGGGTCTTCTTCTTTCAACAGATGTTCGGGAATCTTCTTTATGTCCGTATCCAGGCCTACGCAGAGGAATGACTTCTTGCGCTTGATATTTTCAAATAGTTGTTGTTTATTCATATCAGATGTTTTTAATCTGTTTATAATTCGCTTTCTTTCAGTCGTTCTGCGTTTTCGGCTACAATCAGGTGGTCGATGCAATCCTGAATGTCTCCGTCCATGAAGGCGGAAAGATTGTAGATGGTATAGTTGATACGATGGTCGGTGATGCGTCCCTGCGGATAGTTGTAAGTACGAATCTTGGCGGAGCGGTCTCCGGTAGAAACCATTGTCTTGCGCTTGGAGGCAATGTCGTCCACGTATTTCTGGTGCTCTTTGTCGTAGATGAATGTACGCAGGCGGGAGAGGGCGCGTTCCTTGTTTTTGGGTTGGTCGCGTGTCTCGGTACATTCAATCAGGATTTCTTCGGAAACGCCTGTATTGGGGTTTTTCCATATATAGCGCAAGCGTACGCCGGACTCTACCTTGTTTACGTTCTGCCCTCCGGCGCCACCACTGCGGAAGGTATCCCATTTGATTTCACCTTCGTTGATTATCACGTCAAATTCTTCGGCTTCGGGAAGTACGGCTACTGATGCGGCAGAGGTATGCACACGTCCTTGCGTTTCGGTGGCTGGCACGCGCTGTACGCGGTGTACGCCGGATTCGTACTTCAGAGTTCCGTACACATTGTCGCCCGTTACGCTGCAAATGATTTCCTTGAATCCGCCTGCTGCGCCTTCGTTGGCGCTGGATACTTCTATCTTCCAGCCTTTGGTTTCACAGTATTTGGTGTACATGCGGAAAAGGTCGCCGGCAAAGATGGCGGCTTCGTCGCCGCCTGTACCGCCACGAATCTCAAGAATGGCATTCTTGCTGTCTTGCGGGTCGGCGGGTACAAGCAGGAGTTTGATTTCTTCCTCCAATTCCGGTTGGCGCGTTTGGCAGGTATCGAGTTCTTCGCGTGCCATTTCCCGCATTTCCGTATCGGTTTCGTTGGCGAAGATTTCTTTTGCCTCTTCAATGCCATTCAGTACTTGTATATATTCCTTGCGGGCATTCATCAAGTCTCCCAATTCCTTGTATTCTTTGGTGAGCTTTACGTAACGCTTCTGGTCGGCAATTACTGCCGGGTCTGTAATCAGTGTCGATACTTCTTCGAAGCGGGCGACGAGGCCTTCTAATTTCTCTAATAGGGTGTTATTGTCTGCCATTCTTTATAGATTTTTGCTTTTAGAATTGAATTGAACAAGCTTATTCCAGTCAATAGCTCCATCATTTGTACAGAATTCATCGATAAATTCTTTAGTGAACCGATTTGTCATTTTATTATAATTTTCTTGGAACTCTTCATTTCTTTCTTTTGCCTTTGTCCCTAATGGTTTTATAATATCTGTATATAGTCTTTTTTCGCCAGAGATAAAATACCAGAACTCTTGCCCGCAGTATTTAAAGTAATCTCCTTTATCCGGTTGGTTATCAATGCCATAGCAACAACCGTTTACTGCCACAATTTCTATTTTAGATTTACTTGTCCTTATTGTTCGTTTTGCTTTATTAAAATCAGTTCTCATTTTCGATATTTGACTGCTATTTCCCCAGTTAGGTCCTGACTTTATAGAAATAATATATCGAATACTATCTTTGTCAACTTCCAAGTCAATACCTGTTGTCGTAGATTTCCATCCGTTATAGACTTCCCCACAGACAAAGATAGCTAATCCTTCCAGCCAATCACCAAAGATTGTTTCCTCGGCTGATGAGATGAAAGCGTCAGTCAGACTTTTTACAATATCAGAAGCTGCATTGAAATACTTTGCTTTAAAGAGATATGGGTTCTTCTTCTTTAATATTGTTTTTAACTTTAGTTTTTCTAATTTGTTTATACGGCTTTGGTGGAAGTTGCTGATATTCTGTTCCACATATGCTGTAATCTGATTTATCATTCTTGTTGTTTCCATATTCTGATTCCGGCTCACATAATAATAATTTGTATTGGGATAATGAACTCTTTACCATATTATAATAATCGGGCATAATGTCAATGCCTATGCTATTGCGATATAGTCTTTGAGCTGTGATATTCGTGGTTCCGCTTCCCATAAATGGATCTAAAACCGTATCTCCTTCTTTCGTGAAAAGTTTTATGAACCATTCCGGTAAGGCTTCCGGAAAGGCGGCGCTGTGATTCTTATTGTTACATTCGGTTGGCAGATGCAATACATTGGTCGGGTAGGCAAATTCTCTTCCTACCCAGTTCGATATTTTTTTCCCGAATCCGCTGTTTACTTTTGAGTTATCTCTTTCCTTGTCTGTCGAACTTAGTTTCTTTAATCTTGATTTTGCCCAGTCGCCCGTAGGTATCATCACTTCTTCCTGGTACATATTGAATTTTTTGTTTTTATTGAATTGAAGTAACCGCTCCCAAGCATCTCTAAATCTATTGGGCCATTTCCCTGGATAACTGTTTTTTTTGTGCCAGATAAATTCTTCTGTCCATAACCATCCTTGTTTTCTCATTTCCAATATAAGTTCCATTACATAAGTACTTCTTTCCCCATCCTGAACTTTTTCTTTTATGTTGAGAATGAATGTACCGGTTGGTTTTAATACCCGTAACAGTTCTTTGGATATTGGTAAAAACCAGTCTACATATCTTTCTGTAGAGATTCCTCCATACGTATTTTTTCTTTGGTCGGCATACGGAGGCGAGGTGATAATTAGGTCAACCGAATTATCGGGCAGTTTGGTTAAGTGTTTAGCGCAATCACCCAAATACAGTTCGACCTTGACAGGCATTGTTGATTTAGGCATATCTATTAATATTTATAAATTCCGAACTCACTCTTGATTATCAGTTCCTTTTTATCACTTTCTTCAACGCGTCCCACAATCTGCGCATCAATACCGAAGCTTTTCGAGAGGACGATTACCTCTTCGGCATGTTCGGGCGACAGGTAGACTTCGAGGCGATGCCCCATGTTGAACACCTTGTACATTTCCGCCCAGTCCGTGCCGCTTTGTTCCTGAATAGTCTTGAACAAAGGAGGAACGGGAAACAGGTTGTCTTTAATTACACGGCAATTATCGCCTACAAAGTGCAGCACTTTGGTTTGTGCGCCGCCCGAACAGTGCACCATGCCGTGAATTTCAGGGCGCAGTGCGTCCAGCAACTTCTTCACCACCGGAGCATACGTGCGGGTGGGGGAGAGTACCAGCTTGCCGGCATCCAGCGGACTGTCTTCTACGGCATCCGTCAGTTTCAGTTTGCCGCTATAAACCAGTTCCCGGGGTACTGCCTTGTCGTAACTTTCGGGGTATTTCTCTGCGAGATATTTGGAGAATACATCGTGGCGGGCGCTGGTCAGTCCGTTGCTACCCATGCCGCCGTTGTATTCTTTCTCGTAAGTGGCTTGTCCGTAGGAAGCCATGCCGACGATTACATCACCCGGGCGGATATTGGCATTGTCGATTACTTCGCTGCGTTTCATGCGGCAGGTCACGGTACTGTCTACGATGATTGTACGTACCAGGTCGCCTACGTCGGCAGTTTCGCCTCCGGTGGCGTATACGCCTACTCCCATTTTGCGGAGTTCGGCGAGCAGCTCGTCGGTACCGTTGATGATGGCGGAGATTACTTCGCCCGGAATCAGCAGTTTGTTTCGCCCGATGGTGGAAGATACCAGGATGTTGTCTACCGCGCCTACGCAAAGCAAGTCGTCAATATTCATAATCAGCGCATCTTGTGCGATGCCTTTCCATACGGAGAGGTCGCCTGTTTCTTTCCAGTACATGTAGGCCAATGATGACTTTGTACCTGCGCCGTCGGCATGCATGATGTTGCAGTATTCCGGGTCGCCGCCTAATATGTCGGGGATGATTTTACAGAAGGCTTGCGGGAAGATTCCTTTGTCAATGTTCTTAATGGCATTGTGCACATCTTCTTTAGACGCGCTCACACCACGCATCATGTATCTTTGGTTACTCATGAGTTGATATATGTATATTTTCAATTGAATGTGCAAAAGTAGCGATTATTTTGCTTATTGCCTTGAGTTTAGATTAAGAATTTAGAGGCAGGGAAGCTTGTTGTTCCTCTACTTGGCTTATGCAACACAGTGTGCAGGAGGATAATGATGAAACAGATGTTACAAAGGTGCAGGAAAAACTAAAATATATGTATGATATTTGTATCTATTGGGATCGTTGAATTTACTACGTAGTAGTGTGTGAACTACTACGTAGTAGTTGACCAACTACCCAGTAGTAATTGCCTAACTACTACTAAATAGTTAACCAACTACTACGTAGTAGTTATGAAGGCACTCGTGGCAGAGAACCGTCGCTTCCGGATTGACTTTTTACATTTTTTATAGCTTCAGAATGCCGTATTTCCGTCCAAAGGCACGGACGATTGGAAATATCGAAGTAAAAATCCGTATCTTGTTGATACATAGCGTGATATCGAAATATATACATCTCTAAAAAATGCGAATGACCTCTTCCGAAGGGCTTTTTAATGGTTTATTCCTGCCGGGTATGTGTGGCTTTTGTACGGGATATATCTGGTTTGCCCACCGGATATATGTGGTTCGCGCACCGGATATATCTGGTTCGCGCACGGGATATATCTGGTTTGCGCACGATATATATGCCGTCCGCGCACCGGATATATGTGGTTCGCACGGGAAACAAACAATTATTGCATAAATCCCGTATATCAGCCGCGAATTGTACATAATATCTGCATGTATATTCAATACAGCGTGCCTGTAACTTCTATTTCTTCCTCTTTCAACAGAAGAGTGTGTTGGTGAAAAGGCGCTTTTGCTGTCTTTTTGCAAACAAGTATCAAGCATTGCAGCAGAATTTTTTGTTCCTTTGAAACTAATTCCCAAAGCCGGCGTCTTATGTAAAAAGACTATCTTAAGATGAAACAGAATGATAACGAAAAGCAGTTCATTTCTTTTATTGAGGAATACAAGCGGTTGATTTGTAAAATCTGCTACATGTATGCTACGGATGGAGATAACTTTAAAGACCTGTATCAGGAAGTAGTGATAAACCTTTGGAGGGGTTTTGATACTTATGAAGGTAGAGGCAAACTTTCTTCGTGGATATACCGTGTAGGCCTGAATACTTGTATCTCTTTTTATCGACAGCAACAACGCCGGGGCGAGCACACTTCTCTTGATGCTCTTTATGGACTGGAAGCTGAAAATGACGAGACTACAATCCGCCTGAAAGAGATGTACCGCCTCATTGCAGGGTTGAACAAGTTTGAACGCGCCATCATCTTGCTGTGGCTGGATGAAAACTCTTATGAGGAGATTGCGGAAATTGTCGGCGTGCCGCGCAATACCGTTGCTTCGAGACTGAAACGAATTAAGGATAAACTAACAAAACAAGCGAATAGCTAAAGAATATAGATTATGGAACTGGATGAATTAAAGAATAATTGGGCTGCAATGGAAGAAAGGCTCGGACGGTTGGAAATGGAGAACCGCCGGCAATTAAATAAAACGGTGAATAGCAAGCTGAAGCAAGTACGCCGGCGTTTATTGTTACGGTTAACTTTGGTTATTTGCATTTTGCTACCTCTGTCTCTTAATCTTGCCCATAATATAGACCTTCATTTCAGTGTGCTGACGTGGACATTGATGGGGGTATTCATTGCTGTTGTAGTCTGCCGGCAATTGATATGGATGTGGTTGTTGGGGAGGATTGACTGTTTGCAGATGACAGTGCGTGAAGTGTGCTTGGCGGAGAATCGTTTCCGTATGTCTTTTAAGATAGGGATAGTTGTAAGTGTATTGTGCGCCGTGCCTTTGCTGTCGAGTATGGTATGGGATATAGCTGGGCTTGGCGACCGCAACATGTTACTTGCTATCTGGACAGGGATTCTGATAGGTTTATTCGTGGGTATATGTTTACTTCTCAGGGCATGGAAGGGAATAAAGGAATTGCAGGATGCGATAGCGGATTTGGAGTAAGTGGGTACTTTAGTTGAAAGGATAGTGGAATGAGGATATGTACAAAGTTTAAGTCTACTATCAAAAAGATATTCTTCATCCGCAGATAACGCAGAACACAGATTAGGTTTTGAATAAATCTGCGTAATCTGTGTTATCCGCCTCATCTGCGGATGAAGGATAGTGGACTTAACTATTCGTACTTTCTTCAGTAAGATAAAGTGTGTTCGGGGAACATTTAGAACTGTACTTGCGGCGCTACATCGCTACCTTCGGCAGCTTCAAAGTAAGCGCGCTTTTCAAAGCCGAACATACTTGCAAGGATACTCTTCGGGAAGCGGCGGATGGCAGTATTAAATTCTTTTGCCGCATCGTTGAAGTTGGTACGTGCCACATTAATGCGGTTTTCTGTTCCTTCTAACTGTGCTTGCAGTTCCAGGAAGTTTTGGTTGGCTTTCAGGTCGGGATAATTCTCGGTGATAGCCAGCAACTTACCCAAAGCGGAAGTGACTGCGCCTTGGGCTTTCTGATATTCAGCCAGTTTCTCAGGAGTCAGGTCGTTGGCGTCTACTTTGATTTGAGTGGCTTGGCTGCGTGCCTGTACTACGCCTTCCAGCGTTTCTTGCTCGTGAGATGCGTATCCTTTGACTGTGCTGACTAAGTTCGGTATCAGGTCGGCACGGCGTTGATACTGTGTTTCGACGTTAGACCATTGTCCGCTTACGTTTTCGTCCATACTTACCAGCCCGTTATAACTGGTGATTCCCCAGATAACCAAAAGGGCTAAGACTACAAGAATGATAATAGTTGACTTCTTCATACTCTTTTATATTAATTGATTATACAAATTCAGAATCTGGAACCGGCTCCTCCGCCTCCTCCTCTACCACCTCCAAAGCTACCTCCTCCGAAACCGCCTCTGCCTCCACCAAGACCGCCTCCTCCGAAACCACCTCCGAAGATAACCGGACCTCCTCCGCCTCCTCCCCGGTAGTTTTCATCATACGATTGTTTCCGGCGTACCAAAGTGTGCCCGCAATTAAGGCATGTATAGGTGACATCTTCCGTTCTCACCCCATTATTACTGGAGACAAGTTTACTGCCCGTGCGCTGCAACTTGTACTGACCGCATTGAGGACATTTGCTTGCCGCGCGCGCCGACAATACGCCTATCAACCCGGCTATAACAAGGAAGCCAATGGCTATTGCCAAAACTACCAAGAAAGAGAGGCCTGTATCGTTTCCCGTATCACTTCCCGTATCATTTACCATGCTTCCATCCAGTCTGCCGCATACGGAGCGGATACCGGCAACCATTCCCGCATCCCAGTTACCATCTTTCAAATAAGGAATCATATCTCGCGTCTGGATACGTTTACAGATAGCATCCGGCAAGTCACCTTCCAAGCCGTATCCCGTATAAAACTGAATGCAACGCTGGTCTGTCACAAGAAGAATAACCAAACCATTATCCTTTCCCTTTTTCCCAACGCCCCACTCATTGAGCAAGCTGTGCGAGAAGTCGAAGCAGTCTTTATCTCCAATGGACGGTACGATGGCTACCACGGTTTCGATACCTGTCTGTTGTTCCAGTGCATACAGCATACGGTCGATACTGTCGCATGCGGCTTGAGATAGAATCTGCTCCGGATTGCAAACGTAGCGCGTCTTGTCCTGAAGGTGTACTTTAGGAATATTGTTTGTAGTATAAACCTTCTGCGCCTGCACGGATAAGAGCAGGCATAGGAATAAACTAATGGAGATGAATCTTTTCATACTTATTATATTGATACGGCGAATATAAGGGAAAATCACATCAATGGATATACTTTCCTGCGAAATTCTTCACATATCCGGTATATTCTTCAGGATAATCTTTGTAGGACGTGGCGTGAGTGGCGCCGGGAACAATCCACAACTCCTTAGGCTCCGGCTTAGCTTCATAAAGCGGATAGACCATACCGGTAGGGACGTAAGTGTCCGCATCGCCATGAATAAACAGCATGGGCAACCGGCACTTCGCTACCCGGTTCAGCGATGAAGCCTCCTTGAAACTCCAACCGTACTTCATCTTACATAGCCAACTGGCGGTGTACATCATCGGGAAAGGGGGAAGCCCGAACTGGCTTTTCAGTTCGTTCGAAAACTCGTCCCATACACTGGTGTAACCACAATCTTCCACGAAGCATTTTACAAAAGGTTGTTGCGGTTCGCCGGATAGCATCATGATAGTGGCCGCTCCCATAGAGATGCCGTGTACCACCATTTGTGTGTTCCCGCCGTAGATTTCATTGGCAACGTCCATCCAGCGCAATACGTCCAAACGGTCTTTCCAACCCATCTGAATAGCCCTACCGTCACTCAATCCATGATATTGCAAGTCGGGCAACAGGATGTTATACTTTAATTCTTTATTATACAGGTAGCCTATCATCAGCATACGAACGCAATCGTCGGTATATCCATGTACGATGACGGCAGTTTGAGTTGTCTGTTCGGGGGCGGCTGCATAGATGGCATGAAGTCGCACTCCTTCCGGGTTAGTGATAAAGGTATCGCGCAGGGCGTCGGATATTTGCAGGCTGTCTATCCAGGGCTTTATGTGAGGATATTCGTTGAACATGTACTCGTAGGAGCCGGATAAGGTTCTGTCATTGTGATAGTCCGGTCTCAACGAGAAGCCAAGCATATAAAAGCTCCCCCCTGCGACAACCGCAATGATAACCGCCAACAGCCCAATCAGACCGTATTTGATACCTTTTTTCATATTCTCTTCCTTTTACTCTATTTGTTCCATATCTCCCATGCGGCAAATGCTTGCAATAGCAACATCTCGAGTCCGTTCTTGGTAACGGCGCCGCGCGCTTCACCCTTCTTCATGAAAAGGGTTTCGTTTGGATTATATAACAAATCGTAGAGCAAATGGTTGGGAGTTAAGGAGTCGTAAGGTATGTTCGGGCAAAAATCTACCTTGGGATACATACCCACGGGGGTGCAGTTGGCGATAACCGTGTATTCCTGTATAATCTCCGGTGTGAGTTCTTCGTAAGTAAGGTAGTCCGGATTGCTTTTGGTGCGTGATACGAATACGCTTTTGATACCCAGGTTAGCCAATCCGTGATAGACGGCTTTCGACGAACCGCCCGTGCCCAGAATCAGAGCCTTCTTATGGTGGGGTTGCAGTAAAGGTTCAATGGATTGTGTAAATCCGATGATGTCCGAGTTGTAGCCGATAAGCTTTATCTTTCCTTTCGACGGGCGGATTATTTTTATAACGTTTACCGCACCAATCTTGGCTGTGTCCTTGTCCAGCTCATCGAGGTAGGGGATGACTTGTTCCTTATAGGGAATAGTCACATTCAATCCGCAGAGATTGGTGTTTTCTCCTATAACTTCCATAAAGTCATTGATGTTGGGTATCTCAAAGTTCAGATATTCGGCATCTATGTTCTCCGATTTGAACTTTGCATTGAAATATCCGATAGAAAACGAATGTTTTAGCGGATAACCTATTAAACCGTATTTCTGCATAATTCTGTTAGTGGCTGATGTTAGTAATGTGATGAAGTGTCAATATAAGAATTACTTGGTTGCTGTGTATAAGGTGCATGTACCGAATGTCAGTCTCCGGAAACTTACCTGGCTGAATCCTGCTTCCCGGATAATCTCCTGCATGACTTCTCCCTGGGGAAAAGCGCGAATGCTTTGGGGCAGGTAAGTATAGGCGCTGTTGTCTTTTGACAAACATTTCCCAAGCAGGGGTATCACTACTTTGGAATAGATGGTGAAGAGTTGCTTCATCGGGAAGCGGTGGGGCGTGGAGAGTTCCAGAATGACGAGGTGGCCTCCCGCTTTCAGTACACGGCACATTTCCGACAATCCTTTATTCAGTTCTTCAAAGTTACGGATGCCGAACGCTACGGTTACGGCATCAAACGTGTCATTGGCAAATGAGAGGGAAGTGCAGTCCTCCCGGGCAAAAGATATCTTGTCCGAGAGGTGCGCCTGTTTTACTTTTTCACGTCCTACGTTCATCATGCCCTCCGATATGTCGATGCCTGTCAGTTCATCGGGCTGCAACTCGCGGCAGGCAAGGATGGCGAAGTCGCCCGTGCCGGTAGCTACGTCCATGATGCGCTTCGGCTGGAAAGGCTTTAACCATTTGATTGCTTTCCGGCGCCAACTGCGGTCGATGCCCAGAGAAAGGGTATGGTTCAACCTGTCATAAGCGGGAGCAATGTTGTTGAACATTGCTTCTATCTGCTCACTCTTTTTCCCATCTTTCCCGTAGGGTTTGATAGATTCCTGAGGGTAATCCATTGTTGTCAATAGGTTTATAATTTATTAGTGGGGATGGATACGCGGACGATGCGTACCCATTCCCACCTAAATTATCATTTATAGTATAAACAATTAATGTACTTATTCGTTCAAGAACGTAGTTACATTCTTCTCGATGCGTTCCGCAATGTTGCCGGTATCCTCTTTTACGAACTTCTCACCTGTGATGTGTTCGTACAACTCGATGTAACGGTCGCTGATGGAAGTCACGATTTCATCTGTCATCTCCGGAACCTGTTGTCCGGCTTTACCCTGGAAACCGTTGTCCATCAACCATTCGCGTACAAACTCTTTGGAAAGTTGTTTCTGTGGTTCGCCTTTTTCGAAAAGTTCCTGATAGCTTTCGGAATAGAAGTAGCGGCTGGAATCCGGAGTGTGGATTTCGTCCATCAGGTAGATGGTGCCTTTATGCTTACCGAATTCGTATTTGGTATCTACCAGAATAAGACCGCGTTCGGCTGCGATTTCTGTTCCTCTCTTGAAAAGCGCCATCGTGTATTTCTCCAATACGGCATATTCTTCGGGAGTAGCCAGACCTTGAGCAAGGATTTCTTCTTTGGAAATGTCAGCGTCGTGCTCGCCTATTTCGGCTTTGGTAGTTGGGGTGATGATTGGTTCGGGGAACTTCTGGTTCTCTTTCATTCCTTCGGGCAACCGGATGCCGCAGATTTCACGTACACCGCTTTTGTACGCACGCCATGCGCTGCCGCAAAGGTAACCGCGTACTATCATTTCGACAGGAAAACCTTCGCACATTACTCCTACCGTTACCATTGGGTCGGGCGTAGCCATTTTCCAGTTGGGGCAAATATCGGTAGTGGCATCTAAGAACTTTGCAGCAATCTGGTTCAGCATCTGTCCCTTGAAGGGGATACCTTTCGGCAGAACAACGTCGAAGGCAGAGATGCGGTCGGTTGCTACCATGACCAACTGTTCACCATTGATGTTATAGACATCGCGCACTTTCCCATGATAGACACTCTTCTGTCCCGGGAAGTTGAAATCTGTTTTTGTTAATGCTTTCATTCTTATAATGTATTAAGTTCATATTATTTTTGTGATGTTTTGTCTGCTTTCACTTCTTTATCAAACTTTTCATAAGCCTCCACAATCTGTGTCACCAGCTTGTGCCGTACAATATCTTTCTTGTTCAGTTCCACAAAGCTGATACCTTTTACGCCTTTCAGTATTTTCAGCGCTTGCACAAGTCCCGATGTTTGGGAAGGTGGCAGGTCAATCTGCGTCATGTCGCCCGTTACAATCATCTTGGTATTCATGCCCATGCGGGTGAGGAACATCTTGATTTGTTGAGTAGTGGTGTTCTGCGCTTCGTCCAGAATAACAACTGCATCGTTCAGTGTACGTCCGCGCATGAAGGCGAGGGGAGCTATCTGAATGATGTTCAGTTCCATATACTCTTTCAGTTTGGCGGCGGGAATCATATCCTGCAGGGCATCATACAGGGGTTGCAGGTACGGGTCTATCTTATCCTTCATGTCGCCGGGCAGGAAGCCGAGCTTTTCGCCTGCTTCTACAGCGGGGCGGCTGAGGATGATTTTCTTTATCTCTTTATTCTTGAGGGCGCGCACGGCAAGGGCGATGGCGGTGTAGGTCTTTCCCGAGCCTGCAGGACCGATGGCAAATACCATATCGTTCTTGCTAAAGCTCTCTACCAGTCTCATCTGGTTTTCGCTGCGGGGGATAATCGGTTTGCCCGTCACGCTGAATACGATGACGTTGCCCGACTTTTCCGCCTGGGGTGCATTTCCTTTGATTATGTCAATAATGACTTCTTCTTTCAGTGAATTGTATTCGGCGCAATATTTCTCCAGCTTGGTGATGTTTTCTTCGAATGCGCACATCTCTTCTTCGTCTCCCAGCACTTTGATGACATTGCCGCGTGCAACGATACGCAGCTTGGGGTACAGAGCTTTTATTAATTGTATATTGGCGTTATTCACGCCGTAAAAGATAACCGGGTCGATATCTTCAAGAACAATCAGTTTTTCTATCATCGAGTTGTTTATAAGTTCATTCTGTTTTTTAGTGAAACGGTTTGCAAATTTAGTGAAACGTTTGAATACTTGAGTGCTTCCAACTGTTTTTTTTGTTACAGGCTTCGCGGTAAAAACTGCTTCTACGAATTAGGCCTGTACTATGAATAATACAGGCTAAGAATTTGTGGAAATATCTAAATGATAACGAATAATCGTTGTTTGTGTTCATTATGATAGCATTATCCCGCTTTTTATAACATGCCTTGATTTATAAATTCATCTTTTAGCATACTTGATGAACGAACAAAGAATAATGATGCAGTATTTATGCGTATTATTGTATATTTACAAGCTATTTATGCAAAAATAGCCTGTTGCTTAAGGATGAAACACTAACTATCCATAAGTAAAACACTAACTATCTATAAGTAGATCACTAACTACCTGTAAGTAGATCACTTGTTACCTATAAGTGGTTGGCTTGTTACCTGTAAGTAGTTGGCTTATCCTGTCCTGTTTCCCCCTTATCAGCCCACTTTCAGGAGATGTTTTGTTCCAGAATAAATGTAAGCATTTCGATATCCGTCTATCCCTCTGGCACTTACTGATTTTCGCTTCGATATTTCCAACCGAGCCTGCCCTCGGGCGGAAATATCGCATTCTCAGCCAACTTAAAATACAAAGTGTCAATCTGACAACTCCCTTAACTCCTGCAGTATGAATAATACAGGCAAGTGCAAACATGTCACTTTTAGCCTGATGCATTCTTGAACTTTTATGTCCGGGCTTAATTATATACTACATCATCTTTATTTATTCCGAAAATTTCCTTACCTTTGCTTGACTTTAACTTTAGAATACAATGAACGCACTTTTAAACAAATTCTATTTCATCATTTCGCTGCTGTGCTTTATAGTCATGCCTTTGGCTGCACAGACCGGTAAGTTCTATTCTACCAATAATGAGTTGTCCAGCAGTCTTATTAATTATATATTTCAGGATAAGAAAGGTTTTATCTGGATAGCTACAGAGTACGGGTTGAATAAGTTCGACGGCCTTCGTTTCTCAAATTACAAGCATATATCGCACGATTCCACTTCGATTATGAATAACTATGTGCGTACCCTTTTTGAAGACAGCCGGCAGAATCTGCTGGTAGGTTGCATTGACGGGTTGATGAAGTATGAGCCGGAGAAGGATACCTTTCGGAAAATTCCGTTGATACGTGCAGGCAAGCAAGTCTTTCCGCATGTTACGCAGATGCAGGAACTGCATAATGGTGAAGTATGGATAGCAACTACCGGGCAAGGAGTCTTCCGGCTGGACGAAGAGGGAAAACAAGCGATATCCGTTGATGCCATAATGAGGCAGGTGAATTATAATTTCCAGTCGAACCTGTACGAAGATTCCCATCATAATATATGGATTGGGACAGAAGGCCAAGGGGTGATTTGTTTTTTACCGCCAACCCAGGAAGTTCGTGTTTACAGATATCCGGTGATTAATGACAATTACATATCTGCCATTACGGAAGATAAGTATGGAAATCTGTTTGTCGGAACCCAGAAGCAAGGACTGCTGCGTTATGACCGTGAAAGGGATCTGTTTGTCTCCGTGCCTTACGTAGGCGGGAAGTCATTATCCGTTTATTGCCTGACGCTGTTGGATGACAGATTGCTGATAGGTACCGACGGGCAGGGATTGAAAACCTATAACCGGATGACGGGACAAATGGAAGATTACAGTATTAACTCCGCACCTATGGATTTCTCGGAAGGGAAGATACACGCCATTCTGGAAGACCGGGATAAAAATCTGTGGCTGGGCTTATTTCAGAAAGGCATTGCGCTGATACCTAAACAAGAGAATCCGTTTGAGTATTACGGCTACAAGTCCATTTACTATAACCCTATCGGGCAGGGATGCGTGATGTCGATTTATCAGGATAGCAACCAACATCTTTGGGTAGGTACGGATAATGAAGGTGTCTTTGAACTGGATGCCGAAGGTAAGAGGTTGCGGCACTATCAGCCGGGTAATAGCCCACACTCGGTTGCCGGTACCATTATGTGTACGTATGAAGATACGGACGGAGATTTCTGGCTGGGTTCTTATACAAGAGGTTTGGCGAAACTAAACCGGAAGACAGGTGAATGTGAGTATCCGCTGCCGATTGATAACGAGAAAATATTTTCTATAACCGAGGACCGCCATAAGAACCTTTATATCGGAACATTCGGTTCAGGCTTTTACAAATATAACTTGCTGACAAAAGAATTGAAACACTACGAATCCCCGAAAGACGAAACAGGCGATTTGACACGGAATGAACTGGTAAACGACTGGGTGAACTACATCTTCTGTGACAGTGAAGGCTTGATTTGGCTGGGGCTTTACAAAGGTGTCAGTTGTTTCAATCCGGTTACGGAGAGTTTCATAAACTACCGCAATGTCAATTCACTGATTGAAGACCGCGTGGGATACGTAATACAGGAAGACCACGCCGGAAATATATGGGCAGGTACAACAGACGGATTATATTGTTTTAATAAGAAAACCGAAGAACTTAAGCGTTTCACGATGGAGGATGGTTTGCCTAACAATGTGATTTGCGGACTCTGTGAGGACGAACAGCATAATATATGGATCAGTACTTATATGGGAATTTGCAAGTATGATGTGGAAAATAGTCGCTTTATCAATTATTATGCGGGCGATGGGTTACAGGGAAATGAGTTTAGCCACGGAGCATTTTATAAAGGCAGGTCGGGTAAAATCTATTTCGGCGGCATCAATGGCATAACTTGCTTTTCACCGGCTTCCATAGGCAGTACGTTGAAGAATCTGCAGGTTTGGATAACGGAGTTCTATATTTTTAATGAACCTGTAAATAAGAATACCCGTTCGGGGAATCCGGTTGTCTATACCTCCGTACCTGATGCCGACTTGTTCCGGCTGACTCATAAAGATAAGACTTTCAGCATTGTGTTTTCTACGTTGCAGTACTACAATCCGGAACAGATATCCTATCAGTATAAAATAGAGGAGTTGAGTAACCAATGGCTCAGTACAGAGCCGGGAGTAAACAGGGTGACGTACAATAATCTTCCTCCGGGCAAGTACACTTTTCAGGTTCGCGCTTTGAGTCATGGTAACTTTTCGGACATACGTAGCGTTAAAATACAGATAGCTCCACCCTGGTATGAAATGTGGTGGGCGTATTGCATTTACGTATTCTTGTTCGGGCTACTGGTGCTGGGCATCGTAAACTATATCTTGTCGCGCATGCGACATCGTCGCGAGATTATGAAACGCGAACATGCCGAGCAACTGAATGAGGCGAAATTACAGTTCTTCATCAATATCTCGCATGAAATCCGTACCCCGATGACGCTTATTATCAATCCTTTGGAGAAGTTGATGGCTGAAAACAAAGGGAAAGAGGTGCAGAAGACCTACCTGATGATTTACCGGAATGCACAGCGTATCCTCCGCTTGATTAATCAGTTGATGGATATCCGTAAGCTGGACAAGGGGCAAATGTTCATGAAGTTCAGGGAGACGGATATGGTTGGCTTCATTGATGATGTGATGCTTACTTTCGACTATCTGTCCCGGAAGAAGAAGATACATTTTACTTTTGAACATGCTATGCCGCAGTTGAAAGTGTGGATTGATATGAATAACTTCGACAAGGTATTGATGAATATCTTCTCCAATGCTTTCAAATATACGCCGGAACAGGGAGAGATTACAGTGAGGCTTTCTACCGGACGGGACATTACCCGCAAAGATTCCTTAAGAGAGTATTTTGAAATAACGGTGACCGATAGCGGTATCGGGCTTGACCGGAATAAAATAGAACGTATATTCGAACGTTTTTATCAAATAGATAATGATGTGACAAAATCCAACTTCGGTACGGGGATAGGCTTGCATCTGTCCCGGTCGTTAGTAGAGTTGCATCATGGCATCATTCTGGCGGAGAATCGTAAAGATGCTCCGGGTAGCCGTTTCATTATCAGGGTTCCGTTAGGTTCAGCGCATCTTCGTATCAATGAATTGGAAGATGCGGAAATGGCGGTAACCATTCCTCGTGCTGCTTATATCAAACCGGAGAAGACAGCGTTTGAGGAACATTTTGAGCATGCGGAAGAAGACGTGAATACTAAAAAGACGGGTAAGGCGAAAAGTCGTGCGCATATCCTGATAGTGGAAGATGAGGAGGAAATTCTCTCTTACCTGAAAGAGGAATTGGAAGAGGAATACCGTATAATGACCTGTGGAAATGGGAAAGAAGCCTATGATACTATCCTTGCGGGCGCTCCCGACTTAGTAATCAGTGATATCATGATGCCTGAAATGGACGGTTTGTCGCTTTGCCGGAAAATAAAGCAGAATACGAATGTTAATCATGTGCCTGTAATCCTGTTGACAGCCAAGTCGAAGCCGGAGGACACTATGGAGGGCATGGCAACCGGTGCGGACGCTTATATGGTGAAACCGTTCAATACGGAACTGTTGAAGAGCACAATCGCCAATCTGATAGCAAACCGGAAACTGTTGAAGAGTAAATTCAGTGGCGCACAGCAGCAGGAGGACAAAGTCCGGAAATTGTCGATGAAGACGCCCGATGAAGTCTTGATGGATAAAATCATGAAAGTGATTAATGAGAATCTTTCCAATCCGGATTTGAATGTAGAGATGTTGGGAGCTAATGTGGGTTTGAGTCGCGTCCATGTATACCGGAAGTTGAAAGAACTGACGAATCTTTCGGCACGCGATTTTATAAGGAATATCCGCTTGCAGCAGGCAGCCATTCTACTGAAAGAGAAGATATATACAATCTCGGATGTGGCGTATGCAACGGGTTACACAAACTTGTCGCATTTTTCCAGTTCATTTAAGGAAGTACATGGAATGTCGCCTAAAGATTATATGCTGGTACATCAAGATGAGGATTGAATTCTTTCATCTGCATTGCTGAACTTTCATTCAAAGAGTGGCAACCGTCGTGATTTCACTCCTCGAATTATCAATCCGCTTCACCTGGATCTGTGTTTTGATACGTTCCCGCAGTCCCTCTACATGGCTGATGATTCCTACCTTTTTGCCGCCCATCTGATGCAGTTTCTCCAGTGTGTCCATCACTGTGTTCAGGTAGTCGCTGCTTAGCGTACCGAATCCTTCGTCAATGAACAGCGTATCTACCGACAGGCTTTGCCGGCTGAGGGAGGAAAGTCCGAGAGCCAGCGACAGGGAAACCAGGAAACTTTCTCCACCGGACAGGGTACAGGCAGGGCGTGCAGCTCCTCCATGATAGAAATCGCGCAGCAGAATGGTGAGTGAACCTGCCTGGCATTCCAGTTCGTAACGTTCTGTCAGGCGTTGCAGGTAGAAGTTGGCTCCGTTGAGCAGTTCCTTCAATACGAAACTCTGGGCTATATTCCGGAAGTTCTTTCCTTTCTCGTCGCCGAAGTGGTGGCAGAGGCGGTCCCATTTCAGGTAAACCTCCCGTAGTTCGTCTGCACGTTTCTTCTCATCCTTTATCCGGGCAATGTTCTTCTCATTCTCTTCCAGTTGTATTTTCAACCGCAGAATGGTCTGGGTTGCTGCTGCGATTTTGTCTTCTATAGCGAGGATGAGGCTGTTCAGATTCTCAAGGGTCTTCTCTGCCTCTTCTTGTTTCTTTCCTTCTTCTTGTTTCTCTTTCTCTTCCTGTTTCTCTTTTTCTGTCTTTCCTCCCTTTTCCTCCTGATTCTCTTCCTCTCCCTTTCCTTCTTCCTTTTGTTTCTCTGTCTCTTTCTCTTTCTCTGTCTTTCCTCCCTCTTCCTCCATTTCAGGCTTTCGTGACAGATGTTCTTCCAGTTGTCCGGTGGTCAGTTTGAACGCCGTTTGTGTGGCTACTTCTTCCTCTTTAAGCCTTTGTAGTTCGGTGCGCAGGTGTTCTATCTGCTCGTTGGAGTGAGAAGACAGGGCGATGATACGCGCTTCGTCAATGTCCGGATGTGAGGTATGGAAGGTTGCCAGGTTGGCTTGTAGTTCATTCATGTTCTTCAGGACGGACAGGATGCTTTGTTTCAGCCCGCCCGCCTGTGAGTTCAATGTATTCCAGGCGATTCCCAGATTCCTGATTTCCTGTTTTCCCTCTATCGGAAGATTCTCCCATTCGGGGAAGGCATTGCAGATTATTTCCCGGGTTGCCGATATGCTGTCCAATTCCTTTCCGGTAACTGAAAGGGTGGTGCTCAACTCTGCCAGCCTGGCTTGTGCCTGCTTGTAATCTCCGGCGGACTTCCGTAAACGTTCGATGAATGCGACAGGGGAGCTGTTCCATTCCGTCTGCCACTCTTCCCAAAGAATCAGGGGAGTGATGCGCTCCAGAGTAGTCCGGATAATATCTTTCTCACTATCCTTCAGCGAATGTTTGGTGGTGATACCATTTTTCAGTTCTGCCAAGTTCTTGTCGGCAGTGTCAAATGCTTTTCGGGCAGCTTCTACGACTTGTTGATATTCGTTTTTCAGGTGTTGCAGGCGGGAGATGCGGGTGGCAAGGGTTTGCACTTCATTCAGCTTGGCGTTGATATCCTCAAGGTCTTGCTTGTTTTTCCGAATCAGTGTTTCCAGCACTTCTTCTGTGTTGCCGGAGGTATCCGGAATCTGGCACAGGCTGCACTTATCCAATGCTTCTGTCCGGGCGATGTCATATCCTTTCCGAGCTTTCTCAGTTGCCAGACGAGTACCTGGCATCATGTCTTCGTATGTCTTGCTCCCTGCCCGGTTGTTGTTCAAGGCTTGTTCCGCTTCCTTGTATTCCTTCTCTTTCGCTTCCAATGACTGCCGGATGGGAGCAAGCACGGACTGAAAGTCTTCATCCTTGCAGAGTGACTTTATCTCTTGTCCGCATACCGGACAGGTATCTCCTACGGAAAGGCGGGCGCGGGCTTCTTTTGCCCATTCCTCTACAGCTTCCTTCTGTTTGTCATAAAGCGTTTGGATGTCATCATATACTTTCTTCCTGTTGTCGAATCCGGTTTTGAGTTCCACATACCGGCTCTTGCAGGTTTGTAGTTTACTGTCCAGTGACTTTTCATTTTCCTCTGCCGCATTCAGTGTTGTTTGCTTCTCTTTCAACACGGTTAAGGCATTTTGAGCTTTCTGTAGATTCTCTTTGGTGGTATCCAGAGTATCCTTCTTGTTCTGCAAAGCATTCCGGTTCATGGATTCAAGCTGTGCATTCAGTAGGTCTATCTCTTGTTGCTTGTCCTGGTTCTCCTTGTTTTTGTTGTTGAAGTCGTTCTCACGGTCTGTGCGTTCCTGTTCCCGGGTAGGTTGCTGCCGGGTTAGTTCCGTTATCTGCTTTTCGTAAGCGGCGATGCGTGAGTGGGAAGAGAGTATGGCATTGAGGTCTGCAATGATGGACTGGCTCTGTTCGAACATGGGAAGGAGCGGGGCGTGAGTTGTCAGATACTCTTCGGCAAGCGCCAATTCGTTCTGTTGCTCTTTCATATTTACCTGTAGCCAGATGCAACCGTTGTTGAGGCGGATAAATTCTGTTTTCAGGCTTTCGGTTTGCCGGTTATTGCTTTCCTGCTGCTGTTGCTGCTGTTTCAGGGAAGAAGTCCAGTTGCGGGCATCCGTTGTAGTGTTCCAGTCCTTAATCAACAGTTCTTTTTGCCGGAAGTCATCCGATTGCAGTTGTTCCTTTTTTGCTTCCCATGCTTTCCGTTGGTTCTCTTGGCGGCGGGTAAGGTCTGTATGCGTCTTCAGCCAGTCACGTTTCAGGACGGCTGTGTCCTTCTGCCTGGTGTTTTCATTGATTTCGGTGCTTAGCGCAGTAATTGCCCCGTCAATTTCGGCTGTTTCTTCATCAGTCAGGATGCGGATACCTTCCAGCTTGCGGTTCTGGTTTTCATAATCCGTGCGTTTCTCTTTTGTGATGGCATAAATTCCGGCGCCTATTTCAGAATAGATTCCGGTGCCTGTCAGTTTCTCCAGAATATCCGATTTCTCGCTTTCTTTGCTTTGCAGAAACTTGGTGAAGTCACCTTGCGCCAGGAGGGTGGTGCGGCAAAACTGTTCGAACGTCAGCCCCACGGCAGCTTGTATTTCGGCTTTAATCTCGTTCTTCTTGGTGAGCAGGATACCCGTTTTCCGGTTCTCTAAAGTCCATCGGGCATCCTGAATGGCGCCGGATGCTTTCCGGTGTGCGCGGGCTACGTACCATTTGGCGGTATAAGGTATCTCGTTCGACCCTGTGAATTCCAGTTCAGTCCATGCTTCGCTGGTGTTCCGGCGCATCAGTTGGCGGCTGTCGTTGATTGCCACCTCTTCTTTCTTTGAAGAAAAGGTTTGTCCTATATCCCTGTACTTCTCATTTTCCGCACGTTCCATACGGGGCGTTTCATTATAGAGCGACAGGCAGATGGCGTCGAGCAACGTTGTCTTTCCGGCACCTGTTTCGCCGCAGATGAGGAACAGCGATTCCTCGCTCAGCGGTCCGTTCTCAAAGTCGATGACGGCATCTTCTATGGATGCCAGGTTCTTTATGATAAGCTTTTGAAGTTTCATGATTCACCACAGATTATGCGGGTTAACGCAGATTGTTCTTTTCTTTCACTCGTTACCTCACTCTTTTCTTTACTTTTTTCTTTCATTCGTTCCCTGCACGCTTTGCACGGCGGCATTCATCAGCTCGCAGAGTTCCTCGTCCATTTCTTCTCCTTCTGCCTCCTGATAGTAGAGTTTCGCTATTTCCAGGGGAGACATTTCCTGCATCTCCTGAATGGATATGTGCCTGACTTTATCCTCTGAAGCCAACTTCTCCCGGTTGGACTTGATGTAGCAGTACTTGCATCTTTTCCCTTTTACTGCGCCGGATGCCCGTTCGTTGCAGTCAGGCGCCAGATAATCTTTTATCAGGACATTCAGGCGGATGTAGGCAGGCTTGTCGTCAGGGTATTCTTCTAACAGTTTCATTGCTTCATCAAAAGCCACCGCTTCTTTGGGTAACGTAACGAATGGCATGGGATTCTCTATTTCTATCGTTCTTATCTCCGGTTCTTCATGTTTCCGGATTTCGACGATAGAGACAGAATGTGGATAAGTTTCGTCGAAGTTCACAGGCAGGGGAGTGCCGCAGTATCGTGCGTGGCGGCCATTCCCTTTGATGTTCTGCGGACAGTGGATGTGACCAAGGGCCAGATAATCATATCCTTCGCCCATGGAACTGATGGGGATATATTCTATTCCGCCCACGGTTTCATCATGGCCTGTCCGGTCGCTGCCTTCTATGGAGAGGTGCGCCGATAGTACAACGGGCAGGCTGTCGGTATTTATCTTTTCCACTTCGTCCAGCAATGCCTGGAAGAAGCGTGCTTGCCGTTCTTCACGCGGGGTTTCTGTGTCCAGCATCGGGAAATTCTGCGGATATACGTGGGGGACGGCAATGATGTATCCTTTCAGTATCTCTTCTTTGTCCCTTACTTCTATGATATGCTTTTCTAAGTTTACTTCTTCCTGAGTCCGTTCGATGTTTCCCACTACTTTCACTCCGAAGTGATTCCATAGGTTGCTGTCTATCTCTAATTTGGAACTGCTGTCATGATTTCCGGCTGTCACTACAATAATCATTTCCGGACAAGCCCGGTGAATTTCCAGCATACCGTCGGTGTACATTCTCTGTGTGGTTGCCGATGGGGTGGAGTAGTGGTAGATGTCTCCGCTCACTACCATTGCGTCCGGTTTTTCTTCCGCTACGATGCGGGTTAGTTGATTCAGGAATGCTTGTTGCTCCGGGCTGCGGTCATAGTTATACAGTGTATGCCCCAAGTGCCAGTCGCTGGTATGAAGTATTTTCATGTTTATATGGTTTTCTGCTTTCAAAAGTACGCAGAATGTGGGAGATAGGCAAGTATGGTTTCTATAAAATATTTACAGAGATACTTCTCTAACTAAAATTCTAATCGCCTTATAAATTTTGCTGTAAGAATCTCTTTCGTCGTATCTTTCAGCGAGTTCACAAGCATTTTCCATTTTCCCATCAGCAATCATATCTTTAACCCATTTCTCTTTTTCCATGAATTTGCGGCTTTTTTCATAAGTTGGAATATAGCGTTTTAATGCTTGTTCAGTAGCTGCCGAATCATTGAAATATCGGCATGTATCTTCATAATGCAATAAAAACCAATACTCAATAGATTGCATACTGTCGCATAGAAGCACGTTCTTATTCTTATCATAGCGTCTCTTCAGCGATAATAACTTTTTGCTCTCAGCAGAAGAGCGTTGACTAACATCTGCATCGAAAACGCAAATGACAAAGACATCTTCTTTAAGCAGTTCAATCAGCTTTTTTTCAATTTTCTCAATGCTGTTATTTTCAAATAGTCGAGGCGAAATAGAACAGCGATATCCTAATAATTTCTTAATATGGCTAAAATAGAATAACCCTGTTAGACCTTCGCCAATGATGTGAATAACCTGACGGGTATTTTGTGAATGCTTATATCTTTTCATGGCGATTTTAGATATTAGGAATTGCTCCGAACTTACCGAACTTATACGCTTTTTGCAAAGAACTGATTCTGTTCAATCCTTTGAAGTCTGTGAGTGGATACAGAATAGTGCTTCCATCACTACTCTTTTCCGTGAACCAAACATTATCTTTGCGAATCAGATCCTCTTCGGCCAATAATCCATCATAATGAGTAGTTAAAAGCAACTGGGCGTTTTCTGATTCTTTCAGGAATCGTTCAATAATATATTCTATCAATCTGGGATGAAGGGAAGACTCGATCTCGTCAATGGCTAAAAATGCATTATTGGCTATGGTCTCTTGAATGCATCCGGCAAGCCCCATGGTACGGAGGGTTCCTCGTGACTCCAATAACTCCGGGAATTCATAAAATGAATCTACTCCTTTATTTTCTTGAACTTTGTGTTGAAAAATGGTGTCTTGAATGACCCCGGCGGAAGTTTTTCTATCTTTTGCCGAAATATCAGAGATATTGAAATCCGCTTCTTGCAGATACTGCAGAATATAGTCTTTAGTTTGTTCTTCCTTGATACGAACTTCTGCATATTTACTAAGTGGCAATGCAGGGGTTACCGCCTGCATCATGCAACTTCGGAAATAAGCAAGCACTTCTTCTATCTCTGGTATATTTACATTTACTTGTGTGTATGCTGCTAAGACAGACATGTTAGGCAGGCATTTCAGAGAAATCTCTTCTTTCGCAGCGGCAGTCAGTTTCAACTTATTTCCAAATTTTATGCTGGAGACTCCACCAACAAGTGTTCGGTCAAAAACCATTGCAGGTTGTTGACCGGGATAATAGCATAATTCTTCTCTAACAATATAGGCTTTTGTTAGAGAAAGTTTATACATAAACTTCAAGGGTGTCTCATCTCTTCTTATGATATAAAACGATACACTTAAATCAGATGACTCATTCGAACTATTCTTATTCATAAGAAATGGGATAATTCCAGTTTCCTCTCCCTTATTGATTGGAGTACGAACAACGAACTTCTTTATGAAGTCGCACACTTTTATGAAATTACTCTTCCCTGATGCATTAGCACCATAAACAACTGCAAGTTTGAGCAAACGAACTCCGGGAGCTAAATTAACCACGTGGTAAGACTCCAGTTCTTTGCTATTATCTGCTTCAAAGCTGAATATTGCTTCATCTCTGAAAGAGAATAAATTTTTAAATCCAATTTCTGCAATCATAATTTGGAACTTTATTTTAGCAAAGGTAGAAAAAAAACGATAAATAGACTTTTTAATTTGCTGAAATTGCAAGTTTATTGTTATTCTTTGTATCTGCAATGCTTTTGGGCGCACTTGTTTTCGTTCAAGGCACATTGTAAGCGGATGATTGATGTGGTAAAGTTATGCTTTTAAGAAATAGATGTTTCTCATGAAAAAATAAGTTATAGCCTTTAATTATGATTGTTATTGAAGATTGTTTAAACAGAACTTAACTATTTAATAAGAATATTTTGTGGTAAGTATTATTTTTTATAGCTTTGGGAACTTTGTATTATTTAAGGTAACAAAATAGATGGAGAAACGTATACCTATACTTATTGTTCAGTTTGCCTACGAATTGCGTTCTATTGATATACCTCGTTTTCGAGGCGCAGTCATTGCGTCATTAGGCGACAAAGCAGACATTTTATATCATAACCATACGGGTGAAAACTTCCGTTATTCATATCCACTCATTCAATATAAACGTATACATGGTAAAGCGGCCATTGTATGTATAGCCGATGGAGCGGAAAAAATAGGGAGATTCTTTTCCAGTGCTTCGTCAGATTTTCTACTGGGGGCGGAACAAATAAAAATGGAAATTGAAGCAGTACGCCCTTCACAGTTTTGTATTCAATTGTGGAAAATATCGTTCAGATACCGTATCCGCAGGTGGTTACCACTGAATAGCGAAAACTACAAGACATATATGGAACTGGACGGACTAAAGGAACGAATTACCTTTCTGGAAAAGATACTGACCGGTAATCTGCTTTCTTTTACCAAAGGTTTGGATATCCACTTGGATGAACATCTGGAATGTGAGTTGACAGCGGTGAGTGAACCTTTTTACGTGATGAACAAGAACGTGAAACTAATGGCTTTTGATATCGAGTTCAAATCCAACCTTTCCGTACCGGATTATGTGGGGATAGGTAAGAATGCGAGTATCGGGTGTGGGGTGATAACGAGGATAAGGGAGAAAATAGAAAAATAATATAGAATATGAATGCAATTAGAGAACATATTTATTTGGCTGCATTGTTGCATGATATTGGGAAGTTTTATCAGCGTGCGGATACAGGAAGTGAAACTTCAAGTCGATATTTGGGTCGAGTAGTAATAGAGGGAAAAAGTATGATCCTTCCTTTATTGAAAGGTGATTATACACATAAACACGGTTTATGGACGGCGCAATTTATAGACGATTACCGGAGCGTATTTCAATCTCTGGTAAACGCTGACCTCTGCAATTTGACTCAAAAGGATAACCTGTATTTTCTGGCAGCAGGACATCATTTACCATTGGAACAACAAACTGAATTAGGGAAAATTATAAAGAAAGCAGATTGTCTTTCCTCGGGTATGGATAGGAACAATGATGAAGCAATGAAGGATGATCAGGACGAGAAGAGTTGGGATGCCTTCAAGAAGAAACGAATGACTTCTATCTTGCAAGATATCAATGGGCGTAAGGGGGAAAGTGTTTTTCATTTGCCTTTAATGCCGCTTTGTTTAAGGAAAGAGTATTTTCCGGATACTGATAAAGAGATAATTCCTGATTATATAACTTTGTGGGGAAGATTTAATGCGGATTTTAAACAAATACAAGCGAATACGTATCACGCTTTTTCAGAAACGTTGCTAAGTTTACTATTCAAATACACCACTACAATTCCGTCTAGTACCATTAATTTCCCGGATGTATCTTTATATGACCATCTCAAAACAACGGCGGCTATCGCAATTTGTTTGTACGACTACGAACAATCTACTTCCAAAGGAGATACTCCTTTTCTATTGATTGGTGGAGACTTTAGTGGCATTCAGAATTATATTTACCAAATTATATCAAAGCATGCAGCTAAGAATCTGAAAGGTCGTTCTTTCTATTTACGAATTCTTTCTGATAGTATTGTGCGATACTTATTGAAAGTGTTACGGCTATTTCAAGCAAACGTGATCTATAACTCAGGAGGTTCTTTTTATTTGTTAGCTCCCAATACAGGGGAAGTGAAACGAATATTAGAACAGTCTGTTCGGAAAATAGAAGAACATTTGTTTCGTATGCATACTACTACTTTGTTTGTAGCTATCGATTCCGTAGAAGTTACGGAGGATATGTTAATGCATCGTAAAGGTGAAAACTTGCGTAATGCGTGGACACAATTGTTTGAAAAGAGAGAAGTAAAGAAGCGGTCAAAATTCTCTTCACTTATGGAATCCGAATATGGAAATTTCTTTATTCCTGCTGGTGGAGAACGATTGCACGATTCTATTACCGGTGAAGAATTTCTTAAAGAGGAACTTTGTAGTAAAAACTCAATAGATGAAGAAGACGGTAATCGCCTTACATTAAGAGGGATTACGAGTAAGCAAATAGATCTTGGACGAATGTTGAGAGAATCGGATGTTATGGTGGTATCGGATGGTGAAATTCCTTATTGGAAAGATAAGGTATCTATTGCTCCTGCAAATCTGGGAATTTATTATTATCTGCTGAAATTTGCGGATGTGACCAAGATGAAAGATCTGTTACGAGCTTCTGCCGATAAAGTTTCCGTTGTTTCTTTAAATGGAGGTGGAAGTTTGGACTGCGATTTTATGAAGAGTATAAATGGGCTGAATAATATCTATGCATTGGAGTTTTACGGTGGCAACAAGTTTTCGGGTAAAACCTTTGAAGAGATGTGCAAAAACGATTCATTTTCCCGATTAGGTGTTCTGCGAATGGATGTGGATAATTTAGGTTCTTTGTTCCAATCAGGGATAAGAGAAGACCGTGCCACATTGTCTCGTTATGCTGCCTTGAGTCGCTCCTTGGATTATTTCTTTTCGGGATATCTTAATAAGATACAGCAAGAGATTGATGAAGAAAATACATTTATTGTATATAGTGGCGGTGATGATGTGTTTATCGTGGGCGTGTGGGACAAGATGATAGAAATGGCAGAACGTATCCGAAATGATTTTAGGGAATTTACCTGTGAAAATCCGTCTTTCTCTATATCTGGGGGAATAGCTATTGTACCGAAAAAGTTTCCTATTATGAAAGGGGCAGAAGTCAGTGCTGAAGAAGAGAAGAATGCAAAAGGTCATAAAGTTATGAAAGTGCAAACTGATGGAACGCAAATGGAACTCACTAAAAATTCCCTCTCTTTTATGGGTACTCCACTGAATTGGGATAAAGAATATCCTATTGTTAAACGATTAAAGAATAAAATAGTCAACTTTGTAGAACAAAAAGAGTTGCCTAAATCATTTATATCTAAATTGTTAGGACATGCCTTAAATGCGGATATTAAAGGGCATACAATAACTAATTTTAAAACTTATTGGATGTTGACTTATGACCTTAGCCGTATGAAAAGTACGAGACAAGTATCTACTTGCAGGGATTTGATAAATAATTGTATCAAGGAGGTGTGCAGCAGAAACTGTCGAACACTAAATGGCGAATCAATTATTACTCATTATAACTCGTTGGAGTTATGGACTTTCGCTGCAAGATGGGCAGAATTGGAGATTAGGACAAATAGTAATAACTCATAAAAATAAAGAAATATGGATAAAGAAAGAGATTCATTTCGCCCAAGAGTTTCACAAGGGCAAGGTAGTGGCAATTACAGAGGAGGCGGTTGGAATAATAATCCGGAGAGAAGTATTAGTGATTACTTTCAAGAATGGAATTATCAATCTGAGTGGATAACTAAAGGAGCTAACGAAGATTTGGTTTCTTTTGCGGAAAAAACGGGAAAATTCTTGGCTAAGAATAAGTTGACAAATTCCAAAATACGTAATGTTTATGGGGAAATCAAACGAATACAAATGGGCACTTTTGAAAAAGAAAGATCGTCATTTTATCTGTTACGACCCAAAATGGCTTATGCGTTGGGCCGAGATTCTAAAAACAAAGGCTTGGAAATGTTTAAGTTAATATTTGACACTGCATCTAAAGATGTTACAGATGAAACAAGTTATCAAAACTTCTGTAACCTAATAGAAGCCATGTTGGCTTATCACAAAGCAAATGGAGGTGATTAATTATAGCAAAAACTAATAATTATGGAAACAAAATTAATAAAGAAAGTAGTCTATGCCGGTACTATTGAGTTGAAAACCGGTTTGCATATTGGCGGAACAAATGCTGCATTGAATATCGGTGGTCCGGATAAATTTGTAGTTCGTAATCCTATTAATAATATCCCTTATATTCCGGGAAGTTCCTTGAAGGGGAAAATGCGTGCATTGGTAGAAATAGCCAATGGTGAAACTAACAATGGAAAGCCAACGAATAACCCGAAACATAAAGCTGGTGCTTTGTTCGGCATATCGGGGGATAGTAACGATAGTCACCCTTCTCGTCTCATAGTGCGTGATGCAGAATTGTTGGTAGATGATCCTAATGTTGACTTCAGCCATACAGATTTGCCATACACAGAAAGTAAGACAGAAGTTTCTATTGACCGCATTACTGCAAAAGCTAATCCGCGCACTTTTGAACGTGTTCCTGCCGGAGCGAAGTTTAAGCTCAACATGGTGCTCAATATCTTTGAAGAGGAAGATGAGGTAGCTTTAAAGAACACGTTGAAACAAGCCATTAAATTGTTGGAAGATGATTATTTGGGTGGACATGGGTCGCGCGGATATGGACAGGTCGCAATTGTTTTGGACAATGAAGATGGCGAAGAACGCCTAATAAATGAATATTATGGTAAGGTATAATATTTTGAAGATGAAGTTTTCCACCCCTGTTCATATAGGTTCGGGTAAGGATAACTATGATTTTTCGTCTACCGACCTTCATAGTGATACTTTAGCTTCTGCCTTAGCTGCTATTCGGGCGCAGAGTGGACAAACGGAAGATTTAGAACGGTTTCTGAATTCTTTTGTTCTTAGTTCGGCTTTCCCATACATGGGAAATTCATTTTTTCTTCCTGCGCCTGTAGGGAGGTTGTCCATAAAGGTAAGGGGTAAAGAAGAATATGAATACAGAAAGTATTTGAAGAAAATTCACTTCATAGAAACATCTGTATTCTGTCGACTTGCTCAGGGAGAGACTGTGGAAATTGATGAGAAGCAACTTAAAGGTTCATATCTTGTAGGATCAACAGAAGAACAATGGAGTCATCCATACAAGAATCAGGTAAGCCAACGGGTGGAGGTGCCAAGAAATGGACAAGATACTACTCCTTTCTTTTTTGACTGGCGATACTTCAACAAAGATGCAGGACTATATTGTATTACCGGTGCAACAGACCAATTGTTTGAAGAATTAGTCAGGCTGTTCAGGCAACTTGGAGAAACAGGAGTAGGGACAGATAAAAACGTAGGGGGAGGAAAGTTTGAAATCGAAACAGGAACTCTTGAACTTGCGGAAATAGGTGACGCTAACACTACCCTTCTTTTATCCTTATATGTACCCACAGAAGAGGAACTAAAGAAGCTTCGGTTGACAGATTCTCGATATACCCTCATTTTACGTGGCGGGTACATGGCAGGGAGTGATATAGAAACATTTCGTCACTTATGGAAGAAGTCGATCTATATGTTTGGATGTGGTTCCATATTTCCTGTTGTTCAGTCTCTTAAAGGAAAGGTAGTAGACTTACGTCCAGATTGGAATGACAAATGTCTGCATCCTGTTTATCGTACCGGAAAGCCATTTTGCTTGCATATAAAAGTGAATGATTATGAGTAGAATAAAAATAACTACATTGACTCCTGTGCATATTGGTTCAGGGAATATGCTTCAACTCAATACGGAGTTTGTGCCAACGGCTACATTGCAGGAAAAGTATATTCGCATCATTGACGATCGAAAGGTGTTGGAATTGGTAGGTGAAGAACATCTTGATGATTGGTTACTGAGCATAGAAAAGCAAGAAGATATCAAGGAGTTCGTAAAACGATATGCTCCTCAAAGTAAAGTGGCTGATTACTCAAAGCGACGTTTGACCTCTTTTGTTGACAGTACAACTTTGAAACAAGGAGATACGTTGAAAGAATGTATTCATAATGGCTTTGGACTTCCTTATATTCCCGGAAGCTCTATCAAGGGGGCTATGCGTACAGCTATACTTACTTCACTGGTAAATACGATTCCGAATATTGAAAGTAATATAAGGGACAAAAGAGAAAAAATAGGGGCAGAACAAATAGAAAAAAGGTTATTTGGTAAAGATCCGAATGCTGATGTATTTCGTTTTTTACAGGTGGGGGACGCCTATTTTGAACAAGGTTCGGAAATCGCAGTACAACTTGTAATGGGCTTAAATATTACTCATAATACTGAAAATCTTATTCCTAAAGAGAATAAGAAACCACAATTAGTAGAAGCAATAGGAGTCGAAGAAGAAGCTCTTTTTCAATTAAAGATAGACAAACAACATTACGAAAACGCTAAATTGGCTAATCCGAATGCTATTGGAGAGATGCCTCAAGAAATGATGAGTATCAATTCTCTATTTGGTCTGATCAATTCTTATACTTGTACTCTTATCGAGAAAGAAATTAATATTTGGAAAAACTACGAAGAACGTACCGGTGCAGATAAATACATAGAGAAGATGGATGAAATATTATCCGAGGCTCGCAGATGCCAAAGTGATGAGTGTGTGTTACGCATAGGTCATGCTTCTGGTTGGCGGTTTATTACGGGAGCTTGGGCAGAGGATTTGCCTAATTTTAATTCTACTATAGTGAATGCAGCACGTCCCAATAATCGTAATTATGATGAATATATTTTTCCAAAATCGAGGCGTACAGATTCTGATGGAGATTTAATAGGTTTCGTAAAATTAAAAGCAATAAAAGATGAGTGAAACTATTTCTAAATTGGAACAAAACAAGCTCTATTTCATTTCGTTTTGTATAGAGCAATACAAAAAGCATAGCGGTACGACGGGGGGCGCTACTATGGGACTGTTTGATCGTTATGGGGTAACAAACTATTTGTTTGATCACTATGATGTTCTTCATACCCAAGGAAATCAGTGGCTGATAGAGGAAATTGAAAGTTTTATAAAAGAAAGAGGGGGATTGAAATGAAACTTTATCATGGAAGTTTAGAGATTGTACGAGAACCACATATTATTATATCAACCCGTACGCTTGATTATGGATATGGATTCTATACCACCACCTCGCATGAACAAGCTGAACAGTGGATTACCCGTAAAAGAACAAGTGCAAATACCGGATATATTAATATATATGAGTTTGATGACGAACTACTTAACAGCGCCATTCTCAAAGTTTTGAAATTTGAAAAGCCAACGACAGACTGGGTGGATTTTGTGATGCAAAACCGCATGGATAAAACATATATGCATCCATACGATTTAGTATATGGTCCGGTAGCAAATGATAAAGTGTATGCAGCATTTGCTCTGTATGAAAGCGGATTGCTTGATAAAGATGGGCTTATCCGTGAATTGAAAGCGTACACATTGGTTGATCAAATGTTGTTTCATACAGAAGAAGCATTGCGTTATTTAAATTTTATTGAAGCGAAGGAGGTTTTATTATGAACCAAACGATTACCAATGATAATCTGTACTTGCTATTACCGGGTAAAGTAGCATGGGTTGCCACTATATATACCGAAGAGCACCATGTCAATCCTTTGGATGCGCTAAGAATCTTCTACCATTCTAATACTTATAAGGAATTGGAGAAAGAAGAAACAAAACTATGGCACTATGGGCCGGTAGCGTTGTATGAAGAGTTTTTGGAAAAACAGTAAAGTTTATATGTTGTCAGGGCAATATACTGAGCAAACTAAAAGCAATAAGCAGCAATGAGCAATAACACCAAAATATCCATTCGTTTCTTTGACGACCGGGAAGTTCGCGCCATTTGGGATGAGGCAAATAGTAAGTGGTGGTTTTCTGTTTTAGATATGGTGGCAGTTCTTACTGACCAAGACGATTACAGCAAAGCGCGAAACTATTGGAAATATCTCAAGACCAAGTTAAAGAAGGAAAATGATGAGTTGGTTAGTGCCACTAACCAACTGAAACTGCTGGCAAGTGATGGTAAACGTTATCTAACCGATATGCTTGATTACAATGGAATCATCGCTTTGGGAAAGCAGTTTCCCGGCAAAAAGGCAAACCGTTTTATCGAATGGTTTACGTATAGTGATGAAAGTATTGATGGCAAAAGTAAGTCAAAAGCGTATGCCTTGTTTGAGAGTTCATTTATTGATAGCATAGAGGTTGGTACTACACAAGGTTTGCAGCAGATTCATGGTTATTTGTTTGGTGGACTTTATGACTTTGCCGGTCAAATCAGGCAAAAGAATATATCGAAAGGTGGTTTTCAATTTGCAGTAGCTCGTTTCTTAGGTGCTACGTTGAGGCAGATTGAGCAAATGCCTAAAAATACATTCGATGAGATTGTGTACAAGTACGTGGAGATGAACATTGCTCATCCGTTTATGGAAGGTAATGGGCGTAGTACTCGTATTTGGCTGGATTTAATGTTTAAGCATCGACTTAAGTGTTGTGTGGATTGGAGTCGAATAGGTAAGAAAGAGTATCTGGATGCAATGATCCGGAGTAGTACAGATAGTACCACGCTAAAAAGATTGCTCAAAGGTTCGCTTACGGATGATATTCATAGCCGTGAACTGTTTATGAAGGGAATCGATTATTCGTATTATTATGAGGAGGAATAGTAAAACTAAAGAATAAAAGGTATGGCACGAAAAGTCTTTATTTCCATTTTAGGAGCAAGCTTTTATGGATATTGCAAATACACAAAAGGTGAATTTGTATCGTCGGAAACGCGTTTTGTACAACAAGCTACGCTTGAATTGCTGAATGTCAAGAAGGATTGGGGAGATAAAGATATGGCTCTCTTTTTGCTGACAGAAAGAGCAAGAAAAGATAATTGGACTGAAGAGTTGTCTGTCCGCAAAGACAATAGAACAGGAAATGACGTCCCTTATTTAGGATTGCAAAAGGAATTGAAAGATATGGGATTACCTTTTAAACCGAAAGACTTGAATATCCCTGATGGGAAAGATGAACCTGAGATGTGGGAAATCTTCAATATCCTTTTTAATGAGTTACAGAAAGACGATGAATTGTATTTTGATCTGACACATAGCTTTCGTTATCTACCAATGCTTGTATTGGTTTTGGGGAATTATGCTAAATTCCTTAAGAAAGTAACTGTCAAGTATATCTCTTATGGCAATTATGAGGCTCGAGATACGGTCTCAAATGAAGCTCCTATTGTAGATTTGTTACCTTTGTCTTCATTGCAAGACTGGACCTTTGCGGCAGCTAATTTTATAGAAAATGGTAATGCTGAAAGAATAGAGAAACTATCAAACGACAAAGTTAGTTCTATTTTGAGGGCTACATCGGGAAAAGATGAAAAGGCCGGATTGATTAAAGGATTTGGTAAAGCTTTACTTCAGGTAACAAACGACATGAATATATGCCGTGGAATTAATATTTGTAAAGGAGATAATATGCAGAAACTCAAATCTTACCTAAAAGATGTAGATGCGAATATTATCAAACCTCTATCACCTATCGTTACGAAAATAGAAGAAAGCTTTTCTTGCTTTGATGGATACAGTAATGCTGAATGTGCAATTGTTGCTGCACGATGGTGCTTTGAGCATGGAATGTATGAACAGGCTGTGACGATACTTCAAGAAGGGATTGTTACGTTTTTTTGTTTGAGGCACAAGCTTAACGAGATAGATGCTGAGGAGCGTAAAAAAGTTAATGACGCTTTTTACTATTATACGAAAGGTGGAATACCGACAGGATATGAAAGTCGTGAAGTTGTTGAGAATATTTGGAATGATGAGACTTTTGCTGAAGAATTAGCAAATGCATTTTTTCATTTAACTGATATAAGAAATGATTTTAATCATTCAGGAATGCGAAAGCAGCCTTTGACATCTCAAAAGATAGTGGATGGTATTAAGAAGCGCATAAATAGTACTGAATCTCTCTTGCTTAATCGGGAGAGTGAATTGCAAAATACTTTCACTCCTTTGCTACTCATTAACCTCTCCAATCATCCCTTCTCCGCTTGGTCTGAGCAGCAGTACCAAGCAGCGGAAGTCTATGGCAAATGTGTTGATTTGCCATTCCCCGACATTAATCCTCTGTGTAATGACCAAGAGATTGAACAACTTTCCGATGAATACCTGGAAAAAGTTCTTGTAATGAGCAACGGACACGAAGGTACCCTTACTGTTCACTTAATGGGCGAACTCACCTTTTGTTTCTCACTCTTGCGAAAGCTGCAAAGTCGGAACATACGCTGTATAGCATCCTGTACCGAGCGCAATGTGACAATGACGGAAGACGGAGTGAAACATACGTTTTTTCATTTTGTGCGTTTTCGTGATTATACTAATACATAAAGTTATATGGAACTCATCTTAAACACATTCGGCACCTCGCTCAGCCGTGATAACGAAGGATTTGTTATCACCCATAAAGACGGACGGCAGCGCATTCCGGCAGATGGTATTAAGTCTATACAGATAAGCCGGGGTGCTCAAATCACAAGTGACGCTGTGATGCTGGCAATAGAAAATGAAATTGAGGTACTCTTTATGGACAAGGGAGGTATGCCGATAGGTCGTATTTGGAGTCCAAAGTACGGCTCCATATCTACCATTCGTAAAGGGCAGCTTAACTTTACGTTTTCCAAAGATGCGCTGACATGGATAAAGGATATTATCCGCCGGAAGATAGAAAACCAGCAGGCGTTGTTGCTGATGATGAATGCTACCGGAGCAGATATTGAACGCAAACGTGATAAGGCTATTTCCCGGCTGGAAGATTATCGTACGAAAATCGCCACAGTGGATGGAGAGGTTATTTCGGATGTAGCCGCACAGCTGCGTGGCTGGGAAGGCGTGGCTTCTAAAATATATTTCGAGGCGCTTAATTTGTTCATCCCTGAAGAATACCGCTTTGACGGACGCTCGCAACATCCGGCAATGGACATAACAAATGCTTTTTTAAACTACGGCTATGGTATCTTATATGGAAAAATAGAGGGCGCGTTGATAAAAGCCGGCATCGACCCTTATGTGGGAGTGCTTCATCGCGATGACTACAACCGCCCGGTATTAGTGTACGATGTAATTGAACTTTATCGTGTATGGGTGGACTATGTAGTGTACAGTCTCGTAGCGCAACGGGTAGTAACCGAAGAGTATTATTCCGTGCGCGATGATGGCTCTTACTGGCTGGAAGGATTGGGCAGACGCATCCTCATACAGTCACTCAACGATTATCTGGAGGAAGTGATATCCGTGAAATCAGTTTCCCGTTCTCGCCTGACTCAGATACAACTGTATGCGACTGATTTGGCACAACAATTTAAACGTTACGAATGATGCTGTTGGTAGGAACAAATATCACGAGTGCCGCTGATGCTTTAAAAAAAGTAACGGTGGAGTATCTGTATCATAGTTTCCGCAATCCTAAGCCGGAGATTAGTGCGAAAATCAGGCAACTGCGCATTGTGCGCCGCTTGGATGTCAAACAATATGCGGCATTAAAGAGAATGTTGCCTTATGTGGTGTGTGGCATGTTCAATCCTCCTTATCGGCGAACGGAGAACTTCGCTTTTATAGAATATTTTATGGTTGATATTGACCATCTGACAGAAAAGGGACTGGACATTGCGGATGTACGTAAACGGATAGAGCAGGATGAGCGGGTAGCGCTCTGTTTTCTTTCTCCCGGAGAAGATGGGTTGAAAGTGTTATTCCGGTTGAAGGAGCGTTGCTATGATGCAGGGTTATATTCCCTTTTTTACAAGGCTTTTGTGCGCAAGTTCTCTATCCATTATCAGTTGGAACAAGTGGTAGATGCGCGAACATGCGATGTTTGTCGGGCTTGTTTTGTCAGTATAGATCCTGATGTCTATTACTCGCCTGATAGTACGCCTGTAGATATAAATGAATATATAGATACATCGGATATCACTGGCATGATGGATATGAAGGCTTCGTTTGCTAAAGAAGAGAAAGAGCAGGCAGGGAATGGGAAAGAAGAAATGCAGTCGTCTGATCCTGATGCTGACGTCTTGGCACGTATCAAAGAAGTACTTCACCCAAAGGCTGCTAAACGCGGGAAAGAAAAACCACCTGTGTATGTTCCCGAACAGCTTGATGAATTGATGGATGGATTGAGAAAATATATTGAGGATACCGGTACATCGATTTACGAAGTTATCAACATTCAGTATGGCAAGAAGCTGCGGATGAAGGTTGGACTGCGGCAGGCGGAAATCAATCTTTTTTATGGTAAGCGTGGGTTCAGTGTAGTACAATCTCCCCGTTGTGGTACGTCTTCGGAGCTAAATCAGTTAATGGCGGATTTGATAACTTCCTTTTTGAATGAGAATACATAATTTGCGTGTGTGATATGACCACGAAGAAAAAGAAGACGGTGTTGACCTTTCCGCAGAAAATGATGAAATTATCGCAAGCGGGAATGGCGAATAGTAAGATGATAAACCGCTTACCTAACGACTATGCTTCCATACCGGAACTTGACGTACGGGTCAGGCATGTATTAGGATTGATTAATAACCCTCAAAGACCGGCTACCAATATGTTGTTTTTTGTGATGTACGATATAGAGAATAATAAGGTTCGCAATCAGATAGCTAAGTATCTGTTGCGTAAAGGTTGTACCCGTGTGCAGCGTTCCATATTTCTGGCGGATCTGAATGCGGACAAGTATGAATCTATTCGCAGTGACCTCGCTGAAGTGCAGTCGCTCTATGACAATCATGACAGTATCTTGATTGTACCCATCTCTACCGATTATCTTCAAGCTATGAAGATAATTGGGAAGTCAATAGATGTAGATATTATTATGAAGTCTAAAAATACTCTATTTTTTTAGGCTTTATTAATTATTCGTTCTATGAAATATTGTTTATCTTTGCCGCCGCTTTTGAAAGGGCACTTTTTTGCTAATGCAATGTGTTTCTGATTAATTATTTGATGGTAATTTATTGGTTATTAGCGGTATGTGATAAGATGCCCTCGTGTTTGTACTTCCAATAGAATAAGGATTAAGACAGTTCAAGAATATCCTTATAATCTTCCTCTAATTTCTCGTGTTTGTACTTCCAATAGAATAAGGATTAAGACTATCTTTGTCAAATAATAATGTTAACAGAGTTCCATACTCGTGTTTGTACTTCCAATAGAATAAGGATTAAGACAGTTCTTGAATTCCCTCATTGTCAAGGTCTTCAGCAACTCGTGTTTGTACTTCCAATAGAATAAGGATTAAGACAGATTAATTGATTTCATTTTTCTATTTTTTAATTCTCGTGTTTGTACTTCCAATAGAATAAGGATTAAGACTCTGCACTTAAACCATTGTCTGTTGACGCCGTTTGCTCGTGTTTGTACTTCCAATAGAATAAGGATTAAGACAGCTGCATCCAAATACTTTTGCATCGTTTTAAACGCTCGTGTTTGTACTTCCAATAGAATAAGGATTAAGACGTATTACAGGAAGCACAACAGTTAAGTGCTCTGCACTCTCGTGTTTGTACTTCCAATAGAATAAGGATTAAGACGTTTTTTATTTTTTTAATTATTCTTTTTGAAGAAAAACTCGTGTTTGTACTTCCAATAGAATAAGGATTAAGACTTTCCCTGCCTACCTTTAATGTTGGCTCACACTCTCGTGTTTGTACTTCCAATAGAATAAGGATTAAGACTCTTTCAATTCATTTAAACGCTTACCAATAATGGTAACTCGTGTTTGTACTTCCAATAGAATAAGGATTAAGACAGTTAAAGAGTATGTTTTGCAATACCACTCAAATGCTCGTGTTTGTACTTCCAATAGAATAAGGATTAAGACTTATTTTTTTGGTTTTAAATTTTCAATACCACTCAAATGCTCGTGTTTGTACTTCCAATAGAATAAGGATTAAGACTCAACAAAATCAATAGTTACAATGATTCTATTGTTTTCTCGTGTTTGTACTTCCAATAGAATAAGGATTAAGACGCTTGTCGGAAAACTCAAACCTATAATCATTCGATGACTCGTGTTTGTACTTCCAATAGAATAAGGATTAAGACTATAAACGCACTTTTTCGAATCGTTCTTCAACTCCATCTCGTGTTTGTACTTCCAATAGAATAAGGATTAAGACAACTCGGTAGGGTTACTGGGGAACACAAATCCCTGCTCGTGTTTGTACTTCCAATAGAATAAGGATTAAGACTCTCCCTGCCAATCTTTAAGATGAAATAGAGTCCCACTCGTGTTTGTACTTCCAATAGAATAAGGATTAAGACGGTGATATCGGACGGTTTACCGACAAACAGCGCCCCTCGTGTTTGTACTTCCAATAGAATAAGGATTAAGACACCCTGATTTTGTTGAGCGCCGCTTATCGCTGACTCGTGTTTGTACTTCCAATAGAATAAGGATTAAGACATCCGTTTCTCTTTACCATCTGCCAGGCGAGGCGCATCTCGTGTTTGTACTTCCAATAGAATAAGGATTAAGACTTTGGTAGTTACTTACATAACCTTTTGCTATTTGCCTCGTGTTTGTACTTCCAATAGAATAAGGATTAAGACGATATCATCAAATTTAAAAGTGTAAAATGTAGCATCTCGTGTTTGTACTTCCAATAGAATAAGGATTAAGACTAACCATCTCTCTGTTATCCTTCAATACTTGTTTTGTCTCGTGTTTGTACTTCCAATAGAATAAGGATTAAGACACACTGCTTTAAGATTTCTTTCGTTTTCATTCTCGTGTTTGTACTTCCAATAGAATAAGGATTAAGACGCTTTAGGGGCGATTTTCTCAACCGTCTTTGTAACCTCGTGTTTGTACTTCCAATAGAATAAGGATTAAGACTGGAATTTGATATTCAATAATATCTTTACTATCATATCTCGTGTTTGTACTTCCAATAGAATAAGGATTAAGACATAAATATTGTGACTCCATATTGCATGATTTGATCAAACTCGTGTTTGTACTTCCAATAGAATAAGGATTAAGACCCATTTTAGACCTTTATATCCCTCATATTTTGTCTCGTGTTTGTACTTCCAATAGAATAAGGATTAAGACCTCTGAATTTTTTTCAAAACCCTGTCTAATGACGGCTCGTGTTTGTACTTCCAATAGAATAAGGATTAAGACATAATCTAAAATATCCTGTGTCATTTCAATACGAATAACTCGTGTTTGTACTTCCAATAGAATAAGGATTAAGACCTGTCAAAGATGTGTTGAAGCCCAGTAATACATTCAACTCGTGTTTGTACTTCCAATAGAATAAGGATTAAGACCCCGTTGTTTGTGCCTGCAAGGTTGCCAAATTTAACTCGTGTTTGTACTTCCAATAGAATAAGGATTAAGACCAGTAGCACATCATCCCTGTCGAAGACTTCAACTACACCTCGTGTTTGTACTTCCAATAGAATAAGGATTAAGACAGCAATCTTGTAGCCATGCGTATGTTTCACAAATCTCGTGTTTGCACTTCCAATAGAATAAGGATTAAGACCCAAACGCCCACCCGCCAAGTTCAACCTTCATTGCCTCGTGTTTGCCCTTCCATTAAAATAAGGTTCAGCACATAACGAAATCGTATCTGTCATAGTGACAAATTGTATTTTTAGTCGTCTGAGAATGCGATATTTCCGCCCGAAGGCAAGGGCGGTTGGAAATACGGAAGTAAAAATCCGTATCTGCTTGACGGATAGTGAGATATCGAAATATATACATCTCTAAAAAAATGCGGAAGACTTCTTTCAGGAGGATTATTAATAGCTTATTCTTACCGGATATGTGTGGCTTTTGTACGGGATATATGTCGTTCGAGCACGAGATATATGCGGTTTACGCACCACATATATATGGTTCACGCACGGCATATATGCGGTTCACGCACCGGATATATGCGGTTCGCGTACGGCATATTGCTGTTCGCGCACCGCATATTATGGTGACTGCAAGATAAGACATTTATTGCATAAATTCCGTATATCAATCGCAATTCATGCAGAATACATGTATATATATTCAGATTGTTGTACTTGTAGTTTCTATTTCCCCTTTTTTAGTAGAAAGGCGTGTTAGGAGAATGGCGCTTTGACTATCTTTTTGTGTGGTAATCTTTTCTAATAATTGCATATTGCTAATTCGATATACTCTGTCATATACTTAAAGAAGAAGGATTAAGACTTTGAATATCGGAGGCATTTGTGATAAACCGGCGCATCAATACACCTTTCTCAACCACTCCGCAAGAAAATAATCATATACCCTGTACGAACCTCTTTCTTGAGTCACCCAACCACTCTTCAATAAGGGTTTGACGGCAGACTGAACAGAGCTTGTCGACGACAAATTATATTTCTTGATGAATGCCGACGAAGTGATGCCGCTCGCCTCGCCTTCCTTGGCGATAGCTTGGAGTATCAACTTCTGTTTTGGGGCAAGGCGCGAAAGTAAATCCTTGTAGCTTTCTTCTTGCGTCCGGATGATGTTGTCCCAGGCCATTTGTAACTTGTCTATGCCGCAAAGTTCATCGTGGGCTGTCAGGGCAAAAAGCTCGTTCATCATCATTTGGACAAACCATGTGCAACCCTCGAATTGATAATAAACTTTCTCCACGAGAGCGATTTCTACATGCTTGCCGCATTCCTCGAACATACGGATAGCAAAATCGGTATAAGCTTTCACCGGTATCGGTTCCAATCCCATACTGATGGCACTTTGATAAAAGGGTTTGGAGGAAGAATTAAACATATTGCTCATCACATGCCGCAGGCTGCCGGAAAAGATGAATAGCGTCTGCTTGCATCGCTGGATTTGTTATACGATTCACGGAGTATTGGCTTTAACTCCTAACGAAGTGATAACTCCTTTAACTACAGTATGAATAATGTAGGATAAGAGGTAAATAAGAAAAGCTTGAACCAAAACCACTGAGAAATGGCATGATAATATCTACTACACCTTGTAAATCGGTAGCTTTTTGAGGGAGAAGAGCTTGAAAATTCAAGGGTATGGAATAAGTGACTTATTCTAAAAAAAAGTGTAACTATAAGATAATCAGCAAGATATGTGATATGTGTAGTGTAGGTAAAGATATTGCATACACTCCAAAAAAGTTGCTGCCACCACTGCTCTAATGCCGATGAACAGGGAGATACAGCATGCGAGTGCAAGTATGTAAGTAACTATGTGAATTCATGGGATACGCGTGCGTACGCGCGCGAGTTGTAGATGTGTACGTACGTGCGCATGTGTGCGAGTTATGTTTTGCAATAGCAGCAAATACCAATTATATTTTCTACTTTTGCACTTCATCAACCCAAATGTGATAGATATGAAATACAAACGTTGGATTTATATGGCAGTTACTTGCATGATTATCATGTTAGGGCTTGCTTCCCGAAGATATGGTGATGTGTTGCCTGAATTTATAGCAGCATATTCCGGCGATACGCTTTGGGCGGCTATGGTGTATTTCGGACTACGCTTTCTTTTCCCTAATCTATCTATACCCAAGACTTTGGTAATCTCCTTGCTGTTTTCGTATTGTATAGAAGCCAGCCAGTTGTATCAGGCCGATTGGGCGAATGAGGTGCGAAGCACTAAGCTTGGAGCATTAATCTTTGGACATGGATTCCTGTGGACGGATTTGATATGCTATACAGTTGGAGTATTGCTATCTGCTGCTGTAGATTACTGTGTTTCATCTTCTCATACCCCTCCACAGTCTTAGAAACTGTTTTGATTTTCCTTTTTAAGATTTTTATCAGCTTCTTTTGAGTTTGTTTTCGGTCTGTTTTCCTTTTTTTACTCGTCACATAGCCCGCTATGCTCCTCATAGAAACAGAAAAACATCCTCAAAAACAACTCTCAAAATAATACTGAGCAAAATCAAAACAGTTTCTTTGCTCCTTTGAAATTTGCCTCGTGATACGAAAGCAATTCGTCTCGTGAGACGAGAAAATCCGTCTCACGAGACGAATATTTTCGTCCCACGGGATGGATTTTTTCGTCTCACGAGACGAATTATTTCATCTCACGAGATGGATTTTCTCATTTCATCGCGAAATAAAAGCAGCTTATTTATTCCCCTTCCAAATGGAGATTACCTTTCTTCGTATCAATAGAATATTCAGGATGGATACGGTGATGAACAATATACCTCCGGCAAGGATGCACGGCAAGAGAGAACCTGTTTCCAGTTGCGGGAAAAGAGTTTGCAGAGTATGAGTATAGTAAGCTCTTAACCATGTTACACCGCAGATGGAAAGGAACAGTACAAGCAGGTTCAGTCCCACGGTTAATACATGATAGGGTAGGGCTACTTTAACAGGGCTGTAACCTATGAGCAGCAAATTTTCCAGCTTTACCGTATTCTTCTGTAATAGCAGGAATACACTCAGCATCAGGATATAGAAAGAAAGAATGCTGATGAATAAGCCTACGCCTGATACAATTGCGGTGATGAGGCGCAGGAAGTAAGTTGTTTTCCCGGCGTCCAGATTGTTTCCTTCGACTTCATAATTCTTTTGTTGGAAGTACCGGGTGATGGCTGTGTCGGTGGGGTTGTTAACTTCTACTATTAGCCGGGCGGGGGTTGCCTCCTTTTCGGGAGCGAAAGTGTTGTTAGCCCAGTCCATAAATGATTGCGGAACGAGAATGGTATTCAGACGGTTGGAGAAACCGACAATGTTTCCTTTATATTGCTCCACACGTCCGTTGCCTCGCATGACAATGTCCATTTGTATCAGACTCATCAATCCTTCCGATAATTTGGGCAAGTTGCGGCTTTGCGCAAAGCCGAAATTATACAGGTTGAGGTAGTTTCGCGGAATGATGATAGGTATGACGCGCGTATTCTCGTCGAAATGCCATTTGTCCAGATTCACATCGACGAAAGCATTGGGTACGGATTCAAAAAACATATCTGTCGAGATACGGATGCCTGCCTGTTGCATCCCCAATCCTGCGGATACTTTGAAAAGGGTAGGAGTGAAAGCGCCTATGCTACGGGTGAACGGTTGGCTTTCCAGTTCATTAATCTCCTCTTTGGAGAAAGTATTGTTTTGTCCGGCAAGACTGCCGAGCGCGCTGATTTTTTTTGTAGCAATGATATAATCCTTTTTCATGAAACTGTCTCCCTGCGTGAAGACGGGAAGTACATCTTTGTAGAATTGTACGCTCAGCAATACAATCAGCATACCGAAAAGGTTGGCAAGGAAAAATCCGCTTAACTGTCCGATACTAATATGTTGACGGAGAAGTTTCCAAACAAGTCTGTTCATTGTCTTATGTTATAGTTAAATTTTGAACTTCGCACATTATACTTTATACTTCGCACTTTATACTTCGCACTTTGCGCGATTTACAGTTTCAGCACCTTATTATATTCCAATTCAAGATGTTTCCCGATAGAAGTAACAATTACTCCCGCTCCTTGGCGTCCGGCTTCTTCCGTCAGGACTTGTCCTATGAGTGCACCGTTGTCATCATCCAGATGGCTGACTGGTTCGTCCAGAAAGATAAAATCGAACGGTTGGCAAAGGGTGCGTATGAAAGCTACACGTTGTTGTTGGCCGAAAGATAACTTTCCGGCTTTCTCGTTCACTTTTTCAGCAATACCGAGAGTTTCAAAGAGGGCGAGGATTTCTTTTCTCTTCTTATGATGGGTGAGCCGGTTCTTCAACAGGATATTTTCTATAGCCGTCAGTTCGGGGAAAATGCGCAACTCCTGAAACATGATACTTAGTGAATGTTTCCTCAATTCCACCCACTCGTTTACGGAAAACGAACGGATGTTCCGTTCATCGAAGTTTATGATACCCTGATAGTCACGGCGGTATCCGTAAATGTAACTGCATAAGGAGGATTTGCCTGTACCGGAAGCGGCTTCAATCAGATACCGTTCTCCTTTTCTAAGTACAAGGTCTTGGTGCCATACTCCGGATGTAATGGCGTCACGATCGGCAAACACTTGGGGAAGTGTTTGCCGTAAATGAATGATTTCCATTAGTAATGGGATTAGCTTGTATTGTTCACTGTGAGTTAGGTGTATCAAAAGATATTTTTCATCCGCAGATGACACAGATTGCGCGGATTTGTTTAAATCCTAATCTGTGTTATCCGTGTTATCTGCGGATGAAAGATATCTTTTGATATACCTTCTAACGAAGTGATAACTTCTTTAATTCTTACAGTGTGAATAATGCAGATTAGACGCCTGCAAACTGTTTGATGAAGTCTACAATTTGTTTCAGTGCATTCACGTTTTTGTCTTTCAGGTGAATGATCATTTCCGCATTAGAATTTGTACCGATAGCTTCCATATAGGATACCTTGTCAGCCAGATTAAGAGCCGTAGCGTATTGCGCACCGCCGTATTCTGCCAACATTTTCACTACCGGCAATGCAAGGATGGCTTCTACGTTGATGGCACATGCACTACTTTTGCCTTTCATGTTTGATGCATATTGGGTATCGTTAGCTGATGGGTCGGCGGATTCGTCTATGTTCTTATATAACGCTTCGTCATTTGTGATATACAAATTATTACCGTGTACGCCAAAGAATACATTCATCATGCGGGATTTGTAAACATACTCATTCTCTCCCAGTTGCACGATGTCTTCACTGCGTTTTAGTCCCAGTTCATTCTTTTTCTCGTACAGCATTTGTACAGGCGTAGCGCTCTTTACGTTGGCACAAGCCAGGAATGTAACGCCATTCATGGTAATGTTCGTTAAGCCTATTGTGATATCTTTCTGAAATGCACCAAACAAATTTTTTACTTCATCAGTTGCGATAGCGGGGAGATTCTTCCGGAATTCTTCATTCTCCACCAGTAGATTATAGAATTCTTCTCCATTGACACCCATGCTGCCAAGCATCAGGGTGGACTGGGGGAAGTGTTTCAGATATGTATTTTCTATCGGACAAATGGCCTTTGTTTGTTTGTCGAATAAGGCTTTCAATTCAGGATTTTCAACGGAGTTCTCATATTTTATTGTGATTTTGCCCTTATCAAATGAAATGCTTCCAAGTAATTTCAGGTCTTTCATGTCGATGTCTTTAGACACTCCGTAAATCTGATTTACATCTGCACCGGGCAGGCTTGCCAAAGAGAAGAATGTGTTCATATCTCCACCCATCTTTTGCATCTTCTTGAAAGCCGCTGTTGAAGCAACGCTGTTGTCATAGGTCTGTTTCAGCAGTCCGGGAATGCTTTCTTTGATTTTTTCAAGTTGCGTAGCGCCTTTGTATTCAATTAGCATGAATACGAAGGGATTATATGCCAGAATCGTCCGGTTGTTCATCAGCGTAAACTGATAGCCGTCGCCGCTTGCCACGGCTTGGCAGAGCTTCTCGTCTTCCAGAGTTTTCAAGAGCGTGTTCAAGTCATTTTCATCGCTTACTTTGGCTACTAAGCTGGTATAAGGGAATGTCTCGGAATTGAAAACATACAATGGTTCAGTTACGTCAATTCCCGATTTCTTCGGATCCTTCAATATCATCTCTATCTGTTGGAATGTAGCGGCACTCATGCCGTTTTGCAAAGCATCTACCAATTTCTGTTTGGCTTCTTCATTCTCCTTGTCTTTAAGGCCGCCCTTTTCCGCCAGCGACTTCAGGTTGATACTTGCTACCACGGTAGCGTCTGCTGGAATAACATTGATATATTCCGACTTTTTGGAACATGCACTGACTGCGACTGCCAATATGGCTATCAGCGCTAAACGGGAAAACATACTTCTTTTCATACTTGTTTTGTTTTAGAATGATTATTAATCTATTGATTTTGCAAGTTTATAATATGACAGGCTACCAGTGCAGCGGTCTCTGTACGTAGTCTCGACTTCCCGAGACTGATAGGAGTAAAACCGTTCTCTTCCGCCATTTGCACTTCCTCTTCACTGAAATCTCCTTCCGGGCCTATCAGGACTAATGCGTCTTCACCTTTTCGGAGAATGTCTTTTAGCAGAGGCTTTTCACCTTCGTAGCAGTGGGCTATGAATTTCTGCCCCTTAAAAGGTTGTGCTATGAATTTGCTGAAGTCCGTCATTTCATTCAGTTGAGGCATACGAGCCTTGAGCGACTGTTTAATGGCGGATACCAGTATCTTGCTGATACGTTCTGTTTTGATAACTTTCCGTTCGGAGAAACGGCAGTTCAGGAACGAGAGTTCGTCAAAACCTATTTCAGCAGCTTTTTCTGCGAACCATTCCGTGCGATCCATATTTTTGGTAGGAGCCATGGCTATATGCAGATGCCCTTTCCATAAAGGTTCCCGGTAAATGGTTTCTAAGATATTCACCATGCAACGTTTATGGGTAGCGGCGCTGATTTCAGCGTTATAGAAATAGCCTTTGCCGTCGGTCAGCATAATCCGGTCGCCGTTAGTTAACCGGAGTACACGGATGCAATGTTGCGCTTCCTCTTCAGGAAGTTCGGCGCGGGTTTGTATGTCGGGTGTATAGAATACGTGCATCGTTTATTGTTGTTTCCTTCGTCTGGCTATTTCATCCCTGATATAAACGGCGCGTTCGTAGTTTTCACTGGCTATGGCTTCCTGTAAAGCCTTTTGCAGTACATCCAGAGTGTCTTCGTGAAGAAATTCATCCGTATGTGGAGCGGCGTCTTCTCCCATTGGAGCAATGCTTCTTTTCTGACTTTCCGCTTCGGTTTTAAGTTGTTCTGCTTCCAGTATTTCTTCATAAGTGAAAATGGGGGCTTCCATTCGCATGGCCATTGCAACTGCGTCTGATGTACGGGCATCCATGCGGATAACGGTCTCTTCTACTTTCAGGTAAATATAGGAATAGAATACACCATCTTCTACCTTATATATAAGTGTACGCAGCATCTTCACTCCCAGTATTTCCAGACACGATGCAAAAAGGTTGTGTGTCAATGGTTGCGGCGGAATAATACCTTTCAGGCTGGTCAGTATGGTCTGTGCTTCTGTTGTACCGACAATAGCTGAGAACTGGCGAGTTCCGTCCGCTTCTCCCAATACCACGGCATAGGCTCCTGCTTCTTTCTGAATTTTGATGACATCTAATACTTTCAGTTCTATCTTTTCTTTTTTATCCATATTTTTTTAAGTAGTAAGTAGTAAGTAGTAAGTAGTAAGTAGTAAGTAGTAAGTAGTAAGTAGTAAGTAGTAAGTAGTAAGTAGTAAGTAGTAAGTGGTGCTATTGTTTATTCATCTTTTCCGGGTGGTGCTTGTACTTGAAGACGAACGCAAACACGATTGCAACAATCAATGCATAGCCGGCGAATACAAACCAGGAGGATTGCCACTGTGTTACCTGTGGCATACTACTTTTGAAATCAACGAAGTAATCTACAACGACTTGTGCACCTAATGTACCGATGGTTGCGCCGAATCCGTTTGTCATTATTACAAACAGTCCTTGTGCGCTGGAGCGGATACTCTTATCCGTTTCTTTATCAACAAACAAGGAACCGGAAATATTGAAGAAATCGAATGCAACGCCATAAACAATCATTGAAAGGACGAACATCCATACACCGCTGCCGGGGTTACCTGTCCCGAACAGTCCGAAGCGAAGTACCCAGGCGAACATGGCAATCAGCATTACTTGTTTGATGCCGAAACGTTTCAGGAAGAAAGGTATCAGCAGGATACATAATGTTTCGGATACTTGTGAAAGGGAAATCAGGATATTGGCATGTTGCACGCCGAATGTATTGGCATATTCGGGTATTGAACCGAAGCTACTGATGTATGGATTGGCAAAACCGTTGGTTATTTGCAGGGAAACGCCCAGTAACATGGAGAAGATGAAAAAGATGGCCATCTTCTTTTGTTTGAATAGAGTAAAGGCGCGTAGTCCGAGTGCTTCCACCAGCGATTTGTTTTGTCCGGCTTTGCTGACAGGGCAATTCGGCAGCGTCAGTGCATAAGCGCCGTAAACCACACCGATAGCGGCGCAAGCAAAGAATTGTCCGTACGTGTTTTGCAGACCCAGCAGGTCGACTATCCACATGGAACTGATGAAACCGATAGTTCCGAAGATACGGATGGGTGGGAATGTTTTAACGGTATCCAGTCCGGCTTTATCCAAAACGGTATATGCAACTGAATTGGACAGGGCGAGCGTAGGCATATAGAAAGCGACGCTTAAGGAGTAGAAGGTAAAGAGGGTACTGAATTCTACTTCTGTTCCGGCGGTCATACCGTAATATCCGGCAAGTGCCATGAAAAGGGCGGCCGTGAAGTGGCTGAAACTTAACAGTTTCTGTGCCGGTATCCAGCGGTCGGCAATGATACCCAGTATGGCAGGCATAAATAAAGATACGATGCCTTGCATAGCATAGAATATACCGATATGTGACGCCAAATTAACACTTATCAAATAGCTTCCCATAGATGTCAGATATGCTCCCCATACGGCAAACTGCAGGAAGTTCATAATGATTAAACGAACCTTTATACTCATAATTTATATCTTTATGTGTTTCTCTTTCTTGTTGATAGAGTTGATAGCTTGTGCAAATGTATGAAAATTATTGGAAAGGCCGTTGGAAGAGGTATATAAAAAAGAAGGCTATCTATCCCAGACAGCCAATCTTCATAAACCTTAAATCTAATACCATGAAAAACACGGTGCAAATGTAGTTGTTTTTATGTTGTATAACATATAAATCTTCTATTTTCCTCTCTTATTTAACCTCTTTTAAACCATTATATACTTTTATTGCCATTTATGTGGGCATAAAGGGTTCTTTTTATCATAAATCTATCTCTGCGATTGCATAAATCTTTTCGTTCGACGTATGTCGAATGATTATGCGATATCTGTCGAATAATTATTCGACGGCTGTCGAACGCAAATTCGACAACCATCGAACGCAAAGATTTATGCAAAACGAATATTAGTTCTTAGTGAACAAGGAGCTAAATCTTAGTGAATCAACAATTAGTAATTAGCTTAAAAACGATATAAAGTACAGTTTTTGCTAAGATAGTATTAGCTACTTCTAATCTGCTTGCTTACTTTTGTTCAATGAATTACTAACCATTAACCATTAATCACTGCAAAGCTCCGCTTCGCATCATGTAAATTGAGAAACAAATGAAAAACAGGATTTTATTGATAGTCGCTTTTATATTGGGCGCAACAGTACAAACAACCGCTCAGGATTTCCTTTCTTTGCGTGAGAGAATACAGTTATCCGGAGAATGGCAGAGTTCGTTAGGAACATGCCGCCTTCCCGGTACGACCGATGAAAACCGTTTAGGCGAAAAGAACCGTGATACTTTGGTGACGCATCAGTTGACACGCTTGTATCCTTATAGCGGTAAGGTGACTTATACCCGTGAGATAGATATTCCTGCAACTTTTCGAGGCAAGAAGCTGTTTTTAGTGATGGAGCGTACCAAACCAAGTACGCTGTGGATAGATGGTGACAGTATCGGAAGTTACGGCCATATATACGCTCCCCATCAATATGAACTTCCTCCTTTGACAGCCGGAAAGCATCAGCTGAAAATCAGAATAGATAATTCACCGACTTCAGTTCCCAAAGAAATACAAGGCTCACATGCCTGGACAGACGCTACACAAACCAATTGGAACGGTATTCTGGGAGATTTTTATATAGAAGCAGTACCTTTTTCCTATATTCAATCCGTGCAGGTGTATCCGCAAGTAGATAAGAAACAGGCCTTGGTTTCGGTAGAAGTGATTATGGAAAAGGATGGAAAAGCTACGCTCGACTTTGAAGGATATGCCTGGAATACACCGGAGAAACACATATTGATGCCTCAACACCTCAATGTCCGCTTAAAGAAAGGATTAAATAAGGTTGAGATACCTGTCAATATGGGAAGTAATCCTTTGTTATGGAGCGAATTCCATCCGGCTTTATATCGACTGAATGCCACGCTTCGTGCGGGAAAGAACCGGGATAATCAAACGGTAAATTTCGGAATGCGCGAATTCGGGGTGCAAGGTACGCAGTTTGTGATAAATGGCTACAAGACTTTTCTTCGCGGCAAACATGACGCTTGTGTGTTTCCGCTGACAGGTTACGGGCCAATGGATGTAGCTTCCTGGCAGCGTGTGTTCCGCATCGCAAAACAATATGGCATTAATCATTATCGCTGCCATTCTTTTACCCCACCTCGCGCGGCATTGGAAGCAGCCGATATGGAAGGTATTTATTATCAGATAGAACTTCCTCTGTGGGGGCAGATTAAACAGGAAAATACAATTCTGAATAACTTCCTGAAACGGGAAGGAGACATGCTATTGGAATATTTTGGAAATCACCCTTCGTTTACGATGCTCGGTTTAGGTAATGAGCTGGATGTTGAAATAGGAATCGTCCGTGAATGGCTGAATGATTTCCGCAACCGGGATAACCGTCACCTCTATTGTTACGGTTCCAATAATAACTTGGGTTGGAAAGGTCCTCAAGACGGGGAAGACTTCTTTGTAACCTGTCGTGTAGGCGGTGGAGACGGATATACTACCCATGTTCGCGCCTCTTTTGCTTATGTGGATGCCGAGAAAGGCGGAATACTGAACAATACACGCCCGTCTACCGATAAGGATTATTCCGGAGCCATTGCCGGTTGTCCGCGTCCGGTGGTGGGGCATGAGAACTGCCAGTTTCAGATATATCCCGATTACAGCCAGATTTCCAAATATACCGGCGTACTTTATCCTTATAACCTGGAAATCTTTCGCGACCGTCTGAAAGAGAATCATCTTTCTGCGCAGGCAAAAACGTTTCATCAGGCTACCGGACACTTTTCTATAGAGTGCTATAAGGCAGATATGGAATATGCTTTCCGTACTCCCGGGTTTGGCGGCTTCCAATTGCTCGACTTGCAGGATTACCCCGGACAAGGCTCTGCGTTGGTAGGTGTGTTGGACGCTTTCATGGATAGTAAAGGTATTGTAGACCCGGAAACTTTCTATGGTTTCTGTGCGCCGCTTGTTCCTTTGGCTTTAATGAAAGACCATTGCTGGCTGAATACGCAACAATTGTCTATAGATGTAGCCCTTTCCAATTATGTGGAAGGTGATTGGAACGAGCCTGTCCGCTGGAGTTTGGTTTCGGATGACGGCAGTTGGAAACGTGATGGCCAACTTACGGCTTCAGTTTCCCAGGGTGAAGTGGGGCGTGTAGGGAGCATCGACCTGTCTCTTGCCGAACTTAAAGATGCACAACGCCTGACGCTAACCTTGGCTACCGGTGAGTATCGCAATTACTATCACCTCTGGGTATATCCTGACGCTTCCGTCGAACCGGAAGATGCCGTATATGTTACTTCCCTGCTGAATAATGATTTAAAAAAGAAGTTGGAGAGCGGTGCGTCTGTCCTGTTCATCCCCGAACACGACAGTATTCAGGCACAGAGTGTCGGTGGTATGTTTACTCCTGATTACTGGAACTATTCCATGTTTAAGACTATTTCCGAAAATGCCAAGAGAGAAGTATCCCCCGGTACTCTTTCCATATTGACCGACCCGGCGCATCCTTTACTGAAATACTTTCCCACAGAATCTCATAGTGACTGGCAATGGTGGAGTATCGCTCGTAATTCGCGTCCCATGATACTAAATGCAACGCGTAGTGAATACCGTCCGCTTATACAGGTAGTGGATAATATCGAACGTAATCACAAACTGGGATTAGTGTTTGAATTTGCCGTCGGCAAAGGGAAATTGTTAGTCTGTATGACAAACCTCCAAGCTATTGCCTGCACACCCGAAGGTAATCAGTTCCGTACTTCTTTGTTGCGGTACATAAAATCTGATGCTTTCCGTCCTACGGAACAACTGACTTGGGAAGATTTGAATATACTTTTCCACGCTGATATCAATCAAAGAATGATTATCGGGGTGAAGAATGAGTCGGATTACACAATAGGGAATGATTGAAAACAGCAGCTTTTTAATCTTTTCGTTCACAATTTAGTGAACATATCATTCTAAATATATATCTTTGCAACGAACGAACTACTTATTATGATAGTTACTTTTGATAAAGAATATCTTAGAGAACTTTATATCACCGGTAAATGTAGTGATAAAAAGCATCGCTTTCAGCCGGATGTGATAAAACGATATAAAAGATGTGTTGATACATTAGTTGCTTCCCACAATGTGGAATCCTTGTATAAACATAATTCATTGAATTATGAAGTCTTATCAGGAGATAAGAAAGGATTGTCTTCCGTGCGAGTGACTTCAAAATATCGTATTGAGTTTACTGTTAAGGTAGTAGCAGATACTGAGACTATTGTGAGTGTATGTAATATAATTGAATTGTCTAACCATTATAAATAAGTAAAATATGACTATGGTTGCAAATGAACTCACTCCGTTTTGCCCTACGCATCCCGGTGAGATACTGAAAGATGAAATTGAATATCGTAAAATCTCCCAACGTGCTTTGGCTCGTCAGATGGGAATTGCATATTCACAACTGAATGAAATACTGAACGGTAAACGTCCGGTAAGTGCGGAACTTGCCTTGCTTTTCGAGGCAGCTTTGGGACTTGACCCTGAAATGCTGCTTAATATGCAGACACGCTACAATATGCAAGTAGCACGTGCCGATAAGCATACGCAAGACCGCTGGAATGAAGTGCGCAAATTGTGTGCTTCTTTTCTGTAACTTCCAGGTGTTTATTACTTATTCAACGTATAGCACCAATCCTTTCAGGTACTCTCCTTCCGGATGATAAATACTCACCGGATGGTCTGCTGGCTGCGTCAACTGATGCAGGATGCGAACATTACGTCCCGATATGGCTGCAGCCGTAAATACGGCGGTGCGGAAGTTTTCTTTGCTTACCGCCTGTGAGCAGGAGAATGTGAACAGGATGCCGCCGGGTTTAATTTTCTCAAAGGCTTTCACATTCAGTTTGCGATACCCTTGCAATGCATTACGCAAAGCGTCACGATGCTTGGCGAAGGCAGGCGGGTCGAGGACGATTAAGTCGTATTGGTCGCCCATTCTGTCCAAGTATTTGAAAGCATCTTCGGCAAAAGCGGCATGACGGGTATCGCCGGGGAAGTTTAGTTCTATATTCTTATTGGTAAGGTCGATTGCTTTGGCGGAACTGTCTACGGAATGAACCAGTTTGGCATTGCCCCGCATGGCATACACGGAGAACCCGCCGGTGTAGCAGAACATATTCAATACAGAACGTCCGTTTGAGTAACGTTCCAGTAAAGAACGATTTTCGCGTTGGTCAACGAAGAAGCCCGTTTTTTGTCCTTTCAGCCAGTCAATATGGAATTTTAGATCATATTCCGTAGCTAAATTGTCAGTGCTGCCTCCTTTCAGGAAACCATTCTCCGGATAGAGGTCAGCTTTGAATGGCAGGGTAGTCTCCGATTTATAGTAGATATTTTCAACCTTATCCCCCATTACTTCACCAAGGGCTTCCGCTATTTCCATCCGGTCGAGGTGCATTCCTGCGGAATGTGCTTGCATAACGGCAGTGCGGGCATAGATATCAATAATCAGACCGGGCAAGTTGTCGCCTTCGCCATGTACCAGCCGGTAAGTATTGTTGGAAGGTTTTCCTGCAACACCGATACTGCGGCGCATCTCGTAAGCGATGCAAAGTTTATGTTTCCAGAAGTCACGGTCTATGACCTCGTCCTGACGGAAAGAAAGAACGCGTACGGCAATGCTTCCAATCTGGAAATGGCCTTTGGCAATAAATTCTTTTTTGGATGTATATATTTCAACGACTTCACCTTCTTCCGGTTCGCCGTCGAAGTGAGCGATAGCGCCGGAAAATACCCAAGGGTGGAAACGTTTTAACGACTCTTCTTTACCTGATTTGAGATAAACTTTATACATATTATAGTGGTTGATAGTTGGCATTCGGCATGATAACTTGTATGTCTTCTTCTTTCTCTTCCGGTTTTTCTTCTTCCGGCGCCAATTCATAATTACCGGTGGCTTTTAATTCCTGTAGTTTATTATAGATGTTGAGACATGCCCACGCATCTGTGGCTGCGTACACTTTTTGAGGATCGGTCAGTTCTTCCGCTTCCCAATTGGTGAGGCGTTGTGATTTGGAAATCTTCCTGCCGAACAAGATGCCGTAAATCTTCTGCAAACTTTTGTCTTGAATGCCGAACATGCGAACATACTCCTGCAACTCAATACATGCTTGCTGTTTAAAAGGGGCGCGTCTGTGCAGCATCGCAAAATCATCCCGCAATGAGAGACCGATCTTCGTGATTGACGGATTTTCCAATAATGAAATAATAGGAGGGATCAATCCTGTCAGATTGAGGCGGAACAGAAAACAATCCTTTTCGGAAGATATCTGAAGTAAGGCTACTTTGTACAATTTCCCTTTTGTAAATGACGGGCGCGTTTCGCTGTCAATTCCCAATAAAGAATACCTTTCAAGACTGGCTACTGCTTTTTCTGCTTCCAAGGGGGTGTCTACAACATGTATTTTCCCTGTAAAAGCAGCTTTCGGCATGTTCCTGACAGCCTCCTTATTAATAGTCCTCTTAATAACCATAACTAAAATCTTTATTCATGATGATGGTGCCCGTGAGAATGGCAATCATCATCATGGCAATCGTATCCTTCATCTTCGAAATCTTCGTCGTCCGGATTTTCATCGCCGGACTGGTTATACTTCACGTCGTGAATAGCTCGTAAGGTGTTGACTAAAGTTTGCCCCCAATACTCTTTAAACTGTTCCTGACAGATGACTAAGGAGTCGTTCATCGTTTCGTTTAATCCCAATTGGAAGACAAAAATGAAATTTCTGAGGGCTTGGTAGATGTCTGCCAGGTCTTCGGAGATATTCTTCTTGATAGGTTGGTCGCTGTAAACCATGTCCTGTATAAATACATCCAGATAATCGTCCTTTTCGGCAAGGATACCGGCTATATTGATGCGGAGCACTTCATACGTTTCTTCCGTTACAAAACTTTCGGGCGCTTCGTCGCCAATCATTTTCGTTTCGGGCAGCATGGCTGCTTTGAGGTAAAGTAGCGGAAGTATTTTTAATGAAGTGTCTACAAATATGTCACGTTTCGTCGTCTCCGCCTGTTCTAAGAATTTGCAAAATTCTGCGGCTACGGTGACGAATTCCACTACATTACGGTCGAATATCACTTGACTATCTTTTTTCATACCTGCTTCATATTATTTGAAGCGCAAAGATAGTGTAAACCGGATGCGGAAGCAAATTTATTTGCATTTGTTTCTTCCTGAGAAGTAGATTATGCTTTATCCTGAATTATTCATACTGTAGTAGTTAGAGGAGTTAAAGCCAATACTCCATAAGACATAAGCAGCACTATCGGCTTTAGCTCCTTAACTTCTTAACTCCTAACGAAGTGATAACTTCTTTAACTCCTAATATAGTATGAATAATGCAGGTTATGGAAACTTTATTACGTGATATTCAGTTCCCCGGCTCATTCTCCGGCTGCTTATCCCGAGTTTGCGGAGCGCGCGTCCAAAGTGTGCCACTTTGTTAATAGACAGTCGGTCTTTGGTCTTTTTTTGAAGAAAAGAAAGAATTTCCATAGGTGTCATCCACTCTCCTTCATCTTCGGATAGCGCTGCACGGAAATGGCAGAGGAAAAGCTGTTCCAATGGGCTGGGTTGTTCAAACTCTTGGTTGGTTTGCTTCAGGATGGCTTCGTCCGCATCGTCCAACCAGTAACGTTCTCCTTTTGAGATGGCGCTCATGGCTTGGGCATAGAGTTGGCGGTAGTTGATGGTGACATTGGTATTGATGGGGGCGGTCACTTCGATACAGATGAAACGGCGGCTACCGCTGGGGTCGGTCAGCAAGTCCTTTTGGTTGCTGGTACCGATGAAAGAGGCGTAGCGGCGTATCTCCTGAATGGCGGTTCCGTAAGGTTTTCGCAAGTTGGCTACGGGTTTTTGTAAGAGATGTTTTAGGAAACCTTGTTGGTTGTCACTGATCTGGTCAAATTCGTCGATGTTGATCAGGAAGAAACGGCCTAAACTTCGTTCGGCATCCCGCTTGCTCTTGAAGTCGATGCTGTCCGCGTAGCCGAAGCGCAGTTCGGGCGGTAGGAGGATGCGGCAGAAAGTAGACTTGCGATATCCCTGTGCACCTACCAGCAGGGGAGAAGTACTATTCCCGTGCTGTTTGTCCAATCCGCGCCAGTGGGCTGTCATGCTTAGAAACCAGCGGTAGAAGAGTTCCCGCCAATGCGGATTTTCGCACGGAACGAGGTCGGCCAATGCGCGGATACGGTCTTTGCCATCCCAGCGTCCGGTGTCGTTGAGGTATTCTTCTATGGGGTTATAGAGGGAAATGTAGTCGGAAGTGAGGTAACGTGCTACGTCGCGGTCCCACACGCGAATTCCTTCTTTCAGGGCATTTAGTGCTATGCTGCTTCGTATCCGCTGGTCGGCGGGGCGGAACTGGAAGTGTATGGAGTCGCGCTGGCGGTATTCCAACTCGTCCAACACGGTGTTATAGCGGAACTCGTAGCGGCGTTTCATAAATTCTTCCAAACGGAAGGTGATTTCCTGCTCAACGGTCATGCTGCTGTGGGTGCCGAAACCCGTACATTCACGATAAAGATTGTGCAGGGTTGCGCGTATCACAGGTTCATCCGCTTCACGGTAGTAATGCATCAGGGTTTGCCGGACTACTTCTTCCTCAGGGATACCTGCTTTGTAACAGTGTTCGGCGAGCCGTGCTAACAGCGGGCGCAGGTCGTCGCCACGCTTCCAGTTTTCCAGTCCGTCGAAGGCGCGGTCGAGTGCCGCTTCAAAGAGCATGGAGAATGTGTCCGACGAGGTACATCCGGGTTGCATGCGCAATAGCGGATTGGTTTCCGCCTGTTTTTGTTCCCGGAAGGTTTTTTCGCCCGGCATTGTAAAAGGTTGTTCCAGGCAGAAAGGAACAGCGGTAGGGTTGTAGTAAAGCTGCTCGTCTAATGTCATGCGACAACTTTGGCTGAGCGACGGATCTTTCAGTGTGATGGCGTAGGGCAGCAGGGGCTGGTAACAGTTCACTGCCATACGGTAGGCGTGGGCATGAAACAGGGTCATGTCACTTTCGCGTTCCGGGAGTGAGCCGTCGGGCAAGGCGAACAGCACCCATATCTTGACGCTGCGTCCGCTGCTTCCGCAGAAGGCGGCGAAGGTTTGAGGCAGCAGGGAAGCCTGTTGTTTTACCTGTTCCACTTCAGCGAAACCTGCCAGATGGTTAACTTCAATTTGTACCAGTCCGTTGTAAGTTTTCACCCGGCGTTCCCCTTCCTTGGTGCGGGCGTATTCCGTGGCGGGGTAGATACGGGGTAATTTGTCTATGTCTATATATTGGCTGCCCGTTCCTTGTAGCATTGGGATGAGGTGGCGCAAGGTCGAAATATATGCTGCCTTGTTCTCTATCTTTATTTTTTCTATCAAGGTTTCAATACGAATGGCACTAAAGGTTTCTTTACCGGTTTCACGGTCGGTACGTATAAGGGTAAGTTTCATTGGGTTTATATAATTATGTAGTTTTAGTTCTGCGGAAAAGATACAATATCAACCTTTACGAACTTTCCTGTATTTTTGGTTCTTGCTATTAGGTTTTTCAGGCTCTGTCATTTCTATGAAGCCTATTTTTATCAGTGGTTTTATATATTTTGCGATATGAATGGGATGATAACTATAACCAATGTGTTCAAGAATCTCTCTCGCAGTTCTTGGTATGCTACAGAACTGAATAATGTGCTTTTGAGTACCGTCAAGATTCTTATAAGGAATACATTTATCTCTATCATCCTCAACTCTATCATCAGGAGTCTTCCGAATTTCTTCAATCTTCTTTTCTATCAACTCTTTATCTCTATCATCTCTATCAACAACTCTATCATTGGCAACATTTTCTTCACGTGAAATTGTCACGACAAACTCATTCAACATTTCATCGTTCTTGAATATTATGCTCGGAGTGAATTTCATCGCTCTGGTAATTCCACTTCCTGCTCCTGTATATGGCAAAAGATGGATAGCATGATTGAAGAACAATTTGTTGCGAGGTACAGAAATACCATGCTTTATACTTTCCATATTTACGCCTTCAGGCAACAACCCTGGACTATGTATTTCTATACGATTATCAAAGATGAAGATTCGTAAAGGTGCTTCGATTATATATGAACGGTGCAAGATGCTATTGACAACAATCTCGGATAATGTAGTAGCAGATACTTCCAGCTCTCCTTGGCTATTGAACTCCTTTTCCACTTGAATATGTCGCAAGTTGCGTGTCAGGAATGACATGATGTATTTGTAGAGATGAACAGCATTACCGTCAGCGTCACCTCCACTTTTATCTCGAAATTCTGTGCCACCAATGTTATTACCTACAAAGCTGATACAGCGTACGGTGAATGCAGGAAGCCATCTTTGGGGGTATTTCCCCATTAAAGCTAAGGCTGCAAGAGTTAGTGTACCATCAGTCTGAACTAATCCGAAATTTTTTAAAATCGTATTAAGCGTTTGACCAATTATAGAGGTTATCTCAGACAATGATTTATGGCGTAAATCCGTAATGGATTGTTCTTGCCTCTCAAACTCGTTGTGAAAACGTTTGATGAGATATTCTTTCATAATATCCTCATCAAGATCATTCATACTTGTTCCTTTAACAGGCATACTGTCAGGATGAACTTGTCCGTTCTCCATGAGCATGGCTATGAGTTCTGCATTATCGAACACTTTTCGTTTGTCTGTACCTTGCTTCATCCAGATAATGCCTTTATTGTCCCGATAAGGCTTGTTTAGACCTTGTTTAATGGTTACAACAACAATGACACCACCCTCCATAGGCACATTTTCAATGTCTATCAGAATACTTGGTACAACTCCATCGGAGGCAAGACCGCCTAACATATTGGTTGTTTCCTGTACTTCTTTGAAAGAAAGAGGATTGATTCGACCTGTTTTGTCATCAATACCGATAATAATTATTCCGCCATGAGTGTTACTAAAAGTAACCATCTCACAACTAACATCATATTTGTTGTCACGAGTAATGCGTTCCTTAAATTGGACTCGTGTCTGCTCTGCCGTATCTCGCAGCTTGAGAATCTCTTCCGATGTCATAATTTTGCACATTTAAGCGCAAAGATACTCATTTGTTGGCTTTCCATCGGTACAGGCAGGAGAAAAATGCGTTAAAATCCGGTTATTTGCATAAGGCTATCCTGCTACCTAATTGTGGATTTGAGGTTATTTGAAGCAGAAGTGTTATCTATAAAAAACATTTTTAAAACAAAAACGTATTTTATAGATAACACTTTTATCCTAAAAACGTTCTTTATAAAAAACATTTCTCTATCTTTGCAGCATCGTAACACCCATAATAAATTATCATAAGTATGGAAATAGCAGATGTTTATATCAATTCTACACGTTTGGTTAACTCCATTAGCTTGACTCATATTCGTTATTTATACACTGCGATTGATTGGACGTCGCGAATGATATGTATAAAAGGTGCGCGTGGTGTTGGGAAAACGACACTGATGTTGCAATATATAAAGTCAACGTTTCAGGCAAGTGAAAAAGCTATATACATCTCGTTGGATGATCTTTGGTTTACCGAGCATCGGCTGATTGACTTGGCTGAATATCATTATCTGCATGGCGGTACACATTTATTTGTAGATGAAGTACATCGTTATCCTTATGATAACTGGGCGCAAGAATTAAAGAATATATACGACCGTTATCCGGGTTTTAGTATCATATTCACAGGCTCTTCTTTATTACAAATAGATTTTTCCGTGGCGGATTTATCCCGCAGATGTGTTTTCTATACATTACAAGGCCTGTCGTTCAGGGAATTTCTAAGATTTGAAGGAAAAGGAGATTTTCCCGCTTTTTCATTAGACCAAATTCTAAACAACCATGTCAGTATTAGTACTGATATCGCTTCCCAGACGACTATCATTCCTGCATTTGAAGAATATCTGCGTTATGGATATTATCCTTTTTATAAGGAAACACTTGTTTCTTATCAGCTTCGTTTGCAACAAGTCATTACGACGATATTAGAGAATGATTTGCCCGCAGTTGAAAAAGTAGAATATATCTCTATTAAGAAAATGAAACGTTTGTTGGTTCTTGTTTCTCAAATGGTTCCTTTTACTCCGAATATGACGAAAGTAGGTGAAAGTATTGAAGCGCCCCGGCAATCGGTAATTCGCATGTTCCAAATATTGGAACGGGCTGCATTATTCATTATGCTATATTCCGGGAAAGATAATATACGCCAACTGGTTAAGCCTGAAAAAGTATATTTGGATAATACGAATCTGATGTATGCACTTTCATCTTCTTCGGATATTGGGAATATTCGTGAAACCTTCTTTGCCAATCAGTTAAAGCAAAGGCATGAAATCACCTTCTCCGGACAAGGTGATTTTCGTATTGATGATACTTACACTTTTGAAGTAGGAGGAAAGACTAAAACATTCGAACAAATTAAAGGGATCTCCGATAGCTATTTAGCAATAGATAATGTGGAATATGGAACGGGAAATAGAATTCCTCTTTGGTTATTTGGTTTTTTATATTAGCCTGAGTTTGGTTATTTACCGGATTGAAGTATGGGATTTGCACCAACTACAAAAACATACTCATGTAGACCGGAATATAATCAATGCCATTCTCCCTTTTAAAGTCCTTTGTATATATCAAATACTTATTCATTATGTATAGAAGGATTTGCTTGCGAGAGTAGACCTTTTTAGTTTTCAATAATAAGCAAATTAACTTATAATCATTAAATATAGTAATGATTAAAAAATAACTTGGTACAGATTAAGACGGCACTGATGAGATGCAGTCTCTTTCTTTGATCAAAAACTGTCCCAACTTATTTTTTTACGCTTACATAAGCCTTTTCGCTTATTATTTCGAATATTTGAGAGATTGTTTTTTTGTGCATTCCATTACACTGAAGGAAGCTAATCGACACACTTCAGTAATAGAGTTAATGTAATTTAGATTTGTTATTTATTGCGTATGCGCGTATCTTTAGTTGCATGAATTATACCGAGCATAAAGATAGCCCCAAGAGTTTCCGTTCCCTGACCGGCATGAACCATGCTCAGTTTTCCAGCCTGCTTCCTTTCTTCGAGGCGGCCATGACGATTATTTGTCTGAACACGAGATGAACGGCAAACGCCGTAGCAATCGTCGCAGTTTCTGTATTTACAAGAACAGCCCCTGATGTAACTGAGCGCCTTTTCTTCATCCTTGTGTATCTGAAGAACAATCCTCTTCATGAGCCAGACCGTTTCCGGAAAAATGCACGATAAGAAGATGGCTGATAATATGTACTCCTTTCCTATTCCCTATACCTTGTATCAACTCGTTTGTGGAACGTATATTTGCTACATGTGCTGCTTTGCATAATCTGAGAATTAAAAGTAAACCATGGGCATACAAAAACTAATTTATTGTATATACTATTTTCTGTATAATCGCTATCCATAAATGCAAGCGTAACGAACAAACCTGTATCTGATGTGTACATTTTGAAGCATTCTTCATTTCTTGTCAGAGCCAAGCATGACACAGCTTTTTCATATAAATACATGAAGGATTAATGACGAATTATGAATAAAAAGGAAGAAATATAATTGATTTCTGTGATATTTTTCGGAAAAACATTCAAAAAAGGTGGTACTTCTACAACCTTTTTAGGCACTTTTCGTATCTTTGTATTGTTCGTTGATAAATATAAATCCGTATGAAGTATCTTAATATAAAGAAGGCGCTGGCTGCATGGCAGAATTTGCAGCCGCTGTCGGAGAAGGATAGAGAAAGGCTTAGCCGCCGCTTTACTGTGGACTTCAACTACAACAGTAACCATATTGAAGGTAATATGCTAACTTATGGGCAGACGGAAATATTGCTACTTTTCGGCAAGGTGGTTGGAGAGGCGGATGTGCGTGACGTACAAGAAATGACAGCAAGTAACGTAGGTCTGCGGATGATGACAGAAGAAGCTACAGTGAAAGGAATACCATTGACGCAGAATTTTATCCGAGCATTACATAAGACCATACTGCGCGAGGATTACACTGTATACCATAATCTACCTGGTGGTATACCGACAAGTTACGTGATTCATGCCGGACAGTATAAGACACGGCCTAACAGTGTCATTACACGATATGGAGACAGATTCGAGTATGCCTCACCAGAGGAGACTCCTGGACTGATGAGTGACTTGGTAGACTGGTATAATGCAGCAGAACAAGAGGGGAAACTCTCACCGGTAGAGTTGGCTGCGCTGTTTCACTACCGTTATATACGCATTCATCCTTTCGAGGACGGAAACGGTCGCATTGCCCGACTGATGGTGAATTATATCCTAACTCGCCACAACTATCCGATGATTGTGGTCCGTAGTCGCAAAAAGAGTGAATATCTGGAAGCTTTACATCAGGCTGATCTCGAAGTAGGGCCTATACCGAGTGATGGTGCTCATGCAGATAACAAGAATATCCGTCCCTTTTTGAAATATTTCAATGACTTGGTGACTACAGAAGTGTATAATGATGTACTGTTTGTGAGCGAGAGGGATGAGAATGTGTGGTGGTATGATGGGGAACGGATTGCATTTCGAACGCCAAATTATACAAAGATACTGAATGCTATGCGAACACAGCCGACTTTGACACTTGCGGACATGAAAGAAGAAACGGGCATCAGCGTGACGGCCATTCAGAAGTTATTGGATCAGCTGATTTCCAAGAAGTATGTTGAGCGTGGAGAGAAGGATGGCAGCTGGAGAGTGTTTGTGACACAATAAAGAGTGAGCATGGATGGCTCACCGACAATATATCCGACATCTGCCGTCCACTTATTGTCGGAGACTCCTTTATGATATTCAGTATTTTCAGCTGACGTTCAGTTAGTTTTGTCTCCGATATCGGGTACATTGACTGAAGCAAAAATAATGGTCTGAAACTGTGTAGGTGTTGATTTGAATATGGGTTTCAATATCATTTTCTAAAAAACTTTAAAATTACATTTGCTGTATTCTTTCCAATAACAGAAGAACTATCTACAATAACATTTGGTAATGCTGAAAAAGCAGATTTTATGGCTTCACTTCTTGCTTGTTTTCTACCACTCCCTTTCAATGATTCAACTCCATTCTGTAAATAATAACGAGTCACATATCCTATTCGTAAAGTCAATAAAGCATTTAGTGCTCCGTCAATCGCAGAACCAACAATAAATCCCGGTATTTTAACTTTGCTTAAAAGGCTCATAAAAATATTGCCATCAGGATTGCCGATATCTTCATTTATACTTTCTTCAATCTCTATATCTCCCATATCATGCCCTTGCATTGTATCATTTCCCATTTCCTCAAATAGTGTAATGTTGTCCATATTACTTAATGCTTTGGAGGCATAATATGATATAAATGCTACCGATAATATTCTTACATATTGTTTGAATAACTGTTGTTTAGGGATAGCAAGCAGTTCACCGGTCTGTGCCACTCCCAAGCAAGGGATGTCAACCGGTTAGATTTTGCATTCAACGCATCAATGACCGCTGTGAATGTGGCAAAAATAATGATGAAGGAGAATGGAATACCATTTTCTATGGACACACTTAAGAACCT
>QMCD01000148.1_pt1 | contig 85146 bp, 84 predicted proteins | sample 1821841 | NCBI WGS metagenome assembly QMCD01 (sample SAMN01991225, study PRJNA193472) | Termite gut metagenome, whole genome shotgun sequencing project. | isolation source: worker | host: Macrotermes natalensis
AGCAGCAAAGTAACAAGTATTAAAACCGAAAATTTCAGCAGGTGTGTTATGGAGGGTGAAATATGCCACCCGGACGATATCCCCTTGCTTTTGGCGCTGATCGGAGGAGAAATACCGAATGAAGTGACTTACCGTGTGTACTCTCAGGGAAGTCATATGCGCGAAATGCGTTTTAACTGGGTTTCGGCAAGGATGAAATCGGTATTTGACAGCGACGGCACTTTTTTGCGCATTATCGGCAGTATGCGTGACATTACCGAGTTAAAGGAAAAGAGAGAGCGGTCTAATTGTAATTAAACTGGATTTAATGTCCATCTGTTATATTTTATTTTCCCACAAAGGCACAAAGGACACAAAGATAAATTTAAACTTTGTGCCCTTTGTGCCTTTGTGGGAAAAAAAGATATTTTTATTTCAATGCCTGATTTATATTATCAATATATCCTAATAATTCCTCTCGTCCCAATTTTGTTTCCGATGATGATACAAATAGCGGGGGCAATTCTTCCCATTGTTCAAATAATTTATCGCGATAGGCTTTCAGGTTTTCGTTCAATTTTGAATTGGAAAGTTTGTCTGTTTTAGTAAAGACAATCGAAAAAGGGATACCGTTTGCACCGAGAAATTCAAAAAATTCCAAATCAATCTGTTGCGGTTCTAAGCGCGAATCAATGAGCACGAACAAATTGGTCATACTTTCTCGCTGAAGGATGTATCCTTGAATCATTTTTTCCAGCCTCTCGCGTCCCGACTTACCAATTCGAGCGTATCCATATCCGGGCAAGTCGACCAAAAACCACTCTCCATTTACAATAAAATGGTTGATAAGCAACGTCTTTCCCGGTTTGGACGAGGTCATTGCCAACCCTTTCTTTCCGGTCAACATATTTATTAATGAGGATTTTCCTACATTTGACCGGCCGATAAACGCATATTCGGGCAATTTATTTTCCGGACATTTGTTTACTGCCGGGCTGCTGATTACAAATTCTGCTGATTTTATTTCCATAAATTAATATATTTCAAAATTTTCATACGTTGATGTTAATGCAATATTTTATAAATCAATTCTTTTAATAATTCGCCGTCAGAGGCTGAATTTTCGACCCCTTTCGACTTAGCATCATACATTCTCAGAAGCGAGATAATTTCCATCGTTTTCCATCCGTTGAAATTTTTCGCGGCTGTTTGGTAATCCTTTACAAAATATGGGTTTATACCTAAGTCTCTTGCCACTGCTCCCTGACTTTTATCTTTCAAATAATAGTAAACCATTAGGTTAGAAAAGAAGTTATAAAGTACCGTCATAGTCAAGACTAACGGATTATTTTTCGGATTTTGCTCAAAATAAAAAACAATCTGATTTGCCTTAAAAACATCTTTGTTGGTTAGGGCATTCAGTAACTCAAAGTTATTGAAGTCTTTACTGATACCGACATTTTTTTCTACCAGTTCGGGGGTAATTGTATTTGTTCCTGCCGGCTTACCGATAACCAGCTTATCCAGCTCATTCACGATATTCCCCAAGTTTGTTCCCAGATAATCGGCAAGTATTTGCGTTGCTTTTGGGTCAATCGCAACGCCTTTTTCTTTCAGATGGTTGGTAATGAACGCAGGAACTTGATTGTCATACAGCTTTTTCGACTCGAAAAGAACGCCGGATTTGTCAATCTCCGTCACAAACTTTTTCCGTCCATCGGGTTTACCGTATTTGTAGCAGAAAACGAGTAGGGTAGAGGATTGTGGTTTTTGAAGATAAAATGAAAGCTCATCCAAGTTCTTGATATTCTGCGCCTCTTTTACCACTACAACCTGATAGGGCGACATCATCGGGAAACGCTTGGCAGTGTTGATAACCGTTTTTATATCCACGTCGTTGCCATAGAGCACCATTTGATTAAACTCGCGTCCGGACTCGTCCAGGACATTATTCAGGATATAGTCGCTGATTACATCAATATAATACGGTTCTTCACCCATCAAAAAATAGACAGGTTTGTATTTTTTCTGCTTTAAATCCGAAAGGATGCTTTGGTAATCGGTTGTTTGTTTTGCCATTACTTAAAATTATATGGTAAGACGGTTGGAGACGATCTTATTAATATACACATTCTCATGTATATCAATATTGTAGATGATGATGCAAATAATTTAGATGTGTCTTGCAAATTTAGTTATTTTTTGAATATCTCACCGGCATTGTAATCCGGATCATCCCATTTTCAAATGCCTAATCGTACTACCGTTATTCATAATAGTCTCCAGCGCCTTTATTCCGACCTGAATGTGGTCGTTTACAAAATGCTTGGTTACTAATTTATCGCTCTCTTCGGTCTTTACACCAGATGAAATCATTGGTTGGTCAGAAACCAGCAAAAGAGCACCGGTCGGAATATAGTTGGCATAACCTACGGTAAGCAGCGTGGCAGTTTCCATATCTACCGCCATGGAGCGGGTCTTTTTTAGCGTATTTTTAAATTCCGAATCGTGTTCCCATACTCTGCGGTTGGTGGTATAAACTACTCCCGACCAGTAGTCGTGTCCCAGGTTCCGTAAGTTAGACGACAATGCTCGTTGAATGAAGAAAGCCGGCAATGCAGGAACTTCCGGCGGCATATAATCATTTGATGTCCCTTCACCGCGAATAGCAGCCGAGGGCAGAATATAGTCGCCCACAGAGTTGTTGGCTTTCAACCCTCCGCATTTCCCAAGAAAAACAACTGCTTTCGGTTGAATAGCACTCAGTAAATCCATGATAATAGCGGCATTGGCACTACCCATTCCGAAGTTAATCATGGTAATTCCATTTGCTGTTACACTACTCATATTCCCGTCTTTTCCGTATATGGGGGCATTAAATTGCTCGGCAAATATTTCTACGTAATTATTAAAATTAACCAATAAAATGTATTTGCTAAATTCATTCAGCGGGCGTTTGGTATACCTTGGCAACCAGTTTTCTACGATTTCTTTTTTTGTTTTCATATTTACACAAAAATATATAAAATGAAAGGATTTCCAAATATGGAAAATAAAAAAGGACTAACCCCCTGTTTTTATCCGGGTTAATCCTTTTTTGAGCCTCTTGTCGGATTCGAACCAACGACCCCGAGATTACAAATCACGTGCTCTGGCCAACTGAGCTAAAGAGGCAGTTGGGTAAGCTAACTACATCGCACCGCTACAACCGACTACCTTTGCTGCGATCAAGCCCTGGAGGATTTGAAGGGAGCTGGTCGTATAGGACTTACCCGGCTGCAAAAGTACATATTTTTTTGATTTGATTTTGGCAAACTTTTTGAGAATTTTATTTTCAAAAAAAACGCAAAAGCATGAAAGAAAAAAGCACGAAAGAAAAAATTCATCTTTTCGCACTTCCTGCTACTTCAACGGTATATCCGCCCATTGTCCATTATTCAATACCCTTACTGTCTGAAAACCTGCTTCTTGCAACAATTTGTGCATCTCTGAGAATCCGTCTGTTATCTTATCGGGATAGTGGCAATCGGAATTGACCATAACCGGAATATTTAGTTGGTGCAACTGCTTGAAGTAGCGAATACCGGGAAAAACAATTCCCTTCTCGTAAAATGATTTTGTATTAATTTCTACGATGATTCCTTTTCCGGCTATTAATCGAAAGGTCTCTTGAATGAGGTCGTCATACCATTTATCAGATAAATCGAATCCAGGTATTAGCCTTCCGTTCAGCGCAATTTTATCCAAATGCCCGATAATATCGAACCCGCCCAATTCAATCATTTCGCAGGTATAGCGGTAAAATGTTTGGGTGGCAGCGAAAATATCGCCTGAAAAAATACTGTCCAACCCTTTTTTGAATGTATTGAAACTTCCATCGATATTCCAAAACTCGCCGTTTGGAAATTGCTTTAAATGGTGGATGGAACTAATCAGATAATCCCATTTTTGATTTTGAACAATCTCGTCTTTTACATTTACCACATTGGGGATGTAGTCGACTTCAAGACCAAGATATAGCTCAATTTCAGACTTGTACTTTTCCCGCAAACGGGAAAATTCCTGCCGGTATTCATCCATATCTTCTTTTCTCATTGACCAATTATTGGGAAATGGAACCGGAGAATGACAAGAAATTCCGTAAGAATCAATGTTTTTGGCAATAGCAAATTGGACGAAAGTCTCCATGGAAGCTCTTCCATCGCAAAACAGGCAATGACTGTGAAAATTGCTTTGCATCGCTTACTTTCTTTTCTCTATTTCGTCGCCCAATTTATCTAACCATTCACCGAAGCGAAGGACGAAGTTTTTCGGTTTTCTCGGATCTCGCTTTTTTTGTCTTGGAAACTCGTATTCATCACCATCGGGTAATCCTTTTATATTCCGGTAAATTCTACCCCAATCCATTAATCCGCCTACGTTGCGGTCGTCGATATACATATCGGCATTCAACTTGCGAGGTTCGCAACTGTTCTCTTCCGGGTAATTTTTATTGGCGGCATAAAATTCCAGTCCTCTTTCGCGGCAATATTCAAGCGCTTCGTCCAGCAATTTGCCGGTGCGCACCGTCCATAGGATAAGTAAATGATGTTCTTCTTGCTGTATGCGTTTCAGTACGTCAATAGCAAATGGGATGTCCTTTCCGATTTTTGGGTATTCGTGCGTAACAATTGTTCCGTCAAAATCTACTGCAATGATCATATTTTATTTTTTAGTTGACGAGTAATAAATAAAAAGTAAACGAGAAAATAAGTATACTGAATTTTGCTTATTTGTTTTACTCTTCTTCCTGCTTACTCTTTAATAACTGATTTATTTCTGATTTATTGGGTTTGCACATAAACAAAAAAATCATCAATGCGATACAGCTGCAATAGAGCAAAGAATTAACTCTTGTAAACGCATAACCGATGATATTAAACATAAGTGCGGTTTCGATCAGCATCAACCGGACGATAAACCATTTTTGTATAAGTGCGGCTTTTTGATTTTCATCGACCGGTAACACTGCTGTTGTTACTTTTTTATTATACAGCCAAAGAGCCAAAGGAATTGCCCCAAGCAAAACCAACACAGCTACCGATTGTAATTTTATGCTGAAAGGTTCTTCTATAATTGCATTTGGGATGATGCAAGTTAGAAAACCGCCTATTGCAACAGACGATAGAAAAGTTCCCCAAAAGGAAGCTTTTAGGTTACGCATTAATAATGTTATTTTTTCTTCCATATCATTTTGTATTACTCATATTATTTTTGCTAATCTGATACAATTGGGGCTGGGTTATAAATGGTTTTCAGTCCGGATTTTATACAAATTCCGGAAAAACTGCCTTCGCCGTGCATTAAAAGTGTAAACCATAACAACATAACGGCAGCGTTTTTATTTACATTATAAATTACCTGACTTTCAATGATTCCTGAAACGGCGTTCGATTCAAAATAGACCGTCCCAACGTAATCTCATCCGCATATTCCAACTCATCGCCAATGGCAATACCACGAGCAATGGTGGTAATTGTAACACCACTACCGGCGAGTTTTTTGTATATGTAAAAATTGGTAGTATCGCCTTCCATTGTTGGGCTAAGGGCTAAAATAACCTCCTTGACCGTACCTGATTCTACTCGTTCGATTAGACTTTTAATATTCAAATCCGATGGTGAAATACCGTCCATGGGCGAAATAACCCCGCCGAGAACATGATATAATCCTGAAAACTGCTGCGTATTTTCTACCGAGAGCACTTCCTTGATATTTTCTACTACACAAATGGAAGTTGTATCTCTTTTTGTATCGGAACAAATCCGGCAGATATCCGTATCGGAAATGTTATGGCAAACCCGGCAATATTTTATTTCCTTTCGCAATGTAATAAAAGCGTTTCCAAAATTCTCCACATCTTCCGTATCTTGACGAAGCAGATGTAACACCAGCCGTAATGCACTTTTTCGCCCGATACCGGGAAGCTTGGCAAATTCGCCTACCGCATTCTCCAGCAATGCCGACGAAAACTGATTCTCATTCATTCGTTTTATTTTTCTTTTTTTATCGTATCGCGATACTGTCTACTACATACACGCTCATTCCGCGCCAAGGAAGCGGAGATAAGTACTCCTTGTAATATAAATCCATATCTCTTCCGCTCATTCGCTGCATCTCTTTGGCAACATCCGGGTCAGAAACCGAAAATATAAACTCGTTGGATTGCACAATTCCCCCTTGTCCGCCCCGCAATCCGGTTTGAATCAGTTTTCCTTCATACGTTTTAAAGATATACCCCTTATAAACAACGTAATTCAACTGTCCGCTTTTTACCCCTTCGCCGAAAACAAAGAAGAAGTGAAAATAACAAAAAATAGCCAATCCTGCGAGCAGGACGGCAAATGTTCCGGTAATCCATTTAGTTTTTGTAGTCATGATTTTTTTATTTTAAATTTCAGAAAAAACATTCCGGAATGTCTTCTAAAAATGTGTAACGTTTATTTTCGTAATCAATCCGGCAGCAATAATGGTTTATTCCATTTGAGACAATCAGGTAATTGACCTGTAATACAAAGTTGTACATTGCAATCTGGTCAAACGTTTCCTGGGTTATCTCAATGTGTGGAGCCTTGTACTCTACGATGATTTCCGGCAAGCCGTTTTTGTTATAAACTACCGTATCACACCGTTTCCTGTTCCGGTTAACTTCTACAGCTGCTTCATTAACAATCAAAGAAGCCGGATAGTTTTTTTCAGACACCAAAAATTCCACTAAATGCTGTCGTACCCATTCTTCGGGAGTCAAAGTTACATATTTTTTCCTACAACGGTCGAAAATCATCTTTTTTCCTTCCGATTCCTTTATTTTAAAGGGGTATTTGGGTAAATTAAGTTTCAACATTTTTTGTTATCTTTGGCAGGTAAAAATATAAAATATTGGGGAAATATGTTGAATATTTATGAATAAAAAAGTTTTATACTGAAATGATTCGCATAAGTAACTTTTTTATGCTTATCAGCCATATTATCCCTAACTATAATTATTTCCCACAAAGACACAAAGAACACAAAGGTCATAACGGTCACAAAAAACTTTGTGTTCTTTGTGTCTTTGTGGGAAATCTGATTATTAATAGATTATGGGTCAAAACCGCAATGACGAAGCGTATTTTTTGACTTTTGAAACAAACCCTTCTGTTATGTTTTTTCGCATCCCAATTGCTATGATTATATGCGTTAAAAATCAATTCAACACCCTATCTGCAAACGGAATAATCAATGCCGTTATAATCCCCATAATCCCGATTGCCAAGCCGCTGATTGCCCCTTCGACAGCTCCCATTTGCAATGCCCGCACCGTTCCCAAGGCGTGAGCAGAAGCACCCATTGCCAAACCTTGTGCAATTTTGCTCTGAATACCCAGTTTGCGAAGCACTACCGGTCCGATTATTCCGCCGAAAATACCGCATATTACCACAAAAGCCGCCGCCAATGCGGGAACACCTCCTGTTCTTTCCACAACACTCATCGCAATAGGTGTTGTCACCGACTTGGGAGCCAAAGAAGCTATCAGCATCTTATCCGCACCAAACGCTTTGGCAATCAGCATCACACTAACAATCCCCACGACACTCCCAACCACAATAGCCGTGAAAATGGAGATGACATTCCCCTTGATGTGCTCAATCTGTTCATACAGCACATAGCCAAGCGAAACTACACACGGACCAAGCATAAAATTTAATATCCTTGTCTTGTCATAAAAAGTATTGTAGGAAATTCCTGTGATTTTCAAAAAGAAAATTACAAGAATAATGGCAATAATCAACGGTTGGAGAAGACTTATCTTCGTTTTTTTGTAAATATATACTCCAAAAAGAAAAGCCCCCAACACCAGGGTCAGGAGAAAAATTTCGGAGGAGAAAATATCTTTGAAATGAGCTAAATGTTGCATATTGCAAAGTTAGTAGAAATCAAAATATTTTAATTATCTTTGTTTTAATTTTTTACATTTAAAAAGAAATAAAATGCACATAGCTAATCCTATATATGATGTAGTCTTTAAATATATGCTTGAAGACAATAAAGTAGCAAAACTCTTTATTTCGGCTATTATTGGTGAAGAAATTATAGAATTGGACTTCAATCCGCAGGAATATTCAACGGAAATTCAATCATCCGCTAAAAGAGAACCGATAACGGTTTGCCGCCTTGACTTCTCGGCAAAAATAAAAACCGGAACCGGATTTAAAACGGTCATCATAGAACTTCAAAAAGCAAAATATTCGTCTGATCTTATGCGTTTCAGGCGATATTTAGGCGTGAACTATCAAAGCAAGGAAAACAGCTATGATGAAAATCAGGAGAAAGCACGGCAGATTTATTGTATCTATTTCTTGGATTATGGGGCGGATTTACCTGCCCGTCCGGTATTGAAAGTAGATTACCGGGTAGAAGATGCTTACACAGGCGACAAATTTCCTACCACCGGAGAATTTGTATCAAGCCTGCATCATCGCTCATGGATTGTGCAGATTCGACAACTGAAACGGCATCGCCGCAATGACCTTGAAAAGCTGCTGAGTATATTCGACCAAAGCAATGTTACGGATACAAATCATATTTTGAATGTGGAAGATGAAACATTCCCGGAAGAATACCAGCAAATTATCCGTCGATTGCGTAAAGCAATGGAAGATCCGCAAAAGAGGGGTGCTATGGATCTGGAAGATGACATTGTAAAAGAACTTCAAGGTTTAGAGCGAAAAATTGAAGAGAAAGACAAAACCATTATTAATATGGAAGAAACCATTGAAGTACAAGGACAAAGAATTGAAGAGAAAAACAAAAGGATCGAAGAATTAGAGAAGAAATTAATAGAAGCCGGAATAGCATTTGGAAAATAAATCATATTATTATGACTATCAGAAACTTATGTAAAATAATCGAATCCGGTTTTCCGCTTTCTTACCAAGAATCTTATGACAACAGCGGGCTGCAAGTCGGATATCCGGACGCGGAAATAACCGGTGTGCTCATCACCATAGACGTTACGGAGGATGTAATCGGGGAAGCAATTCAAAAGCACTGCAATTTTATTCTCACACACCATCCGCTTATTTTCGGCGGATTGAAAAGCCTCACAGGAAACAACATGGTGCAACGGTGCGTGATGCAGGCCATACAAAATAATATCGCCATTTATGCCTGCCATACCAATTTGGACAAAATGAAAAATGGGGTAAGCGCACGTATGGCGAAAAAGCTGGATTTGCAGAATTGTAAAATTCTTTCTCCTGAAAAAAAGCGATTGTTAAAATTGGTAACGTTTGTTCCCTTACAATACGTTGAAAATGTGCGCCAAGTCCTCTTTTCTGCAGGAGCGGGAACGATAGGCGGCTACGATTATTGCAGCTTCAACTCGGTAGGGGAGGGGACTTTCCGTGCCGCCGGGGGAACACACCCTTTTGTGGGTGAAATAGGAAAACCACACACCGAGCCAGAAACCCGCATAGAGGTAATTTTAAAAAAAGAGTTGAAAAATCAGGTCATTTCAGCATTATTGGAATCGCATCCTTACGAAGAACCTGCGTATGATTTGTACGAATTGGAAAATAATTTTACCGGTGCCGGATTGGGGATTACCGGTGAATTGGAGCAGGCAGAAGATGAACTTTCTTTTTTGCAAAAAATAAAAAATGTTTTCGATGTAAAATGTATCCGGCATACGGAATTTTTGAACAAAAAAATCCGGAAAGTTGCCCTGTGCGGAGGTTCAGGCTCTGAGTTTTTACCGGTTGCCGTGGCGCAAAAAGCAGATATTTACATTTCCGCCGATTTCAAGTATCATCAATTCTTTGAAGCGGAAAAACGGATTGTTATTGCTGATATTGGACATTTTGAATCAGAACAATTTACAAAAGAGATTTTTTTTGAGCTACTTTCTGAGAAAGTTTCAAAAAAAACCACTACCTTTGCAATCTATTTTTCAGATTATAATACAAATCCGATAAATTACTTATAACGTATGTCAGAAGTAAAAGAAACGAAAGAGATTTCCGTAGAAGAGAAATTAAGAGCACTTTATGATTTGCAATTGGTTGTCTCTGAGATTGATAAGATTAAAACATTGCGTGGCGAACTTCCGCTGGAAGTACAGGACTTGGAAGATGAGATCACAGGATTGACCACTCGTGTAAACAACCACAAAGTCGAAATTAAGGATGCAGAAACAGCTATTTCAGTCAAAAAGAAAGAAATAGAAAATGCAAAATCTCTTATCGAAAAATACAAAGCCCAACAAGATAATGTTCGCAATAACCGCGAATTTGAAGCTTTGTCGAAAGAGGTTGAATTTCAAGGACTTGAAATCGAACTTTGTGAGAAAAAAATCAAAGAATTTACCGCAACCCTGAAACAAAAAACCGAGGAGCTTGAAAAAGCAACCGCGCAAATTGAAGAAAGAACCCTTGATCTGAAACAGAAAAAAGCGGAATTGAACGAAATCGTTTCCGAAACAAAACAGGAAGAGGAAAAACTTCGCGAAAAAGCGAAAACTATCGAAGAAATGATTGAACCCCGCTTATTGAGTGCGTTCAAACGTATTCGTAAAAATGCCCGTAACGGTTTGGCTGTTGTATACGTTCAGCGTGATGCCTGTGGCGGTTGTTTCAATAAGATTCCACCTCAGCGGCAAATGGACATTCGCCTGCGCAAAAAAATTATTGTATGCGAATACTGTGGACGTATTTTAATTGACCCTGAATTGGCAGGAGTTGAATAAATTGAGAATTCAAACGTAAGGCTTAGATAATAAAAAAGGCACTAAAAACACTAAAAAGTGAGATTAGTGCCTTTTTTTATTAAAAAACTCTTTTTTTAGCTAATAAATAATTCATACATTTACGAAACGAAAATAATGAAGTATTAACTTAAAAATATAAAGGCTATGGAAGATAATTTAGTCACGGTTGCGATTCACACCTATGAGAAGGCGCAAATTTTAAAATCCGTATTAGAGCTTAACGGCATAGAAGCCTATATCCACAACGTAAATCAAATATTGCCGGTGGTTTCGGCAGGAGTAAGGGTAAGAATCAGAGAAAGCGATTTGCCCAAAGCACTCTCCATTATTGAGGATATGAACAACGCGGAAGCTATCGAAGAAGCATTGAATGAAAAAACAGAGAAAAAAAATCATCCGGTTTTAATTCCGATAGACTTTTCGGACTATTCAATCAAAGCTTGTGAGTTTGGATTCGGCTTGGCGCATACGTTAAATACGGAAGTAGTATTATTGCATGCTTACTTCGCACCCTCTTTCGGAGCGATGCCGATAGGCGACATAATAAACTACGATATGCGGCAGGAAGAGGAAACTATTAAATTCGTAATCGACAAGGTAAACGAAGATATGGAGAGCCTCACGAAGAATGTCAAGGAAAAAATCAAAAACGGCTCCTTGCCTGATGTTAAATTCAAGCACGTCCTTCGCGAAGGGATACCTGAAGAAGAAATTATACGCTATTCGCGAAAGCATAATCCATTGATTATCATAATGGGAACGCGTGGAAAAAATCAAAAGGACATTGATTTGATCGGTAGCGTTACTGCCGAAATTATCGAACGCTCGCGTATTCCTGTTTTAGCCATTCCCGAAGATACTTCCATGGATAATTTCGGACATGTCCAAAATATTGCTTATGCTACCAACTTTGACGACAAAGACCTGATTGCATTCGGAAAGCTGATGCAATTAATGAAACCTTTCCGGTTTAAAATGCACTTTGTTCACTCTGAACAAAAAGAAGATACATGGACGGAAATCAAGTTAAAAGGCATAAAAGAGTATTTCTCAAAGTTCTATCCGGAGCAAGAAATTCAATACCACATTTTGCGTGGTGACGATATGGTAGTTGTTTTTGATGAATTTATTCATCAAAATAAGATAGACATTTTCTCACTGACGACACATAAGAGAAATATCTTTACAAGGCTTTTTAATCCGAGCATCGCACGTAAAATGGTGTTCCACTCGGATACGCCGATGTTAGTATTTCATGCATAAATTTAAAACATTTTGTCTTGAACCGGGATTTTCATGAGATTTACAAGATACCAAGATGATACAAAAAGCAATCTGATGATAATCTTAATAATCTTGTAAATCTCATGAAAATCCCGGTTCAAGACATTAAACAAATTAAAAATCAAAAAATCAATGAAAAAGAAAAATAAGGGACTGATGTTGTTTTTTATCCTGTGTTGTTGTCCTTTATGTGTAAATTGCCAGTCGGAGAGGGGCGGAAATGAACGTACCAAGGTTGATGCTGAAATAAAATATTATGCTCAGGAAATACCGCAAGTGGCTTATTTTTGCGAAGAACAAGTAGATTTAACCAATTATTACCTGCGTGAACGATACGACAGGGAGCTGTTAAGCTTCAGCTATTGGCATTCCCAGCTGTTTTTGATGATAAAACGCGCCAATAAATTTTTTCCTCTAATTGAACCAATTTTGAAGTCGGAAGGTATTCCCGACGATTTTAAGTATTTGGCTTTAGTCGAAAGCAGTTTGGACCAGCGAGCATATTCTCCGGCAAAAGCAGCCGGAATATGGCAAATTTTAGCAGAAACCGCCAAGGAATACGGTTTGGAAGTCACAGATGACGTGGATGAACGCTATCATTTGGAAAAAGCCACCGTTATGGCGTGCCAGTACCTGAAAAAGACGTATGAGCAGACCGGAACCTGGTCAATGGCCGCCGCTTCATATAACAGTGGAAGAAGTGGAACTCTTTCAAAAATGAAAGTGCAACAGACTGATAATTACTTCGATATGTTGTTCAGTGAGGAAACTAACCGCTATGTGTTTAGGATGATTCTCGCCAAACAAATTTTGGCCAATCCACAAAAATACGGATTTTTTCTTCATAAGGAAGATTTGTACTATATGATTGATTTTGATGTAGTTGAAGTTGATTCTACCATTACAAATTTAACTGAATTTGCCAAAGAACGCAGAACAAATTATCAAATTCTGAAAGATCTCAATCCGTGGTTGCGTACAAACAAGTTGGATAATAAAAATAAAAAAACATATTACATTAAAATACCCAAAGAAAATGCTGTGATATTTGATCCGGAAAAAATTCGGGTGCATCAGAAAAATTGGGTAATTAATTAGTTTAAGGTTTAAGGTTTAAAAATTTAAAGTGTAAGTGTAATACTTTATTGAACCTTAAACTTTAAATTTTTAAACTTATAAGTTTTTGTTATATAATTAATATTATGTTAAGTAGTCTGAGAAAGAAAAAAAAATTATACAACATTGGAATCTGTTTAAGCGGCGGCGGTGCATTAGGATTAGCCCACATCGGTGCGTTGCAGGCGTTGGAAGAAAATGGTATTTATCCTGATATGATTTCAGGGTCAAGTATGGGCAGCGTCATTGGTGCGTTGTATGCGGCAGGATATTCGCCTAAAGAGATGAAAAAAATTATAGTAAAAGAACATTTATCCAGTCCTTTCCGGTTATTCGATTTTCGCTTGTTTTCCAAAACCGGCTTTTCTTCGCATCACACGTTGCAGCTTCTTTTGCAAAAATACATTCCGGAGAATGATTTTTTCGCACTGAAAAAGAAACTGGCGGTTTGTGTGGTCAATCTGAACAAAGGAAAATGGGAAATCGTTGACTCCGGGCAAAAACTGCACGAATATATCATCGCATCCTCTACAATCCCGATGCTCTACGAAGTACAGGAAATTGAAGGCCAAGCCTATGTAGATGGAGGCGTATTAAATAATTTACCTGTAGATCCCCTAAAACCGGTTTGCCGGCGTATTATCGGCATAGATGTTCTACCTTACGTTGAGCAAAAGAGTTTTGACAGCAAACTGAGTATTATAAGTACGTACATTTACCTGCAAAATCACAACAATTCTAAAGAAAACCACAAACTTTGTGATGATTTAATCGTTGTAGACAGAGTTGAAAAATACCACGCATTTAGCTATAATGCCTATAAGGAGATTATTCAGATGGGATACGATTGCACGGTAAAGTATTTGAAATCAAGTCCCCTACCCTATTATTAAACCGCTTTTTTTAAACGTTTTTTTTACTTCTGTATATTTTCTGATATGGAAAGTTAAAACTTAAAAAGAAAAATTAAATCCATCAACATAACATACCGTTTGCTTGTTTTAGCTGTAACTTTAGGATAATACCATTAGAACCGTATGTCAAAGTGTTCGAATTGCAGCACATTACATTGTCAAAATTAGTTTACCCTATTGGAGCGAATAATGAAAAATAGCATTACAAATTTGTCCTACAGAAACGTAATGTGTAGAAGTTTTATTGGGAATATTGGATGAAAATGCCGGATTCTTATTCATATTCTGCTCTTGACAGAACGGATGGTTAGACGAATTTAGTTTCTCCAACATGTATTGTTTTTAATGGCACATAATATAAATTAATTTAGAAGACGATTTATGATAAAGAAGGTACTCTCCCACTACACCACCCGCCTCGACGAATACCTCTCCCGCTTCCACCACCAGCCCGAAGGACTTGCCGAAGTAAATTTCATTGGAGGCAGCACCGACGAAAAGCCCTGCAAGATGGTAATATCCCTCATCAATGCCGAACGCGAAACCGCAGGAGGCATCTCCGCCCCCGTGCAGCATACCGCCGAAGGATATACCCGCATGGCACCCTCGCTGCTGCTCAATCTTAACATAATGCTGGCAGCCGTCTATGATGAAAAACGGTACGCCGAATCGCTCTCCGTCCTTTCCGACACGCTGCGCTTCATTCAGTCTGCGCCGAAGTTCGAGGTGGACGGTATAAGCTACACAATAGAAGTCGTTACCCTGTCAACACAGGATATGAACAATGTCTGGACGCTGCTGGGCGGACAATACTACCCCTCGGTGGTGTGCAAAATACGCCGCCTTGTTATCGACTCCGAAGAAATCAGCTCCGGCGGAAGTGTAGCAAGCCAACCAATAGTAACAATGTAAAAAAGGAGAACGCGCAAAATGGCAAATTATCAAGTATTATACCGTATCGCCGTGGAGCACGACTACTTCAACAGAAAATTATGTTCTCCTTTGGAATGCCGCCTCAGTCCGCAAAGCGCATGGCTGGCGAGGCAGCGCGGGTTGCTGTTCCGGCAGGCAAACAATAAATGGACAGTGCTCTATGACAGCACAGGCAATGGAGTGGACACGCAAAAAGATGTTCTGGAACTGGAACTCAACATTACCGACCCCGCTTTTATACTCTATACGGAATGGGGAGAATTCTATCCGGCAGCCGCTTATGTGCTCGAATTGCCGGCTACGGATGAAAATGTGAACTTCATATCCGCTATCCTTATTGGAGACAAAAAGCGGAAAGCCGGCACGCCGTTCTGTACCCTTCGCCTGCCGCTCACGGAAAACGTGATGGATGCAGCAAAAGCCGGCAGTCCGGAACAGGCAATCCTGCAATTCCGTGCCCCGAAAGTACAATGGGAATACATCTTCTTTTCACGCAACGCGAAAAACGATACCTTCGGTAAATTGGTTTTGGAAGACACAACAGGCAAGCTGAAATTCCTTGATTTCAAGGAGTGCGAAGTTTACGGGAAGAGCGGATGGCGAACCACCTCGGAAGAGGTACATATCCCAATGAGGGAGGCTTACGAAAGCAGCTTGCAGCTTGCCGCACAAAATAACGGAATGACACAGAAACGCATCCTGCTCTCGACGGTACCCTGCCCCGAACCCGGACGTTTCCAGAGCGGACAAAGCGGAGTAATCCGGCAAGTCTGTTATTTCTAAAAAAATTGAAATACGAAATTTCGATAAGTTACACATAACGCAACCTTCGCGTCTTTGCGCCTTCGAGTTCTTTGCGTTTAATACAAAAAAGCGCAAGCGTATAAAAAATCGAATGGAACGAACATTTAAAGGAGTAAAAAAATATAAAAACCATATTGTCTAATTTAAATTAAAAAAATTATGAGCGAGTACAAAACTCCCGGCGTTTACATCAAAGAGAAAAGCGCCTTCCCAAATTCGGTTGTGGAAGCAGAAACAGCCATTCCCGCATTTATCGGAATTACCGAACGAGCCGAAAACGGCGACGATTCGCTGATTGGAAAACCATGGAAAATTTCATCCATGACAGAATTTCACAAGTATTTCGGCGAAGCACCGCAACCGGAGTTCAAAATTTCCATTGTTGAAAAAGCTAAAGCAGCAAAAGACAATATTCTCTATCAGGTTAACGGTAAGGAGGAAAAATTCCTGTTGCAAGTAACAACACCTGCCACACAGCACACCCTTTACTACCACATGATTCTGTTTTTTGCCAACGGCGGCGGAACCTGTTACGTTGTATCAACAGGCAAGTATGATGAGCAAAAAAACATCGACAAGGGAATGGTGGACGGAGCACTGCAAGCACTCGAAAAAGAGCAGGAAATAACCATGATTGTTATTCCCGAAGCAGTGAATAATCTGGAGGACTGCAAGGATATTCAACAGCTGGCAATCGCCCATTGCGGCAAGATGAAAAACCGTTTTGCCATATTCGACGTGCAGCCGAGAAAAGCCGACAATGAAATCATGGACGAGCAGATAAAAACATTTCAGACAAATATCGGTTCCAACTTCCTGTCATACGGAGCGGTTTACTATCCGTGGCTGAATACCTCCGTATTGTCCGATAATAATATCAACAGCGAACTGATTATATGGGATTACACCACCACCCCAGACCTGACCCCCTTCTTCCCAGAAAATTCTCCATTTGCAATCTATGCAAACGACTGTTTTAGCACAATCAAGAAAGCTAAAAAAACGGTGTTAGTACCGGATATAGATAAAGAAACTAAGGAACCAATATTAGATGACAAGGGCAACCCTGTAATGAAAGAAGACGAGGAGGATTTAACAGCCGATGAATTATCACAGTTAAAGAGCGAACTGCACGGTGCCATGTTTCAAAACTGGTCGGTGTACCAGCTTATTGTCAAAAAAGTAAAAAATTACCTGAACCTGCTTCCCCCTTCGGCAGCCATGGCAGGAATCTACACCATGGTGGACAATACCCGCGGCGTATGGAAAGCACCCGCAAACGTATCCGTCAACTATGTGAACAGCCCGACGGAAATAATCAACAACGATCAGCAGGCGGATTTGAACGCCCCGATGAACGGAAAGGCAATCAACGTCATTCGCGCATTCCCCGGCGAAGGCATCAAAATATGGGGCGCGCGCACTCTTGACGGCAATTCGCTCGACTGGCGTTACATCAATGTCCGCCGCACCATGCTCTTTCTGGAAGAATCCGTGAAGAACGCTGCCCGCGCCTATGTCTTTGAACCAAACGATGCCAACACATGGCTTAACATGAAGTGCATGATACAAAACTTCCTGCGCGGCGTGTGGAAACGCGGCGGACTGGCAGGCGCAACACCCGAAGACGCATTCGAGGTACACGTAGGTTTAGGCGATACAATGACCCCCGAAGACATCCTCGAAGGCATCATGCGCATCACCGTGCTTGTAGCCATCAGCCATCCGGCAGAATTTATCGAAATCACCTTCCAACAGCAAATGCAAAAAAGCTAAACACAATTAAGAATTAAAAAATAACCCATTAAAAATAAAAAATTATGGCAGACAACGGATCAGCACAAAGTGCAAGCACACAATCATGGCCCCTACCGAGTTTCTATTTTAAAGTGAACATATCAAACGTAGGAGATATTTCATGCAGCGAAGTATCAGGTCTCGAAGCCGAATACGACCAGATAGAATACCGCGCCGGCGACAGTCCCATTTTTACCAAGCTGAAAATGCCCGGACTGAAAAAAACAAGCGATGTAACCCTGAAAAAAGGCGTTTTCAAAGACGATAAAGCCTTGTGGGACTGGATTAACAAGGTAAATCTCAACATCATTCAGCGCGAAACCGTTACAATCAGCCTGCTTGACGAAACCAACAATCCGGTAAAAACCTGGGTATTAACAAATGCCTGGCCCAAAAAACTTACCGTAGAAGGCTTCAAGGCAGACGGCAATTCGGCATCAATGGAAACAATGATTCTCGCTCATGAAGGAGTAACAATTAATTAGTATGCCGGAAAACACCGCATCAAACTGGACCCCACCTGTAAATTTTTACTTTCGGGTAGATTTCCAAAGTGAGACGGGCGGTTTCAGTGTTTCATTTACCGAAGTATCCGGTTTGAACGTAAAGCTCAACACATGTAAAAGAACAACTAACGCAAATACGGATCTAAAAATGCCGGGTAAAGTTACATACGGGAATATTACACTCAAACGTCCTGTTATGCCTTTGAAAGATGATGAATTCGCTCAATGGGTCGATGGATGCCTCAAAGCGGATAAAGGCGGGAGTATTATACCTTATAACATGATAGTCAAGCTGCTGGATACCGAGGGTGTGCCGCTAACTGCTTGGCAATGCGCATGCGCATACCCCATACAGTGGACACTTAGCGGACTGGATTCGGGAAAGAGCGAATTGGCAGCAGAAACCATAGTCATCACCTGCAACCGGATAGAACGATTGTAATTATGCCTGTCATCATCAAGGAAATGCGCATCCGTACCGTAGTCGAAAAACGCATCGTCACGGAAACGGAAATCACGGAAGAAATCATCCGGAAAATTGAAGACCGCGTACTGGACAGGCTGTCCGCCGCAGATAGCGGACAGCTTGCCCCACAGCGGTGGCAGCGGAAAAAGAACGAAAGATAACACGCAGAAAACAAAAGCAAAATGGGGAAAATGACCATCACAGCCTATACCGACGACAGTTTCGGCAGCGAATACAAATCCGCGCTCGAACTCCCCGTCAACCCGGAAAAGGTGAAGCTCGCCAAAGGAATCCGCTACGCGGAAGACAAACAGCTCGGCAGCCTCAACGGGTCGAACGTTTATGTGCGTTACCAACCCGAAACCCTCTCGTTCGAGTGCCTGCTCGACCGTACCGATGCAATGGAAGACAACGAAGAAAAGAAACCCGTGCACGACATGGTACACGACCTCGAAGAACGCCTCTACCTCTACAACAGCGAAGCGCACCGCCCATCCTTTGTAAAGGTGCAGTACGGCGACATTATCTTCTGCGGTCAGCTCAAGACGCTCGAAACGGAATATACCCTGTTTGATACCGATGCCATTCCGCTTCGCGCCGAGCTGAAAATAACGCTAACAGGCTATTGCAGCCAAAAAGAAGAAAACAAACGCTTCCCGAAACGCTCGCCCGACGTGTCGCGGCTGGTTACGCTCAAGGAAGGACAGACACTCGCAGCCCTCTGCGGCGAGATATACGGCGACCCGCTCCTCGTAGGCGAAGTCGCCCGGTTGAATAACCTCAACGGCTACCGGCGCGTGCCCGCAGGCACAAAAATCCTGTTGCCCATGTTAAAAAAAGAGTAAAGTTATGGCAGATTCACCCTCCGCAAACAAAGACCGCGTGCTGGCTTGTTCCGTTTACAGCAACGGGAAAAAGCTGAAAGACAACTATGCCCTCATATCCGCATCCGTACACTTGGAGCTGAACCGCATCGGCAAAGCAACGCTCAAGTTCGATGCCGGCAACATGGACAAGCAGACTTTCGACGAAAGCGATGCCGGCGATTTCAAGCCCGGCACCCCTATCCGCCTTGATGCAGGCGGCACCGGAAGCGAAGAAACTATATTTAGCGGAATTATCACAAGTATCCGTATCGCCGCCGGCAAAAACGCCCGCCCCTGTATGCTCGTAGAATGCCGCGACAATACCTATCCCGCCACGCAGGGACGCAAAAACCGCATTTTCGAGAAAAAGAAAGACAGCGAGATGATTAGCGAAGCACTCTCCGCCTACGGCAGCGTAGAAGTAGATGCCACGACCTACCAGCACCCCGCGCTGATGCAGTATTACTGCTCCGACTGGGATTTTGCCCTGTCGCGCGCAGATGCCGGCGGCTTATTTGTTTTCACCGATGCCAAAGGCATTCACGTTAGGAAACCCAACGTAAGCGCATCGCCTGTGCTCACCGTAACCTTCGGCATTGACCTGACCGCCTTCGACCTCGAACTCTCTGCCGACGAGCAGTTTACGCAGTACGAAGCCGTGTCGTGGGATCCCAAAACGCAAAAGGCAGTTAAAGTTTCCGCGTCCACACCCTCGCTCAACAGTCAGGGCGACCTGCAACCCAAAAGTATCGCCTCCGGCAGCAGCCTGTTGCTCCAAACCGATGCGCCGACCGAAGAAAAAGCACTGAAGCAGTGGGCAGACAGCATGGCGTTGAAAGCCGGGCTGGCACGCTATCAAGGTTCATGCAGCTTCTACGGCTCTGCCAAAGCAGTACCCGGCTGCATCATCGAACTGAAAGGCATGGGCAATCGTTTCAACGGCAACCTGTTCGTAGGCTCCGTAACCCACACCATCGAAGACAACGAATGGATTACCCGCGCCGGAGCAGGCATTTCGCCCGCGAACATCACCGATGAGCCGGACGTAGTATCGCCCTCCGCCTCCGGATTCCTCCCCGGCTTGCAGGGAATACACGCCGCAGTAGTAAAAAAGCTCGACGGCGACCCCCTGAAAGAATACCGCATACAGGTAGAGCTTCCATGGCTCGACGGAAAAAGCAAGCTCCTCTGGGCAAGGCTCGCCACACCATACGCCACCGCAGGAGCAGGCTGTTACTTCCTGCCCGAACCCGGCGATGAAGTAATGGTAGCCTTCATGAACGAAGACCCCGCACACCCCGTGATACTTGGAAGCCTTTACGGCACCAAGCACAAGCCGCCCTTTGAGTACGAAGCCAAGAACAACACCAAAGCCATCGTTACCCGCGAAAAGATGAAGATCGAATTTAACGAGGAAAAGAAAATCATAACCATCGTTACCCCCGGCAAGAACACGGTTGAAATCAGCGACAGCGACAAGCGCATCCGTCTGGCAGACCAGCACAAGAACGAAATCCTGATGAACAGCAGCGGCATAACCCTCACCTCCGCCAAAGACATCACGCTCAAAGCCAAAGGCGGAATCACGCTCGATGCCGCCACGAAAATCAGCAGCAAAGCCAAGACCGACATCAGCCTCGAAGGAATGAACGTCAAAATACAGGCAAAAGTAGGCGCAACCCTCAAAGGCAACGCCACCGCCGAACTCTCCGCCAGCGGACAAACTGTTGTCAAAGGTGCAATGGTTTTGATTAATTGAAAGTGGAAAGTTGAAAGTTGAAAATGCAAGGACTCAAAAGTCTGCAATATAATCAATTGAAAATTGAAAGTTGAAAGTTGAAAATGCAGGGACTCAAAAGTCTGCAATATAATCAATTGAAAATTGAAAATTGAAAGTTGAAAATGCAGGGACTCAAAAGCCTGCAATATAATCAATTGAAAGTTGAAAATGCAAGGACTCAAAAGTCTGCAATATCGAATTGACTTACAACATTTTTCATAAACAGCACATTTAAAAAAAACAACTAAAAATAACAATGAACGCCAAGCTAAATTGAAAGCCCAAGTCGAACTCCACCACTTTCAACTTTCAACTTTCAATTTTCAACTAAATTATTTTCAACTAAAAAAACAAGAATCCCAAATTGAAAGCCCAAGTCGAACTCCACCACCCCATTTTCAACTTTCAACTTTCAATTTTCAACTAAATTAATTTTCAACTAAAAAAAAAATTATGCCCCCAGCCGCCAGAATAACCGACATGCACACCTGCCCCATGCAGACCCCCGCCTTCCCCTCGCCCATACCCCACGTAGGCGGACCCATAACCGGACCCGGCGTACCGCAAGTACTGATAGGAAAAATGCCCGCAGCCGTCATGGGCGATATGTGCGTCTGTGTAGGACCGCCGGACACCATAATCAAAGGTTCAGCCACCGTAATGATAGGTAAAAAGCCCGCCGCCCGCATGGGCGACAGCACCGCGCACGGCGGCACCATAGTAGCCGGATGCCCCACAGTACAAATCGGAGGATAGAAAAATGACAGAGCTGACAAACATACCCGACACCGACAGTTTTCTCGGCAAAGGCTGGAGCTTCCCGCCCGTGCTCACCGAAAACGGAGTAAAAATGTCTGCCTACGAAGAAGACATTGAGCAAAGCCTGCGCATACTCTTCAGCACCTCGCCCGGCGAGCGCGTAAACCGCTACGACTACGGATGCCCGCTGCACCGCTACGCCTTCGAGCCAATCGACACGCAGACCACCATGCGCATGCGCAACGACATCGCCCGCGCCATCACCCTCTTCGAGCCGCGCATCGCAGTAGAAGACATCTCTTTTGAAGAGCGCGCTTCCGAAGGCGTACTCCTCATACAAATTACCTACACCATTATCCGCACCAACAGCCGCAGTAATATGGTGTATCCGTTTTATTTGAATGAGGGGACGAATATAATATAGTTAAGTTTGATTCTTTAATTGAAAAAAAATGAAAATATATACGGATAAAATACATCGGAATTCTATAGTAACCCATCAAAGAAGTAGAAATAAACCAACGAAAAATATTCAAGACAATAGACATAATTATTCCGCAGTAATTCAAAATATGAAAGATAAAGAATTAATTTTTTTAAGAGAAAAATGGGAAATTGTAGAAACTCAATTGGATAAAATATGGGAAAACAACAATGATGTAACCATACCTATAGCTTCAGAATTAGAAGCTATTAGACAAATGCTTAATTCTCCTGCAGATAAATATGAATATAAATATGTTTTGAAAAAAATAGAAGGAATAAAAAAATGGATACAAAATGGTCGGAACATGAGCTTGGATGAACTTTCTCGTCAGATACTTGGATTTCCTCCCAACATAATACGACCTCAATTAGCACAGCCATTGGATAACGGAGATTTCTATTTAGAAGGAATTAGCAAAAGTGCGTTTAGTGACAAAATTCCCAAAGGAGCAGATTCTAAAATTATTTCACAGTTTGAGAAAGCAATAGAGGCTTATGATATAAATTGGAATGCTTTTCGAGGAAATACTCATAATAATGTGTTTTCAGTTAAATATAACACCACGTTCAAGGCACATTTTCAAGATGGTCAAGTTAAGCTTTATATTGATACTGAAAAAGGAAGAAACTCCCAGTTACGAGCAATATACAGTTTAGATGGTAGAAAATTAAGATTTGTGGGTTTTGATAGTCACTGATGAACAGGTTGAAAGCGTTGCTCCCGCGCAATTATATCATTAAAATAAATATCAATATGCAGCCCCCTTATTAACCTGCCACTTTAGGCAAAACGACACCGCTGAGCTGAAAGCCCAGCTTAATTCAACCCAACGGCAACGCCTTAGGTAAACAAATAAACATACTAAATCATTAACCCATGAAAACACTAAAATTAAACAGCAAAGGAACAGAAGTGAAATACCTTCAGCAATTACTCGCAAAGCGGGGCTACTGTTCTCTATTGCCGGACGGAATATTCGGCAGGAATACAGAAACCGCCGTAAAAGATTTTCAAGGCAGGCAGGAACTTACGGCAGACGGAATTGCAGGCTATCGCACATGGGAAGCCTTGTTCTTTGCCGGACATGCGGCAAGCGGTAAGCTGACAGACGAAGACTTCGCCCGTGCCGCCCAACTGCTTGATGTGGAAACAGCAGCACTGAAAGCCGTGCAGTTAGTAGAAACCGGCGGTCGCGGCGGATTTTTTGAACCGGGCTACCCGGCTATTCTCTTCGAGGGACATATCTTCTGGGGAGAGCTGAAAAAGAAAGGAATTACCCCCGAAGACGAAAGAGCAGGCAACGAAGACATCCTTTACCCCAAGTGGACAAAAGAACATTATAAGGGCGGCATGGCAGAATACAGCCGTCTGGAGAAAGCGCGCGGGATACACCGCGAAGCCGCCGATGCTTCCGCCAGCTGGGGAATGTTCCAGATTTTAGGAAATAACCACCCTGCCTGTGGCGAAGAAAACATAAAAAGCTTTGTCAATGCTATGTGCGAAAGCGAATGCAAGCAATTGATACTCGCTGCCCGCTTTATCCACAACGACAAAAGACTCCTCGCCGCCCTGCAGCAAAAAAACTGGAAAGAGTTCGCCCGCATCTACAACGGCGCAGGATACGCCGCCAACAAGTACGACGAAAAGCTGGCAAAAGCATATACACAATTCAAGAAATGATGATTAGAATTCTTCGGAAAATAATTAATGCTAAAAAAACTTTTCCAAAGAGGCGTTGCCATTGGGTTTAAACGACCACCAATGGCAATTATTGGGTTAATAAATGAAACGGCAACGCCTTTGAGAAACAAAACACCCAACATTAACATTTTGGATAAAAAATAAAAAAATGCGGAAACCATCATTAACCTGCCTTATTTATTACCCGGTACGTTGCTATTGGGCATTTATTAACCCAAGGCGTTGCCATTGGGCTGAATTAAATATGCCCTCCGGGCAACCCTCCACCGCCAACGGGCTGAAAGCCCAACTTAATTCAGCCCAATGGCAACGCCTTGGGCTAATAAACCAATGGACAACGGCAACGCTTGGGTTGATAAACCAACGGCAATGTTTTGGAAACAAAACGCCCAACATCAACATTTTGAACAACAAAAACACCTCGAATAATTAAAAAGCACTCATGCCAACACCTCTTCCCCATACTGCCCCCAGCCTCGGCACCTTTCCCGCCCTCGAAAGCAACCCGCAGGAGTTGTTCCACCGCCTCATGGAAGCAAGCCGCAGCATCTACTACCGCGGCGACAAGCAGGAACTCCCCCTTGCCTCCCTCTGGACAGACCACATCCTGACCGTCCTGACAGAGATAAGCCGCACCGGCACATCAGGCGAGCAGTTTGCAGACCTTCACGGCACCGCCGCCCGGAAAACATTTACCGAAGATTTGAGCAAAAAGGCAACTGACTGGGTAACCCGGCTCAACAACTACATCAACAGAACCCGGTGGGCAGGACACCCCGGCAGTGCAGCCGTGCTCATTGCCGGACAGATAAAAGAACAGCTTGAACATGCCATCCCCGCCGAAGGAAAAGAAAATCAGGAATACTACCGCCTGCTCCGCACGATAAACGACCTCGGCAGACGCACCGGATCTTACCTCCAACAGGTAGAAGACAGCGGAGACATGGACGGGGCACTTGCCCTGCTGCTTGCATATCTGCGCGGATACAGCGGCATTGCAGAAGCATTCAACCGCCACCTCGCCTCGCTGCCCGAACTCTACCGCCGCCACATCCTGCACGCCGTGCCGCGCGGGGCAACGCAGGACAGCGTCTATATTGCCGTCATCCCGTCAGAAAACACCAAAGGTTTTACCCTGCCCGAAGCACAGCCCTTTCCTGCCGGACAAAACGCCGCAGGCGAAGACCTCGTTTACCAAACCCGGAACAAAGAGTACATCACCCCCATGCACTGCGCCGAAGTAAACGCCGTGTACCTCATGCGGAAAAACGGTAGAACGGCGGATATTCGCAGGCAAACACTCCGCCTGCAGGACGCACCGGAGGCAGAAACGCTGTTTTCCGGCGCACACAGCCAATCCCTGTCCTTAGGCTGGATGGTCGAGTCGCCCATGCTTGTGCTTGACGAAGGCGAAAGAAAAGTTACCGTCAATTTCAGAATTACCCCCGGAACAGCCCACACCCTGCCTGCGGACGAACAGCCGTCCCGCAGCTTCACCCTGCAACTCAGCCGTGCCGAAGGCTGGACGGAGCAGCCCTGCACCTGCCGCATCAGCACAGCGGACGGTTGCCGCCGGCTGTCCCTCGAATTTACCATCGCATGGAACGAAGCCGCCCCCGCACCCTGCACCGCAGAAATGCACGGCACAACCACCCTGTATCCCGCGCTGCGAATACTGACAAGCACAGAACACTGTCCCTACGACTGGGCTACCCGGCTCCAATTCGATGCCGCAGAAATACGCACGGAAGTAACCGGAATCCGCAACTTCACCTTCTACAACGAACTCGGCGAAGTCGATACCTCGCAACCCTTCATGCCCTTTGGCATACAAGCGGAAAAAGGCGCATGGTTCCTTTTCGGCAACGAAGAAATGGGGCTGAAACCCTTGAAGAAAGTCCGCCTGCAAGGCAACTGGAAGAAACTCCCCGCAACAGAAGAAGAATTCGACCATATATACAAAGGATATACCGCCGCCGGGCAGCCCGTCAAAACAGGCTCGTTTACCGTTGCCGCCGAATGGCAGAAAGACCGCAAATGGCACCCCTGCACAAACGGCGAGCAGCACCTGTTCATCCCCGACAACGGCGAAGACCGTTCGCTCACCCGCGCCGAAATACTCTTTGACTTCACGGAGAAAAAACCCACGCTGCTCCATGCCGCCGTCCCTTACGAATACGCCCCAGACCGCGACGGCTTTTTCCGCGTTACCCTCCATACACCTGTTACCGGTTTTGGCACCGAAGCCTACCGCGCCCTTTTCACCGAAACGATGATTCACAACAGCCATTGCAAGGAGAAAAAACGCAAAGAGCTGCCCATGGAACCGCTTATCCCCATGCTCGCAGACGTAGAACTTTCCTACATCGCCTCGGAAGAAACAACACCGGCAGGCATGGCGCATTCATCTATCCGGCTGAGTCGTATCACAGCCTTGTCCGGACAGAAAACATTCCCCATCGGTAAGGAAAACGAGCAGCCCTTCCTGCCCGCCTTCCCCGCCGGCAACCTGCTCTACTTCGCCTTTCTCCGTGCAAAGGGAGAAAAAACCGTGCGCATGTACTTAGACATGGTCTTGCCAAAAGAAAAAATACCTTTCTACAACCCGCAGCCCGGCAAAAGCGTGAAGCTGGCATGGGAATACCGCAATGACAGCGGCTGGCAGCCCATCCCCGGCAACTCCGTCCTTGCCGAAGAAACCGCCGGACTGACACAAAGCGGATTCATAGAAATCAGCCTGCCGGAAAAAATAAGCGACAGCCATTTAGACAGCCAAGGCAGAATGTGGCTGTGCGCCGCCGTAACAGGCGACGTTTCGTCCTGCCTCGCCATGCGCAGCATCCGCACAAACTGCATCCGCCTCACCGCCCTCAACGGCGATGGCACACCGCTGCCCGCCGGAACCATACAGGGCACAAGCGAGCCGGACGAACGGATAGCGGGCATCATCCAGCCCCTGCCCGGCTTCGGAGGCAAGCCCGCCGAAACGGAAACCGGAGCCACCGCACATCAAAGCTCGCGCATCAGCAACCGCCACCGAGCCATTACGATAAAAGATTACGAACAGCTCGTCATGGAGCACTTCCCCGAAATAGACAAGGCGCAGTGCATCACCGTTCCGCAGAAAGAAAGCATATCCGAAATCTGCCTCGTAGTGTTCAGCCGTGCCGAAGACAACCGCTACTGCCTCTCCCCCGCATGGAAATTAGCAGAAATACAGCGGCTCATCCGGCAATACGCACCGCCGTTTGTCCCCCTGCGCGTAATCAACCCCGTCTATGAGCAGGTGAAGATTCACTGCAAAGCCATCCTGCACGACAGCGTGCAGGACGAAGGCAAAGCACTCCGCCAACTCACCGTGCTCGCCCAAAACTACATCGCACCCTGGTACCGCAAAGGCGGAATACCCGCCCTCCGGCAGCAATTCTCCTACAAGGAGCTGCACGCCCGCATGGTAAACCACGAAGACTTGATGAAATTAGTCGCCCTCGAAGTAAACGGCATCAGCCTTTCAAACGCCGATATTGACACCAAAGACCACATCTTCAAAGGCACACACCCATGGAGCGTACTGCTCCCGAAAATAAAAACCGACCTTCTTTTTCCCAACGCCGGCATCAACCATGCCGAGATTGGAGGTAATTTTATAATAAAATAACTTATGAACAAAACCGTTATGGTAAATAAAAATACATATAAATATGCAACAACCGTTATTAATCCAAGGCGTTGCCGTTGGTTGGTTATTTTACCCAATGTTTTGCCGTTGGTTGGTTATCAACCCAATGCGTTGTCATTGGTTATTTGTTAACCCAATGCGTTGTCATTGGTTATTTGTTAACCCAATGCGTTGTCATTGGTTATTTGTTAACCCAAGGCGTTGCCGTTGGGCTGAATTAAGTTGGGCTTTCAGCCCGTTGGCGTTGGCGAGTTGCCTGAAAGGCATATTTAATTCAGCCCAATGGCAACGCCTTGGGTTAACAACCAACCAACGGCAACACCTTGGGTTACGAAAACACCTCAGATAAATTAAATATATATAACATGTCACAGTCATTATCCAAATTATTCGTTCACATTGTTTTCCACATAAAAAACAACAGCGTGGAAATCAACAAAGAAGACCGCCCTGACCTGTACGCTTACATGGGAACCATTATCAAAGACAATAATTCCATACCCATTTTAATAAACGGCACCGGCGACCACGTACACATCTTATGCGTACAATCGAAAAACATTGCCATGGCAAAACTGGTAGAAGAAATAAAACGGCACAGCAGCCGTTGGATAAAAACCAAAAATCCGGAACGATACGCAGGCTTCGCATGGCAGGGCGGTTACGGCGCATTTTCCGTAAGCCCATCGTTGCACGAAAAAACGAAAAACTACATCAAAAATCAAGAAATCCATCACAGTGAAAATACTTTCAAGGAAGAATACGTGTGGCTGTTGCAGGCGTATGGCATTGATTATAAGGAGGAATATTTATGGACGGATTAAACCACCACCATGGGCATTATCATTGGATATTTATTTGTTCAAAACGTTGCCGTTGGTTGTTCGTTAACCCAAAATGTTGTCATTGGTTGTTTGTTAACCCAATGCGTTGTCGTTGGTTATTTATCAACCCAAGGCGTTGCCGTTGGGCTGAATTAAATATGCCTTTCAGGCAACTCGCCAACGCCAACGGGCTGAAAGCCCAACTTAATTCAGCCCAATGGCAACGCCTTGGGCTAATAAACAACCACCGGCAACATTTTGGATTAACAACCAACCACCGGCAAAACATTATATAAACAATCGCAAAACAAAAACCCCATGGACAAAACCACCCCCAAAGACAGAAGCACCCTGAAGTCATACTTCAAAAAAGGCGCAACCCCCACCGAGGAGCAGTTCGCCGAATGGATAGACTCCACCCCGAACCTCGCCGAAGACGGACAGGTACAACGAACCGCCACCGGCTGGGCATTCTATCCGAAGCAGAGCGGCAGCATGGACATTGCCCTCTACACCGAGGAACCCGCCGCAGAAACCGAACCGCCCGTCTGGTCGCTCACCGTTACGCCCGAAAAGAAGCTAATCATCAAAAACACCTTGGGTGAAACGGTACTGGAAACAGCGCAGGACAAAACAGCTACCCTGCACGGCAACCTCACCGTAAAAAACGAAATCACTGCCGCCGCATACCACATCGAAGGCGGAGCAACCCCCGGCGGCGAAGGCTACCTGACCGTCCCCGCCGACAAAGAATGGTACAACCTACCCTTAGACATTTCGCACGAAGGCTTCGGCTGCCGTGTTTACTGCATATACGCCTCCTTCCGGCAAAAAGGCACAGGGCTTTGCCGGCTGACGCGAGTTACCGCCATTTGGCTGAACCGCATGGAACAGCGGATGGAATCACCCGAAAAACACTGGTGGGGCTGGCGCGGTAGTATCCGTTTCCGCTGGCAAATGTGCGACGGCAAGCCCTGCCTGCAAATACGCAGCAAAAAACAGCTACCCTCCGGCGAAATCCATTGCCGGATGGTAGAAATGTATAAAGGATAATGAAAAATTAAGAAATGAAAGAATTAAGAAATTATTGATATTCAAGTATATAATATATTATTGTGTATAATATCTAATGTATAATACAAATATTCATTTCTAAATTTCTAAATTTCTTCATTACTAAATTAAAATAACAATGACCAATACGCCCCCCTACATAAAACAACAGGCAGAAGACGAAACCCTCTACTCCCGCCTCCAAAAACAGACCTTGGAAGAAGTTCAGCGACTGTCAGGAAAAGTATGGACAGACTTCAACCCACACGACCCCGGCGTAACCCTCGCCGACATTGCCAACTACGCCCTCGCCGAAACCGGCTACAAGCTCAGCTTTGCCCCGGCAGACTACCTCACGAAGAAAGGCGAACACTTCCAGCCGCAGCGTTTCGGACTCTTTCCGCCCGGCGAAGTTTACACCACCACACCCGTCACGGCGGAAGACTACCGCAAGCTCTTCTTCTCACACATCCCCGAAATCGAAAACATCTGGGTAGAATGTAACCCTGCCACCGGCGGCTACACCGTCAAGATAGACCTTTCCCCTTTTGAAGAGCAAAAAAACGACATTGTAAAGCAAATTAAAGCAATATACAACAGCCACCGCAACCTGTGCGAATACCTCGACCGCGTTATTGTCGTGCAGCCCGAAGAACTGGATTTTCAGGCAGAATTTGAAATAGAACCGGGCGAAGATGCCACCCACGTGCTCGCAGGAATCTACCACACTATCCTGCATTACCTGTCCGGCTCCGTAATCATCTCCACACCCGGCGAACAGGCACTCTCCGGCATGTCGCCCGAAGAATGGCTCGAAGGCTCCGAAGATGCCCTGCGCGTTGAAATCCCCCAAAAGCAAAACACAGAATACGAACTCTATAAGGAACTCTGGAAGGTGAAAGGCATCAAGTCCTTCAGCACCTGCTACCTGATGAAAGACGGCGAGCCGCAGACAGATTTTTCACAGGGATTCAACCTTAAAATCCCCCGCAAGGAAGAAGAGCTGAAAGTACGCATCCGCTGCGGACACTCCCTGATGCAGGTCGATATGGATAAATTTACAGAACGCCTGAAAGCCCTTTATTACGCCGAAGGACGTGTCAGGGCAAAAAAAATCCGCCCACACGGCTATCAATGGGAAAGCGTAGAAGGAACCCACCGCGATATATTCACCCATTATCCGCTTGCCGGAGATTTTCCTGCATGCTACCGCCTTTCTCCCAACCGGAAAACTCCTACCTCTTTCGAGGCATACCTGCAACTGTACGACCTGACCATACAGAACGGATTGAAGGAAATAGAAGAACTGCCCCGGCTGTTGTCCATCGAAAACGGCAATACGGATTTTTCGACCCTGCGCGACATCTATACCCTCAAAAGCCGCTACCTCGATTTCCTCGACAGCCTCTACGGCGTAGAAAGCCAGCCCGCATGGATGAAGGAATTCGGCAATTACGGAGAAACAAAAGACGAAATACTGCACCGCCGCACAAGTTTTCTCCGGCACGTTGCACGTCTGACAAAGAACCGTGCCCGCGCGCAGGATATTACCATTCCGGACAGAAAAGAAAACATCGCTGCCGCCAAGGAATGGTTTTGCAGGCTGCTCGGCATCGACCGCGATGAAAGCCGTTCGGTAGGCAACGTGCTCCCCGCCCACAACCTCGCGCTGATGCGCACAGAGGGAAAAGGAAAGCACCTGCACGACCGCCTGACCGCCATGCTCATTGACGAACAGATGCTCAACAGCAGCAACGTAGAAGCCATCGTACCCGAAAAGCTGCCCGAAGACGACAGGGAAAAGCTGGAACAGTACGAAAGGCTGCGCACCGAACTGCCTGTATTCAACCACAACCTTATCAGCGGCGGTCTGTTCCGCGGAGGCATCTACTTGGATAACTACCGGATTGTGCAGGCAGACCGGAATGAATACATGCTGGTATTCCACAACCGCGAAGAAGGAAACCGCATGAATCTGGGACGCTCCAATAACAAGGCAGAGCTGAACCTGCTTGCCAACATCCTGCGCCGTTACCTGCAGGAGCTTAACCGTGCGTGTGAAACGCTCTACATTGTCGAGCCGGTACTCTCCGGTACCTCCCGCCCGTTCACCCTCTCGCTTGTGCTGCCCTCGTGGACATCGCGCTTCCATTCGCCCCGTTTCCGCGAAGTATGCCGCGAGTGCCTGCGTTCACTGCTGCCCGCCCACCTGACAGGCACAATCTATTGGCTGAACGTCTTTTCCATGCAGGAATTTGAATACTGCTACCGGCGGTGGCGGCAGGCTCTGGCAAAACAGGATGCAAAGAGCTGGCAGAAAAAAATGGACGAAGTATTGAACAGGGCAAAAGCACAGCCGCTTGATGATACGCATTGACCACATATCGTTTGAGTTCGCCGCAGCAGACGAAGCATTCGCACACGCCCTGTATGCGGACTGGGACAGCTTTTGCCGCGCCTGTTTTGAAAGCGTGGCGGAAGAATGCCTCGCCCAGTACGGCAAAAGCAAGATGCTGCACGAGATAGAAACCCTCAATCTGGATTTGGGCAATATCCCGCAGGAAGACTTTTACCGCGAATTTCCGCAAAGGCTCCGCGAAGAACTGCTGAAAGCCTTGCCAAGCCTTCATTTTTCCGCTACGGAAATCCATGAAGAACGCACAGAAGCCGCCCGGCTGGAAAACCTGCTTTTCTACCTGAAAAACGGCTATCCGCAAGCGGAATGGGCAGACGAAGATTTCAGCCTGACCGCAGAGCTTGAATGGGTTACCGCACAACAGAGCCGGTACACGGAAAAAATTATACGCTTCAGCACGGGCGGCGAACACATTTTGCGCCGCCTCCTGTGGCATACCGGCAACGATGCTGTGCTTCTCAAGCTCTACGCCGCTGCGCTTTCCGAACAGACCTCAGGATTGCACGAGAAACGCCGTTTCCTCGTCATGCTTCTGGAAGCAAAGCCCCGCATCCCTGTGCGCTATGTTCACGAGTCAGCCTCAGATACCGGTTTGCACGGAATGGCGGAACTGCTCGATACCGCATCCGTCCGCCAAATCATGACAACCGAAGCCGAAGAGCACGCCGAAGTCGATTTGCCTCCCTATTGGCACCACCTCTACGAATGGCTTATCCGCTATTATCCTTTCAACGGACTGGCTGTTTTCGGCAGCAAAGGCGATTTTACCCGCCACCTGCATTACAGGCTGCTCACGTTTATCCGCAAGCGCAGCCATTCCTTTTATCTTTCCAAAACAGAACTTACTGCCGGCTTCCTGCTCGAAGTGTTTGGTCATGCCCATTACATAGAAGTATTGAATGCTATCTACAACCTTCAGCCGCACTATCCCGACGGATCGCCTGTGCACGACAGCTATCTCAACCGCGAGCTGTACCGCATCTTCCTCTCCCTGTCGCTATTGCGATTACCTGCAAAAGAGGAAAAAGAAGAATATGCTTCGCAAAAGGAGCAAACACCGTATCCGGCAGATAAAACTTTCCTGACCGATTTTTTGAAAGACACGCAAAAAAGCCGTGCCGATAAGCGAATGCTCCTCGTATGGCTTATAAGGGAAAGACCGGAAATACTCACGGACTGGCTGCAAACGGAAGCTCTCAAAGACCACGCGCCGGTTCATATTCTGGCAGAAATAATAGATGAAACAGACATAAGCCGGCTGCTTGCGTCTATTTCTTTCACCGCTGTAGAAATAGTAGAACAAATAAAAAATTATCTGAGAAGTCATACACCCGCAACCGACCGGCTAAACAGAACACCCGAATCCAAACTCAGCCTTGCCATCCGTAAAGCCGTGTTGTTTTGGACAGGCGGCGGACACTCCGGCATATCAAAGCCGGAAAGCATCCGGCAACTGCTGCATTTGATTTACCGGGAAATTACAGGTAGAGATGATGCGGATGCTGTCGAAAAATTATCCGCAGAATTACATCTACCGGAAAAAATCCGGAAACAGTACCGTGGAAATAACACGGCAAAGCCGGATATCCGGAAGCTCCTCGCAGCATTGGCTGACACGCATATTCCCGAACCGGCAAAACGCAGAATGTTTGCCCTGTTTCTGGAAAAATACGGCAACAATTACGCAGACGCAATCCTTTTGCTGCACGAACAGGGCTTGCTGAATTATGCCGTAAATGCCATAAGCCAAGCCATACAGGAGGAAATGATACGGCAATCCGTTATACGGATATACGGCGAACACAGAGCCGCCGGGCTGCTGCCCCTGTTTCACCGGATTATGGCGCACGAGCCGCTTGTTGCCGCTTACCTGAAGGATAACACACTTGGACTGAAAGCCCGGCTGCTCCTGTGGCTGGCTCATACCGACCGGCTGCAATCCGGCGAAGAAAAAACAGACGCGGCAAGCATCCGTTCCCTCCTTACGGCATTGTTCGGCGAAGAAAATATGCAGTCTGTTATCGACCGGATAGCACTGGAAACAGTTCCGCAAACAGCATTTCATAATATGGAATACGGCAGCAACACAGAAGCATTGTCTTTGCTCTTGAATGCCGGAATTGCTAAACAACACGCATCCCTGCCGGATTTTAAAAAATGGCTGCGGCAATCGGAAAATCACTCAAAAGCCATTCAAAAGCTATTGAAAAACCGTTGGAATACCGCCGGGGAGTTTACCCGCTGGATGGAAGACACAGCCGTTTCCCCGGACAGCAAGCGGGAATTATTACATGAAATAGCCGTAGAGAAACCCCGCGACTGGATTCGCCTCCTCCGCAAACAATCCGTAGAGAGCAAGGCTGTTTCCCTTTTGGCAACCCGCATGCCCGCTTCCCTGCTTCTGCAAAGCATGGCGCAGGCAGATTTCCGCGAGGCAGCCCTGTTGTCGCAAACGGTAGAATGGTTGCAGCGCAGGATAAGCAGCTTTCCTTTTCTTTCCGGCGGCAGCATTGTTTTTTCAACAGTACTTTCTCAAGCCCTGCTGCTCTATATGCAGGACAAAGAAACACTCGGCGGAAGAACATTAACCGGAAAAGAAACACTGCATAAATTCCTCTCATACCTGCATCTTGCTTATACCGGCAAGTCAAGTTACCAAGACAGCGCGGAATGGACAGACCTGTCGGTCAAAATCGCCTTTGATATGGAACCGGGAAGCCCGCAGGACGTACCCGGAAAAGAGATGAATGAAATACTGTCGCGTAAAGACACGAGCGATACTGCATTCAGCCGCTATATCGTTTCCATGCTGGATAAACAACCCGAAAAGCTGCTGGCATGGCTGGAAAAAGGAACCGGAGCCTCTCCCGTAGCGCGAATTGCCGCCGTATCGGACGCAACCATGCTCGAACAATGGACAATATTCCTGCCCACCGTTGCAGGATTTGAACACCCTGATGCTTTCAGGCGGCTGATGACGTGGCTTATCCGCTTAGCTGCCAACCGGGCATTGCTTCCGGACACGGCAAGCGTATTGCTTTCATGGCTAAGCGAAACAGACTGGCGCAAGCAAACTCCGGAACAGATGGAAAACTATTTCTTCTCCCGCCTGTTTATAAAGAATAATATAACCCTGCCGGTAGAAAAACTTGCGGATGCCGCCCTGCCGGAAAATACACGGAAAATACTGCTTCACAGGTATATCCGTTTGCATCCGGTAGAATTGTTGGATTATATCCGCCGGTCGGTAGAACAAAAGGCGTTACCTTTGGAAAAATGGCTCGAATGGGTCCAAAACCCCCACCCGGCGGCGGTGGCGGGCGGAAAGCCTCTCCCTGTCGCGCGCCGAACTGTTGCGGCAAATGGCGGACTGCCTGCCTGAAAATTACCGGGTCGAGGAAACCGGATTGTGTACCGCACTGGCAGTCTGCCTTATACATAACCGTGCTGAAGGCTTGGTTTACAACAGCCGGGAAGAGGTTATACGCTCGTTTGTGCAGTCGATTCCTGCCTTGCAGAAAAAAGCGGAAGCCGAAAAGGAAGAAGTGATGCGGAAGATTAAGGAAGAATTAAAGATAACACCGGCGGAAGAGCGTCTGCCGGCAGCGGAACAGGAAGAATCCGCCGGGTACCTCCTCACCGGTAGTGCCGGGCTTTGCCTGATTAGTCCGTGGTTTCCACGGCTGTTTGATATGCTTGGCTATCTATGCGAAGACAAAAAAGCGTTCAAAGATACCGCATCCAAAATCCGCGCCGTATTCCTGCTGCAATACCTTGCCTGTCCGGAAGAAAAGAAGTACCGGGAAACAGAATTGGCATTTAACCGTCTGCTGGTCGCCTTGCCGATGCACATCCCGCTGCCGGAAAGGCTGCCGCTGACCGATGATGAAAAGCAAACCGCCGAAAGCATGCTGGAAGGCGTAAAAGCCAACTGGAAGCAAATGAGCGGAACATCGGTAGCGGGTTTCCGGCAAAGCTTCATTGCCCGCTCCGGCACTCTGGAAGAACAGGACGAGAAATGGATGCTGACCGTCAATGAACAGGCATTTGACATATTGCTCGATACGGTTCCGTGGTCGTTCAGGCAAATACGCTTTTCGTGGTTGAAGAAATATGTGGAGGTGGTTTGGCGCGAGAGGCAGGAGTTTTAGTTGAATTTGTTTATGACTATAATTAAATTTAATACTGCATAAAAACCCCATTATTTGTAACCAGGATGACCGACAGAATTTATAATATTGAAAACAAGGACAAAAGGGAAACATGGGTAAAAAACCTCAAATTTCTACGTTCGGATAAAAATAAAAGATGTAATTTTGTCAAAAAATGACAACTCAAAAAAGAATATGCAAACAATAGGTTTAACATTTAAAACAATAAGAGAAGAAAAATGCTTGCTCTTGGAAGATGTAACCAAATGGACAGGTATAAATAAGACTGTGCTAAGTCGCATAGAAACAGGTAAGCGATTGCCTACCAAAGAACAGGTAAATTTACTTTGCAAATACTACAAAGCAGAGAAGAACGATATAATTGTTGAATGGCTTAGTGACAAAATCGTTTATGAAATCAAAGACGAAGATTTGGCTTTACCTGCAATGATGGTTGCGGAAAAAAAAATAAAATATAACACAAACGGACACAAACGGACAAATGATTTTGTTTTGTCGCTCAATGGAAGTAAACAAAAAAGAAATATTAGCGATTTTGTAAACAAAGTTGTTAAGGGCGATTGTTTGGAAGTAATGCAATCTATTCCCGATAAATCTGTAAATATGATTCTTTGTGATTTGCCTTACGGTACAACGCAAAACAAATGGGATTCGGTTATTGACTTGGACAGACTTTGGGCGGAATATGAAAGAATTATCAAAGATGACGGAGCAATTGTTTTAACTTCGCAAGGAATTTTTACCGCAAAACTTATTTTGAGTAATGAAAAATTGTTCAAATATAAAATTACTTGGATTAAATCCAAGCCAACTAATTTTTTGAACGCAAAAAAACAGCCACTTCGCAAACACGAAGATATTTGCGTTTTCTACAAAAAACAGCCGACATATAATCCTCAAATGACTCAAGGAGAAGCATACGACAAAGGCATTAGAAAAGACCAATACACAGGAAGTTACGGCGACTTCAAGCCGCGACACATAAAAAGCAACGGAGAACGTTATCCTAATGATGTTTTATTTTGCGAAGAACAAATTATTGATGATTTTGTGTATGTAAAAACAGCTGAATCCGAAGGAAAGGTTTACCACCCTACGCAAAAACCGATTGAATTAGGGCGTTATTTGATTAAAACTTTTACAAATCCTGATGATATTGTTTTAGACAATGCTTGCGGAAGCGGAAGTTTTTTACTTTCGGCAATTTTAGAAAACAGAAAATTTATTGGTATTGAAAAAAACGAAAATGTTTTGTTGCATAAGGTAGAACCTATTGATTATATAAAAGTTTGCACCGATAGAATCGAAGAAACTTTAAAAAGAAAAGAAATCGAAGAATCTACGCTGTCGCTTTTTTGTGAACCCATTGTAAAATATCACACATTGAATTATGAAGTTAAATGAGCGTGCTTGGGCAGGGCAAATTATTAGTTGGATAAAACAGTCCATAAATAACGGCACTACGATTTTTCAAGAAGCAACAAACGATGAAGGTATAAAAGTTGCATCAGGAAAAACGAAATTCCCTGATGTACTTTTGTTTATAGACAAGATTTCGGGTATTGTTTTTAATGGTTGGGAGTTGAAATTCCCCGACACAAAAGCCGATGATGCGGAAATGCTGGAAAATGCGTTGGAAAAAGCAGAGCGTTTGAAATCTGATTCTTTTGTAACTTGGAACGGAACTGAAGCGATTATTTGGCAGATAAAAAACAAAGATTATTCTCTTTCGGGATTGGAAAGATTGAAAATTTACCCGAAAGAAAGCGGAATAATAAGCCGAAACGATTTAGCGGACAGAAATAATTATTTGAAACACGAGCCGAAACTTCAAAAAAGGTTAAACGATATTTTGCACGATTTGGAGCAACTTTATAAAGATGGGACGCTCAAAAAAGCGATAAACATTTCGTCTAATATTGTTGAATCCGTTTCGCAAACGGCAAAACATTTTATTCCTCAACTCAAAAATGAAATAAATGAGTTAAAAGCAGATGATAACACTTTCAAAAACGAATTTAATCAATGGAAAATAATTGAAAGTGCTACGCTAAAAATACTTTCAACTTCTTCAAGACGAGTTGAAAATATTGACCCCGAAGAAGTTTTAGCAAAATTTACATACTATAAACTCATTGGGAAAATTCTTTTCTACCTCACATTTTCGGAAAACCTATCAGGCAAAGTGTCTAAATTGGAATTGCAAGATAAAAAAGATGTTCAAAATCAATTAAATAACTTTTTTAATCAAGCAAAGAAAATAGATTATCAGGCTATATTTGAAAATGATTTTACCGATAAAATACCGTTTAATGAGACAATAAATGAATTATTGTTTGAACTCGTGCGTGTTTTCAACGAGTTTGATTTTAAGGTTTTACCCGCCGAAGTAATCGGACATATTTTAGAAAATTTAGTTCCGCAAGAAGAAAAACAAAAATTCGGACAATATTTTACTTCCGAAACATTGGCAAATTTGGTTACATTTTCGGCTATCAAAAGCAGAAACGATGTGCTTATTGACCCAACTTCGGGTGCAGGGACTTTTCTAAATTCGTTTTATCAAGCATTGCAATTTTTAGGCAATAAAAACCACCAAAAAATTTTAAATCAAATTTGGGGTAATGATATTTCGCATTTCCCTGCAACGCTTTCGGTTATAAATTTATACAAACAAAAAGTTGATGATATTGCAAATTTCCCAAGAGTAATTAGAAAAGACTTTTTTACGCTTTCGCCGGCGCAAACAATCGAAATTCCCGATAATATTGATATTGACAAAATCAATCAAGTTCCTATACCTCAATTCGATGCGGTTATTTCAAACTTTCCTTTTATTCAACAGGAGGATATTCCGGGCGAAATATTATATCCTTTATTTAGGGAAGAATTTCAAGCAAATCAAAGAGCATTTTTAAATGATGATAAATTCTATATCAACGAAAGAAGCGATTACTATGCTTATTGTTTTTATCATTCATTGAAGTTCCTTAAAGAAAATGGTTCTATATCTGCAATTACTTCAAATGCTTGGTTAGGGAAAAATTACGGCTTGCAATTTAAGAAATTTTTACTGGACAACTTCCATATAAAATATGTTGTGAGAAGCAATGCCGAACATTGGTTTAAAGATTCCAAAGTCAGTACAATTTTTCTGACACTCGAAAAAGGAACAAACAAAGAGCCAACAAAATTTATAACAATAAACGAAAAGTTGGAAAATCTGTTCAAAGACAAATCTTTGCAACAGTTTGAGGATTTTTATGTTGAGGTAGATAATTGTGATAATCCGCTAAATACAAATTGGAAAGCAGACAGTCAGTTCAAAAATGTATTTCACAAAGTAGACGGCAAGATTACCGTAAGCATTGTTGAACAATCATATCTAAACAACTCTCTTGCTTCGCAAGAAAATTGGGCAACTTGCTTTGTTTGTCAAAATCCATTAGGCGTTTTTGAAAGCAAACTAACAAACCCATTTCCAAATATTTACGACACAGGCAGAGGAACACGAACAGGTTGGGACGAAATGCACATTATTTCTAACAAGGAAAATAAATCATTGAAGATTGAAAAAGAATTTTTGTTGCCGATTTTGAAAACAAGCCAAGAATTAAAAACGATTGTTTACATTAAGCAATCAGAATACAATCTTTTCGTTTGTAATAAAGATGAAACAATCTTAAAATCTCAATATCCAAACGCTTATAAATATATCCAGAAGTTTGAAACAACGACAAACAAAATAGGTATTGCATTGCCCGAAGTTTTGAAAGCAAGAAAACCTTTTTGGTATTCGTTGAAACCTGAAGAAACAGCCAACATTTTTATTTCTATCAATCCTGATAAGCGTTTGTTTTTCTCGTACAGCCAAACACCTTTGTATCTCAATCAAAGATTGGTGGCTATTCGTGTAAAAAAGCAAAATGTAGAAATAATAACCGCATTACTCAATTCGATTGTTTCGCTTTTGATTGTTGAGTTAAACGGAATTTCAAGAAATTTAGGAGCTTTGGACTTGAATGCAGACTTTTTCAAAACAAAAATGAAAATGCTTGACCCTAATTTGCTTACTGATAAACAAAAAGAAAACATACTCTCTAAGTTTGAGCCACTTAGCAAGCGACAAATTCAAGATTACGAAAACGAATACAAGCAAAAAGACAGAATCGCATTTGATGAAGAAATTTTGAAAGCATACGGTTTCCAAACTGATATTTTGCCACAGTTGTATTCACTTTTGACAGAAACAATTCGTAACAGAGTAGAAATGAAAAACAGATAAACTTGCCACTTCACCAAACCGTTACTTGTTGTATATTTGACGGTGCTGTATAGTGAAAATATTTATTTTTTAACAGATACAATGCTTAAAGACATAAAATAAAGTCAACAATTGCTTTGAATTTACTTAAAGTATTTTTTTAACAACATACAACATGGAAACAGAAAAAGTATATCAGGAAAAAACAGCCCGCACTATTCAGCAAAAGCAGAATAGCGGCGGCACATTACAATTTGTCGATAACCGTCCGGAAAACCTTGCGTTGCAACGCATGGGCGAAGAAGATGAAGACATCTTGCAGGGAAAATTCAAACACGCGGTGCAACGTGCGGAAGCGGATGAGGAGGACGACACGCTTCAGGGAAAATTCGATGGTACTATTCAGCGCGAAGAAGACGAGGAAGAGGGACTGCAAATGAAGGCGGATGCCACGCTCCTCCAGCGGAAAGCGAACAACACCGGGCTGCCGGATAACCTGAAAGCAGGTGTAGAAAACCTGTCGGGCTTCTCAATGGATAATGTGAGAGTCCACTATAACTCCTCGCAGCCGGCTACCGTACAGGCACTTGCCTACACGCAGGGAACCGACATCCATGTGGCAGCCGGGCAGGAAAAGCATCTGCCGCACGAGGCATGGCACGTGGCACAGCAAATGGCGGGAAGAGTAGAACCCACCATGGAAGTAGGCGGTCTGCCGGTCAACGACAATATAGGTCTGGAACACGAAGCGGATGTGATGGGAGCAAAGGCAAACAGCCTGTAAAACAGAAAGAGGATGAACGAATACATTGCCTGGTTTAACCGGGTGCTGACAACAGCCATACAGCTTTATTTCAGGCAGGAATGTGAATATGCCTCGCTTGAGGAAGTGAAGCCGCCCGCAAACGGGTGGTTAGATAAGGTTATTGCCGTTCCCGAAGTTACATTCGGCGAGCAGGCAGTCGTCATGCTGGCACTGATGCCTCATATCAGTCCGCAGATATTAGACATCCTTTTTGTGCAGAACAAGAACTTCGACCGTACCTATACGGAGTTTGGCGGATGGAAAGGGCTGTCGCACGGAGGCTTTCTGCCTACCGGCGAAACGGCGGTTTTTATCCTGGCGGGCGAAGATGCGGAAAAGCGGAAGGAAGTGATGCGGCTATTCCAAAGGGAGCACTGGTTTCATACAAAGAATATCCTCCGCCAGGAAGGTGCGGGCGAAGGAGAGCCGTTCCTGAGCGGGCAACTGCGTGTATCGGACGAATTTCTGAGCCGCGTGCTGCTCGACAGGGAATACAAGCCCGACTATACCGTGGGTTTCCCCGCCAAGCGCATTACCACAGAGCTGAACTGGGAAGACATGGTGCTGGACTACCGGGTGGCAGCCGAACTGGACGAAATCAATACATGGATTTCGTCCGGCAAGACCATCATGGAAGAATGGGGGTTGTCGCGCTTTCTGAAAGCCGGGTACCGCTCTCTGTTTTACGGTCCGCCGGGCACGGGAAAGACGCTTGCGGCAACGCTGACAGGCAAGAAAAACGGAATGGACGTGTACCGGATAGACCTTTCCATGATTGTGTCCAAGTACATCGGCGAAACGGAAAAGAACCTCGCCCGCGTATTCGACCTGGCAGAGAACCGCAACTGGATTCTCTTCTTCGATGAGGCAGATGCCCTGTTCGGGAAACGAACCTCCACCAATACGTCGAACGACCGTCACGCCAACCAGGAAGTCGCCTACCTGCTGCAACGCATAGAAGATTTTCCCGGCATGGTTATCTTGGCAACCAACCTGCGCTCGAACATCGACGAGGCTTTCTCCCGCCGCTTCCAGTCGGTCATCTACTTCCCGATGCCGACCGTAGAGCTGCGCGCGGAACTGTGGCGCAAGATGCTGCCCGGAAAATGGCTGGGCAACGATGACGGCGAACTGATTGCCATGGCTGCCGAAACAGAACTTTCGGGCGGCTCCATCGCCAATGTGGTGCGCCGGTGTGCTTTGTATTTGCTGAACAAAAAGAGTGAGCTGCTGGATAAAAGGATATTGAAGGAGGCGTTGGAGAAGGAGAGGTTGAAGGTGTAGGGTTGAGTAAGAAGTTGTTTGTGCGACTAAGCCAGAAACTTCAATTAAAACCTTGGATCTTTTCCATATTGATCAATCGCACCTATATGAGATATCGCATTGTGCTGATATTGTGGAACTAACTGCATTAAGCAAGTTCCCGATGCGTCTTGCAATTCACAGTGATGCCAGTCGTAGCCTTCACAACCTGAGGAGACATCTTTTAAATCATCTTTTCTATCACCATTTGTTGCAATCGTTTCATTCTTTTTAGCATCAGACCACATAAGAACCTGTGAACTACCTACAGGTTTAGTTAATACATTCTTATATATGAAATGAGGTGTATAGCCCGATGGAATAGTTATATTAGATGGAGGCATTTTTCGCGGTCTCAAACTGCTCATCATAGTCTGTATAGGATAATCTCGATTATCTTTGAAATTAATTGATTGATTTAATTTGCTATAATTGATTTGATTTGCTATCGCTTTACTTTGTTTGACAGCGTCATTTTTATTTTTTTTCATAAAATTGAAATTTTTATTACGCTTTAAGTACGTCTTCTTAATTAGTTTATATTATCCCTATTTCACAAATTCTTTGTTTTTAAGGCTTTTCAAAATTAAACAGTATAAATTAATTTTGCAGAGGTACTTTTTTATTCTACCCCAAATATAAAATAAAAAAATGTTTCAAAAACTAAATTATTTACATGTTTTGGTAAAAATGCAGAATGAATAACTTTAAATTTATGAGCAACATCTAAATTAAAAACAAAATCACCTACTCAATTAATGTGTTTTATTTACCGAATTTCTTAACTTTGTCTTGCTTTTTCAAAATAAATTATTGGCTTATGAAGATAATAAAATTCGGAAGCTCCACGGTAGCCTCCGCACAAGGAATAAAAGATGTTGCAAAACTGGTATCTTCGAACAAAGGAGAAAAGAATATAATCGTGTTGTCAGCCATGCACGGTACAACCGATACGCTGGTTGAAATAGCCGACTATCTCTACAAGAAAAATCAAGACGGTGCCAAAGAATTGACCAATGCATTGGAGCAAACCTATCTGAATATTGCTAAGGAACTCTATTCTGGTAGAACACTTCAGGATAAAATAGTTGTGGAGTTAACTGCGCAGTTTGATGAAATCCGTTCGTTGTCTAAAGATATATTTACTCTTTTCGAGGAGAAAAAAATTGTAGCTCAAGGTGAATTATTGCTTAGCCGCCTTTTCATTGAATACCTGAAGGAAAACGGTGTGAATGCCAAGCTTATCCCAGCGCTGGAATTTATGCGCATTGACAAAAACGAGGAACCGGATGTCTATTTCATAAAAGAGAACTTGACAAAACAGCTGGAAAAAGCCGGAGATGCCGATTTGTATATCACACAAGGATTTATCTGCCGGAATGCGTACAACGAAATTGACAACCTGAAACAGGGTGGCGGCAACTACACAGCTTCTCTTATAGGAGCAGCTATCCAGGCAAAAGAGATTCAGATTTGGACGGATATGGGTGGTATGTATAATATTGATCCTCAAGTTATCAAGGATGCAAAACCAGTAGCTAAGCTAAGTTTTGACGAAGCTGCCGAATTATCCTATTTCGGGAATAAAATTCTGTATCCGACAAGTATTCTTCCGGCTAAATTGTCGAATATTCCTGTCCGGCTGCTAAACATACTGCAACCGGAAGCGTGTGGAACATTGATTTCGACCGAATTTACCCCGAAAAAAATAGAGGCTGTTGCTGCTAAAGAAGGAATTACAGCGATTAAAATCAAATCGGGACGGATGCTTTTTGCTCACGGTTTCCTGCGCCGGGTATTTGAAATATTCGAGGGTTACAAAACTTCTATTGATATGGTTACCACTTCTGAAGTAGGGGTTTCCGTGACGATTGATAACAACAAGCATTTGGAAGAAATTGTCAACGACTTAAAAAAATTCGGAACAGTTACCGTACACAAGGATATGGTGATTGTATGTGTAGTGGGACATCTTCCGGATGACAACATCGGATTTCAAGCTAAAGTAGTTGATGCCTTAAAGAATATTCCAATCCGGATGATTTCTTACGGCGGCAGCATACACAATATTTCATTTCTCATTCATTCAAAAGACAAGGTAAATGCGTTGAATGCGTTGAATGAGAAATTATTTTAACTATTTAATTAACAGTGTGGTAAGTTGTCCAAACAGGCAACAAAAAAACAAAACAATGAGCGCAATGGCAGTAAAATTTCAATCCATTGCGCTCATCGCATAAATACAGCATCCGGTCAAATCTAAATCTTAGAAACTGTTTGTTTGAGTTATTCAACAATTAGCTATAAAAGGCAAATCAATGGTTTCTCTTTTTGCCCTTTAGCTTCGCTGACTGTTGTTTCTTAGGCGAGGTTGCTATCGTCATCAAATACACAAGGCTTTCGCCTTAATAAATAACTTCAAACAATCTCTTTAAATTTTTAAACCTTTAAATTTTTAATACGCTTATCAGCAATATTACCCCAAATGTTAAAGTCAACGAATTTTATAAACACAGAGACAAAAGTCATAAAAACTTATAATAATTATTTCCCACAAAGACACAAAGAACACAAAGGTCAAAAAAACTTTATGTTCTTTGTGTCTTTGTGGGAAATAATTATTGTTAGGGGGTAATATAGCTGATAAGCATAATTTTTAAACTTTCCGAATAATCTCTCCCCCTTTTTTTATCGCAGCCTCATTCATCGGAATCAGGTGATGATGTCTTTCGGGAAGAGATTTTTTCAGCCCTAACAATACGTTCTCAATCTCAACTACCGGACGGATTTTCAATAATCCTCCAAGTATAATCATATTAAATGATTTCGGAGCATCCATCTCAATAGAAGTATTCATTGCATCAATACTGTAGATGTTGATGTCGTCCCGGGTTGGTTTCTTTGTAATGCCGTAGGGGTCAAAAATCAACGTTCCTCCCGGTTTGACGCTTTTCTCAAATTTATCCAACGACTGCTGGTTGAGGATAATCGCCGTATCGAACTCGTTTAAAATAGGCGAACTGATACGATCATCGCTGATGATTACAGTTACATTTGCCGTTCCACCCCGCTGTTCGGGACCATACGAAGGCATCCAAGAAACTTCCTTGTCCTGCATCAATCCGGAGTATGCGAGAATTTTTCCCATTGACAAAACCCCCTGTCCGCCAAATCCTGCTATAATTAATTCTTCTTTCATATTGTAAAATGAAGAATGAAGAATGAAGAATGAAGAATTTTCTCCTCATATCATTTTTCATTCGTTTTTTGGTTATTTTTTGCTGTTTTTATTGATGAAATTAGGATCGCAATTAATTGCTTCCCTATTCATTTTTTAAATCTCCAAGCGGATAAGCCAGGAACATATTCTTTTCCATCCATTCGTTGGATTGCACAGGGTCTAATTTCCATCCGGATGCACATGTAGAAACAATTTCTACCACCGAAGCACCTTTCTGTTCCATAGAATTTTCAAACGCTTTGCGAATGGCTTTCTTCGCCTTGCGAACAGCTGCTGCGGTATGTACGCTTTGACGGGTTACATATCTTGTTCCTTCCAGCTCTTTCAGTATGTTGGTAATTTTCAGCGGATATCCATTTATTTTCACATCGCGTCCATACGGGCAAGTAGCGGTTTTCATTCCTTCTAATGTGGTTGGAGCCATTTGTCCGCCGGTCATGCCGTAAATACCATTATTGATAAAAATAATTGCGATGCTTTCGCCGCGGTTACAAGCATGAATGGTCTCTGCAGTTCCGATTGCAGCAAGGTCACCATCGCCCTGGTAGGTAAAAACGAGCTTATCCGGACGAAGCCGTTTGATAGCCGTTGCCACAGCAGGCGCACGTCCGTGAGCGGCTTCTTCCCAGTCAATCTCCAAGTAGTTGTATGCAAACACAGCGCAACCAACCGGGGCTACTCCTATCGTTTTGTCTTGCATGTCCATCTCTTCGAGCACTTCGGCAACCAGTTTATGAACTACTCCGTGGCTACACCCCGGACAATAGTGCATCGGCACATCATTCATTATTTCCGGTTTCTTGTACACAAGGTTTTCCGGTTTGATTATATCTTTCGTTGTCATTCGTAATTCGTAATTTTTAATTCGTAATTTTCTTCACAGCTTCCACAATTTCGTCCGGCGTAAATATAACTCCGCCCAAGCGGCCGTAATGCCCTACCTTTACCTTTCCGTTTACGGCAAGCCTAACATCTTCTACCATCTGTCCTGCATTCAATTCGACCGACAGCATTGCTTTTACCTTATCAGCATACTGGTTGATGATTTCCGAAGGGAATGGCCACAACGTGATTGGACGCAAAAGCCCCAACTTAACTCCTTGTGAACGGGCTATTTCCACTGCTTTTTGGCAAATACGGGCAGAGGATCCGAATGCGATTAAAAGATATTCCGCATCTGCGCACTCAATCTCTTCGTAGCGCACTTCGTTCTGTTCAATTAATTTATATTTTTCCTGGAAACGGCGGTTATTCTGTTCCATTGTAGCAGCATCCAGTTCCAATGAAGTAATCACGTTACGTTTTCTGCTTGCCGGTTTTCCAATGGCTGCCCATGGGCATTTTTCTGCAATTTCTTCGTCTGTCATTCTTGGCTGGAAAGGAGGAAGAACCACTTTTTCCATCATTTGACCAATAATTCCGTCCGACAAAATCATGACCGGATTGTTGTATTTAAACGCCAAATCGAAACCAAGTCCTACAAAATCAGCCATTTCCTGAACAGAAGCCGGAGCCAATGCAATCAAGCGATAATCACCGTGTCCGCCACCTTTAACCGTTTGGAAATAGTCTGCTTGACTTGGCTGTATAGTTCCTAATCCAGGTCCGCCACGCACAATATTTACAATCAAAGAAGGCAATTCACTCCCGGCAAGGTATGAAATTCCCTCCTGTTTTAAGCTAATACCCGGGCTGGAAGAGGAGGTCATTACTTTTTTTCCGGTTCCGGCACCTCCGTAAACCATGTTAATAGCAGCTACTTCACTTTCAGCTTGTAACACTACCATTCCTGTTGTTTCCCACGGTTTCTCCAACGCCAAAGTTTCCAACACTTCCGATTGCGGGGTAATTGGGTAACCGAAATAACCATCACACCCGCAGCGAATAGCGGCGTGGGCAATGGCTTCGTTCCCTTTCATTAATTTTATTTCTTCGCTCATTATTTTTTTTATTTAATAAACAGGTAGTAAGTAAACGAGTAAACAAGAGGAAAAGTAAACATTGTTCTCCCGTTTATTCAGTACCGGTTTACTTATTACTTGTTTACTTATTACTCGTTTACTTTAGCTCTATAAACAGTGATACATCCGTCCGGGCAAACAACGGCGCAGTTGGCACATCCCGTACACCCATCTTCATTTGCCATATACGCATAGTTGTATCCCTTTGCATTAACGTGCTTGGACATTGCTAAAACGTTGAAAGAACAAGCCACAACACACAGTTCGCATCCTTTGCATCTCTCGTTGTTTACCACAACAGCTCCTTTTACTTTAGCCATTTTAATAAAATTTATATTCGTTTATTTTTAGGTTGCAAAGGTATTACTTTTTAAGATAAAGAAAAATGTTTTAGGTATTCTTTTTTTAACTTTTTCTTATTTTGGATTGATTTAGAAATAAAGTGTAACTATAGAAGTACAATAAATATTAATTCAATATATAAGGCACATAAGATGGCTGCAGATCACCCACCCCTTAATTTTAAAATTCTAAAACTTTTTCTTATTTTTGATTGTTTACAAAAAAGAATTATTACAATAAAAACAGCAACTATCATGCAAAAAAAGAATCAAATAGAAGTTGAAGCCGGATCAAAGGCTGCACCGGAAACTTTTTTTATCAAAATCACCAAAGGCGGTCCTTACCTGTTATATGGAAGTCCGCCTATTGATGAAATGATTATAACGCCAAATGAAAACGGCGAGAATTGGACATACCGGAACGGAAAATCGTTTAGTACGGAAAATCAACCTTGTTGTGCACTCTGTCGTTGCGGATATTCAAAAAACAAACCGTTTTGTTCCAGTGCTCATGTACACGAAGATTGGGATTCAGAGGAGACAGCCTCGTTTGAACCGTTATTAGATAATAACGTGGACATAATCGAAGGTACTGAATTAGTTTTGTTTGACAATGAAGCGTACTGTGCCTTTGCCCGTTTTTGCGATGCGAAAGGACGAATATGGAACATTGTTCAGCATGCCGAAACACCCGAACAGATCGAACTTGCCAAAAGAGAGTCGGCACATTGCTCGTCTGGTAGATTGCTGATTTGGGATAAAAAAGAGAAAAAAATATATGAGCCTGGTTTTGAACCATCCATTGGGATTATCGAAGATCCGGGCATTCGCGTAAGCGGTCCGATATGGGTACGCGGTGGTATTCGAGTAGAAAGTGCCAATGGAAAAAATTATGAAATTCGCAACCGGGTAACACTTTGCCGTTGCGGACACTCTTCAAACAAGCCGTTTTGCGATGGGACACACGCTAATTTTAAATGGAAGTAAGGAACAAAAGCACAAAATTACGAAGGCACGAATTTTTCTTTCGTGCCTTCGTGTTTTTTTATTTTAACTCAACTAATGCCTTTTTGATACGCGCAAAAGCCTCAATCAGCTTCTCATCGGAAGTTGCATAAGACATACGGATGCAGTTTGGTGCGCCGAACGCATCGCCTCCTACACATGCTACGTGTCCTTCTTCCAATAAATACATTGCCAAACCGGCAGCAGTTTTGATGGTTTCTCCTTTTGGAGTGGTTTTTCCGAAGTAAAAGCTACATTCGGGGAAGACGTAAAACGCACCTTGCGGAACTTGCACTTTAAATCCCGGAATATCTTTTGCTAACCCAACGGTCAAATCACGACGGCGTTCAAATGCTTTTTGCATTCCGGAAACATCGGTCAAGTCGCCAAGATAAGCTGCTTCGGCTGCTTTTTGTGCGATAGAGCAAGGTCCGGAAGTGTATTGTCCCTGTAATTTGTTGCAAGCAGCAGCAATCCATTGTGGAGCGGCAATCCAGCCTAAACGCCAGCCTGTCATTGCAAATGCTTTTGATACACCATTTACGATAACTACACGGTCTTTGATAGCGTCAAACTGAGCGATGCTTTCGTGTTTTCCTCCATAAGTAATATGTTCATAAATTTCATCGGAAATAGTGATAACATCCGGATATTTTTCCAGCACGTCAGCCAATCCCTTCAATTCTTCTTTTGTATAAACGCTTCCGGTAGGGTTGGAAGGAGAGCACAAAATCAGCGCTTTTGTCTTAGGTGTGATAGCAGCTTCCAGTTGAGCCGGAGTTATTTTAAAGTCTTGATCAATGCCTGCCTCCACAATTACGTTAGTACCTTCGGCAAGTTTTACCATTTCTACATAGCTAACCCAGTAGGGAGCCGGAACAATAACTTCATCGCCTTTTCCGATGATGCACATTAATACGTTACAAACCGATTGCTTTGCTCCGTTAGAACATACGATTTGTTCAGCTTTATATTCAAGATTATTTTCCTTTTTTAACTTATTTACAATCGCGTTGCGTAGAGGAAGGTATCCCGGAACAGGCGAATAGAATGAAAAATTATTATCAATCGCCTTTTTTGCAGCCTCTTTTATGTGTGTTGGCGTGTTGAAATCCGGTTCTCCAACACTAAGATTAATTACATCAAAACCTTGCGCTGCCAATTCGCTGCTTTTTTGCGACATTGCGAGCGTCTCAGACGGCGATAACGCTGCTAAACGAGCTGAAACTTGATTCATTGTGTTTTATATTATGTGTTTATTTTCCAGTGTGCAAATTTATAAAAACATTTCAACAAAAGCAAGATGAAAGCAAAAAATATTTTAACAAAACATTATGATATTATACTTGTTGAAAAATAGCATAATCGTCAGTTTTATCAACCGAAAAACTATCAATAAGATAGTTTTTACCGTCTTTATATTGGTTTTTCTTTATTTCCAATATACAATTCCGGGTTTTTCGCCAAATTTTCGAGCATTTCGATTGAAATTCCCTTTTTCTCCAGTTCCTTAACGATTGATATTGCTTTTCGCTGAGCCGGATTGAGACCTGCTAAAACCGGATCGTGGGCAATGCCGAGAAAAAAAAACAAATCGGGATATGAACGGTCATAAATCCCGGATAGCTCTTCCGTCGACCGAATTTCGCGCACACTCACTTGGTTATTGTTTTTATCGAAAAGCCATTTTGCATTAAAAATATCCTGATAGGCTGTGGTTTCCTTTATTTTTTCAACGGTGTATGTCTGTTGCGATTTTTCAATATACTGATATTCACCCTCCAACGACAGGCGATACATAAACGACCCCTGCTCTTGTATGGCTTTGGCGAGCAGACCTGCAAATGCCCGCGAACTTCCGGGCGTAAGGTTGGAAAGAAATGCGGAAAAACCTGCAATTTCCTTATCGGTAATTTTCTGTGCCCCTTTGTCATATTGCCGCAAACTTTTAGGTGCAAGTTTCAATCTTGCCTGAATTTCTTTTGTTGCCCGACACTCCACTTTCGTAATTCTTGCATGAAAAGAAACACCAAGCAACGTAAGAAAACGGTAAAAATCATCCCTTTTTTCGGGAACAAACCCATTTTCAATCAAACTATTATCCAAAAAATAAGCGTCCGGATAATTTTGTAAAAAAAACCTTAATGACGGAGTGTCAAAGTAAACGGAACCGGCGGACTGTAAAGATAATTTTCCCGAATGATTAAACGCCGGCAGAATGGGAACTTGCCGGAAAAGCTGCAAAAATGCACTACGCTTTTCTTCCTGAAAAGAAAAGGAAGAAAAACATTCCGTAAAATCGTTTAAATATCTGTAAATAGTCTCTTTATCAGACACATCTACCCTACCCTTCCGGTAACGAGGAAGAATGAAAAGCTCTATTTCAGCCAACAAGCCGGGTTGTGTTAATCCCAACTGTTCTTCAAAAAAATAGCGTGATTTTTCGTTTTCCAGTAATCCGGGATGCACGGACGGAAAATTATGATCCCTTCCGCCTGAAAGATACACACGGGGGACAACATCGTTTCCGGGAGAAAAAGGAGCCATAACCTCACCGTTTGCACAAAGGATAAACGGCTTGCAGCGTAGCATTTCTCTCATCTTTTTTTGCGTTCCGAGAAAAGCATAAAACGACTGTAGCCATTCAACAGGTTGATTTTTAATAAATTCCGGGGATATATGTTCGGCGATATACTCTACCGAAATCAGAGAACCAACCAGCTTATTTTCGTCTATATATTGAAGCGTCCGGCGTATCTGTTCGTTTTTATCGTTCCGGTTGCCGGGGTATAAAGAACAAAAGCTCCACTCGTTGGTTAATTCGTCCAAATTTCCCGACAATTCGGCTAACTGATTGGATGAAAATAGCTTACTGATACTTTTTTCCGTAGCATATCGCGTGTGTTTTTTGTCTAAATAATGATTTTCACAAGAGAGGAACACCCGCATTTCTGATAATTTTTCTTGAAAACGGATATAAAACGGATAAAACGGATGTGCCGGTTTCCATGCGTTTTTTTCCTTACGGAAAAACCGGGTTTTCTCTACCGGTATGATTTCAAACAGGTTATCATTTATTTTTCCTATTTCGCAAAGTAACTCAACAGCACCGGCAGCGAGAATGGCAAGTTGGTCAATCACATGTTTATTCCACGCTTCGCCTTGCTTAATTGATTCGCGACTGTCAGTCAATAAAAACGGGGCATGGACAATCATATTTAACCCGGTTGCCTCTTTGGTTGGGAAAAAGCAAAAGGCAGGTTCTGCTGCCTGCTCTGCTAAAAGAGTTCCTGCGGCTGTGGCAAAAAAGGCGATTGTACCCGCTTGAGTTGTTTCACCAACAGAATGACTTGATAAATTTTGGGTAAACGTGTGTAAATATTCGGTTTGCAATTCATCATTAATCATCTTTTTAAGACTGATAAACGCATATTGAATCGGGGTTGCCGGTTGAAATACAGCTTGTCTTTCTTGTTCTTTCACATACAAACCATACACTCCACTACTTGTTTTCCAACTGATTTTCAGAATATTCCGTAAAAAAAGAAGCGGCTTATGCAACGTTGAAAGTTTATTTTCAATATCTGAAAAAGCCGGTACCGGACTTTTAAACGGGATTAAAAAAAGCGTTTCGCCTTTTTTACGGTCAGATGAAACCGGAGGTTCCTCCACCGGTACAATATAATCGACGATACGGAAAGAAAAAAGGTCATCTTCCACGTGCGGCGTGTCGGTATATTGAAAGACCGACTTGAACCCTACACCAAATTTCCCAATACTATTTCCTCCTTGCTTACTACTTGTTCCAATAGAAGTAATTGCATTCAGATGTCCGATATTTTGACGTTTTTCCTCATTATCAGGATCGCTAATACTAAAAGGAACCGTTCCGTTGTGAATGAATGTCATTTGCTCATCAGAAAGGGTAATTCGCACTTCTGTCGCCTTTGCATCATCCGCATTTTGCAATAATTCGTAAATAAAATGAGCTTGGTCTGAATATTTATCCACAACCATATTCCAAAATCCCACGACAGCGGGATTTTTCAGTTGTTGAGAGAGGATGCGCCTTTTCTCGGTTAATTGCCGGAATAATGAATTTGTATGACTCATTCAAATTATTTGCATGTAAGTACAGAACACAATTTAATAATATAAACTAATTTCGGTTTGGTACTTATTATCTGTTTATTTTAGTGCCGAAATTAACTCTTTTTGTGGAATTATTCAACTATTTACTTCTGTTTTCAAAAAATATCATACCTTTGTATGAACAGTAAAAAACTCAATGAACAAAGAATATACCACTCATTTATTGATTGACTTTGGCGAAGACGGACAAAAACTGCTGCCGGTCGTTACGCAAGATTCTACCACCAAAGAAGTGCTGATTTTGGCATTTGTGAATAAAACGGCTTTTGATGAAACTCGCCGCAGCGGTTATGCCACGTATTGGAGTCGAAGTCGTAACGAATTATGGAAGAAAGGATTAACCTCCGGCGATATGCTAAGAATAGATGAAATCCGCATTAACTGCGAGCAAAACTCATTGCTGTTTTTGGTTACCCCACAAGGGAAAGGTGCTTGCCATGCAAAAAAAGAAAATGGGATGCCTTATACTTCTTGTTATTACCGGAAAGTAAAGGGTAATGATTCGCTGGAAGTAATAGAGAGGTAGGAAATATACTATTTTATTGATCTATATCCTGAATATTAACTAATTATTTCCCACAAAGACACAAAGCTCACAAAGAGAGAAAAAAACTTTGTGTTCTTTGCGGCTTTGTGTGAAACATGTACTCTTGACATTTTAGGTATTATCATGGATAATCATTTTATTTTAACTCCATCTCTTCTTTTTTCTTTTCCTCTTTTATTTCCCCGGCAGGAATTACTAAGCTGAGAATTTTATCTTCATCTTTGTTATATGTAATTTGAATCGTGGATCCGGCTTTTATTTCTCCAGCTAAAAGGATTTCTGCCACTTCGTCTTCTACATATTTCTGAATAGAGCGTTTCAACGGTCTTGCACCGTATTGCACATCATATCCTTTTTCGGCAATGTAATTTTTCGCCTCTCCGGATAGTTCCAACTTGTAGCCAAGCGTTTCGATACGGCTGTATACATCTTTTAGCTCTAAGTCAATAATGGAATAAATTGACTCTTTAGAAAGCTGGTCAAACATAATAACATCGTCAATACGGTTAAGAAATTCCGGCGAAAAGGCTTTGTTCAACGCTTTTTGAATCACACCGTGAGCAAACTGCTTGTCGTCTACTCTCGAAGCAGGAGCAAAACCAATACCTTTTCCGAAATCCTTCAATTGGCGTGTTCCAATATTGGAGGTCATGATAATGACCGTGTTCTTAAAGTCAACCCGCCTGCCGAGACTGTCGGTTAATTGACCTTCATCCAAGACTTGTAATAACAGGTTAAAAACATCCGGATGCGCCTTTTCGATTTCGTCCAACAGGATAATAGAATACGGTTTACGGCGTACTTTTTCGGTCAACTGTCCTCCTTCTTCGTAACCGACATATCCCGGAGGTGCTCCTATTAACCGGGAAACGGAGAATTTTTCCATGTATTCGCTCATATCAATCCGGATAAGAGAATCAATCGTGCTAAACATCTCTTTGGCTAATATCTTCGCCAAGTGGGTTTTACCTACTCCGGTAGGTCCCAAGAAAATGAATGATCCTATCGGACGGTTCGGGTCTTTCAATCCGATACGGTTTCGCTGGATGGATTTCACGATTTTTTCCACCGCTTCGTCCTGACCAACAATCCTTTCTTTCAGCAATTGCTTCATACCAAGCAGGCGAAGACCTTCAGCTTGTGCAATCCGCTGGATAGGAACACCAGACATCATGGCAACTACTTCTGCCACTTTTTCCTCGTCCACTATTTGGCGATGAACACGCAATTCTTCTTCCCACCGCATTTTGGCTGCTTCGAGCTGATTCAACATTGTGCGTTCCTTATCACGGTAGCTGGCAGCTAACTCATAGTTTTGTGATTTAACCGACTGCTGTTTTTCCTCTTTTATAACTTCTATTTCGCTTTCTAACTTTACAATATTATCCGGAACCGAAATGTTGGAAATGTGCGTGCGGGAACCCGCTTCATCCAATGCGTCAATCGCCTTGTCAGGGAAATGGCGGTCGCTCACATACCGTTCCGTATATTTCACGCAAGCCTCCAGCGCATCATCCGTATAGATAACGCTGTGGTGGTCTTCGTAGCGGTCTTTGATGTTTTTTAATATCTGCAAAGTCTCTTCCGGAGTAGTCGGCTCAACGATAATTTTCTGAAAACGGCGTTCCAATGCTCCGTCTTTTTCAATATTCTGGCGGTATTCATCCAGCGTTGTAGCTCCGATACATTGGATTTCTCCGCGTGCCAATGCCGGCTTCAGCATGTTTGCCGCATCAAGAGAACCAGAAGCACCTCCTGCTCCGACGATCGTGTGAATTTCGTCTATAAACAGGATAATATTCGGATTTTTACTCAACTCGTTCAATATCGCTTTGATTCGCTCTTCAAACTGTCCGCGATACTTCGTACCGGCAACGATTGAAGCCATATCCAGCGAAATTACGCGCTTACCAAAAAGTACGCGCGATACTTTCTTTTGCACAATGCGCAAAGCAAGTCCTTCAACAATGGCAGACTTACCTACCCCCGGTTCGCCAATCAGCACCGGATTATTCTTTTTTCTACGGCTAAGAATTTGCGCCAGGCGTTCAATTTCCTTATCGCGTCCGATAATCGGGTCTAATTTACCTTCTTCGGCAGCGGCCGTCATATCCGAACCGAAATTATCTAACACCGGGGTTTGATTATCTGATTTTTGCGATGCGGTAGTTGCCCCGGCCGCTCCGGCAGCCGGTTTACCTTTGGACGATTTATTTGGAAATCCATCTTCCTCATCTTCTTCATCTTCTTGAAATCCGCTTCCCATACGAATATCCTTTTTCCCAATTACCGAAAGGAGACTGGAATAGGTAACATTTTCGTTTAGAAGGGTTTCGGCGGCAATATTTGAATTATCTTTCATAATAGCAAGTAATAAGTGATCTGTATCCATCAAGTCGCTGCGCAAAGCGCGTGCTTCCAAATAAATAATTTTTAGAATTTTTTCTGTCGATTTTATCAATGGTATTTCCTGGCCGGGACGAATCTCGTTACCGGTACGTAAATTAGCCTCTACAATCTGCTTTATTTTTCGTATGTCCACATTTAGCGCAAGCAGGGCATCCATTGCCGGACCTTCTCCGTCCCGGATAATCCCCAACAGAAGATGTTCCGGTCCAATATAATTATTGCCGAGTCTTTCCGCTTCTTCTCTGCTATAGATCAAAACGTCTTTAACTCTCTGCGAAAAATTTGTGTTCATATTCTCCTTGTTTTTAAATTAGTGATTTAATTCCCTATTATAACATTACAAATGTATAATTTATTTGCGATAGAGCCAATATTTTTTGAATTATACAATATTAAACGTCTATATGTATATTGTCAAGAATTATACCAGAGCGAAATTGAGTGACAAAATGGCAGTTTTTGTTGTTTTTTACAGAAATTGCTAATTTTACACTTTGAAAAAACGATACTTAATGATAGAAAAGAAATAAAATAAGCTGTTATTGTTCTCTCATTCATCGCTCACAAAAGCAATAAAAATTTCAATATATTGCAACTTTTATTATCTATAAAAATAGAAAGGAAGGAATTATTCAATTTTTAATGCCAATGCTGCACTACAATCAAAAACATTGGATCCATGCCAAAGAGAAGGGTAAAGTTTTCTACCGGACTAAAATGCCTAACGACATTAAAAAATACGTCAATAATTGATTAGTATTACTTATAACAAAAAATCGCGATTAATCTTGAAAATCTTGGTTCAAGACGATTTCTTCCCCCTTGCCGCCCGTTTTCGCTTATACTCCGCCTTCATTTTGGCAGAACCCGAACCGTGTAGCCCTTTAACATAAGTCGTTTTCTTCGCTTTGGTCTTTATCTTGTTTTCAGACTCTTTCTTTCCGGTTGCTTTTTTAAACAATGCGCCTTCCTGTATTATTTTTTCTATATCCATATATTAAGACATTTTTAATTTTTTCGTATTTTACACATGGAGGTTGCCTTTGCATTGAACTGTTTATGAGCAACTCCCGGCTGGTTTTAGACCTAATTCGTTAGCTTTTTGCAACATAAATTGATAGGCTGCCTCGTATTCATTTGGAATAATCCCGTCTAAAATCGCATCTTTTATCGCGATTTTTATATCACCCACTTCGCGACAAGGCGACAAGTCAAAAACGCGCATAATCTCTTCACCCGAAACAGGCGGCTGGAAATTGCGGATACGGTCTTTTTCTTCTATCTCTTTCAGTTTCTCGCGAACGAGCCGGAAATTATTCCGGAAGCGAAGTACCTTATCTTTATTTTTTGAGGTAATATCCGCTTCGCAAAGCGACATTAACGCCTCAATATCATCGCCTGCATCGAACAATAGCCGGCGAATGGCAGAGTCGGTAACTTCATCTTCCGCCAAAACAGTCGGACGCATGTGCAGCGTAACCATTTTCTGAACGAACTTCATCTTTTCATTCATCGGCAGTTTCATCCGTTTAAAAATGCCCGGAATCATTCGTCCGCCGATGTAGTTATGATTATGGAAAGTCCAACCCAGCCGGTCGTCCCAGCGCTTGGTCGCAGGCTTGCCGATGTCGTGTAGAATGGCTGCCCAGCGCAACCAAAGGTCATCCGATGTTCCGGCAACCTTGTCCAACACTTGCAAAGTATGTAAAAAATTATCCTTATGCCCTTTTCCCTCTTTCTCTTCTGTGCCTCTTAACGCCTGCAATTCGGGGAAAATCAATGGCAATAATCCGGTTTTCTCCAACAGGTCAAAACCTACGGATGGTCGCGGAGAAGCGATGATTTTATTCAGTTCATCGGCAATGCGCTCTTTCGAGACAATCTCCATGCGGTGCTTATTGCGGCCAATAGCAAAAAATGTCCGCTCTTCGATAAAAAAGCCAAGTTGAGCAGCAAAACGTATTGCCCGCATCATGCGTAACGGGTCGTCGCTAAATGTAATATCGGGGTCTAACGGTGTGCGAATGATTTTATGTTTCATATCCGCCACTCCGTTAAAAGGGTCGACCAGCTCGCCGAAACGTGCCTTATTCAGACAGATAGCCAAGGCGTTTATAGTAAAATCGCGACGATTTTGGTCGTCTTCCAACGTTCCGTTTTCCACCACCGGCTTGCGGGAACCGGCATTATACGATTCCTTTCGTGCACCGACAAATTCGATTTCCAACTCCTTATGCTTAACTTGTGCTGTCCCGAAATTCTTAAAAACAGAAAGATAGGTGCGTTTTCCCAACTTTCCGGCAACCTTTTCTGCCATTTCGATGCCGCTACCGACCACTACCACGTCAATATCCTTGGAAGGACGTTTCAAAAACAAATCCCTTACGTAACCGCCTATGACATAGCACTCTTTCCCTACTTCATCGGCAACGGCAGAGAGAGTTTGAAAAATATTATCTTTTAAAAATTGTTCCATTTAATCGTCTTTGGCAAGTATTTAAAACTTATTATTATACTTATTGTCAAAATGACAGTACATACATAAAATTCGTCAAACCCAAGAGGTATTCCGAAAGGTGTCATCTCTTCAAAATTTAATAAAAAAACAGATGGATATGCCCACCCGCCCATATAAAATCCTAAAATTGACTGGATATACATCCAGGAAAAATTGAATCCGATTGTAATCCAAAGGTTTTGGGTGGTTAAATAAAGCATTCCGGATAAAATCCCAAGAAGAAAAAGATTAACAGCCAATCCAAAAGCCGCATCAGAATTAAAAAAAACAGGAAATGTATAAACAGCTGAACCAATTAATAAAGAAGCTGTTACAGAATACACAGCGGTTAATTTTCTAAGTATATAACCATTTGACATTGCTACACTTAAGATAACATAAAACAGAGTATACAGCATACTGACAAAAAAATGGTCAATTTTAGTATTAGGAGATAATTCTATCCAATCCCAATTTAATTTGATAATAATCAGAAATCCGGTAAGAATACAAATAGCGCCAAATATACCTCCAATAAAAAATTCCTTAGCGTGATTCTTGAAAGATAAGTTAAGGAATGATACTAAATTTTCTTTATCTATCACCTTGATAAATAAGACAAGAACTAAAATACATACTGCATCTAAAAGTAAAAGAACCGGTAATTGCTCGTAAAATAGATTACCCGGAAAAATGTCACAAGCAATTTCTACAACAAGAAACGACAATGCAGTGTAAATCAACGTAAAAAGAGTAACTTTTCCTAATATTTGAAATCGAACATTTTTCATTTTGCACATGACAGTTTATTGAAAAAATCCCAAACCACAATCCCTGCCGTAACCGACACATTAAGAGAGTGTTTTGTTCCAAATTGTGGAATTTCAATGCTTAAATCACAAAGGTCAATTACTTCCTGTTGAACACCTTTTACCTCATTTCCCAAGATGACGGCATATTTTTTTGAATCATCCAGCTGCAATCCGGGCAACATAATGCTTCCCTCAACCTGTTCAACGGCACAAACAACATAGCCTTTTTCTTTCAAACCGGAAACCACGGTCAGGGTATGTCCGGCATATTCCCAATCCATCGAAAACTCGGCTCCAAGGGCAGTTTTATGTATTTCTGCGTTTGGAGGGACAGAAGTGATACCACACAAATAAATTTTCTCTACCAAAAAAGCATCGGAAGTACGGAAAACAGAACCTACATTATGCAAGCTCCGCACATTATCCAAAATAACCACCAAAGGCATTTTTTCCGTATGCTTAAATTCCTCTTCTGAGATCCGGTTTAATTCTGTTATTTTTAGTTTTCGCATTTTATAGATGTTCAGATGTCCGGATATTAAATAATCTGATCATTTAAATATCCGGAAAATCTATTTATTTAAACGCATTTTCGACCATTCCCACCAACAAGGCAAAAGGCGCATTCCAATTAATGGCTATTTCGTTGGTTGAATAGCTGCACAGATCGTCTAAATAGCATCTTGCAGCAGCGGCAGAGGGATAGTTTGACATACCGTTGCAATCGGAAGTATTATTCGGATTGGCACCACCGACAAGATAGCCGGGGAGCGGCTCTTTGTATTTTCCGCCTTCGTTGCGCCGGTCGTGTATGTGTCGCGGATATTTACTTCCAAAATGGGTAACAAAGCAATATTCCGTTGGATTAGTACCCAGCAGATAGTTCAAAGTAGAAACCATACCAGGTAAATATTTTTCATCTTTCAGCTGGAAATAGGCAGTTCCGAGAATCACGCCGTTCATCGCAATAATACCGTTACTTCCCCATTCAAACTTTTTGACGGGAACCAGGTTCGGAGAAAAGCGGTATTGATTATAGACATTTTCTGCCAGGCATTTGAATTTTCTGCTTATTGTCTCTTTTTCGACAAAAGCAGGCAATTTATTTAAATGATTCTGCATTGAAATCAATCCGAGACTGGCTACATTTTGCCACCACGATGCATCAAACTTCTGGAAAAAATTCAATTCGTCATAATATTTTTTATTTCCGGTGGTAATCAGCAATTCGGATGCAGCCCAAAAAAACTCATCTTCAAACTCTTCATCACTATACCCGCCTGTTCGTACATCGGGCGGATTTTTGAATGCGATGTTATTGTTTTTGGATGCCCAGCTCCATGCTTTTTCGGCAGCAATTAATGCTTTTTGAGAGAAACCGGGAAAAGCATCTTCATATTCCTTATATACTCGCGCAGCCATTGCCATCATCGCGGCAAAATCCAGGGCGGCGGTAGTTGATTTTCCAACCATATACCGCTCGGAAAGGTCTTCATCCGGCAATATCATTGCAGAAAAACCCAACGAAGTAAGTTTGTTATAAACACCTCCGTCAGACGGATCCTGCATGTTGAGAAGCCAGTCATAATTCCATTTCAGCTCGTTCAAAATATCGGGAACACTATCTCCACTTTCGGGGATGTTAAGGTTCTGTTTTTTGTAGTAGTCCGGAAACATCTCGTATGCCGTCATCTGCTTGAGAACGGTTATGCCGGAATTGACCACATACTTATTATAATCGCCGGCATCATACCAGCCTTTAGGTGCGGATACGATTGATTCTGCCGGTCTCATCTTGTTTGCTACGCCCTCGTGGATGTATACGCTGTCATCGGGATGTCCCGCTTTGCGTGCGTAACTGACGTTTCTAAAGGTAGCGTATTGCGGCTCAATGTCAGTCGAGGCACGCCACAAGTAAAAGGATTTAAGCGACCAGACCGAAAGCGTATCAAACACATTTTGCTCCTTTATTTCAAACGGATAGGATTTTTCCTGTCCGCTTTGTATAAAATATCTTCCCGGCGTTTTAAAATCCGAAAAATCGGCTACCTGTATGGCTTCATTCGATTGGCTCCAAAACTTTCCGGGTGGTAATTTCCCTTCATAAACCTCTTCCTCGGTATTTACCTTACGGATTTGAAAATTCAAGGCGCTTAGGTTTGCCAATATTGCCGTTTTGGGGGATTCCGCATAATATCCGATTTGATTGACACGGATAAATTCCTGTGCTGAAACGACACACGGAAGCAAAGTAACAATGATAAATAAAATAACCTTTTTCATGATAAAATACTATTGTTTGTAAGTAGAGGCGAAGATAAAGAAATAGAGTGGAATTTCAAAATAAAAAAGGGAGTGTCTAAAAAGAACACAGATGACACGGATTTGCACAGATAAAATTCTTTTTCATAATTTGCAATCATCTTGCTTTCAACAAAAATTAAAATCTGTGTTATCCGCGTCATCTGCGTTCAAAAGACTTTTTAGACAGCCTCTTTATAGCTCTCTATTTCTTTTAATTCTGCTCTTTTAGAATCACGTCATGTGCCCCTCCTTCGATGATCGAGGTCGAGGATACCAATGTAATTTTCGCATCTTTCTGTAACTCCGGAATGGAGATAGCCCCGCAGCTGCACATCGTTGCCTTTACTTTTCCAAGGGTAATGCGCAGGTTATCCTTCATTTTTCCGGCATAAGGCACGTAGCTGTCAACGCCTTCTTCAAATTTCAGCGATTCGGTGCCGCCCATATCATAACGCTGCCAATTTTGCGCCCGGTTGGAACCTTCACCCCAATATTCCTTTACAAAACGGTTGCCAATGGTCAGTTTTTTAGTCGGCGATTCATCAAACCGGGCAAAATACCGTCCCATCATCAGGAAATCGGCTCCCATTGCCAAGGCTAATACCATGTGATAATCCTGTACCAACCCGCCGTCGCTGCAAATAGGCACGTAGATTCCTGTTTTTTCAGCATACTCGTTTCGCGCTTTCGCTACATCGATTATGGCGGTTGCCTGTCCGCGACCAATTCCTTTTTGCTCTCTCGTGATACAGATAGATCCGCCGCCGATACCCACTTTGATAAAATCGGCTCCGGCATTTACCAGGTAGTCAAAACCTTCTTTATCAACCACATTTCCGGCTCCGACAAGCACTTTGTTGTTATATTTTTCTTTTATCCATTTCAGGGTTTCCATTTGCCATTCCGAATAGCCATCGGATGAGTCGATACACAGCACATCCACACCGGCTTCAACCAGCGCCGGCACACGCTCCCTGTAATCGCGCGAGTTGATTCCGGCACCTACCATCAGCTTTTTATTTTCGTCTGATAGTTCGTTCGGATTTTCGCGATGGCTGTCGTAATCTTTACGGAATACAAAATAGACCAGATTTTGATTTTCGTCAATGATAGGCAATGTATTTAATTTATGCTCCCAAATGATTTGGTTTGCTTCGCTTAATGTAATACCCAGCGCACCGGTAGTCAATTTATCGAAAGGAGTCATAAACATTTTCACTTGAGTGTTAGGATTATCCTTTCCCGCACGATAGTCACGACTTGTAACGATCCCCAGCAATTTGCCGTTTGGAGTTCCGTCGTGCGTAATTCCGATGGTGGAATGTCCGGTTTTTTTGATCAGCGTCAACACATCCGATAAAGTATTTTCGGGCGTAAGGTTGGAATCGCTGATAACAAATCCGGCTTTGAATTTTTTTACCCTTCTTACCATTTCCGCTTGTGATTCAACCGGCTGCGAACCGAAAATGAACGACAACCCGCCATTTCGAGCTAATTCGATAGCGAGACCCGAATCTGAAACTGATTGCATTATAGCCGATACCAAAGGGATATTCAACTGAATTGCAGATTCTTCTCCATTTTTAATATTGAATTTTGTCAATGGGGTTTTCAAGGAGATATTTTCCGGAATACACTGTTTAGTAGTTAGACCCGGAATGAGAAGATATTCTCCGAAAGTTCTCGAAACGTCGTTAAAGAAAATAGCCATACTGCAAAAGATTTATTTATGTGAGAAAAATTTCACAAATGTAACCTTTTTTCTTTGATTTTTGAGCCTTTTAGTTGAAAAAAGAAACACTTATTCGCAATATTATTACTAATACTCTTCCTGTCTAAAGGCTGAATATAAATAGAAGCTGTAACTTAATTTAATGGTAATATAGCGGATAATCATTATTCTTTATCATCTTGGAAACTTTGTAAATCTTATGAAAATCATGTACCAATTAATTATACAAGTTAAAAGTTAAAAAAACATATAACTGATTATCACATATTTATAATATTAAAAAGGATTTGTATGATTTTTACATAATAAAGTATTACCTTTGTGCCGTTAATTAGAAAAATAATTTAACTATGTCATTAGGAAACAACATTTTAGCACTACGCAACAAGCGGACAATTGTTGAGAAAGGCGGAGGAGACGAAGCTCTTGAAAAACAAGTTGCAATGGGAAAACTCCCTGCTCGCGAGCGTATCATTGCCCTTCTTGATGAAGGCTCTTTCAGCGAATTTGACTTATTCGTAAAACACGATGTACACGACTTCGATATGGCATCCAAGGAACTTCCGGGCGATGGTGTAATCACGGGGACAGGTACAATCTTCGGAGAACCGATTTGCATTTATGCGCAAGACTTTACCGTACAGGGAGGTTCCTTGGGTTTGATGCACGCCCGTAAAATTACGAAAATTATGGATCACGCATTAAAAATGCAAGTTCCTTGTATCGGAATCAACGACTCAGGCGGTGCACGTATTCAAGAAGGGGTTTCGGCTCTTGCCGGTTACGGTGAAATTTTCTACCGTAATACAATGGCTTCGGGCGTTATTCCTCAGTTATCGGTTATCCTGGGACCTTGTGCCGGCGGTGCAGTGTACTCCCCTGCCCTAACCGACTTTGTGTTTGTGGTAGAAAACATTTCCAAAATGTTTATTACCGGTCCGAATGTAATTGAAACCGTGTTAGGAGAAAAAATTTCGCAGGAAGACTTGGGTGGAGCACGCGTGCACGCAGAAACAACAGGAAACGCGCACTTTTACTCATTAAGCGAGCAAGAATGTTTCGAGCAAATCAAAACCCTGATTTCATATATTCCGCGCAATAATAACGAAAAACCAAAGAGAATCGAACCGAAAGAACCAACTTTCGCAGGTAAAATTGAGGATATTATTCCAGTTAATCCGCGCCAGCCTTACGATGTAAGAGATGTAATCAAGGCATTGAGCGATGGTTCCGAATTCTTTGAAATTCAAGAACTGTTTGCCCGCAACATCGTTATCGGTTTCGGACGGATTAACGGACAATCAGTTGGATTTGTTGCCAACCAGCCGCTATACCTTGCCGGCGTACTGGATTGCGACAGCTCGGATAAAGCAGCCCGTTTCATCCGTTTCTGCGATGCGTTCAACATTCCGATCGTTACGCTGGAAGACATGCCGGGATATTTACCGGGAGTTGACCAAGAGCATGCCGGCGTGATTCGTCACGGAGCAAAAATGCTTTATGCATATTCTGAGGCAACTGTTCCTAAGATTACCGTTATCTTGCGCAAAGCATACGGCGGCGGTTATATAGCTATGAACTCCCGCCATTTAGGTGCAGACTTCGTATTTGCCTGGCCAAGTGCCGAAATCGCCGTAATGGGTCCGGAAGGAGCTGCCAACATTATTTTCCGCAAAGAAATTATGGGAGCCGCCGATCAGGATGCAATGCGCCAGGAAAAGGTAAAAGAGTATGTAGAGAAATTTGCTAACCCATTCGTAGCTGCATCCAAAGGATTTATCGACTCGGTAATCGAACCGGCAGAGACAAGAACATTGTTAATGAGAGCATTGGAACTTGCAAGCAACAAAACCGAATACAGACCTTCTCGAAAACACGGTATTCCTCCGTTTTGATGATTTTAATTAATTAACTAATTCATTTAAAAACAGTTTAATTATGTCAGAACAAACAGAGGAATTTGTAGACTTTGCCGTTACAGCAAGAAAATACAAAACACTATTGACAGCCAAATATAAAAAACGGATACCGTACGAACCGGCTAACCCAAGCGAGTTACGCTCAATCATACCAGGAACGGTTAATAAGTTTTTTGTAAAAGAAGGAGATTTTGTAAAAGAAGGAGAACCGGTTCTCCTTCTCGAAGCGATGAAAATGGAAAACATCATCCGCATGCCATTCGACGGAATTATCAAAAAAATCCATGTTACGGAAGGTATTCGTATTCCTAAAAACTCGCTGATGATGGAGTTGGAAGAAAAATAAAAAAAAGGTTGTCCTTTCCGGACAACCTTTTTTTATTATATAAAAATTCAAACTTATAGATATCTGTTATTTTGAATATCTTTACTGCTTTCTCGTATGTTTTTGTTTTTTATTTAGCAATAAAATCATTGCTGAATGAATTTGACAGCAAATTCACTGTCAAACATGTAAATATCCAACTTTTTTATAAAAAAATAAGGAGCTGACCATAAAAAGCCAACTCCTTAATTTTTTCAAGACAAACGATTATTACATCATTCCGCCCATTCCGCCGCCCATCGGAGGCATTGCAGGGGCAGGATTATCTTCTTTCTTTTCTGAGATTACACACTCGGTGGTTAACATCATACCTGCGATTGATGCGGCATTTTCCAATGCGATGCGTGCTACTTTGGCCGGGTCGATTACACCTGATGCGAAGAAGTTTTCAAACTTATCAGTACGCGCGTTGTAGCCGAAATCACCTTTTCCTTCCTTCACTTTCTGAACATATACAGCCCCCTCTTTTCCTGCGTTGGCTACAATTTGACGTAATGGCTCTTCAATAGCACGCTTGATAATTTCAATACCGGTAGTTTCGTCTTCATTGTCGCCGTGAAAATTATCCAACGATTCGATGGCACGGACGTAAGCGATACCTCCGCCCGGGATGATACCCTCTTCGATAGCAGCGCGGGTTGCACTCAACGCATCATCTACACGGTCTTTTTTCTCTTTCATTTCCACCTCGGATGGTGCACCAACGTAAAGTACGGCAACACCGCCGGCTAATTTAGCCAAACGTTCCTGCAATTTTTCGCGGTCGTAGTCGGAAGTGGTTGCTTCGATTTGTGAGCGGATTTGAGCTACGCGAGCAGCAATAGCAGCTTTATCGCCTGCTCCGTTTACAACAGTTGTGTTATCTTTATTGATAGAAATCTTCTCTGCACGACCAAGCATATCAACCGTAGCTGTATCCAATTTCAATCCTTTTTCTTCGGTAATCACTACCCCACCCGTCAATACAGCAATATCTTCCAGCATCTCTTTGCGACGATCGCCAAATCCCGGTGCCTTTACTGCACAGATCTTCAATGAGCCTCTCAAACGGTTTACTACCAATGTCGTAAGAGCTTCTCCGTCAATATCTTCTGCAATAATCAATAATGGGCGACCGGTTTGAACGGTTGCTTCGAGAATTGGAAGAAGGTCTTTCAACGTAGAGATTTTCTTATCGTGAATCAAGACGAACGGATTTTCGAGTTCGGCTTCCATTTTTTCGGTGTTTGTTACGAAATAAGGAGAAAGATAACCGCGGTCAAATTGCATACCTTCAACCACTTCAACGGTAGTTTCAGTTCCTTTTGCTTCTTCAACGGTGATAACACCCTCTTTTTTCACTTTTGCCATTGCGCTGGCAATCAATTTTCCGATTTCACTGTCATTATTAGCCGAAACGGAGGCAACTTGCTCAATTTTGCTGTTGTCGTCACCCACTTCCTGCGCTTGTGTTTTGATGTTTTCAACCACTTTGGCTACCGCTTTATCAATACCGCGCTTCAAATCCATCGGATTAGCTCCGGCAGCTACGTTTTTCAATCCTACGGTAATGATTGACTGGGCCAGAACAGTTGCGGTAGTTGTACCGTCACCGGCATCGTCTCCGGTTTTAGAGGCAACCTCTTTTACCATTTGCGCACCCATATTCTGGAATGGGTCTGCCAATTCTATCTCTTTCGCCACGCTCACACCGTCTTTTGTGATGTGAGGAGCGCCGAATTTTTTCTCAATAATTACATTGCGGCCTTTAGGTCCTAACGTTACTTTTACTGCATTTGCCAATTCATCCACGCCTTTTTTCAAAAGGTCACGAGCTTCAATGTCAAATTTAATCTCTTTTGCCATGTCTTGTATTTTTAGCCTCCCCAGATCCCCCTAAAGGGGAATTTACAGAAGCGTTGATTAATTATTTTAATTTTGAATGTTTTAAAAAGAATGTTTTATCCGTCTAAAAGTCCCCTTAAGAGGGATTTAAGAGGCTTTTTCACACGATTGCCAAAATATCACTCTGACGCATAATCAAATACTTTTCACCTTCCAGCTCAAGTTCTGTTCCCGCGTATTTTCCATAAAGGACAACATCGCCTGTTTTTACCACCATTTCCTCGTCTTTGGTTCCGTTACCAACGGCTAAGACTTCACCTTTTAACGGTTTTTCTTTTGCTGAATCGGGAATAATGATTCCACTTGCTGTTTTTTCCTCTGCAGCAGCTGGCTTGATAAGCACTCTGTCTGCTAATGGTTTGATATTCATTTCTTTTGATATTTTAAGTTATAAAATTAATATTTATTTTTTAACGCCTATTATAGTACATAATTCGTGCCAAATGTTTTTTTATGACAAATTTTCAGAACAAAAAGTTAACCTTGCCAGTTTGACAGACATTTTTTATTCAATCCCTTATCATTGGATAGGTATAAATATTACATGATTGTCTGTAATGTTGCCTAAAGCCGTTGGGCTGGGTTATGTGCGCTTTTGGCGCGCGGCTAAAAGCCTTGTAATCCCGGTTCAACGACCACAATACCTTATAAATTGAGGTATAAACACACAACTATTATTTTTTGTTTTTCTGTTATATTTTTATTTCTCAAAAAAATTAGCCGGTATCCCTTTCACTCCCGGATTCACGGCAAACAATCCTCCGCTATGCGGATATTTCGCTAAAGTTTCCTTATCCACCCACTCCGAAACGGTTGTAATATAGAGTGTTTCCAATTCATCGCCGCCGAAAGCAACGGAAGTTACTTCGCGCGCAGGAACCTCCACCTTACCAATCATCTCGCCGGTTTCCGGATTCCAACGCGAAACGCAGGCACCTCCCCAGTGAGCGATCCAAAGCATACCTTCCGAATCAAGCGTCGAACCATCGGGATTACCAACTCCTTCCGGAAAGCGGATAATTACTTTTCCGTTGGAAATTTCTCCCGTAGCATCATTATAATCAAATTGCTGTACCATTCGAGTAGGTGTGTCTATGTAATACATTTTTGTCTTATCAATTGACCATACAATACCATTGGAACAAATGATGCCGTCAAGCATTTTTGTAACCGATTTATCGCTAGTGATACGGTATAATCCACACTGTTTCTTCTCTTCGGCATACGTTCCTACCCATAAGCGTCCGGAAGGATCACATTTCCCGTCGTTGTAGCGGCTACCGGTTTCCTGCTCGGGATTTCCGGCAAAAAAATCTAAAAAAGTAATCTCCTTGAGCTGCTCACCTTGTACTTTACCCCATTCAAAAACACCGTTATAAAATGCCAACAAGCAATTTCCGTTTTTCAACGGCACAACTGTTCCGGGTTTACTTGGCAATGTATGCTTTTCATCTATTCCTGTTTCAGGGTCAAAAAAGTGCAATTCACAGCCCTCAATATCAACCCAATACAGCACTTTTTGTTCCGGTTGCCACAACGCCCCCTCACCCAATTTGGCTTTCGCGTCCAGCACCAATTCCGCCTGCCAAACGGTCATTGAATCCGTTGAAACTTCCTTCATTTCTTTTTCCTGATTTCTATTTACACAACTGCCTAATATCAGGCAACTTAATAAAAAAATAATGCCATGTCTACTCATACAAATAAAAATTAAAACCCCAATAAAATAGGGCGAAGGTACAAAAAATTCCAATATATTTTTTCCATTCTCAAAAATAATCCAGGGCAACCGCATCAAAATTATTTTCAAAAAACATCTTTTTGATTATTAATAAGATAGAAAATTTAATGGTCGTAGTTTATGATAGTGTAGTAATTTTTCGTATTTACCGGAAAGTTTCGTGTACCTCCGGGTTGTGTAGTAAGATAGATTTTTCTTACCCCGAGCAGCGCCTGTCGGCTTGCACGGTTATTTATATTCAGCCCTCGGGCTACCGGTACACGAAACTTTCCGGTAAATGTGAGAAATAGCAACGTGATTATAAACTACATTTTGATGCGGTTGCCCTGAAAATAATCAATACGTTATGTCATTCGCATGAAGGAATATTTCCCGGTAGAAAAATATATGCTTTAAAAAGCAAAATTTAGGGTCTTGCAAATTTTCAACAAAAATTTATTTTGCTATTTTTGTGAAAGAAAAATTTAGCTTATCATATTGACTAATGAAGATACAGATAACAGAACCTGTTGTAAATGTTGGAATACTTTCAGCCAATGAGATTGAATTTCATTTGAATGGTAGTTTCCGTCTTGCAAACAACAACGAAATCTATTCGGGTAGTCAAAGAGTAACTATTAATAACACGAAAATACGGTTTGATCATGCCGGTTTCGAGGAGTTACTTTTCGTTCCGGTAAATGCGGTTACGGATAATTTTGATCTGTTGGATGTAATCATTGGAAAAGATTTTCATTGGGAACAAAAAGAAAATCAGCGATTTTCCGGTTCGTTAAAAATAATTACGGAAGAAGGGGGATTGACGGCGGTCAATATTCTTCCGGTTGAAGATTACCTCACAAGTGTAATCTCGTCCGAAATGAGTGCAACCTCTTCGCCCGAACTGTTGAAAGCACATGCAGTCATTTCGCGGAGTTGGCTACTGGCGCAAATCCGGAAAAAAGAAAAGGTGGCAAAAGGAAAAGGCTGTTCGCGGTTTCAATCCGGTGAGGAGCAAATTTGCTGGTATGACCATGAAGATCACCTCCATTTTGATGTATGTGCCGATGACCACTGTCAACGCTACCAAGGGATTCGCGCCAACACGCAAGCCGTGAAAGATGCCATAGAGGCTACTCGCGGAGAAATTCTGACATACAATGGAGAAATATGCGATGCGCGGTTTTCAAAATCGTGCGGCGGTGTCTCCGAATTGTTTGAAAACTGCTGGGAAAACACGCCGCATCCTTATCTTGTAAAAGTAATCGACAACCCGTCCGGAAAAGATGAAAATGCGCTGGATTTAACCAATGAATCCAATGCCGGAAAATGGATTCGATCAACTCATTCTTCTTTTTGTAATACCACTGATAAAAAAATTCTTTCTCAAGTATTAAACTCGTATGACTGGGAAACTCCCGACTTTTACCGTTGGAAGGTAGAATATCCGCAACAAGAATTGAGTGCGCTTATTCATAAACGAAGCGGCATTGATTTTGGAGAAATAATTGATTTGATTCCTGTAGAAAGAGGAGTTTCAGGCAGATTGGTCAAGTTGAAAATTGTGGGTACACGCCGTTCGATGATTATCGGCAAAGAGTTGGAAATACGGAAAACATTGTCAAAAAGTCATCTTTACAGTTCTGCTTTCATTGTTGAAAAGGAGAACATAAAAAAGAATATACCCGGAAAATTTATTCTTACCGGAGCCGGATGGGGACATGGAGTGGGACTTTGTCAAATCGGAGCAGCAATTATGGCTGAACAAAATTACAATTATAAGGAGATATTGGCTCATTATTATAAAAACACAGAATTAGTGAAGGGAATTAAGACGATGCGTGATTTTTAAATAAAAAACACAGAAAAATTTTGCCGGGATAAAAAAAGATTGTAATATCGCAATATTAATTTATAAAGTCTGAAAATTGTGAATACAAAAGAACTTATAACCGAGCTTAAAAGCAGGCTTAATCTGGATGAAGATAAAGCCTGCATGTTGTTTGACTCGACTATCAAAACTATTGAAAAAGAGTTACTAAACAACAATTCTGTTAATATACAAGGATTTGGGACTTTTGAAGTCCGGAAAAAAGAGGAAAGAATATCTGTTAACCCTGCAACCAGGCAGAGAATGCTTATTCCTCCAAAGCTGACGTTGGCTTTTAAACCAAGCGCCACGCTAAAAGAACGGATAAAAAGTAACTAAAATTCTATTGAAACACCCGTAACAAAAACATACAAAAGATTGATTACATTTCAATAACTTACAAAATATAAATAGATGAGAATTACTTTACAGGACTTGATAGACCAAGTAGCAGAACAAACCGGAGCTACAAAGAAACTTTCGGAAGATTTTTTACGAGAATTTCTTGCTGTAATCGAAAATGCTCTTGAGAAGGAAGGTATAGCTAAAATAAAAGGATTGGGAACATTCAAGCTGCAGCCGGTTGAAGAACGGAAAAGTGTTAATGTGCAAACCGGCGAGGAAATGATCATTCCTTCCCACAATAAAATATCTTTCACATCTGAAAAAGAATTGAAGGCAGCGATTAATAAACCATATTCACATTTGGAAACTTATATTCTTTCAAAAGAAGGTCCCGTAGATAGCGGCGAGCCGGAAGATGAAGATGAAAATGAAAATGAGAATGAGGAGGAAGAATATGAGGTCCCGGTAACTGTTGAGGAAGAACTGCAACCGGAAGTCATAGAAGAAAAAGAGTTGCTTCCGGAAATTATAGAAAACGAGGAAGAACCGCTTTCGATAGTAACAGAAAGAGAAGAATCTGAGCCGGAAATTACACAAATAGCAGATTCCCAGCCGGAAATTACAGAAGAAGAAACAAAACCATTAACGGAAGTTATTGAGGAAAAACCGTTGCCGGAAGTTGTTGAAAAAGAAGAGAGTAATCATTCTCTAATTGAAGAAAATGAACAGGGAGAACAGGGAGAAAGCTGCAAAAATAAAAAAAGCTGTAAGTGGCTTATTACATTGATTATTTTGAGTTTAATTGCCCTGTTGATATGGCTATGGTGTTCGGATTATCCCAAATTGAAGTTGACGGAAGACGAGGGAATAAAAACAGAAGATATTCAAGTTGCCCCTACGGATGAGATTGATGAGATTGATGAGATTGATGAGATTGATGAGATTGATGAAAATGTTGAAAATGTTGACAATGATACGATAGATATAAACCAATTTTCGCAAGTAGAGATAATTGATGAGACAGCCGAAAACGCGTATGTTTTTGAAGAAGGAGCTACGGTAGATTCAACAACTCCGAATCCAAACCGGAATCCCGAATTTGAGGGTGAATATATGTTTGATAGCCAATTCGATTTCAAATTACTTGATTTTATGCAAGCTAATCATCCGTATATGAAGTTGATAACATACGGTACACCACGAGAAGTTGAATTAGCTGCAGGGCGCCGGCTCACTCTTTTGGCCCTCGAATACTACGGGCATAAGCAGTTTTGGGTGTATATTTATTTATACAATACGGATGTAATCAAAAATCCGAATAACATTCCGGTAGGAACAATGGTTAAAGTGCCAAGATTAGACAAGTCGCTTGTAGATCCTAACAATGAGGCATGCGTTAATGTTGCACAAGAAATTCAGCGAATCTTGCTGAAAATGTAAATTGGAAAATAAACAAATTCATTCTAATTTTAAAAATAAAATATCCAACAAAATTAAATTAAATAATGAGTACATTATCAATTATCATTTTAGTCGTTGTAGCCATCTTGGTTATTTGGGTTATTTCCATATACAATAATTTAGTAAGAATGCGTAACAACCGCGAAAACGCGTTTGCCGATATTGACGTGCAATTAAAGCAACGCCACGATTTGATTCCTCAGTTAGTTGAAGTTGTGAAAGGATATGCCAAGCATGAGAAGTCAACCCTTGAAAATGTAATCAATTTGCGCAATGCCGCTGCAAGAGCGACCACAATTGATGATAAAATTATGGCTGAAAATCAGCTAAGTTCCGCAATGGCAGGTTTAAATGTAACGCTCGAAGCTTACCCAGATTTGAAAGCAAACCAAAACTTTTTGCAACTGCAAGGCGAAATCAGTGACGTTGAAAACAAGTTAGCATCTGTTCGCCGCTTCTTCAACTCGGCTACTAAAGAGCTTAACAATGCTGTGGAAGTATTTCCTGCAGTCATTTTTGCCGGTATGTTCGGATTTAAAAAAGAACCAATGTTTGATTTGGGCACAGAAAGAGCAGTAGTTGAAAGAGCACCACAAATAAATTTTTAACTAATGACATACGTTGGTCTACTAACTCAGCAACGGCAAAATAATTTCCGGTCGTTGTTACTTGTCGTGTTATTCCCTTTTTTAGTAGTGGGACTAACCTACTTGGGAATTAGTGCATTTGTTTATTCCGGATACGAAGATACATCTACCTCCCCCGTTTCAATCATTAATGAGATGTTTATGAATGTGGCACCTATAGTGTTCGGAGGTGTATTGATCTGGTTTATTATTGCCTATTTTGCCAATACTTACATCATCGAAAATGCGACACAAGCCAAGCCGCTTACACGCAGGGAAAATATGCGAGTGTATAATTTGGTGGAAAATCTGTGTATGTCTGTCGGTATGCCCATGCCCAAAATCAACGTAATCGAAGACCAGGCATTGAACGCTTATGCCAGCGGACTAAGCAAAAAAAGCTACACAGTAACCCTTACGCGCGGAATCATCGACCACCTCAACAACGATGAATTAGAGGGAGTAATTGCGCACGAACTTGCACACATTCGTAACCGGGATGTCCGGTTACTCATTATTTCCATTGTGTTTGTCGGTATATTCTCAATGGTTGCACAAATCGGTTTCCGCGCGACTTTGTATGGAAACCGGAGTAGAGACAACGGAAAAGGCGGCGGAATATTAGTTGTTATTGTAATACTGATTGCCGCTATTGGATATATTCTTTCTATGCTGATGCGCTTTGCCATAAGCCGCAAGCGCGAATACCTGGCTGATGCCGCAGCTGCCGAAATGACAAAAAAACCGCAAGCATTAGCATCCGCATTGCGCAAAATTTCCGGAAATCCTAATCTTAGTCGACCGGCACCTGCTGATGTTGCACAACTTTTTATCGAACACGAACAGAAAAAAGCTGCATTCACATCCCTTTTCGCCACACATCCGCCGATAAAAAAACGGATTGAAGTACTGGAACAATTTTAAAAGCTGTTTTTACTTCTATATCCATCATCAGGGTTAGGAATCTGAATTTTGGATAAAGTGATGATATATCGGAAATAGCCCGAATAGGCTTAATTTTCATAACCTTACAGTCAACAACCTAAGGTAAAAATGACATAAACAACGCTGCCTGGAAGGCAAAACTGCGTACGTACAGCTTACACCCTAACTCCGTAGTTTTTAAATTAATTCTCTAATTTACAACATTTTACACACTTTAATAAACACCCTATCATACCCCGTCTATTTTTTTATAATTCACTAACAATCAATACAATACTTTGATAGACTACCTAAAAACTGCGGAGTTAGGGTTTGAATAAAAATTTCGGAGCACTTTTCTCAGAGTCTAAGAATCTATATTTTTGTACATCAACATAATATTTTTTTGTATGAAGATTATCGAAAAATGATTCTCCATTTATATCTATCTTGGCAAAAGGTATTCCACGTAAAGCTATTGGGCAATATTCCTTCAAAATATCTTGCCATTGTTTATGTTCTTTTGTCCCTTTTAGCCCATAAGAAGCATCATAAAAAATACCATTGTAAACAGAGAAAACATGATCATTGAAAAAGTTGAAAGGAGTATCTTCAAAACATCAAAAGATACGATTTTAAAGGAATTTTTTTTACAGCCAATCAATCACGCCAGCAACTTAACCCCCGAAACATACCCCAGCTTCAAAAACTCGTCAAACATATCAGAGTAGGAAGATTTGTATTTTATATTTACTTTGTAAGTCAGTTGAGCGGTATTCTTTTCATAATTATATTCAAATGAGCGGCTGATAATCATTACTTTCTGGTTGTCAAGTATGTCTCGTATTTTATCTGTGTCCGGACTGCATGTGTTGCACGATATGGTTAGAATTTTATTTATCCCGTCTAACAGAAGCCTTCTTTCAAATTGTTCCATGATAAGAAGAGCAAAAAGCGTAAAGGTCGTGGCAACCACAGCTTCAAGATACATGCCTGCACCTACGGCAAGTCCTACCGCCGACATCAGCCAAATACAGGCAGCCGTTGTCAGTCCCTGGATACTTCCCTGTCCGCGCATAATAGCTCCTGCACCCAAAAAACCGATACCGGTAAGTACTTGCGCCGCAATACGTCCGGGATCTCCATTTGGGAAGTCAGAGTAAGTCTGCGGAATCCAAACAGAAACAAGCATTGCAATAGTTGAACCTACACATATTAGCGTAAATGTGCGGATGCCCGCATCGCGCCGGCGGGATTGCCGTTCTATACCGATGATTATTCCAAGTATAAAACTGACCGATAATTTAAAGATAGATGTGGAAGCGTTTATTTCCGTATTTTGTATAATTTCTTCGATATGTTCTATCATGGGTGTTTTTTGAATTTGCAACGAATATTTTTTGCAAAGTTAGTCTTTTTTTCATAATCGTTAAAAAAAAAATACCGATATTTGCAGCATGATATTTATGCTCATAAAAGGATTTATAATTGGCGTCTTTGTTTCGGCTCCGGTTGGACCTATCGGAATGTTGTGTATGCAGCGCACATTAAACAAAGGTCGTTCGCACGGATTTGCTACGGCGTTGGGAGCTATGGTATCCGACTTGATATATGCAATTATTGTTGTGTTTAGCATGTCTGTTATTATCGAACGTATAAAAGAATACTCTTTTGCTCTTCAAATTACCGGTAGTATTATTGTTGCCTTGTTCGGACTGTATATTTTTCTCAGCAATCCGGTAAAAAAATTAACCAAGTTTAATGCGGAAAAGAAGAATCACATACAGGATTTTCTAACCTCTTTGGTATTAACAATAACCAATCCGTTGGTCATTTTACTTTTTATCGCCTTGTTTGCCAAATTTTCCTATATCCCCGAAAATACGGATTTCAAGCAAAATATTCTCGGCGTACTTTTTGTTATGTTGGGTGCTTTTTTTTGGTGGATACTATTGGTAAACGTTGTCAATTTGTTCAGAAGCCGGATTAATATGCGGCGTCTTTATGTTGTAAACCGCTCCACCGGCATCATTTTTGTGCTGATTGGGATTGTTACGTTAGGATTTGCTCTGTTTTCTTGATAATATCTTTTGCATCCACATACTTTTTTAATAACATTTCCGAAAAATCCAACGATTCATCCAAGCCCTTTTTTCCGGAATAAGCATTGATAATCATCAATAAGCGAGTGGTCGAAAGGTTCAGTTTCGTTCGTTCATTATCGCTGGTTGGGGTGCCGATTCCGCCTGTTTCATCGCGGTAAACGGGTAATCCGGCGATGTTTAGCTGACCGTGGCCGATTGCTTCAAATGGCTCGTTTTCGCGACCTATTCCTAATGCGATTTCTTGTCCGGTAATTTTATCAGCATCAAATCCGCCGATGGAATAACCGGTTTGAATAGAAATTAAATTGATTAAATCGACAGCAGTGTTGACTTTATACAGTTCCAAATCGCGTAATATTCTTCGACAAAGAGCCTCTGCCGATGGACGGTAGCGGTTCGGATCTTTCCCAAAAATTCTGTATGCTTGCCGGGTAGCTGCTATTGCCGGACGTTTATTGGCTGTTTCTATCGTGTAAGTAGCTTTTATGCTCTCTTTCAAGGTGTTAATTTCTTCCCACAATGTTTCTGATGAAGGTGTGTTGACGATTGAACACTCAATAATACCCAATGTTAAATTGGGGAATAATTGACGGATTTTTTCTCCTATTTTGATAATTTTCATTTTTATCTTAACTAAGCGATATGGGATTAAAGTTAATATTTGCTTTTTTTGCCTGTGCATGTTGGAAGTGGCGTTTGATGTAATAAAATTTTCCGTCTTTCACAAACTTGGTTCCTGTTTGCTTGAACCAGAACGGAATATTTTTCTCCACGCATAAATTTCTGATTTCCAATACCCAGTCATAATTACAGATACGGGCTTCTGTACCGGATTCTCCACCCACAACCACCTTTTCAACCCAATTTCCGAGATAAGGCGAGAGGTCTATCCGCGTTAAGAGCGGTTCGCAAATAATCATCTTGTGTTTGACTGGTACTGCTTTGTAGATAGGAAGGCGATAGTCGGCTCTGTCCTGATTTTCAACAGTGCAGCAAATCGCCACATTGTCGTAGCCGTTGCCCCAGTCTTTGGGCAGGCAATTTTGCAGCCGGTCGATCCGTTTGGTGATAAAAAGGAATTGGAGGTCGCTCCGGGTGCGCATCATTTGCCAAGCTGCCGGTCGCCAATTGTCTGCCTCATCTAACAGAAAATCAGAGCTAAAACAAGTATAGACTAACGTTCCCTGAGGAATTTTATATTCCCCAGTACGTTTCCTTTTTATAGGTAAATCAAAATTAGCGGTTTGCTTGACTTCGGAACTGTCTTTTCCATGTCTGCCGTCAATACGATAGACATAACAGTTCCGGCAACCTTCACTCAATTTCCGGCAACCGTGCCAAGGATTCCACGTTATAGACGGTTCATTCATACAAGTTAATCCAATCCTGCGTACCGTTATTTTTCGCTTGATAGACCGGTTTTATTGAGTATCTTATCTGTTTATCAGAGGGAAATGCCTTCAGAAATTCAACAATTTCCTGTTCAGTTCCACTCGTTTTCAAATTAGAAAGGTTAAATGAGAGGGTGCCGGATGATTTAAACAGCGAATCTTCATGCAAAACGCATAAGCCGGAAATAGGCTGTTCGATTTCGATATTTTTATAATTGACCTTGCAGATAATTGTTTCCGGCTTTCCCAGTGAAGAGGAATTTTCAAAATGAAACTCTGCACTTACGGGCAATGATTCGTAGCGTATTTTTTTCAAAAAAAGAGCCTTTTGTGCATCCGAAAGCGGGGATCCGGTTTGTGCAATGGACATAATCTCCAAATGTTCGATTTTATCCAAATGCCAACTCCCCCCCTCTTTGTTTTCCTCTGTTGTTATATTAAAAGCAAACGAAAATGTCAGAAAACCAAAAAAGACTAAAACTGCTGTAATGACAAAAAATTTCTTCATTCCGATAAGATTTTATTTCTTTCGTGCTCTCCGGCTTCGTGATTCGGTGTTAATTTTTATGCTTGCGGCTTTTTAAGCCAACACAAAGTCACAAAGACAGAGAGGCATAAAGAATTGTTATTATGTTGTTTTTATCAGTTTATCAACAAACCGGTGCATCTTTTAGTTTTCCAGTCAACTCGCTTACGCATTTTAAACCGTGGCGTTCCAGGTAATCGTTGATTCCTTCTGCTACTTTAATGGTAGCGGCCGGGTCGATGAAATTGGCTGTTCCGATTTGAATTGCGGTAGCGCCGGCTAATAAAAATTCAATCGCATCGGTTGCTGTCATAATTCCACCCAAGCCGATAACCGGGATGTTGACTGCTTTTGCCACTTGCCATACCATTCGCAACGCAACCGGTTTCACGCATGGGCCGGACAAACCGCCGGTGATAGTTGATAAAACCGGTATTCTCTTCTCTGCATCAATCGCCATTCCCAACAAGGTATTTATTAACGAAACGCTGTCGGCTCCCGCAAGCTCTACTGCTAAGGCGATTTCTGCAATATTTGTTACATTGGGCGAGAGCTTGACAATCAATGTCTTATCATAAACTTCCCGGACAGATGAAACAACCTCTGCTGCTGATGCGCAGGATGTGCCAAATGCCATTCCTCCCTGCTTTACATTGGGACAGGAAATGTTTAATTCAACTGCCGGAATTTTATCCAACGCATTGATTTTTTCGGCAGTGGCTACGTAATCTTCAAGTGTAGAACCGGATACGTTTACAATCATATTCGTATCTATGTTCTTGATTCGCGGGTAGATATGTTGAATAAAATAATCTACGCCTTTGTTTTGCAAGCCAACGGCATTTAACATTCCCGAAGGAGTTTCCGCCATTCTCGGATAGGGATTTCCCTCTCTGTGGTTTAGCGTAGTGCCTTTTACGATGATTCCGCCAATGCGGCTTATATCAATGAAATCGGAAAACTCCTCACCGTAACCGAATGTCCCGGAAGCGGTCATAACCGGATTTTTCATCCGTAGATTGCCAATGTTTGTCGTTAAATCAGCCATTTTAATTCATTTATATTAAATACCGGTCCGTCTGTACATACACATTTATGACCTGATTTTGTGTCGGTTACGCAACAAAGGCAAGCTCCGATGCCACAAGCCATGGAATTTTCAAGCGAAACCTCGCAGTCAACTCCGTTTTTCGCAGCAAAAGAAGCAACTGCTTTCATCATTGGTGTTGGACCGCAGGTATAGATTTTATCCCATTTTTTTCCGGATAAAACGGTATGGTTTGTTACAAATCCCTTTTCTCCAAACGTTCCGTCTTCGGTTGTAGTATATACTTTTCCCTGTTTTTCAAATTCGGATAGTTGCAATAAGTCTTTTTGCGAACGTGCACCCAACAAAAAATGAGGTTCATATCCCTTTTCTTTCAATTCTGCGCCTAATAATAAAAGCGGAGCAATTCCTACGCCGCCGCCGATGAGCAGCAGATTTTTTTGATTCTGCTGTGGTTCGCCAAAAGTATTACCAAGCGGAAAAACGAGATTAAGGTTATCTCCCTCCTGCAACGTTGCTAATTTCCGGGTTCCGTCGCCAACCAGCTGAATGAGCAGCCAAAGTTCATTTTGTACTTTATCCACAAAATGAATAGAAACCGGACGACGCAAAAACGTGGTAGGCGAACCGTCCACCCGAACTTCAACAAACTGCCCGGCATGCATTTCAGGGAGCTTTCCCTCTGCCGTTGTCAGTTTTAACAAGACATAGTTATTGTTGAGTTTTTCGTTTTTACTTACAATAAGGTCTAATAAATACTTCATTTAATTAATAATTAATAATTACAATCGTGCGTCTACAATATCCCTATCTACAAAATTTTTAGCATCGTAAATAATCGTGCCATTTTCTTTATATTTACGGAAGTCAAATTTTTTAAATTCATCGTGTGCTACTGCCAAAATGATTACTTCGTATTTTTTATCCGGATTAATCTTTTTTAAAAGCGGCAACCTATACTCTTCTTTTACTGTATCCTCTTCCGCTAACGGATCCCAAACATCCACATTTAATCCAAATTCGGACAATTCGCGGTAAATATCCACTACTTTGGTATTGCGAGTGTCCGGACAGTTTTCTTTGAAGGTAATTCCCATAATCAAAGCGTTTGCTCCTTTAATTTTGTATCCTTCCTGAATTAATAATTTTACGATTTTATTGGCGATAAAACCGGCAATCATATTGTTTACCCGGCGACCGGAAAGAATTACTTCCGAATGATAACCGACTGATTTTGCCTTATGTACCAAGTAGTAAGGGTCGACACCTATACAATGTCCGCCTACTAATCCGGGACTGTATTTTAAAAAGTTCCACTTTGTTCCGGCTGCTTCCAGTACATCGTTTGTATCAATACCGATTCGCTCAAAAATCAAAGCCAATTCGTTTACGAATGAAATGTTTACGTCTCGCTGCGCGTTTTCAATTGCTTTTGAGGCTTCAGCTACCTTTATGTTGGGAGCCTTGTGTGTACCGGCTTGGATGATGGATGCATACAAGGCATCTACTTTTTCTGCAATTTCTGGCGTAGAACCAGAGGTTACTTTCTTGATTTTGACCAGTGTATTTACTTTATCGCCCGGATTGATGCGTTCGGGAGAATAGCCGCAATAAAAATCACGGTTAAATGTCAATCCGGAATAGCGTTCCAATTCGGGAACACAATCCTCTTCTGTGCAGCCCGGATAGGTAGTTGATTCATAAATCACAATATCGCCAGGCTTCAATGCTTTTCCGATAGTTTGACTTGCCGACAAAAGCGGAGTTAAATCGGGATTATTGAAACGGTCTATCGGAGTAGGAACAGTCACAATAAAGTGATTGTAATCTTTCAGCATTTCCGTATCATCAGAAAAAGAAAGTCCTGTTCCTTTTTTGTCTTTGGCTTTTTCCATTACGCTTTTTAATGATTCAATATCAGCTTCTTGCGTATGGTCTTCGCCATTCTTAAGTTCTTCGATGCGTGCATGGCTAATATCGAACCCCAAGACACTATATTTTTTTCCAAATTCGATTGCTAATGGAAGTCCTACATAACCAAGACCGATAACAGCAATTTTTATTTCTTTATCTGTTTTCATTTTAGAGATTTATGTTCTTTTTTTCTTCTCTTTTTTGAATATGAAAAATAATGGCCTTTATCTTCTACCCGTTCACCATCAAAATACTCTTTGGCATAATATCCGGCTCTGTCTGTATGATAAGAACTTCTTTTCCAGAATCCGTAGTAGCGGGAATAGCCATAGTTGTATCCGTAACCCGATGAACTGTCGGCACCATTCAAGATGATATTTACATTATTTACATTGTCCTGCCGCAACTGAGTAATGGTGTTTTTGAAAAACTTCTTGTTCGTCTTGTTCTGGCGTACCACGAAAAGCATCAAATCAACCATTCCGGAAATGGTATAACTGTCAGATACTAAGCCAATCGGACTTGTATCTATGATAATATAATCGTACACTTCTTTTAATTGCTTTACTAACTGGTGTAATTTTTCCATTTTGATCAGCTCTCCCGGATTTGGCGGAACCGTACCAGCCGGCAAGAAGTCAAAATCAAGTGATTCGTCTTTTATCAATATCTCTTCCAGCGAAACTTGACCGATTAAGTAATTAGAAATCCCTTTATTTGCCTGTATTCCCAGCAAGCGGGAGAGACTTGGCCGCCGGTAGTCCATATCTATAAGCAGTGTCTTTTGGGAGCTGAATCCGTAAACTGCCGCTAAGTTGGCAGACAAGAATGTTTTCCCATCTCCCGGTTCGGTAGAGGTAAACATGACCGAAATTCCCTTTGTTTTTTTAGCCATAAATTCGATTCTTGTACGGATTTCCCTGAATTTTTCCGTAAACAGCGATTTCGGATGGTTCAATACCGGCAGTCGCTCTGTGAAAGTTGTTTGAAGGGTAGTTCCTATAACAGGGAAGAAAGGAGATGCTTTTTCTACATCTCTTTTTGTCCGGACGGTATTGTCAAGTAAAGTACGCAACACGACAAAAATCAACGGTAGAATGAATCCAATCATGATATGAGTGGAGTAAGTTTTCCCCTTGTCTCCGCTATTGATTGCACTGCTTGAACGAGCTTTGTCCAAAATAATATTATCGGGCGAATTAGAAGCTTTTTTAATCTGTGCATCAGCCCTTTTTTGTAAAAGAAAGTTGTAGTAATTTTCGTTAATCTTATAATGCCTTTGAATGTTTTGCATTATACGCTCTTTATCGGTCAAGGAAATAATACCCGAATTCAACTCTTTTTGTCGAGCTATCAAATCCTGCTTTTCGATTTCCTGCGTTACCTTCATATTTTTTAGTACTTCATACATACGAACTTTTAAATCGTCAAGCTGCTTGGTATAGATTGGGTAGTACGGATTTTTGTCGCCTATTTGAGAAAGTTTCTCGTTGATTTTTATCAATTCACTAACCAGCGTATTCAACGTACCATCGTTTATACCCAACCCGGCAGGCAACATAATACTATTATCTTGCACATTACCGTCCAAATATTGAGTTAGATAGTTCAAGTACGCTTCTTTCAGTCTCATTGCAGTAAATGCCTCTTCGATGGTAGAACCTTTGGAAATCAGTTGTCCGGCGTATGATGATAAGTCAACAATCCCGCTTTGAGAACGGAAAGACCTCATTTTTTCTTCCGTGCTCATTAATGAGTCAGATAGATAGGTTAACTGGTCATCAATAAAAGAGATTGTTTTTATGGCAGCATCGTTCTTTCTGTCCAAGCTGAATGCTTGATATTGCAAGCAAATTTCATTGATAAAATCTTCATCCCGCCTCGTATTTTCGCTTTGCAGGGATACTTCAATTACTGTAGAACGCTCTCTGTAAGGGACAAGATTCAGCCGGTAAAAAAAGTCATTTTCCAAATCGACCGGACTACGAAACTTAAAATAAATATCATTGTTGAAACCGCCCAATCGTTTTATGGTTGCCGTAAAATAGTCTGTCTCTACCGGAATTCCATATCTTCCTTCTTTTTCAAACTCCACCTTGTTATTTGTTTCATACTGGAGAGTAAAAGAATTTTTATCTATGGGAATTATTTTAAATTCACGCCCATATCCAAATTCATTAATTGTATAGTCAACAAGTTTTACCGGCGAAATTTTATACAAGTAGTTGGTTTTGAACCGCCCTCTCGTATAGTAATCTACCGTGAGATCCAATTGATTGATGGCACGTGAAATAATATCTCTCGAACTGAACATAATCAGCTGGTTTTGCATGTTGCGGGAAGAGGTTGACCCGCTGAATCCCTGCATAAAATTATATTCCGAAGAGACAAAGCTATTTTCTCCTTCTCCCATGATAATTCTGGCACTTGTTTTATAGACAGGTTTCCAGCTTTTATTTTTTACGTATGCGAATCCGATACAAATTGCTAAGGAGATAACAAAGAGATACCAGTATTTCAGTATCTTCAGTATCCATCCTAATAAGTCGAAAGAGGAATCATCCTCAGTAAAAGCCTCGTTATGTTTGTTTTCACTATTCATACACCTCAATTAAATTACCTGTTTGTTATTCCATATATCAAGAAGAAAAAAGAGAATGAAGTTGAAATCACAGCTAAAATCGCACCAAAAGAATCTAATCTGAAGAAGCGTTCGCCTGCAGGCGGCACGTAAATAATGTCATTCGGCTGGACATAATAAAACTCAGAATCTAACACCGATATGGACCGGATGTCAAAATGCCTTACTTGAGTTTTGCCTTCCGCATCTTTCCGCATGATATATACATTCTTTTTATTTCCGACTCTATATATTCCACCGCTCATAGCCAGTGCCTGATATATGGTAATCTTCTCTTTATAGAGTAAATGACCTCCTTTTCCGGCTTCTCCCAACACGTAAAAGTAGTTATTGCTTAACGCTACAATTACCTCGGCATCTACGATAAACGTTTTTATTTGTTCCTGAATTTTCGCTTTTGCCTGTGCAAGTGTTAATCCTGCTACCGGAATGCCGTTAATAAAGGGCAAATCAATGGTACCGTCTGTATATACCCGGTAGGTATTTCCCGAATTGTTACTACTTGTATTACCTTCTGAACCTCCCGCATTGAAAATATCAGCCACTTCTTTATTTATTGAAAGAACTCGTACACGTAATTCATCATCCGCTTGAATCTGATAACGTTCCATCTCCGCTTTTGCATATTGCGGCAATCGGTCACTTTCTTGTAATAATCGAGTGTATCTGTTTACTGTACAAGAAGATAACAAA
>QMCD01000046.1_pt1 | contig 84531 bp, 75 predicted proteins | sample 1821841 | NCBI WGS metagenome assembly QMCD01 (sample SAMN01991225, study PRJNA193472) | Termite gut metagenome, whole genome shotgun sequencing project. | isolation source: worker | host: Macrotermes natalensis
AAGTCTCGCCCAGAGGGGCTCCACTTGAATTGGTTTCCTCTGCGTTGGCACTTAATGCGTCCGCCGAGAAAACCGACCGTCCAGCCCTCCGTCCCCCGAGCCTTGCAGCCACCACTTTTTCGTTAGAACTTTAGGAGTGTTTGGTTATCTTGCCTTTTGTGTGCAGAGGGAATAAAACCGTCAAAGATAAACAGGTCAAAATCACTCTTGGCACGTTCCAGTTCCGCTTCGCTCTGGATGGTCCATGCTACTGCCGTATTGCCGAACAGCCGGCGGCACAGCCGACGGGACAGCATCCCCGCATGCTGGTGATTGTATGCCACAAAATCAGGCCGGGTCACCCAGTTAAACATCAGGTTCTCCAGCAGCCGGTATAAAAGACCCCGGGTGCCTTTTCCCGCCGAAAAACGATCCGCCAGCTGTCCCCTGATCACCTCTTTGCGGTTCTTTTTATACCAGATCAGCGCCAGCGGGTTAAAGGATTCGATGCAGTAGAAACCGCGGTATTCACTGAGCAGCCGGTCCGTTGCCGGACAGACCGAGATGTCCTGCCAAGGCACCTTCAGTTCCACGATCAGCGGCACTTTCCCGTCTACCAGCTTCAGAACATCCTGAAATCTGGGAACCGCCTCTGATGAACCGAACAGCCTGTGCCGGCATAATTCTTCGTAGGTATAATCCGAGACCAAGCCCGGCACCTGACATGCCCGCTCCAAGGTAACATCATGAAATACCACCACTTCTCCGTCTTTGCTCAGCTGCAGGTCCAGCTCAATGCCAAAGCCTGCCTCTGCCGCCTTACGGAAGGCCGCCAGGGAGTTTTCCGGTGCCTCGCCTTCGTTATCATGCAGGCCCCGGTGGGCATAATAAAAGCCGCTCAGGGGCTTTAGGTCGGGTTTATGGACGATTCTTGGCATAATCGCTAATAAATATAAAAATACCAAAACCGCTGTCATTATCAGGAATATTATTAAAGCTGCCATGTCTCTTGCGCCGATCCTCCCCATTTTCATTGATACTGTTTCATCATATCATATCACTTAATGAAATTAAAAACTAGAAATTTTAAATAATTTTGCTATTCAGCTCAGCTCCATTCTGCTACTGATGCTTATCCACAGTCCAATGTTATTCGTTCTAAATCAGTAACAAATAAATACAGGATTGCATATTGCAGTTGCAAAATATTCATTTTGCTTATAGAATAGGATTGGTGTATCAGATTACTATTTTACAGGAGAAGGAACATTATGATAAGTGCTAACAACGTAACGCTTCGCATCGGTAAACGGGCTTTGTTCGAAGATGTCAACATTAAGTTCACTGAAGGTAACTGCTATGGGCTGATCGGAGCTAACGGGGCCGGCAAATCGACCTTTTTGAGGATTTTGGCCGGCAAACTGGAAACCACGAGGGGCGACATTGTCATCACGCCGGGGCAGCGGCTTTCGGTATTGGAGCAGGATCATTTCAAATATGATGCGCACCCGGTCCTGGATGTGGTTATCATGGGCAATGAGCGGCTGTATCAGATTATGAAGGAAAAGGATGCCATCTATGCCAAGGAAGATTTTTCTGACGAGGACGGGATTCGTGCCAGCGAGCTGGAAGGGGAATTTGCCGAGATGGACGGCTGGGAAGCGGAATCGAATGCCGCGATGCTGTTAAACGGGCTGGGCATCGGCACGGAACTGCACGATGTCGTGATGAGCAGCCTTGGCGGCAGCGAGAAGGTAAAAGTCCTGCTGGCGAAGGCCCTGTTCGGCAATCCGGATATTCTTTTGCTGGATGAGCCTACTAACCATCTGGATCTGGATGCCATCGCCTGGCTGGAAGAGTTTCTGATTAATTTCCTGAACACGGTTATCGTAGTTTCACATGACCGTTATTTCTTAAATAAGGTATGCACGCATATTGCCGACATAGATTATGGAAAGATCCAGCTTTATGCCGGCAATTATGATTTCTGGTATGAGTCCAGCCAGCTTCTGATCCGGCAGATGAAGGAAGCCAATAAGAAGAAGGAAGAAAAGATCAAGGAACTGCAAGAGTTTATCAGCCGCTTTTCTGCCAATGCCTCCAAGTCAAAGCAGGCGACCTCAAGAAAGCGGGCACTGGAAAAGATCGAACTGGACGACATTCGTCCTTCCAGCCGTAAATATCCCTATATCGATTTCCGTCCCGAGCGGGAAATCGGCAATGAAGTGCTTTCGGTGGAGGGGATATCGAAAACTATCGACGGGGAAAAGATCTTGGATAACCTGACATTTATCGTCGGCCATGACGATAAGATCGCTTTCGTGGGCGGCAATGAATTTGCCATTACCACCTTGTTTAAGATCCTGACCGGTGAGCTGGAGCCAGATGAAGGAAGCTTCAAATGGGGCGTCACTACTTCCTTGGCTTACTTTCCCAAAGACAGCACCGAGGAATTCAACAATGACCTGACGATCGCTGACTGGCTGACCGGTTACTCTGCCATAAAGGATGCAACTTATGTCCGCGGCTTCTTAGGCCGGATGCTGTTTGCCGGAGAAGACGGGGTCAAGCCGGTAAGAGTCCTGTCCGGCGGTGAAAAGGTGCGCTGCCTGCTGTCCAAAATGATGATCAGCGGCTCCAACTGCCTGATCCTGGACGAACCGACAAATCATCTGGACATGGAAGCCATAACCGCCCTCAATAACGGACTGATCAAATTCCCCGGCGTTGCGCTGTTTGCCTGCCACGACCATCAGTTCGTCCAGACCACGGCCAACCGGATCATGGAAATCCTTCCGGGCGGCTTGCTCATCGATAAGATCACGACTTATGACGAATATCTTGACAGCGACGAAATGGCCAGGAAACGCACGGTATATACGAACTTGAACGTCGATGAGGAAGACGTGTAGATATAATAAGGCATCCAAAAGCCGCCTAGCTATAACTAAGTCACAATGTGAAGAATGGCGGCGCTATACTTCACATCGTGCTACAACAAAAGGTTAATGAAAAAGAGGAAAAATACGATGAATAGAATCGATTTACATGCCCATTCTACCAGATCGGACGGAACCCTGTCCCCTGTCGCATTGGTGGAATATGCCGTTCAAAAAGGGCTTTCCGCCATTGCCCTGACCGACCACGATACAGTCGACGGCATCGACGAAGCCCTTATGGCCGGCCACGAGAAAAACCTCACTGTCATTCCCGGTATTGAATTTTCTACATCCCATGAAGGTACGGATATTCATATTCTGGGGCTGTTTATTGATCATCACAATGCGTATTTTCAAGGAAGACTCACTAAATTTGTCGAGAGCCGTGTGAGCCGCAACCAGGAAATGTGTGAAAAACTGCAAGCTGCCGGTATAGACATAACCTATGAAAAACTGGTTGCCGAATATCCCGGCGGCATACTCACCCGTTCCCACTATGCCTCTTATCTCTTGAATCACGGCTACATTCGGAACTACAAGGAAGCTTTTGAACTTTACATCGGCGATGATAAGCCCTGTTTTGTGCCGCGCCATAAAATAACTCCTTTCCGCGCCGTAGAAATCATCCTGAAAGGAGAAGGGCTTCCGATTCTGGCTCATCCTTTCCATTATCATCTGAGCGACACCGCCTTGGACAGGCTGACCGGCGACCTCGCCGCCGCAGGTCTGGCGGGAATTGAGGTGTGTTACAGCACCCATTCGTCGGCCGATGAAAGACAGCTTAAAAAGCTGGCCGCCAAATACCATCTGGCCGTCAGCGGCGGCAGTGACTTCCATGGTGATGCCAAGCCCGGCTTGGACTTAGGAAATGGTTACGGAAATCTGTTTGTACCGGAAAGCATCCTGGACGGACTGGTTCAGGAATGGAACCGGCGCCAGGAATCACCTCAGGACTTCCGCACTCGGAAAATCCTCTTTACCGACCTTGACGGCACCCTCCTAAACGATGCCAAACAAATCAGTCCCTACACCAGAGAAATTCTGGATGCCTGGAGTCATGCCGGCCATCGGCTGGTTCTTTGTTCCGGCCGGGATATCAACAGTGTGACCGATGTCCGGGACGAACTCGGTCTGCACTATCCAGGCATGTTTTTGATCGGTTCTAACGGTGGCCGTATCTATGACTGTGACCGGGAAACATTGATCAATAAGGCTTCCCTGACTAATAGTCAGGCCATTGCCATCATCAAGTCAGCCACAGAACACGGCATCCACTGTCATACCTATACAGATACCCATATTATCGCACCAGCCGAAACGGAAGCCCTGTTCCATTATACACAGATCATCCATACCCCTGTCATCATCGCCGAAGACGTCGGTTCGGTACTGACTGACGAACCAAGCAAATGCATTGCCATCGAGTCAAGAGACCCGGCCCGGCTGCAACGCTTTCGCGAGTTTATGCAAGCCTCGCTGGGACCGGAAATCGCTATGTTAGTTTCCAGCCCTCATTTCCTGGAATTTATCCCGGCTGTCTCCGGAAAAGGCAATGCCCTGCTGAAGCTTTGTGATATCCTGGGGATTCCACCGGCACTTTCTGTAGCTGCCGGTGACCAGGAAAATGATCTGAGCATGCTTCAGGCCGCCGGCTACGCTATCGCGATGTCAAACGGTACTGATACGGTAAAAAAAGAAGCGACTGTGGTCACTTCCTTTAACAATAACCAAGACGGCCTCGCCCATGCGCTGGTTTCGTTGCTGTAAATAAAAACTGAAAACCCCCAAATACACGGTGAACCTGCGGGTTTTCAGCATCAAAAAGGGAATGGCCAGTCTATCCCTGAACGATCAGATATCTCCCGTCGCCGACGGCAAACACTTCATCAGCCTCTATGATTTCGTCCGGTGCGGCTCCTTCCATGTCAAGGCCTTCTTCTTCAAAATATTCCCAGACCTCCTCTGCCGAATCTACAACCACAGCCATGCATTCCTCAAGAAAAGCTTCTGCTTCATCCAGATTGGAAGCTACCGGTTCCGAAAAAAGCTGATTCTGTTTTTTTAAAAAACAATTCAATACAATGTCATCAAATTCATCCATAAAAAACCTCCTGATAATTATATTAGTATTATTACTTGATAAATACCTGTAATATACTATTCATGAAGATGTATAATGACAGTTTTTATTAATATATCAAATCTACAAAGGAAATGCAATGCGAAAATCAGAAAGATCAGCACACAGATCAATCGAGTTTATTAACTTCAAAAGTTTTTTTGTTTACAACATAAGTACCTTCTTCAGATAAAACATGAAGTTCTGGATAATCTTGAAAAGCTTTGATGCCATAGGTAACCATGTCAGCAACTTTTTGTTTGTTTTCCCCTTTCCAATCTATTTTGTAAAGGCAATTATTATCATATTCATTGGAATAGTAGATATAATCATTGTCGAAATGAAACGCATATGCGGCATCGTCTGTTATTTTACGCTGGCTGAAGTCATCCAAATCCATCGCATAAATACGATTGTTATCTCTGGGATTCAAAAATAACAATTGATTTTTCGATAGCATGATACTCCTTGTCATGACATCCGGAATAAGGAAAGATTCTTTTGTATTAACGTCAATCCTTATCACTTGAAATCGAGCATCAACATAATAAATATGCTTTCCATCAAAAGCCAGTTGACTTATACTGCCGGCTGACTCAATAATAGTTTCTGACCTTCCATTCTTCCGGCTGACTATTTTGACTGCACAACCAGTCATAGTATTCTCAATCAGATAGATATTCTCATCATCCAGAAAAAAGCTCATAATAGAACTGTAAGCTGCTTTCTCCTTTTCAGTGCGCATAACACCAAGAAAACTATCTTTAACTAGACTTGTATCTTCGTCATAGATTATTTTTTCGTTATAAGTATCCCAATCAATTTCTACAATAGAAGTTTTATTAGGCAAGACCCCCGCCTGAGTATAGTCTTGTTCTTTTTTAATATAGTAGAGATTATTGTCATAAATGTAAAAATAATTTCCCGTATCAGACAAACCTTTCAGCGGATTTCTTATGGCATTTTGCTTGTCTTTTGTGTTCTTATACTGTGCGATGATCTGAATCTCATTGCGGCTTGGAATATAAAATATTGCATCGCTATTCTCTGAACATATGGCATCAACCTGCATGTTATAAACAGGGAACTCTTCATTTACTTTCTTTGTTTTGTTACAACTGGTCTGAAAAAAAGATAATAAAGTAATAAATAGTATGATTGCTCTCTTCATGGATTAACCTGTTTCCTTCTTCTAATTTGGTAATTAATATATTTCTTGAACACCAGCAATATAATTACATAAGATATGACGAACAGCAAAGCAATCATTATCGCTGTTTCGAGTTCAGATACTGATCTGTATACTATAATTTCAGACATGCCGTCAGCACTTTCCGCCAACTCATCTCCTTTGAAGAAGCCGCTGCCAATCATAAAGCTCAAAGGCAATGGCAGAATATAGGCAACCCATCTGGCGGCAAGCCCAAAATAAGGTATAAGAACGACAGCTGAGCCAAAAAACAAAGTCAAGACTGTTTTTTTTGTATACACTGACGCAAACATTATAATCACTGCTAAAAACAAATGGCCGATAATTCTAAAAAAAGACATTCCGATATATGCCTCCAATAAACTCAAGTTTTTGATGGAACTATGATAATACTCTAGACTTTGCAAAGGATAATGTCCATCTTCTAACCCATAGTGAAGCGAAAAAAAGGCGTAATCCAAAAAGCTGAAAAACAGACTTAGAATAACAACCATACCAAAAGCCAGCAAGATCTTTTTCCCAACCAAGTTCGCCCTGCCCTTTTTACTGCTTAACAATATTGCATCCATTTTACTTTCATATTCCTGACAGAATATGGGCGTAATCAGCAACAATAACAGTAAGAATAGCGGTAAATCTAGCCGTTCATGAGCTAATAGGGCGTTCCATCCGTCAGTATATAGAAAATAGCGGTTGTCGGGATTTTCTCTGATATACATATACTGATCATAAAGTATCAGAAACCCGCCTTCTTTTTCAATTTGCCCCTCAAATGACTGGGTCATGTAATCCAGCTCCGATTTCGACATGGCTTGTTTATTGAGGACACTATTATAATACGCCAAGTACAAGTTTTCCAGCTCGATTTTGGCTCCTGATATTTTTTCTGATTCTTCCCTCAAAAATCTCTGGGTTTTTTCTGTCAAAGCTCCCTTTATCGGTTCCAGATAAAACAAATAATCACTCTTGTTCTCTTGCAAGGCGGCACCATCGTCAGTTAATAACAAACCGATCATTTTAAGAATCATCAAAAAGATAATAAACCACAGTCCTTTTTGAAAAATCAGTATTTTTTTCATTTCGAATATAAATTCTCGCATCTCATCTCCTTCCCCCTGTAAGCCACGCATTGTTTTTATTTACTCTGATTGTCGTCAGAATAAAAACTCCGAAAAACAACGCCACAGATAGAATCACGCCAACATATTCATGGACGGGAAAATCCATGATCCTAATTAAGTTAGTATGTCTAAACAACTCCCTGTTCACAATCAGATCAAAAGGATTGAAGTGTTTTGTTGTCGCAAGTTCGTCAGCAAGCATCATAGAAAACAGGGCACCCAGACTTATGACATATGGCAGAAGGGCTTTCTTAAAAAGAGAGGAAATAAAGAGAATTACTGCAGAAACAGCCTGCATTCCTAATATTTTCACTCCTGCAGATACAATTATATATTCCCACATAGTGATATCTAAAGGCGTCAGCATAAAATCCCTTAACGCATAGAGATTATTAGTAAGTCCAGTTAAGCCAAAAAAAGCGGCAAAGGCAAAAAAATCAGTGATCGTAAACCATATGCAAATACCCGTTACAAAAAAGCAAGCACTTGCAATTTTAGCTCTGACCGTCTTTTTGCCTCCTTTCTTACTTATGGACAAAATCAGATTCATCTCTGTCTCTTTTTCTGCCACAAATACCGGAACTATGGCCACAATAACTGTCAATAAAATGAGAAAAGATGAAAAATCATAACTAAACAGGTTGTCATACATTTCGGTATTGTAAAAATTATTAATCTGCCTGCCTTCATAAAGGGATGCAATCTTTAAACTGCTTCGATATTGATAGACATTGTCTATCGAACTAAAAAAAATCATATTCTGCTTGGCATTGTTGGCAATTTCCAATGCCTTCTCCCGATATGTATATGCATATTCCATAGGTCGGACAAAACCAAGATCCAGCATTCGATAATCTCCGAATTCATATCCCGTAAAAGTATCTGGGTCATATTCGGTATTGAAGGTTCTCTCGACTACGCAAGCCTGATAGAGGGGGGAATAAATCTCCATCAGCCTGTTAATTTTTTCAATGGTAATCTCGCCTTTATAATTTTCCTCATATAAATCCCAGAAGGCTTTACTCCATGAGTCATCCTTTTCAGTTGAAAAAACATGGCTGGTTTCATAATAACCATATATTGAAATGACATTTACCAGAGTAAATGCGAAAATTATTACAATGAGATAACGTTTCAAATAATTTTTTCTGATTTCATATCCAATTATTTTCATCTGCTTGCACCCGCTTCGCAATGATACAGGAATACATCTTCAAGATTAGGGGCAATAGGAACTGCCGCGGCGCAGGGCTTTTCCGCGCTGATAATCCTCAGAACGTAATGCCCTTCGTTAAAAACAATGTTTCCGATGCTGTATTTGTCTAAATACATCTGGCTGTTCTCGGCATCAACCTGAACTTCCCATATTTTATGTCTTATTTCCTCCATCAGCACAGTCGGTTTATTCTGTTTGATCAAGATGCCCTCGCGCAGCAAAATGACTTCATTGGATATATATTCAATATCCGAGACGATATGGGTAGCCAGCAACACGATCCTGTCCTTAGAGAATTTGGATATAAGGTTTCTGAAGCGAATTCTCTCTTTAGGATCCAGTCCTGCCGTAGGCTCATCCAATATTAAAATCCCCGGGTCGTTGACCATGGCCTGGGCTATTCCCAGCCGCTGCCTCATTCCGCCGGAAAAAGTACCTATTTTCTTATTAGCTACATCGGAAAGATTAACCATTTCCAGTAATTTGGCGATCCGTTCCGCCCCGACTTTCTCCGGAACCCCTTTGATCGCACAAATATACCTAAGGAATTCTAAAGCCTTGAAGTTTTTATAAAACTGCGGGAACTGCGGAAGATATCCAATGGCAGAGATGAAATCCACTCCCATTTTCTTCACATTTATCCCGTTATAGAGAATCCTTCCTTCATTCGCATTCAGGATTCCCGCAATTATATTGATTAAAGTAGTTTTTCCGGCCCCATTCTGACCTAATAAGCCATAAACGCCTTCTTTAAGTGTTGCCGTAAAGTCTATTAGAGCTTTTTTATCTTGATAGCTTTTGGATATTCCCTCCAGTTTAAGTATCATATGCTTTCCTCTTAAAATTTATCTATCGCCATGACTGGATCAGTATTGTTAAAAGCAGACAATGCAATAAATGTTCTGCTGTCATCAAAGATGGCAATCTGCGTTTTCACATATTGCTCCGAACTGGCTCCGATATCCTGACTCATTTCTTGGATCATCTCACCTGTTTTACTGTCATAAACCCTGAAAATAATTTTTCCGCCTTTATTCTGACATGACATAAAATAATTGCCTTTATCAGATAGAAATATATTCGACCCTTCGCTTTTTTCCAACAGATTATGCCGCCGGATTTGTCCGGTAGAACTATCAATAATGATTACCTGACCGACCGGCTCGCCGGTTCCGACCGGATATATTCCTTCGCTAAAAGCAACACAATCATCCGAAACAGCCATGTTCTGCAACTGTGGCAAGCCAGCCTTTTCAGTCACTGTCCCAGATCCTGTAACCGGTACATAACCAAAGACGGGCTGATCGATACCGTTTTCCGCAAAATTTGTTCCCATAAATGCAAGTTTGTTGTCATTGTCAAAAAATTTAATATCAATTAAGGTAGCAATATTTTCCGCGCTCAGATTTAATAGCGACTGCATTGTTCCCGTATTTAAATCATAGAGCACTATTTCTTGCTCTGTTGCATAAGCTATTTTTTGCCCGGACTTGGTGATGGCGGCCATTCTGGGCGCTTTGCTTGTTAATTCATTTAAGTCAAGCTGTTGAATCAAATTAAGCTCTTTATCATAATAAACTGCTTTTAAGTATCTTTGACTATCACGAATCTCAGAACCTGTAACACAATAGCCGTTCTCGGTCACAGAATAGGACTCAGGAGGCACGAAACCGTTTAATGGAGTTTCGGCTACTATTTTCTGATTATATACGTCAAATATGTAAAGTTTGTCAGATTTTACAAATATTTTACCATCGCCGGCACCAAAAATGCTCTTTTCCCGGTTGTTTATTCCAACAAAGGGGTTAGATCCCTGAATATCCGTATTATCTATTGTACCATACTGGCTGTTAGATTCCACATAACCACCCGCCGTTGTTTCCTGATTTATTTCACTACTGTTTTCTGACGGTTCTTTTTCTGCTTCAGTAACATTTTCCTCCGGAAGCTCCTCTTCTCTGATCAGCAGCATGGACTCTGTTTTTAGATAAAAGTCCTCACCCTCAATAGGAATTGAAATGCTGTACAGGATATGATTTCCTTCTAACCGGCTGACATCAAGACCCATTTTATATACTGCCATACTGCCCCTGACCGTACGCCATTCTAAGTAATCTTCTCCTTTGATCGCGATAGGATGGTGATCCAGATAAAATGTTGTCCGGTAAGCAGTTCCTTCTTTTCCCATGCCCTTGAAAATCAAGTCGACATTTTCCTTTTCCACGGCCATGATCCTTACATTATTAAATTGTTCATAATTATCTTCTTCATAAAGCTCGGTTATAATTTCTATATCCAGCCGGTTGCCATCTTCCTTCGCATATTGTTCTCGCACGGCTGTCGTTATTTCCTCTTCTATATACGACACATTGCTCAGAAGTTCTTCCCCCATTAAATTTTCTTTTTCGGTATTGCTTAAGTCTTCAAGAAAGATCAGTTTGTTCGGTGCTGTTGCAGTTATGCCGTGATTGAAGCCAAAATTAATATTGCTGGCATCCGGAATAAAACTGGGCTGATACATTCCACAGATATAGACAGTCAGTTCGTCGCCTTTATTTCCCTGTGACGGTGTAAATATGATCTGGAATTCCTTAAATTCCTTAGCTTCCAAATTTATCGTCTGGCAATATCGGTATTCCGATCCGACTGCTTCGGTCTTGAATGGCTGGGGGATGCCCTCAAGAAATACGAAGAAGCCATATTCCAAAGCCTTATCGTTACCATTATCCAAAAAATAGTCTACCACCACTTCCCCGCCGTTATATTCAAAGTTTATCGGCCCGTCTTCTGTAAGGGATCTCATGGGGCCGAATCCTTCTTGACTCACTATTTGCGATTCACTTGCTTCCCTGCTGAGATCAAAAGGATTTTCCTCCGGTACTCCTTCCTCCAGCGCTCCTTCTTCCGATATTGCTTCAGCAGATCCCTCTGACAAAGAATCGACTGACAGATCATTGTTACATCCTGTAAGCATGATACTTACAAATAATAAGCTTATAAAAATTTTTTTCAACTTATTTCTCCTCCCGATCGTATTAATTTTATTTAATATATTTAAGAATACTATGATACTCAAAAGAACCACTCCCACCTGAGGAGTGGTTCTAAAAGTTACTTAGTAATAATACAGATAAAAATTAATTAGAGATAACAAATTAATAAACGGTAACAGTGCGGCATACATACGCATTGGTCCCTCTGACTTCATGTGCTACCCATACAGCGCAGGGATATGGATAATTTGATGCTCCTGTAACGATATATAGACCTACTGCACCGTATCCACTATACACTGTGTATGATTCATAAGTTGAACCAGTATTATTATTCTGAAGCTCAACGGTCATTACTAATCTTCCGGTTCCGTCGTTTTTATCTATTGTTGTCTCGGCATCATATCCATAATTATAACCCCTTAATGTTCCGTACTTGCCGGCATCAGTAGATGCACTGGCCGCCATAGCAGAAATAGACGCAAGTGACATAATCATTACTACGGTGATTATCATAGCTGTTATTCTTTTTTTCATGGTTTTACCTCCTGTAATTTAAAATTAATTGTCATCCATGTGCTCTCTTACTTGAAAGCCATGCCTTTGTCGTGTGACTTGCCTATATTATCCTTAAAATTCCAGATTCGTAGGCGGACTTTTCTCATGTAGCATAATTTCTTCTCCTTTCATCATATTTTTGATATTTAATGATAAAGCTTTATCTTATCAGCTGTGCCCTTTAGATTAAGATATCTGCTTCAGTCTGGGCCGAGCATGCTATTTAACATATTGCATGCCTCATTTTGTGGTTATATAACTTGGTTTCACCATAAAATCATTCTGGATTTATAAGTACTATTCTGCTGTGTGCAATTATATTATTTTTACAAGTAATATTTATTTTCTATATCATATTATTTGTTGTACTCATTGCAATGTAGGACAACGTTATTCTCGTTCCAAAAAACTACATATTATTACATAGTACCGCACATTCCATCTTACGCATTGTTTGCTCGGTCGATTGATTTTAATTGTATCATGATTTAAACATTTTGGCAACACAAAATTATGCTTTTTGATGTGTTATTTTTAAGTTAAAATAAATCAGTTATTTTTATTATCCTAATTATATTTTTATTGCTTGATGTTGTAAAAATATTCTTCTAGTATTAATGTTTTCGTTATATAACTTATTGCATATTGTCTTTTGGTTGGTTGACACAAAAATGCAGCCGTCTCTCATGAAAGAGATTCGACTGCATTTTTGACTCCTTTCTTATATTAAGTCAGGGTATTCAATTATCTTAATTCGTATGGTATATTGACACCACTATTGCTCCAGCAACCGGATCCCGGTGCGGATTCTTTGAACCGTTTCCGCTTTGCCCAGCAGCTCCATGATTTCCGTGGCCCCGGCTGGGGTCATCGCCTTACCTGATACTGCCGTGCGGACCGGCCACATGACATAACCGTTTTTATACTGATGCTGTTCCGCATAATGGAGAAGCGTGGCATACAGGGCATCATTAGTGTAATCATCCTGCGTCTCCAGCAAGGGAAGAAGATCCTTTAACACTTCCAGCGAGCTTTCCTTGGTGGTTTTCATTTTCTTATGGGTGTAGATTTCCGGGTCATAGTCCGGTAAATGTTCCAAAAAGCCGATCAGCTCCGGGATGTCGGAATAAAGTTCGATTCTGGTCTTGACCATTGCGGCGATCTTCTCAAAATCGGCGGCCCGGGTAACCGTCTGCTTGATAATGGGTAGTGCCTGACTGCGAAAAGCTGCCTCATCCATGGCCTTAAGATATTCCCCGTTCATCCACCGCAGTTTTCCGATATCAAATACAGCAGGAGACTTGGAGATACGGTGGTAATCAAACTGGCTGATTAATTCTTCCAACGGGAAGATTTCCTGGTTGCTTTCCGGGCTCCAGCCCAGCAGTGCAATAAAATTGACGATGGCTTCGGGGAGGAAACCTTGATCCAGCAGGTCCTCAAAGGAAGAATGACCGCTGCGTTTGCTGAGTTTCTTATGTTCCGCGTCGGTGATCAGCGGCAGGTGGACATAGGTCGGCACTTTCCATCCGAAAGCCTGATACAGTCGGTTATATTTGGGGGAAGAGGACAGATATTCGTTGCCCCTGACCACATGAGTGATCTCCATCAGGTGGTCGTCTACCACATTGGCAAAATTATAAGTGGGATAACCGTCAGACTTGATCAGGATCATGTCATCCAGTTCGGCATTGTCCACCGTGATATCTCCGTACAGCTCATCGCGGAAGACGGTGCTTCCGGTCTGCGGATTGTTCTGACGGATCACATAGGGACAGCCGGATGCCAGCTTCTGCGCTGTTTCCTCAGCTGTAAGGCCAAGACAGTGTTTATCGTAGCTGCTGATTTCTTTGCCCTCGACAATCTCGGTTTTCAAGGCCTTAAGCCGCTCTGCGTCACAAAAACAATAATAAGCTTCACCCTTATCGATCAGCTCTTTGGCATATTGAAGATAGATGCCCTGTTCCTTCCTCTCGCTCTGTATATAGGGGCCTAAACCTTTGTCCCGGCCAGGCCCTTCATCATAATGAATGCCGGCCTTTTCCAGGGTCCGGTAGATGATTTCCACGGCTCCTTCGACAAAGCGCTCCCTGTCGGTATCTTCGATCCGGATAATAAAATCGCCGCCCTCGTGCTTGGCAATCAGGTATTCGTAAAGGGCCGAACGTAGGTTGCCGACATGCATCTTGCCGGTGGGACTTGGCGCAAATCTGGTTCTGATTTTCATAGTAAGTCAACTCCTGTCATAATTAGCAGAAATTACACTGAATCTGCTTTACTTATATCATAATGTAAATAACCAAAAACTACAATCCCAAAATACTTTGACAAAAAAGTTCCTGACTTAAGTGTGTTACTGTTCAGATCTAGTCACATTCTAAAGTTGACAGAAAGAATCATACCTTTTATAATATAAAGCGCAAAGGCACAGTTTCTTACTATTTAATTTTTTCAATTTTCCAAATTTATTCAGCAACCTGACCTTGGCTTGCGGAAAACATGGGGATATTATGAACATATCACGGCATTCTCTATTATTCGGATTATCCTATGCCCTTGACATAGCGGGCAAAAACAATCTTTCTCACTCCAAAAGTACCGCCTATCTGGCTGTCAGGATGGCAGACAGGCTGGGATTTGACGGGGATATGGTGCTCCCGCTTTATTATGCCGCCTTGCTTCACGACATCGGTATCAGTAATGAATATAAAATGTTTGAACATTGTGCGATCGGGGCGGAGATGCTGGAAAAACTGCCGCTAACAAGCGAGATTCCGCTCTATGTTCTATATCACCATGAGCTCATCGGTGGAACCGGTCCATTTGGTCTGTCCGGGGACGATATTCCGATAGCTTCGCAGATCATCTGCCTCGCCAGCGCATTTGACGACCAATTCGGCAAAAAGGCGGAGGGCTTTAATCACAGCCTGTTCCAGCAGGCGGAAAACTGGTTGGCGGAAGTGCGTCCCTTGTTCAGGGAAGACGTCGCCAATGCCTTCTTGGATCTGATGAAGCAGGAAGCTTTTCTTCTGGATTATTTTAGCCAGGAGACCAAATACCGGCTGTCTGAAAAGATCGTGGTCGGTGACGACGTGCACTATGGATATGGTGAAGTGCAGCAGTTTGCGCTGTGTTTTGCCGATATTATCGACCGCCGCAGCCCGTTTACCTACACACATTCACAAGGAATCGCGATGCTGGCCAGAGAAGCCGCCGCGCTTCTGAGCTTCGATGCCGAAGTTCAGGACAAAATGTACATAGCCGGGCTTCTGCACGACATCGGCAAGCTGCATGTATCAACCGACATTCTTCATAAGAACGGCCCGCTGACACCGGAAGAGCGCTTCGAGATCAACAAACACACCTATTATACCCGCAAGATCCTGGAGCAGATCCCGGGCCTGGAAGACGTCACCCGCTACGCTTCCAATCACCATGAAAAAATGGACGGAACCGGATATCCTTACCGCATGGCAGGCGATGAACTGAGCGAACTGGAAAGGGTCATGGCAATCTGCGACGTTTATCAGGCACTGACGGAAGAGCGGCCCTATCGAGCCCCCCTGACTCCGGAAAAAGTGTGGGGCATCATTGATAAGATGACCGATAACGGTCATCTGGACAAGGATTTAGCCGAGAAACTTAAAGCAATGGATTTCGGGCACGCAGCGCCTGCATCATAATTACTATGGCAAGTACTACCGGTCAGTAAAGTAGGCCAATTGCTTCTCACTTATTTTCATAAATTTAACCAACAGGAGCCGTTCATGGTATTCAACTCCACTGTGTTTATTTTTTTACTGTTTCCCATATGTCTTGCGGTCTATTACTTCCTGCTCAGAAAAGGCCGCGGCAACCGGGCTAAATATTGGCTGATTATGATGTCCCTATTGTTTTATGCTGCCGCTTCTCCTTGGCTACTGCTATGGCTGGGCGGGAGCATCTTAGTCAACCGGCTGTTTCTGTGCCGGGTCCGCCAGTGGGGAAAAAGAATATTGGTACCGGCGGTACTTCTTAATCTGCTTTTGCTATGCTGCGGCCGCTATTTTAGCATGATCCCGGTGCTGGGCATAAGTTTTTTTACCTTCCAGCAGATTTCCTTCCTGATTGACAGTTACCGGGGCGAGGCCGAAGAATGCCATTCGCTCGATTACATCTTGTTTGTCCTTTATTTTCCCAAACTTCTGCAGGGACCGATTGCCATCCACAGTGAACTGATGCCGCAATTCCGAAACCTTGATAAGATCCGCTTCGATGTGGAACGTTTCTACCGAGGACTGGTTTTGTTCGTCCTCGGTCTGGCCAAAAAGACCCTGCTGGCAGATACCTTGGGACAGGCTGTCGATTACGGTTATGCCAACCTGCTTTCGATAAATGCGCCCGATGCGCTGATCGTGATGTTATCCTTTTCTTTTCAGCTCTACTTTGATTTCAGCGGTTATTGTGACATGGCGATGGGCGTAAGCCGGATGCTGGGGATTGAACTGCCGGTCAATTTTGACTCGCCCTATCAGGCCACCGACATCATCGGTTTCTGGAAAGGGTGGCATATGACACTCACCCGTTTTTTAACCAGATATGTCTACATCCCCCTGGGCGGGAACCGGCGGGGCAAAGGTAATATGTACCGGAATCTTTTGCTGGTATTTTTCGTCAGCGGATTGTGGCATGGCGCCGGGCTGACTTTTATCGTATGGGGCATGATGCACGGCTTTCTTTACGTGGTAACCAGAATGATCCAGTCGGCAGGTGCCGGTCGCCGCTCTGCCGGAAACAGGGAGGGCGCTGCTGACAACAGGGAGAGCGCTGCTGACAACAGGAAGAGTGCTGCCGGGCTAGTGTATGGGAAGATTTTGCACCAAAAGTTCCCGGCAGCTTTAAAAACAGCCGGCCTTTTCATCTATGTGACCGTTGCCTGGGTTTTCTTCCGGGCTCCCTCACTTCCGGATGCCGCCCTTCTCCTTAAGACTGCCTTGCATTTCCCATGGCAGCGAATCGGGCGGCAGCTGGCCGCTTGCTTTAATAAGGATGAATTCTGGTATATGATTAAGGTAATCCGGCTCGATCGCTGGGAATATGGCCATTATGCGTTGACCTTTTTATTTTTGACGGTTTCATCTCTCCTTGTATTTAAAGCAAAAAATGCCTTGGCGGCGGCTGACAGATACCGGCCGGGTACTGTCGGTGCGCTGATGCTGGCCGGACTGTTCGGCTGGTGCGTAATTTCACTTTCAGGAGTAAGCACTTTTCTTTATGTAAATTTTTAGACAACTGCTGCCAAGGGAATACCGAATCTTCCCATTGTACAAGCCCATCTGCTCTGATTACTTGAAGCGAAAGGATGCCGCACATGCCTGCTTATCGGAAAAGCTTAGTTATCTTTGCCATATTTACTTTCATCATATTGGGAAGCGTCATCGCAGTTACCATCGTAGTCGATCCGTTTTTTCAGTATCATAAGCCGCTTCCCGGTTTTCCTTATCTGATCGACAATCAGATCAATCAGAATCCCGGCATGGCTAAGAATATGGAGTATGACAGCGTCATTCTGGGTTCCTCTATGACTGTTAATTTTAATACCAGCTGGTTTGACGAACTGATGGGGCTCAATACCATCAAACTAAGCTACAGCGCGGCCTACCCTAAGGATCAGGCCAATATCATGGAGATCCTGTTTGACAGCCCCAATCAAGTGGATAACGTTTTTCTTGGAATAGATGTCATCACCTACATGGCCGGGGTCGAAGAAACCAAATATCCGATCCCGGAATATCTCTATAACGACAAGGTGTATGACGATGTCGGGTATCTATTGAATAAAGACGTGCTGTTAAACTACATCCTCCGCCCCATTGCTGATCAGGAAAAGTCTGACCTGGCAACGATCTATGCCAGCTGGTGGACCGAAGAATACTATGACGAGGAATGGGTCCTGGCTCATTATACATCTCCTGAGCAGACCGCCGCCGAAACCCCCAGCGACGCGTATATCGCCGCGGTAGAGGCCAATCTCTCCCAAAACATCTGTCCTTTTATCGAGGCGAATCCCGACACGGATTTTGTCATCTTTTTCCCGCCTTACAGCATCCTCTTCTGGAATGATGTCCTGCGGGAAAACCATCTGGAAGCCACGCTGGAAGAAATCCGTTATCTGTGCGAGCGGCTTGAGGCTTATGAAAACGTCAGCCTTTATTTCTTCCTGGACCAGGAATGGATTGTCACCGATCTGAACCATTATGCCGATTACAGCCATTATCATCCTGATTTCAACCGCTATATGGTCGAATGCTTTGCTGACGGAACTTGCCGGGTTGAAGACATTGAAACCAATCTGAATCATATGCGAAACATCGTTGAGGATTACGATTTTGATACATTGCTTTCCGGCACTTCATAAACTTATCTTTTCCCACCAGAGCGCACTTTCCAAGAACCGTACTGTGCCAGCCAGAATCGCCATGTCGGTATGTTTTTGGGTCAAGTTCTTAACACGTTGTCCAGATAATGGCCTGTTGGGGTACAGGCCGCTTTTGCAACCGTCTCTGGCTTACCTTGGGCAATGATCTCACCGCCCGCGTCTCCGCCCTCCGGCCCGAAATCAATGACCCAGTCGGACATGGCGATAACATCCAGGTTATGTTCCACGCAGATCACTGTGTTGCCGTTATCTACCAGCTCGCCAAGCAGCATGGCCAGCTTTTTCACGTCGTGAGGATGAAGCCCCGTGGTCGGTTCATCCAGAAGATAGAGCGTATGCCCGTTTGCGCGTTTTCCCAGTTCTTTTGCCAGTTTGACGCGCTGGGCTTCGCCGCCGGACAAGGTCGTGGCCGGCTGGCCGAGACCCAGATAGCCGAGGCCGACTTTTTGCAGCACCGCCAGCCTGTCCATGACCGGCGGCACATCCTGGAATGCCATTGCCGCCTCATCAATACTCATCTGTAATACGTCGGCAATACTAAAACCTTCATACCGTACCTCCAAAACCGGCTTCTGGAACCGGCGTCCGTGACAGACAGGACATCTCACCCTGACATCCGGCAGGAAGTGCATCGATATGGCAAGCTCTCCGCTTCCCTCACATTTTTCACATCTGCCGCCCGGCACGTTAAAGGAAAAGTGCTTCGGCAGCAGTTTTTGCTTCTTGGCTTCCGCCAAGGAAGCAAATAAATCCCGGATATCAGCAAAGATGTCCGTGTATGTCGCGGCGTTGGACCGGCTTGTCCTGCCGATGGGCGACTGGTCAATGGTAATGATGTCGCGGACGTTTTCCAGACCCGAGATCTGAAGGTGCTCGGGCTTTTCCCTGGAGTGTCCGAAATAAATATCCGCTTCACGTGCTAAAATATCAAACAGCAAGGTGGATTTCCCGCTGCCGGATACCCCGGTTAAGGAGATCAGCATTCCTAAAGGCAGGCTGACATCGATATTTTTCAGGTTGTGCTTATGTGCACCGGATATGAAAATATGCTGTCCGTTTCCGCTCCTCCGCCTTGCGGGAAGGTGTAACCGTTCCGTGCCGGAAAGAAATCGTCCGGTGCAGGAAGCTTCACAGCCTGCGATCTCGGCCGGCGTTCCCGCTGCGACGACCTCTCCGCCGCCCCGTCCTGCTGCCGGGCCAAAATCCACAATATGATCGGCAGCCCGCATGATCTCTGGATCATGTTCGATCACCAGCACCGTATTGCCTAAATCCCGTAATCTTAATAAGACCTCTATCATCCTCTGGGTGTCACGGGCATGCAGACCGGTTGTCGGCTCATCCAGCACATACAGCACCCCGGTAAGGCCGCTGCCCAGAAGCGAGGCCAGCCGAAGCCGCTGAGCTTCTCCAGCCGACAGGGTGACAGCGGCACGTTCCATGCTTAAATAGCCTATTCCTACATCTACGAGCCGCTTGATCCGCTGTTCCAAATCATCTATAATCGGTCTGGCAATCAGCAAAGCCTCCGGTGTTGTGACCGTTTTAAGCGCTCTGACCCAGACCCCGACATCGTGGAGTGATTTCTGGCCAAGCTCAATGATATTGACATCCCCGACTGTCACACCGGCGCTTTCTTTGCGTAATCTTATCCCATTACACTCAGGACAGACTGCTTGCCGGAACAGGCCGCCGACCTGATTCCCGTTCCCGCCTTCGGAATACCGGCGCCGGATATTGGTGATAACACCCTCGAACCGTCCTTCCGGAACCGTCCGGGGTGGCTTGATCCCGGGGAAATGCCGGCCGAACTGCGGGCTTTGAACGCCGTACAGTAAATAATCCATCTGCACCTGCCCATAGTCTTCCAGGGGCTCGGCAGCACTGATGGGAAACCCGTAAAAACGGCCGGCATTTTCGATTGCCTCCGAATAGCGGCCGATAAGGAATTTATCCCAGATGCGAACCCCGCCGTCGCTAATACTTAAGCGGGGATCAATGATTTTGTCCATGTCCGGCGTATTGACCATGCCAAGGCCCCGGCACTCCGGGCAGGCACCCTCCGGCTTGTTAAAGGAAAAGTGGCTCATCGTCAGTTCCGGGACTTTTTCCCCACAGGAGGGACAGGCAATCATAAGATTGTCAGAACCGGCAGCATCGTCATTCAGCCAGTCTTCTTCCTCCATTTCAAACGGCTGACGTATCAGACTGCCGCAACGCGGACATTTCCGGACGCCGAGCTTGGCAAAGAGGATCCGCAGATAGGTAAAGACCTCCGTGATCGTACCCACCGTGGAGCGGGGATTACGGTTGTTGTTTTGCTGGTCGATGCTTATCGACGGGGACAGCCCCAGAATCGCATCTACCTTGGGCTTACTGATAAAATCTGTCACCAGCCCCATTGATTCCATATACTGCCGCTGACATTCCTTCTGCAGGATATCCAGTGCCAGTGTCGATTTTCCGCTGCCCGAAAGCCCGGTGAACACCACCAGTTTGTTTTTAGGTATTTGTAGCGAGATGTTTTTGAGGTTGTTTTCTTTAGCCCCTTTTATTTCGATATAATCTACATAGGTAACCATCGTTTTTCTCCTTCGCTTTCGCATGATTGTGTGACTTTGCGGCACAGCGTTACTGTTCAGCCATAGCTATTCAATGAGCAGATATACAGATGAACCATTACAATGATGCACACAAATCGCAAAGAGCGCGATTTGGCCATGCAATTCTCGGGATTTTGGGGAAATACGTCCCAAAACCCTCGCGGACGGTGGAAGGCTGAACGCTACCGGCACAGCTCCTATGATAGAAGAAAAAAAGATAAAAATCTTGACTTTGCTTGCGAAATTCTCATCTATGATCTGTTCAGCTGACGGACCGGACGTGCCTCGATATACCCGCGATAGCCCCGTGGCTCCAGTTGAAACCGCGGCGCGTCTTCGTCCGCCCATTCAAAGCCGTACAGTTCCGGCGTGTATGTTTTCATCATTTCCCACAATTCCGTAATCGCCTCGTCGAAACGGCTGTCTTCAAAAGGCTGGCCTTGGAAGACCATCAGCTGGCAGGGCGGCAGCGCAATCACTTCAAACCCGTCCGGCACAATGCCGGCATAGTCTGCCGGCACTTCGACCCCCTGTGCATAGACGGAGGTTCCCGGCGTGCGGAAAGAATTCGGAAGCCACATTCCGATCGGCTCATACAATGCCTCTTTTACACTGCACAAAAGGCCCCAGACATCGCAGCCGACTTCCTCGATGTACTCTGAATATTCGGTAGCCTTCGCGCCCCGTCTCAAGATCAGCTTTCGTGCCGGACGCTCTATTACCTGGACGAAAACTGTCCTGCTTACGTTTTTTCTCTCCATAGGTCGTTCTCCTTTCAAAAAATAGTAATACCGCTCGCGGATGGGATCCGGCATGAACAGATAAATAGGTACAGGGCTTTTACTGTATTTATGCGGCGTTACCCCAAACTCCTTGGAAAATGCCCTTGTAAAGCCCTCGTGTGAGTCAAAGACAAAGTCAAACGCAACATCGACGACCTTGATCTTGGCGTCGTCACGGAGTTTCAGGGCGGCCCGGGCAAGCCTCAGGGCACGGATGTAGTCAAAAGGCGTCTTGCCGGTGAATTCCTTAAACAGCCTGGCACAATGAAAAGGCGAATAACCGGCGCATCTTGACAGATCACGCAAGGTAATCGGGTTGCGGATATTCTGTTCGATATAATCCTGCATCCGCTGAACAGCTTCAACCTGTTCTGATTTATCCATGGCTTTTCCTCCTTATCTTTAAGGATTATAGCACAGCTTACCCTGTAAGTCTTGATCCGTATTACAAAAACAATTAATTTAAGGGGAAATTTGCACAAATAACGTAGTTCAGTCAAAAATACTGTAGATTAGACAAGATGGGTTGAAAAATATAAGCAAAATGAATAAAATAAATTATATGTTTTTTGATAAATAATATTTTTTAGGATCAGGTATTTTTTTAAATGAAACCATTTGTTATAATGATTATTATTAATAAAAAGGGGGAAATATGAAAAAAATATCATTGCTATTAGTTAAGTGTGCAGCAGATTTGTCTTTGACTGTTACTAGGATTAACGTGAATTCTATATGTTATGCTAAATCATTCCAACCGAAATTACCTCAAAAGGCAGACAAATTGAAGAACCTAGCCAAATGCAATATCGTTTTGCATAAACCATAAAATCCAAATAAATAACAACTAAATATGCATTGCATGGAATCAAAGAATTTATAACTAAGGAAATTGAAAGCAATGAATATTGCGATTTGTGACGATAATTCTGGACTTTGCGCTCAACTGGAAGCTTACATAATAAACTATGCGAAGTTACATTTGATCGATATCAATGTAGATGTTTATTTATCTGGCGAAGAATTGCATGACCATATTATCAATAATAAACTTGAAAATGTATATTCTCTAATTTTCTTAGATATTGAAATGCTGAGAATGAGTGGAATCGAAGTAAGCAATTTTATCCGAAACGAACTCCATAATGAAATCTTGCAGATTATTTACATCTCCTCTCATGATAAATATGCGATGCAATTATTCAAATACCATCCCTTTGATTTTATTATGAAACCAATCTCTGAAGATTCCGCTTTCCATGTTCTTGATAAATGCTTGGGTTATATTAAGAATAACCCTCTTGCTTTTCATTTCAATTTTAATAAAATCAATCATATGATCTCACTCCATAACATTATCTATTTTGAGTCGGCTTATGATAAAAAGATTCGTTTGGTTCATACAGATGGAGAATATCTGTTTTATGACACTATCGAAAAAATCATGACAACTCTGCGAAATGAGTTTTTTTATAAGATTCATAGAGGATGTGTAATCAATTGTAAGCATATCCAACGTATCGATGGCAACGTCGCAATCATGTGCAATGATCATCAGATACCAATCCCTTTAAGAAAACAAAAAGCCTTGATTACTTATATCAAAAAAATAGGAGGGGCGCGGTATGAATAACAGCATCTTGGATTGTGTCGTATTTGTAATAGCAGAGATTTTCAGCATATATACATTATTCCGAACTACCAGGATACTTTTAGGAAAAAAAACTGTTTACGGCAGGAAAATTGAAATCTTTAGTTACTCTCTTTGGTTTTTTGTTAATTTATTATTATATTTTTCCCTAAGAATAACCATTGTTTTATTGATAACAAATGTAATTATGCACTTTATTATAGCTGCCAATTATTGCACTACTTTAATGAAAAAGATTGTTACTGTATTTTTTATTACTATGCTCTATTTCTGTGTGGACATGACCGTCTCCATTTTGGTATCATTTCCTTTTTTATCGCCATTTGCCGTAAGCCCTTACTTTCCTCTGATCGGGACCCTGATTATCAGGGTCTTAAACTATCTGTCGATGTTATTGCTGGAAAGATTATCTCGTAACATAAATAAATTCAAAACCGCCAAAAAAAATTGGGTACTGCTGATTCTGATACCTGTTTCCACAATTTACTTATTTACTATGGCTTCCAATATTCTGATTCCTGCCTCGCAGAGATTATTGGTCACTTTACTCATATTTGTCGTCAATCTGATCATGATTTATTTATTTGATATTTTGTCCATGCAAGCCGATGAAAGAGCCAGGAAGATATTAATGGACCAAGAATTGATCGGCTTTCAAAAGCAACTGGAAGTCATTCAGTTTAATCTTAACTATTGGCACCAGATGCAGAATGCTTTTGTAGATAAACTGACTCTGCTAAAGGAGTACTTAGGCGACGGAACCGATGCGCAGATCAAGGATTTTATCGGGCAGAACTTTGATGACTTTTTTATCAAGAATAACGTGAACAGCGGCGTGGCCAGTATCGACAGTATTTTGAATTATCACATCCGGGAAGCCGCTTCCTGTCAGATTCAGATGCGGCACTCCATAGCCATCCCGCACGAACTGATCTTTGACAGTGTGGAAATAACCGTTATTCTAAGCTGTCTGTACTCTTATGTAAAAGAACAGGTTCTCTGTCTTGATGAGGAGATGAGAACCATTGACCTAGAAATCAAATTCAAGTACAGCATGTACCGCCTTATTTTTATGATTGTGATGCCCTTGCACACTTCCCGAAGAAACGATAAATTTTGCCCCCCGAATATCTTTACGGATATCATAAATAGATACAACGGGACTTTGCATGTGGATGACAAGCCACTTGACAGTGATGTTTTGGAACGAGGAATTGCCTTGACCTTGTTTCTGAAAAAGGAAAATTTCCCCACCGTAATTGATGAATGAATTGATGAGAAATGAACTTGAAGAGGGGACGGCTTATGAGTGAATTGGGTACTAAAGAAAATCCATTTATGAAAGAAATCGAAGTCTGGCAGTATGCCGATACCAAAGAAGCAGGAACAAACCAGCTGAAATATATCTATGTAAGCAGACATATTCATATCAATGCGCACCTTAATATTGAACTGACAAGCAAGAAAATCATCGCGATATTTGTATAATGCCCATCCTGTCGGCAGACAAGATGGGCATCTATCATATGCAATCCGGGCACAGGCCGCTGAATGTCAGGCTATGGCTTCTGACCGCGAACCCTTCCATCACCAGAACACGCTCATCAAGGTCCGGCTGGTAATGATCGATGTCAAAGACCTTGCTGCATTTCTCACAGATAAAATGATAATGCTTATGACAATTATGGTCATAACGGGCTGAGCCGTTAAGACTGCCGATATTCAGCAGCTCGCCGCTGTCCGCCATCTGGCTGAGATTACGATAAACCGTCGCTTTGCTGATCGTAGGATGCTGTTCGGCAACAAAATCATAGACCTGCTCCGCCGTTGCATGGATGTCGAGTTCCCGAACCGCATCGCGGATCAGCCTGCGCTGAATCGTGTTCCTTTTGCTTTCCATTAACCGGCAGCCTTAAAAGTACCGTTCCAGAAGTCCTTGGAAAGCCTTCCCGTGCCGTGCTTCATCCTTGCACATTTCGTGGACTGTGTCATGAATGGCGTCAAGATTCAGCTGCTTTGCTTTCACGGCAATGTCTTTCTTCCCCTGGGTCGCGCCATGCTCAGCCATGACCCGCTTCTCCAGATTCTTCTTGGTTGATACATCGACGACTTCCCCTAACAGTTCCGCAAACTTGGCAGCATGTTCCGCTTCTTCAAAGGCAATCCTTTTGTATACCTCGGCAATCTCCGGATATCCTTCCCGGTCAGCCTGGCGGCTCATGGCCAGATACATGCCCACTTCAGTACACTCGCCCATAAAATTCTGCCTTAAGCCTTCAACGATCTCCGGGTCTACGCCTTGCGCAACCCCGATCACATGCTCATCGGCAAAGACCAGGCCGGTTCCCGACTGCTCCGTAAATTTTGACGCGGGAGCCTTACACTGCGGGCAGAACTCCGGCGCTTCTGTTCCTTCATGTACATAGCCACAGACAGCACAGATAAATTTCTTCATTTCATTCCTCCTTATTATAACAATTCCTAATTGATAATGATTATTGTAAGATAAATTGTTATGCTTGTCAATGTTAAAATTTTGCTGTAAGCTGTTTGTCACTGTTAACTCCCTAATGTCGTGTCATTAAGCTTATTGAAAAGAGTGGGGGGAGGGTTCGGGGGACCACCACGTTTTCGTTAGGTCTTGGGTCTTTCCTTTTATAGTACGGTTACGGCGGTTATAGTCCTTTAATCCGTAAACTGCTTACCCGTAAGCCGGGTTTTCAAACTTGCTGGTCGGGATACCGAATCGTCAGATCGCCCGGGCCTCATCGGCTTCTCGGACAGCGAAATTAATTCACAATGTATTGTACCCGCATCCAAAACACAAACTCAGAGAAGTCAGCATACATTTCCCTGACTCCTGTTTCGATGAGCTCTCTAAGGAACTGACTAAAAGGTGGCGGTGGATAGAGGTAGGAATAATTACCTTTCGACAGGAACCGGCCCCGGGCATCATAGGTATACTGATACTTATAATCATAGATGTCTTCATCCGGAAAGTAATATTCTTCCTTGTCAAGCAAGCCGTTCACATATATATATTGCACATGGCAGTACAGACTGTCGTCACTCGCCATATAGATATTTTTTGCAAATAGGACATCCTGCATGTAGATATGATTCTGATATTTATTTACTGTGTTGTACTTATCAATTTCATATAGTACCGAGAGGTTTCCCTGTCCGTCATACTCGTAGCGCTGCTTTTCCGGAAGGTAATCTCTGATCAGACTGGTTCTTCGGGCATTTTCTGAACCGCTGACACTTCTCTCGTAAGAAACCGCACGCCCTTGGTCGTCCTGGACATATTGATAACTGACAATCCCCTGAAAGTTGTCCTTGGCATCAGAGGAAGAGTTGTAAACATGCACTGTTTTGTTTAGGCTGTTTTCCTCGTATTCCCACACTTCCCGCCAGTACGGAAGCGGATTGACTACTTTGAAACTGCCGCCCGGCATTCCGTCCGGTACAATAGTCAGCGGCCATAGCTCTGCTAATGTCGTGTAAGAAAAAGAGTGCGCTTCTTTAAGCCGCCCCTGTTCATCATAAATATAGCGGACAGTTTCGTACCCAGCAGCTTCCCTCCGTACAGGCAAATCATCATTCTGCTTTTGTCCGATCCCAAGCACGGCGATGGTCGTCATAATCGTAACAACGGTAAAAGTTATCCGGAAAACAGCAGCAACAAAAAAAAAGCAAAGGATGCCGTCCCTGATTAGCCGATATGGTACATTCTTACTGATCATGCGAGGTTTTTCTTTGAGTTCTTCAGATACTGATCTTTCCATGGCATATCCCCTCCATATTTATTATGTTTAATAGTACGCTGATTACTGAGTTGCCAAATGCTTCCACGCCCGGCGCGTATACGGGCACACCTCTATGCATTTGCCGCAGATCGTGCTGCCGCCGCCGAAACCCTGTCTGGCCCGTTCCCTTGCCGTTTTCCGGCACTTGAGTGGATCAAAAAACTCATCCCTATATAGACCTACCGTCCACAGTTCCCCTGAAATCGCCCCAGCCGGGCATGCATCAGTGCAGATCCGGCAATTCCCGCATCGGGACTGATTGACCGGCTCTGCCGTTTCCAGCGGCGCATCGGTAAGGATAGAAGAAAGGCGGATCATCGTTCCGTACCTTTCCGTAACCAGCAACGCGCTTTTCCCGATCCAGCCTAACCCGGCGCGGGTAGCTACGGTCTTATGCGGCAAGGCGGTATTATTCTCCAGCTCGCCGTTCCCCACCTGCGCCCGGGTCTGGGCGATAGCCGCATAGCCCAATGCCCGCAGTTCTTCCGCACTGCTGGTCACGATCTTATCCAACTCTTCATTTAACTTACAATACCAATTATGGTATTCTTTCGTCGGCAGATCGGCAATCCCCCTGATAACTTCCTCAGGATAGGCCACCGCCACGCTGATACCGACCGGCATGTTATGGCGGACTTCCGGCGGCAGCTCAGTCAGATCACCGATCCCAGCCAGACTTGCCCCCATATGGTACATGCTGTTCTTGATTGATTCTGTCAGATTATCCATGATTTCTCCCATATTAATTGAGTACTGTGAAGCAGCGGTATGAGGCACTTCGGCCAGGGTCTGAACAGTGACTAATTATGTCCGGGAGTTAACCGTAACCCCTCTGCCAGCTTCTCCAAGCCTTCGATCACCTGATCACACCACAGGTCAAACTCGGCATCCTCGACCTGGCGTTTCGGATGCGACATCACGTAGGCAATTGTTTCCCTTATACCCTGGTCAAACCGCACCTTCGCCGTAAATCCCGGGACCAGCCGTTTTAACTTACTATTATCAAACACCACTGAATTGGCCTTGTCGCCGATCAGGCTGCCGATAAAGTCATAACCGCTGCATTTAGCCAGATATGACGAAGCTACATAATAAGGACGTAGTTCCACCCCCAACGCATCGGCGATCGCCTGATAGATCTGGTTCCAGGTCAGGGTCTCATCCGAAGTGATCTGCACTGCTTCCCCCAAGGCATGGATATTGCCCAGCAAACCGATGAAGGCACAGGCAAAATCTCTGCTATGTGTCATCGTCCAGAGTGAAGTCCCGTCGCCGTGGATGATCACCAGTTTGCCTTCCAGCATCCTCTTCACAACCTGGAAGCTTCCCCTGGCCCCGTGGACGCCCAGCGGTATCGAACGCTCGTCGTAGGTATGGCTGGGCCGGATGATGGTAATCGGAAAGCCGTTCTCTCGGTACATCCGCATCAGATAATCCTCACCGGCGATCTTATTACGGGAGTACTCCCAGTAAGGATTATATAACGGCGTTCCCTCCGTAATCCGGTAATCCGCCAGCGGCTTCTGATAAGCCGATGCTGAACTGACATAGATAAACTGCTTCGTCTTCCCGGCAAACAAGCGGTAATCCCGTTCCAGCTGAGACGGGACATAGGCAATAAAATCGGCTACCGCGTCAAATTCCAGCCCTTTGATGTGTTCCGCGACCGTCGTCTCGTCGTCGATATCCACCTTGATTTCCACCAGGTTGTCATAACCGGCAAAAAGCTTATTCTTCGTACCCCTGTTCAGCAGAAACAAGTTATGTCCCTGTTCCAGTAATTGTCGGGAAATCGCTGTACTGATCGTACCGGTTCCCCCGATAAGTAATACTTTCATATACTCTATTCCTCCTCATGATGGGTTTTGGGGATAAATATCCGGCTTCCTTCCGCGGTTAGATTTTCCCCGGTCTTAACCGCCGCTTTCCGGCAGAATTCTTGCTGTGAATCCAATATCACCTTGCCTCTTTTATCGACCTTCTCATAGTTTCCTTCGGGCGTCAGAAAGTGCGCCTTGACCGTATCCCGGAGCAGCGTCGTAAGAATGTCCATGACCTGCTCCCTGAGCTTTGGCTGTTCTACCGGAAACATGATTTCCACCCGCCGCTCCAAATTTCTGGGCATCCAGTCGGCACTGGAACAGTAATACTCGGGGCTATTGTCATTTTCAAAATAAAAGATGCGGCTGTGTTCCAGGAAATTACCGACGATGGAGCGGACTGTGATCCGGTCGCCGATCCCCGGCAGCCCCGTCTTAAGGCAGCAGATCCCCCTGACGATCAAGTCGATCTGCGTCCCCGCCGCAGCCGCCTGATACAAGGCCTCGATGACATCCTTATCGCACAGCGAGTTCACCTTGACGATGATGCGGGCCGGCCGCCCGGCCCGGGCGTTTCTCCGCTCCCTGTCAATCAGATAGAGAAAGCGGTCCTTCAGCCACAGGGGTGCCAGAATCAGCTTATTCCAGCTCAGCGGCTCGGAATAACCGGAAAGCATGTTAAAGACCGCCGTGGCATCTTCGCCCATTGCCGTCTGACAGGTCAGCAGGCCTAAGTCGGTATAAAGCTTGGCGGTTGCGTCATTATAATTGCCGGTTCCCAGATGGACATAACGGCGGATGCCGTCCTCTTCCCTTCTCACTACCAGCGTGATCTTGCAATGGGTCTTAAGCCCGACCAAACCATAGATCACGTGGCAGCCGGCCTTTTCCAGCATCCTCGCCCAGACGATATTGTTTTCCTCATCGAACCGGGCCTTTAGTTCCACCAGGACCGTGACCTGCTTGCCGTTTTCCGCCGCCTGCGCCAAGGCATTGATAATCGGCGAGTTCCCGCTTACCCGGTAAAGCGTCTGTTTGATCGCCAGTACTTCCGGGTCGGCGGCGGCCTGCCGGATAAATTCGATCACCGGAGTGAATTCCTGAAAAGGATGGTGTAACAGGATATCCCCTTCCTTGATCTGTTCAAAGATATCGGTTTCCGCCATGCCGTCTACCGGCACTGGTTTCCCATAGCGGTTTTCCTTCAGCTGCTCAAAGCCGTTAAGCCCATACATCTTCATCAGAAAGGTCAGGTCCAGGGGACCGTTCACCTGATAGATATCTTCCGATTTGATCGAAAGCGATTCGACCAGGATATGCAGCAGCCTTTCATCGACACTTTCCTCCACCTCCAGGCGGATGGCCTGCCCCCACTGCCGCATCTTAATCTGCTTCTCGATTTCCTTCAGCAGGTCTTCCGTTTCATCTTCTTCGATATTCAGATCAGCATTCCGCATGATCCGAAAATGATGGGCACAGATAATATCATAATTCAGAAACAGTTTGCTGATATTCCTCTCAATAATCTCTTCCAGCAAGATAACTGCGGTACCTTCCCCTCCCGCCCGGACCGGAACGATCCGGGAAAGCATGCCGGGTACCTGGACAGTGGCAAATTCCGGTTCGCCCTCCTGCTTCTTGTTCTTGATCAGCGCCCCGATATTTAAAGTCTTGTTCCGGATCAGTGGGAACGGCCGTGAGGAATCGACGGCCATCGGTGTCAGCACCGGATAGATATTTTCTTCAAAATAACGGTCGGCATAAAGCGCTTCCGGCTCCGAAAGCTCCTCATGCCGCTCAATCACCCGCAGGCCGTTCTGTTTAAGAAGCGGCAGCAGCGACCGGTTATACGTATTGTACTGCTGGCTTACCAGGTCATGGACGGAACGGTTGATCGCTGCCAGCTGTTCAGCCGGCTTCATCCCGGCGATGTCCGGCTTGGCATAATCCGCATTGACCATGTCCTTCAGCGCCGCCACCCGGATCATAAAAAACTCATCCAGATTAGATGCCGTAATACTCAGGAATTTAAGCCGTTCAAACAAAGGGTTCTGCTTGTCCCTTGCTTCTCCCAGTACTCTTTTGTTAAATAACAGCCAGCTAAGTTCGCGGTTGCCATAGTTAGAAGGATCCGAAAAATCAAAACCGCCTTTCATACCTGATACCCCATGTCCGCTTTCGCGGATTTCCTGCCTTTCAAACATGCCTGCCGCCACCGGAACAAGCACAAACAATACCGGAAACTAAGGAAACACTGATGCATCAGTATTTCCTTAGACGCTCCAGTCCCTATGGGACTTGGGATGCGCACGGATTTACAGTGAAAACTGGCACTTTGTGCCGTAAATCCGGCGCGGGAAACGCTGCATCAGCGTTTCCCTAATACGTCCTCTTATGCCTGATAACCGGCCTGACATTGTACACTTCTTCAAAGAAACCGGCCCGTAGGTCAAACAAGCCCTTCTCTAACGTGATATCTTCCTCTGTGTCCACCGTCAGGATCAGCCGCTCGTCTTTTAAGACGGCCTTGATTTCTTTAAATTTCTGTTTATGGCTTCGGTCCATCCCGCTGGCCATTCGCAGAATCGCCGTCAGCTTGGCGACCGTAAGATAAATGGCCTTGTCGGTCACATGACTCTGGCCTATATCGCCGTAATAATCAAAGTTCGCATAGTTATATTTCACGACATTGGCGACGATTTCCCTTTCTACATGCGACAGGCCGATGATTTCCGTCGCCATAATGATGCTATAGGAACATTCGCCCGGACTGATCATGCTGATAAACTTGCCGCAGTCATGCAGCAGCGCCGCCAGCCGCAGCAACAGCCGCTCCCGCTTTCCCAGGCCATGGACTTTGCGCATACTGTCAAAGACCGTCACGGCCATCATCTCAAGGGTCTCGCTCCGGCGCTTGCTGCCCCGGTAACGCTTGCATATATTCCGGGCGCAGGCAAAGATATCCTGCTCAAAATCGTGTTTCGGCTTGATAATCTTATTTTTCTCGGCATATTCATAGGCGATCCCGTCGCAGAGCGTTACTCCCGGAGCCCAGATGTGGCCGGCTCCCATGGTCTCCATGATGTTTTTTAACAGGATCCCGGATATCAGTAAAAGCTTCATGCTTTCCCCCGGGACATCCAGCATCTTCCCCAGCTCCGCTTCATGCTTGGTCCGGAATACCTCCAGATAGTCATCCACCAAAGCCTTCTCCGCATATCCGTTACCCTGAGCACTGCCTTTCCGCCGCAGGACGATCTTGGAAATGTAGTCGTCTACCACGATGACATTGTCGATCACTCGATCCCGCAGATACAGGCGTTTATATCCTTCCATCTGGGAATCCACGATTTCATTCAGCAGCGATTCATACCGGTCCGGAAGCACATCCAGATGCTTCAGCCGGTCCTGCAGGCGGAGCACGCCCAGTCGCAGATTCTGGGTGGAAACCAAGGTATCTTTGTCAAACAGCGAGATCTGGATGCTGCCGCCGCCGATGTCAACGATCGCCGTCCCTTTCTGGATAATATTCGTAAAACCCTCTTCCTTCCAAGCCACCGCTTTATAATGAAGGAACCGCTGGGCAGAATTGCTTAACACCTCGACCTTGATCCCGCTACGGTTTTTGATCTGATCCAGCAGGACGATATTATTCTCCGCCTCCCGGATGGCGCTGGTGGCATAGGCTTTATAATCCTCGGCCTGATAACTCCGCATCATCACCTGATACTCCTGCAGGACCCGGCAGAGCTCTTCCACTCTCTCATAGCCCAGCTTACCGGTCGCATAAGTTTCGGTTCCCATGTCGATGCTGTGCCGGATGTGGTCGATCTCCCGCATCCCGTTCTTGGCGGATACCTCATAGATCTTCATCGACACTTCGAAGGAACCGATATCAATAGCGGCAAACGTCTTGACTGACACTGTAACTCCTATCCGTGTGCTTCTCACACATGCAAACTAATTAATGGCAGATAAATAATCGACAAACTGCTGCGCCGTCCGGCCGGACAAGCCGCCGTGAGCCATTTCCCACCGGTCTGCGGCTGCGGCCAGCTCTGCTTCACCGATGGCGATCTGCTGCCTGGCAGCCAGTGACTTTACAATATTGTGAAACTCTTTCCGATCCGGGGCACCGAAATAAATCGACACGCCGAACCGTGCCGCCAGCGAAAGCTTTTCCTGAACCGTGTCGCTTTTATGCAGGTCATCACTGCGGTCTTCCTTGTCGCTGAATTTTTCCCTGATCAGATGCCTGCGGTTGGAGGTGGCATAAATCAGCACATTCGCCGGCTTCGTCTCAAGGCCGCCCTCAATTACGGCTTTCAGATACTTATACTCCACTTCAAAATCCTCAAAACTCAGGTCATCCATGTAAATGATAAACTTGTAATTGCGGTTCTTAATCAGCGCCGTCACCTCTTGTAGCTCCCGGCACTGATGCTTGTAGACTTCAATCAGCCGCAGCCCGCGGCTGTAGTATTCGTTGGCAATCGCCTTGATGCTGGATGACTTGCCGGTTCCACCGTCACCGTACAGCAGGCAGTTGTTGGCCTTTTTCCCGCTTAAAAAAGCTTCCGTATTGTCAATCAGCTTTTGCTTGGGTATCTCATAGCCGACCAGGTCGTCCAGCGCCGTCTCCGCCATATTGGTAATCGGTACGATATCCAGACCCCGCTCCTCACGGATCACTCGGAACGCTTTATGAAGACCGAATGTCCCCACCCCGTATTCCTGATAAAAAGCCGTAAGACGGCGCTGTATTTCCTCTGGCCGCGAAGCCCCGGCAAGCGCGGCGGCTAACACATTGATCCTGTCCCTGATCCGGCGGCTGTAGAGCCCCGGTGCTGCTTCGCTTCCCTGATAACGTAAAATCATGCTTACGACATCTGAACATTGCCCGGCGGCTTTGGCCGTGATATCATAACGGAACCAATCAAAGAAAACCCCCATATCATGGAGAACCGCATCGTTTACCGTCCCTTCGGCAAGACCGCCGATTTCGCAGGCCTTGCTAAAGCTATTTTCATGATTGACCAGCAGCTCCGTCAGAAAACAATGCCAGAGATTGCCCCGGAATCCATGGCTGTCCGCCAGCTTCAGCAATTCATGGGAGCACTCATAAAACAGCTTCCGGAACGCTTCCCGATCATGCGGACTGTCATCTGACATCAGCCCCATCAGCTTCTTAAGCAGCTTTTCATGACTCCCCATATTCCTATAAACCAGCAGTTCCTCTTCTCTCATCCTCGATTCCTCTAATTAGGGCAGTCCGATCATACTTATCGGCCACAAAATCTTTAACTAAGCACCGGCCGAATGGCCATCCTACTAGGGCAGTCCGATCATACTTATCGGCCACAAAATCTTTAACTAAGCACCGGCCGAATGGCCATCCTACTAGGAAAGCAATGCTTTCCTAGTAATTCCCCAGTATTTTCATATTTCTTGCCTCGGACCGCAGACCCCGCAAGGCATTTTTCACCGCGCTCTCGGCAAGATTGCCGTCAAAATCGACAAAAAATCGGTACTCCCATACCCTTCCTTCGATCGGCCGGCTTTCAATCCGGCTCAGGTTCAGGTTATTGTAAATAAAATGCGAAAGCATGTGATACAGCGAGCCGCTTTCATGTGCCACCTCAAAACAGATGCTCACCTTCTTGGCTTGTTTCAGATAGATTTTCTGGTTCGTCACAATGATAAACCTGGTAGAATTGGCCTGTGAATGGTTGATCCCCCTTTGCAGCAGCTCCAGCCCATAGACCTGCCCGGCGAATTCCCCGGCAATAGCCGCCTGCGATAAGTCGCCGTCTTCTCTTACCTTCCGGGCCGCGAAGGCATTGTTCTTCAGGCTGATCTGCTGCCAGCCGGTTCTCGCATCCAAGAATCTGGCGCATTGCAGCAAGGACTGGGGATGGGAATACACTGTCCGGATATCCTCGATTCGGCTACCCGGCACCCCCAGCAGACAATGCTCAATCGGAATGATCTGTTCCCCGACGATATAATGCTCATATTCTACCAGCAAGTCATAGATCTCACTGACGATACCTGCCGTGGAATTCTCTATGGGAAGAACAGCATAATCAGCACTGCCCTCCTCAATGGCACACATGGCATCACGGAAAGTATCCACCTGGAAACTGCCGATGCCTTTTCCGAAATACTGTTCCATGGCGGCCTGTGAAAAAGCCCCGTCCGCTCCCTGAAAGACCACCCGCGCCTTGGCCGTATCCAAAGTATCCAGACCGATAAAAGGCAGCCTTCCCACACTTCCTTCCGTTTCCAGCATCTGATACTGGAGCTTGCGGCTCATTGCCATGATCTGTTCAAACAGCTCTTCGATGCCCCGGCTGTTAAATTCATTGTGAGTCTTACCCTTGACACTGCGGATTTTTTCTTCTTCGCGTTTTTTGTCAAATATTTTTTTACCGGTCGTCAATTTATATTCGGCCACCTGGCGGGATATTTCCATCCGTTGTTCAAAATATTCTACGATCTTGGTGTCAATCATATCAATCTGTTCGCGCAATGCGAGTAAGGCTGTGTCTGTCATTTGTCCGTTAACCCTTTCTGCCCTTTTCGGTTAGTTGTCGGTATTACAATTTTATACCATCATGACCGCTCTGGCAACCAGATTCCATAGATTTCCTACATATAACTTGATTTTTACCTTGATTTTACATTATAATTGTCTTAACCCGCTGGCAGAAGTGTTTTCCCAACAAAAAGCCCGTTCATCGAAATGAACGAGCTTTATAGGCAAATCAAACTAAGCAATATGGCAGTCAGGCCACTTTAGCACCTTCAGGATGCACACTTATTCATCAATTTCAAATACCATAGAGCCATGCATATAGATATAGGCCCGCAGTGCCTGAGGTGACAGGCCGAGGCTGATCAGTCCTCCGACAATGGCAAAAGGCACACCTGCGGCAATCGGTACATCTAAATCCGTCCTGCTTGTCGTCAGGATCGTGCTGGACGGAATATACTGAGGCGGCATGGCCAGCATCTGATAACCCTGCACCGGATATACTCTTGACTCATCTTTAATATCAAAAGTATAGGTATTGGTAATTGCTTGGGTTGCGATGGCTACATACGGGCTGATGATGGTAGTCGGCAAAGAAAGCATAATTGGAGAATAATTATTAAATATCCCTGAAACTGCCACTAAGCGTACATTGTAAGGAAATGAAAACAAATACTGCGCATTATTGGTGGCAAAGGGAATCTGGATGATTGTTGATCCGGAAACCCGGTAACTAACGGGGATATTACTGGTTTGCCCGCATCCGATTACGCTGACATCCGTTATTTCACCGCTTGCATCCAAACCGGGATAGCATGTGCTTCCGGAGGCACTGGAGAACGGTATTGACAGCGTCCTTTTGGCTTCTCCGCCGCTGCCGCCGGATTCTGACATGCTTGCGTAAATAACTAGATTGGCTACAATCGGCAGATTGGAGAAAATAAGCGGGCCGGCAGATAGATTAACTAAAGTAAACGTTACCGCCGAACCTTCCGAAACCGTCAAAACAGCGGAACCGGCCAAAGCCCCTGGCGCGTCTGCGGTGCCCCCCCTGATGACTCCCTGAGGCGTACTGGTCGAAAGACCGATTTGAATCGGTGCCGGTGAATCGGCAGCAACCGACCAATCAATAAAATACGTGCCCGGCTCGCTCAGTATCACCATTCCGGTATTGGTGACATAATCGATGTCATCCGATTTTGCCCCGATAATATCAAAACTAATTGACTGAGACGGAAGTATTGTCGCTCCAGTAGCAGTGCTTTGTAGCTGCAGATAAATTGAACTCATTTTTTTCTTCCTTTCTTTTGTTTTTTAAAATTCGCTTGTAAATTGTTTGGATTTCTCTCGTAAACAAAATAGAAGAGAAGCTCTTCCAGTATTATTATATGACTTAAAGCAAAAATTGTGACGTATTGTTTGCGCCGCTGAAGCAGCAAGAACAGAAAGGACAGAACACATGAACAAAACCCTGAAACGGATACTGACATTAACGATCCTCATATCGGCAGCCGCCGCTCTGGTCATCCTGACGCTCTTTTTGAACCACATCCCGGAAAACGAGGCCGCCTTAGCCGGCAATACCGGAGGCAACTTATATAACGGCGGTTTATTCTGTGAAGCAGACGGAAAAGTCTATTTTGCCAATAGCTATGACTATGGCAGCCTTTATTCCATGAATGTCGATGAAACCGGCATCAAGAAACTGCTCAGTTCCAATGCCTATTCCATCAATACCGACGGCCGTTTCTTATATTATTGTCAGAGCGCTGCCGCCAGCGGCAGCGGACTGGGCTACCTGCGTTCTGCCGACGGACTGTACCGGTGCCGAGCAAACGGTAACTCTGCCGTCTTGCTGGAAGGCTCGTCGGTCATCGCCGCTTCCCTCTGCGGCAACGACCTGTATTACCTGAAACGTGACCCCGGTAAAGATGTCACCTTCCTGAGTCCGGATCCGAACAGTCTGTTTAAAATGGGGATTGACGGGAACGAAGAAATGAGAGTCCTGGATTACCATGCTGATCCTTCCTCTTTTGTGAATGGCAGGATCTATTTCACCGGATCCGGTACGGATCACTATCTGCGCGAGCTGGACGTTGCGACCGGGGCTGTCACTGATGTACTTCAAATTAATGTCTATCATCCGGTCTACGATGACGGTTACCTTTATTTTATGGATACGGAACAGAACTACCGGCTCTGCCGCTATTCGCTCAGCGGAAATCAGACCGAGATACTGACCGCGGATCGTGTAGATACTTATAACATAAAAGATGGGATAATATTTTATCAGAAAAATTCAAGTGACGATCCGGCCCTGATCCGAATGAACAGCGACGGCAGCAATCCGGAAACCGTTGCCGCCGGGAATTATACCAAAATCAATATGACATCTATCCATGCCTATTATCAGGAGTTTGGCGACGCCGTGACGACATACCGCACCCCGCTTTTCGGAACGCCGGAAATGTCCGTTTTCGCCGGAGCCCTAGAGGCTGTCAGCGATTGACACTTAAGGAAACACTGCTGTATCAGCTTTTCCTAAAAGCATGCCACTTTCATGCATCTATGATGATATGCCGCGAAAGACTCAGGCATTTTCAATTTTTCGCCTTGATTCCTCATTCATCGCCCGGCGCAGGTTTTCCAGATAGGCAGAAAAAGCGGTCTCTTCCGACCCATACTTCAGGTTAAGTTGATATTCCAACGGAAGCCAGGTTGAAAGATCCGCTTCGTTGTGCTGCTCCACCGCTTCCAGCTTGTCCAAGGCTTTGTAAAGCTTAGCCTCCGGCGTGGCCATCCCGTTCATTTCGGCAAATAGCTCCGTCAGTTCGCTGCGGTAAGGCTCCGGCAGCGCCGCCAGCAGGTCTGCCACCGCCTGCATTTCGCTTTCACGGTCCGCATCCTTCTTGTCGAACGAAGGGATGTCACCGGTAACCGCTTCGCCGATGTCGTGGAATAGGCACATCCGGATGACCTTGTCGATGTCCGTCCCGGGGAATTCCTCCTTTACCAGACAGGCCATCAGCGCCAGCCGCCAGCTATGTTCCGCGACGCTTTCGTGGCGGCCGCTGCTGGTCCACGAATGCCTGGTGTTGCATTTCAGTTTTTCCGCGATCTTTAAGAAATCAAGCAGGTCCTTACTGTTCATATCATGATGTCCCGGCCTTTCCTTCAAAGTCGCGCATGGCCAGGATGGTTTTCTCAAACAGCTCGTCCAGCTCCCAGCCCAGCATCGCCGCGCCCTGGGCAATGATATCCCGGGAGCAGCCGGCAGCAAATTTCTTGTCCTTGAATTTCTTTTTGAGGCTTGCGACTTCCATGTCTGTCACGCTCCGTGACGGCCGCATCCTGGCGGCGGCGCCGATCAGCCCGGTCAGTTCGTCTGTAGCGAACAAGACCTTTTCCATCTGATGCTGCGGCTCAATGTCCGAGCAGATTCCGTAACCGTGAGAGCAGACGGAGCTTATCATGTCTTCGCCGACACCGGCAGCCCGTAACAGCGCCGGTGCCTTCTGACAATGCTCCTCAGGATATTCCTCGAAATCGATGTCATGCAGAAGCCCGGTCAGCCCCCAATACTCTTCTTCCTCCCCGTAACCCAGTTCCCTGGCAAAATAACGCATCACGCCTTCGACCGTAAGGGCATGGTGTATATGGAAGTCTTCTTGATTATGTTCTTTCAACAGAGCCAGTGCTGCTTCTCGGGTTATTTTACTGTTTTTCATATTAATACCTTATCCCTTTCTCAGATCGTATCCGATAGTGATCCTGTGATCAATTGTAAATACATTTAATTGTGAATTAAAAATTGATCAAATTATAAAAATTCAGTCACGCTATTGTACCAGTATACTACGATTCCACTTTTTTGAAAAGTTGCTTAATTTGTATAATTTCTATGGTTTTTGTCTATTTTATATAAAAATACTTCTGTTTTTATCTTGGTATCTTAGTGAATATCTATTATTAATGATTTATTTATTGGTATTTATTGATTAAAACTTTTATATAAGATATAATTAGACATCGTAATCATTGCATTTATAAATAAAGGAGGCTTGGCGGAGTATGAAAGCAATACGTAACCTAAAACTAACAGTAAAATTATTAGGGTCATTTTTTATCCTGATCATCGCGATGATCGTGATTGGAGCAATGGGTGTCCTAAACATGAACACACTCAATGAAAACAGCAGCCGCATTTATAACAACAATTTTAAGTCCACTGTTGAAATCATGGAGATTCAAGTCAACATTACCCAGGCAAGATTATATACGCAGAGGCTTGTTCAGGAAAGTTATTCCGATATGATCCAGGAACATCTTGACCTCTTAACGGAAATAGCTGGCCGTACTAGTGATAATATGACAGCTTATGAAGATCTTCTGATCGAAGGCAGCGACGATGTCAAACTGTTTGACGATCTGAAAACAATCATCACCCAGTACCGTACCGAGCGGGAAGCCGTCTTTTCCTTGGCGCAGGAAGGCAAATTTAGCGAAGCCGATGCACTGAATAACAGTACCATCATCCCCATCGTGGAAAAAGCCGAAGTGGCTATTCAGGCGCTTATTGATTTCAACCTGAATGATGCACAGGCCACTCTTGACACTGGTGAAGCTAGCTTTAAAAGCAGCACCATCGTTACCATTATCATTGTCGCTGTCATAGGTTTCTTGGCTATTGTCCTCGGTATCTTCATCTCATCGTTGATTACCAAGCCGCTGAATGCCGTACGCGAGGTCTCTCAGAAAATCGCCGACGGCGATCTGACCGCTACGCTTCCGGAGCTTTATCTTGAACAAAAAGACGAAGTCGGGATGCTGGCTCACAATGTCGATGCCATGAAGCTTGGGCTGATCGACACCGTATCCGGCATCAAGAACTCTGCTCATGATCTGGGGGATGCCGTAAGTCATGCCAACGAGATTCTCGGCACCCTGAACGACCGCATTACCGATGCCTCGGCTGCTACTGAAGAATTAAGCGCCGGCATGGAAGAAACCGGAGCCTCCGCTCAGGAAATGAACGCCACCGCCGCCGAGATTGAGCGTGCCGTGGAAACCGTCGCTGAAAAAGCCGAAGACGGAGCCGGTAAGTCGGGAGAAATCCACAAGCGGGCTTCCGAACTTGGCAAGCATGTCAACGATTCCATCGAAAAATCCAATAATATCTTCGGCCAGATCAAAACATCTCTGGAAAAAGCCCTGGAAGACTCCAAGGCCGTAAATGAGATCAACGCCCTGGCTGATGCCATCCTGGGTATCACCAGCCAGACCACATTGCTGGCGCTGAACGCCTCCATTGAGGCCGCCAGAGCCGGGGAAGCCGGTCGCGGCTTTGCCGTAGTAGCCAATGAAATCAGCGCTTTGGCGGACAATTCCAAGAATACCGTTACCCAGATTCAGGCGATTACCAAGGTCGTCATGAGCGCCGTCGGTGACTTGGCCGACAGCTCCACCAACCTGTTAAACTTTGTCGCCAATGAAGTTATGAGCGATTATAAGGATATGCTGGATGCGGCCAATTCTTACGATACCGATGCCATCTACATGAGCGACATGACCAGTGACTTAAGCGCAACCTCCGAAGAACTTCTGGCCTCACTGCAGGTATTGATGCGAGCCATCAACGAAGTGGCTGCCGCCGCCCAGGAAGGAGCGAAGACCACGACGGTTGTTGCGGAACAGACCACCGATATTTCCGTCGGCGCTTCCGGTGTAGTAGAAAATGTCAAAGATGCCGGCAACACTGCGAACCAGTTAGTAAACATGGTTAATAAATTTAAATTGTAAGAACCTATATCTGGATAAATATACAAATTAACCTAATAACCCAAGAACAGGCTCTTCTGAGGAACAGGAGAACCTGTTCTTTTTTAGTTGGTTTAACTTTTTTTTTAGAAAACTAGTTTTTATTATCATAATTTGTTGACTAATTAACTGTTAAAGCATACAATAGGGAGAAATAGACATTGTCAACAACTTACATAGGAGGTAGTGTATGAGATTTATCTACAATGCAAAGCTAACTGTTAAATTTCTTGGTTCCTTTTCCATCCTGATTGTTGCCATGATTGCGATCGGCATTCTGGGAATCGTAAATATGGGGCAGATCAGTGACGCTAATTCCAGTATCTATGCGAAAAACTTTACAGCCACATCTTATATTGAAGATATTAAAAGTAATATTAACGAAGTCCGGATGTATACCCAAATGATGATTAATGCAGATCAGGCCGATAACCTGGAATCCAACATCATCTCTCTGAACGCGACTGCCGATAAGACTACCGAGGACATGGAACTCTACAGTAAGCTGCTTGAAGAAGACGGAGACGATGCCGAGATGTTCCATGCTCTGGAAACCTCGCTTGCCGATTACCGCCAGGCCCGGGAAGATATCATTACCATGACAAGAAACGGCCAGTTTCATGAAGCTTATGAATACAATTCAACCGTCGTCATCCCGCTGGTTCAGGCCGCCCAGTCAGATATCGAAGATCTGGTCGAGTACAATAAGAGCGCTGCTGAAAAAAGCGTTGCCACGGCACTGAGTAATTATCAGAGCAGCACGACGGTGACGGTTATCATCATCGTAATCATGACATTGGTGGCGATTGTGATCGGCGTCTTCATGTCTACTATTATCTCCAGGGCTTTGAATGCTTTGCGGGAAGTCTCCTCGAAAATCGCCGACGGTGACCTGACTGTCGTTCTGCCGGATCGTTATCGGGCCCAAAAAGATGAAGTCGGTATCCTCGCCAACAATATCCAGGCCATGCAGGACGGGCTGATCAGCACCGTGTCCGGCATCAAGGATTCGGCGGGCAACCTTGGCGAAGCGGTAAATTCTGCTACGGAAATCCTTGATACGTTGAATGACCGGATTACCGATGCTTCCGCCGCTACGGAAGAACTGAGCGCAGGCATGGAAGAAACCGGGGCTTCCGCTCAGGAAATGAACGCTACCGCTGCCGAGATTGAACGTGCCGTGGAAACTGTCGCTGAAAAAGCTGAAGATGGCGCCGGCAAGTCCGGGGAGATTCATAAACGGGCTTCGGAACTGGGTAAGCATGTCAACGGGTCGATTGAGAAATCTAATCAGATCTTCGGGCAGATCAAGACGGCGCTGGAAAAAGCCTTGGAAGACTCTAAAGCTGTAAATGAGATCAATGCGTTGGCCGATGCTATTTTAGGGATTACCAGCCAGACGACGTTGCTGGCCCTGAATGCTTCCATCGAGGCGGCAAGAGCGGGCGAAGCTGGCCGCGGGTTTGCTGTAGTTGCCAATGAAATCAGTGCCTTGGCGGACAATTCCAAGAATACTGTCACACAGATTCAGGCGATTACGAAGGTGGTTATGAGTGCTGTCGGGGATTTGGCGGACAGTTCGACGAATTTGCTGAATTTCGTGGCTAATGAAGTTATGAATGATTATAAGGATATGCTGGAAGCAGCGGATTCTTATAGTACGGATGCGGTATATATGAGTGATATGACCAGTGATTTGAGTGCAACGTCGGAAGAGCTTCTGGCATCGCTGCAGATCCTGATGCGGGCGATCAATGAGGTGTCAGCAGCGGCCCAGGAAGGAGCCAAGACTACGTCGGTGGTGGCGGAGCAGACTACGGATATTTCTGTTGGGGCTTCGGGGGTTGTGGAGAATATTAAGGAAGCCAGGAGTACGGCGAATCAGTTGGTGGGGCTTGTGGATAAGTTTAGGCTGTAATCCAGGTGCTGGGGCAGCGTTTGCTATGGGATTGTGCTGCGGTCATTGTGCTGTGGTTATTGTGCTGTGGTTATTGTGCTGCGGTCATCGTCATATTGCCTAAGCATCATCTGCTCCGGCTCCACCGTCCGAAAATAAGTGCAACTAAGTTTCTACCGCAAGTCGCCGGAGCAGATGATGCTTAGGCAATATGACGATTCGGTATTCCAACTGAGAGTTTTGTGTTGTCTCCAACCTCATACACAAGGAGACATTGCTCATGGACATTATACTTGATACCAGGCATCATTCAATATATTTAACAAATGAATTGTTGGTTAACAGTTCAGGCCACCGCGAGGTGTTTTGCGCTGTTCAAAAAGTATGGAATACTTTTACGCAAAATCCCGAGAATTGCAAGCGCCAAATCGCATGTTTTTAGCGATTTGGCGAAATGATAATGGCCAATAGCTTGGATGGTCTATAATCGAGCTATTTTTAATATAAGTACCCTCGGAAAAAGAACTCTTCGGCCAATCCAACGCCCAACAGCGTGTAGAAGAACGGGAAAACAAACTGCCATGCTTGCAAATAACGCGTGCCGGAAACCATATCTTTTAGCCCCAATAGAATAGGTATGATTGTCAGCACAAGGCACATGACTGCCGCAATCGCAATCTGCATAGACAGCTTAGTTTTCAAGGTTTATTAGGTCTGTTTTTTGACCCGTTTTTTCATAGCTTACTTGACACTACCGTGGAGGTCATTTTTTGTGTGCCTTTGTAAGCACACTCTCAAGCTCCTGCCTTCCCTGTTCGTATCCCTGAAACACGATCCCTCGGATGCCTTGGTTGGCAGCTGCCTTTATGTTGGCTTCCTGATCGTCCAGGAAGATGCATTCCGCTGGATCACAGTCGGTCTGCTCTAAAAAGCGCTGGTAAATTGCCTCATCTGGTTTCTGGATATGAACCTGGCAGGAAAATACGGCATCGTCGACCAGATCAATGAAGGAAAGGGCTTCTTTACAGTCATGCAGTACCTGTTCGGATATATTGGAGATGATATAGACTGAAAATCCTCTGTTCTTCAGTTCGCTGATCCAGGAGCAGGCATAATCATACTTCGTCAATATGCCGCCGATATCGGCAAATACCGTCCCGATCTCAGTTTCTATAGACGGGTCATAGGCTTGAAATTTGCGGACGATTTCTTGGGGGGGTAGCACTCCCTGGTCTACCTCATACCACAGGGGACCCTGTACGGTCGCTGTTGCAAGCTTCTTAAGTATTTCTTCGTCAAAGCCGAAGCTCCGGTAGAATGCCTGCCATGTAAAACCGGCTAATACGTTGCCTATATCAAATATGATGTTTTTTATTTTGTTTTTTGTTGTGTTTTTTGTTGTGTCTTTTGTTGTGTCTTTTGTTGTGTCTTTTGTTGTGTCTTTTGTTGTGTCTTTTGTTTTGTTTTTTGTCATGTTCTTATTTCCTTTCTTTATTGTCATGGCTCTTTGGTGTACATATGGCTGAGCTATGAAAAACGGCATCTTTGCCTTCAAATTCTGCTGTGCCGTGATATTTTTCGCAGATGTTGCGGATCGACTGCAGGCCGATTCCGCCATGGGGGCCCTTGGAAGACGGAATTGGGGTGTTTCTGACTGGCTCTTGGTTGGGTTTTGGGGTTGGTTTTGGGGTTGGTTCTTCGCTGTTGTAAGAATTTTTCATGACAATTACCAGTGACGGCTCCGGGTACTGTACTGTTAGTGAGATGAAGCGGTTTCCGGGGGGGCAGCGAAGGCAGCCTTCAACGGCGTTTTCCAGTAAGTTTCCGAACAGCACCACCAGGTCGGAATCTTCTATCGGTAATTGTGACGGCACTGCTACGTTGGCCTTAAGCTGGATATTATGTTCGTTTGCCAGTTTGTCGTAATAGACAATGACTGCGTTTAGGGCATAATGGGGACAGTAAACCACGGTTGCAGCCGGCGACAGTTTCCTGACATAGTCTTTCAGGTAGTCTTTGAGGCTGTCATAGCTGCCGTCATTGAGGTAGGTGCTGATCAGGGCAAGGCTTTGCCGGAGATCATGGTTGGCACGGCGGGCGTCTTCGATCCGTTGTTGCATGTTGTCATACTGCAGGGACTGTAAGGAGAGATGGTAGTTGGCGGTTTTCAGCAGCAGATAGTCTTGGCTGACTTCCAGCAGGCGGACGATGACATAGGTGACGAAAAAGGCGCCGACATTATAAAAAGCGGCGAAGAGGACATTTTGCAGCCGTTCGGTATAGGACAGGATGCCGCCGCCGGAGTATAAATTATAATAGTAGGAAAGGCAGAAGGTGGCTGGAATCAGCCATAGATATCTCCATATCTTCGGCTGTTCCGTGAAATCAATCAGGGGCCGGAATTTTTTGTGGTACACGTGGGCGACCACTGGATAAGTCGGGAGCATGACCAGCAGGTTCATCAGGGTATGGGTAAAAGAATAGGGAACCGCCGTGTGGTTTCCCAGTTGATGAAAAGCCAGATGGCTGCCTATTATCATGATAAAGCTATTGTAATTTAGAATAGTGATTAATACAAATAGCATTTGGATGACCCGGCCACGGATACAGATGCCGTAGAAAAGAAAATAGATAAGAACCCAGAGCACCGTCATAACCGTGCTGAGACCGGGATAGTGCCAGGTCAGGATCCGGCAAAGAACCAGAAGGCCATACAGTAAGAGCGACACGGAAAAGGTCTTGGGCGGTGACAGGCGCAGATGATGGCAGAAGGGAATGTATGCAAGAAAAAGATTGGGGAAAATATCCACCGCTTCGTAGAATAGAATATCAATGATCTGACAATAATCCATTAAAGCTGCCCCCTTGCCTTTTCAAATAGGAATTCCCGGTGCAGACGCAGTAATTTGTGATATTCCCGTTTACGGAAAGGAACCCGGTCTCCGTTTGACATATGCAGGACGAGCTGGTCGATCTTTTTGACCTGCGCCAGGTTGACGATACAGCCGCGGTAGCATAGATAGAATTCCCGAGAAGCATTCAGCTGGTCGGACAACGCGGCAAACGGCATACGAAAACGGAGCATTCCCATGCTTTGGGTATGAACCTGCGAGTAATGTTTACTGATGTCGCAATATATGATATCCCGGAGAAAGATTTTGATGCTTTCGTGGCCGTTCTCCAGTAAGATATAATCTCTGGCACGTATCTGTCCCAGATCTATGATATCAAGGATATCCGTAAAATCCTGATAGGTAATGGGTTTCAGCAGGTAGCCGGCGGCTTTGATTTTATAACCTTCGACGGCAAAGTCACTGGAATAGGTGGTGAAAATAATGACGGTATGTTCATCTTGGGAACGGATCCTCTGAGCCACCTCCATGCCGGAAATCTCCCTCATGTAACAGTCCAGAAAAACCAGGTCGTATCTTTTGTCCGGTAAAGGCTTCGGCGAGTTCCCGGAAGGATATTTCTGTGATGGTTCCGGAGAACGGTACAGCGATAATTCCGGCGATGGTTCCGGAGAATCGTTCAGAAAGGCTTCGCCGCTTTCAAACACTTCCAGATGAATCTCCCCTGAAAAACGGTCCTGTCCAAAATAAGTATGTAAATGGGAACATAATAGTTCCCGGTCTGCTGCTACATCTTCGACTACAGCAATCTTCATCTCATCCCCATCTGCGCGGCCCTGCCGCACTCAATGACTTTCGCCCTGTCTTAGCCTTATCTGTTTGTATGATCTTGAGCCCTCTCAAGACAAAAGTATTGTCAAGATATTTCGGTTGACCGATTCTGTTATGACTTTATAACGGCTTCAATATTACAGTTCAGATCACCGCGAGGTGTTTTTTAATAGCTATTTCACATCTAAGTAATGATTAACTATTCAATTCAGAATATCATATTTGAATGTCATTTACAAGCCGGAATATGACATTTCGACGCCAGCCGATTGCCCTTTCAAGTGAAGATATTATAATAAAATTATAGTCAGGCATCCAAAATTGCCTGGGAAAAATAAGAATGGAGGTTATGTAATATGAGTTATGTCCAAGAAATGGTGGCTTATGAGGGAAAAGTATTTCAAGTCAACCTGCAGTCCATGTTAGGTTCTTCCCCTTACGGCTGGGCCTTAAGCAACTTGCCGGAAGGTATTGTCCTGGAAGCGGTGGAGACCAGTCGACTGGCGGCCGAAAATACCATCGGGCCCGTAGTCCAGAGTTTTTATCTGGGTGTGACAGCGGTAAAAGAATACAATGTGAAGCTGACATTTCTCCTTCTATGCAGCTTTGCGCCTAAGAAAGTCATTGATTCCTGCACGGTTAATCTGAGGATTGTCCCGGAAAATGCCAATCAGTTCGCTACATACAGCGATAATGCTGTGGCTGAGGATCCGGCAGTAAATGCAAGGAATGCCGCCGACCCGATCCAGATCAAGTACGGTTTCCCCTGTGTCATGCAGGACTCTGCTTTAATGTACGGATTTAACTGTGCCCAGCCGGCGGCCGTTGCTGTCGATTATGGCCTTGTCGATTCGTCAGCGGGCGATGTTGCCAATAGCGCGATGCCCTATGGCTATATCAGTTCTGCCGTCCATAAGTACGGTTATCCCTGTGTAATGCAGAGTGATTCATTGTACGGCATGTCCTTCAACTGTGTGAATAATAACCAGAGCCAGGAAGATACGCCGCCTGTCAGGAAAACCACTCCCTTTATCAGTCCCGGTTCTCCTTTTGTAGATACCGCCCAGATGAAATATGGCTATCCTACATGCCAATAGGAGGACACAGATGAAATATCAACCCATTACTTGTGTATGGGAAGTCACAATGGGCTGCAACATGCGTTGCGGCCATTGCGGCTCTTCCTGTAAAGAACCGTTGCCGGATGAACTAAAGACCGAAGAGGCTTTAGAGCTGTGCGACCAGATCGGTGAGCTGGGTCTTAAGTGGATCACTTTATCTGGCGGCGAACCGCTGACCCGGAAAGACATCCCCCGTATTATCAAACGGTTAAATGATAACGGCGTGATCGTCAACCTGATCACCAACGGCTGGCTGCTCAGTGAGACGATGGTAATCCGCCTGAAAGAAAGCGGCGTTGCCACTGTTGCCATCAGCATCGACGGCACGGAAGAGATACATGATAAGATCCGTAAGGAAGGGTCTTTTGCCAGATCCAAGCGAGCCTTTGCGCTGTTAAACCTTGTCGGTATTGAAGCAGGTGCGGTTACTACGATAACGAAACAAAACATCGGGCAGCTGCATGAACTCAAAGAGGAACTGATTTCCATGGGTGTCCAGACCTGGCAAGTCCAGCTCGGCCTTCCTATGGGAAATCTGAAGGAACAGGAGGACTGGGTACTGGAGCCGGAGCAGATGAACGACATCATTGATTTTTGTTATGAAACGGCACAGGAAGGACGGATCCGCATTTTCCCTGCCGACTGTATCGGCTATTATACGCATAAGGAGCTGGCTGTCAAAAAGATCTCCTATCAGAGCCGCAACGTCCCGCTTTGGGATGGCTGTAACGCCGGCTTGCGGGGCTTCGGTATCTTGCATAACGGCAATATCCTGGGCTGCACTTCCATCCGCTCCGAGGAATACCTGGAAGGAAATATCCGCGAGCGCTCCCTGCGGGATATCTGGGAGGATGAGAACGCCTTTTCCTGGCGGCGCAAGATGACTGCCGCTGCACTGAGCGGCGACTGTGCCATCTGCAACTATAAGAATAAATGCCTCGGCGGCTGCACCAATACAAGGCTTACCATGAACGGAAGCATGGAATCGGAAAACTGCTACTGCGCATATAACGTGGCCTTGAAAAACCTGAAAGTAAAATACCGGGGGCTTAGCGACGTCACCTTACTGATGGCCATCGCAGAAAAGCTGATCGGCAGCAAGGAACATCAGGAGGCGGCCTTCGCACTGAAACGGGTGCTGGAACTTAAGCCGGAACACAGTAAGGCTTTAGCGGCCAAAGGATATTGCGACTATATGTGCAGTAACTACAGCTCCTGCAAAGAAGCCAATGAAGCCGCTTTAGCCCTCAATGCCAAGGATCCTTACGCAATGCGCGGCCTGGCCGTAGCCTTGCACAAACTGGGGGACAGCGAGACGGGAATCCGCATCTTGCAGGAAGCCGTGGCTTTGAACCAGTATCAGGATCAGGATCTGCTCCATGATCTGGCGGTATTACGACAGGAAAGCAGCTTGCCGGATGCCCTCTGATCAATTCATGATTCAGCTAATTTTAAAGTAGCGGGGGAGGTAATCCCCTGCTATTTTTAGTCTTGCTAATTTTAGTATTCCGCTATTTTACATATCTGTTAAATTACGACTAATCTTTGTCATCAACTGAATGGCTGCGCGGTCATCGTCTGATTGCCCGGGCCTCATCGGCGAGTGATTCGCATTTCATGCCCCAGCATTCGCAGTTCAGCTATATCCGTTTGACTTGGGTGGCAAAACAGAGTATCCTATCACCATAATACATGGCTGGCACATGATGATTTCCGGAAGGATGATGACAGACAGTGAAGCTGATTTCGCAGAAAGACCCTGAACTTGATGATGACTATGTTACGATTAAATACCGTGAGCTGACGCCGGCGATTGAGCAGATCCTGCATATCTGTCAAGGGGAGCGCTCGGTGCTGCAGTGCGAAAAAGAGGGCGCGACCCACAATATCGACTTGCAGGACATTCTCTATCTTGAATGGGTGGACGACAGGAGCTGTGTATATACAAAAGATGACGTCTTCACTATGGCACCTTCGCTGGCCGCGCTTGAAAACTCCTTGGCCGGACGGCATTTTGTCAGGATCAGCAGGGCCTGTCTCTGTAATCTGTTCAAAATCAAAGCGGTTTCGACCGGGCTCAATATGCGCCTGACCGCTGAAATGGTAAATGGCGAACGGGTGGTAGTAAGCAGACATTACCGTGACGGGCTTCTGGCTGCCATCCATAAATTAGCAATGGAGGTCCGCAACTGATATGAAAAAAATTATTTCCGCATTTACGTTATACCTTGAGAAAAATACCATCTTCAACTATATGGTTTATGGCAATAAATTAGTGATTATCTGCGTATTCTTTACTTTCACGACCATACTCGATGTAGCATTGAGCTGGATCGAACATGGCGTGGTTTCCTCGCCCTATCTGCTCCTGATTGACCGGCTGATCCTATGTACGATGACGATAGTGCCGCTCAATCTCTTCAAATATTTTGAAAAACTGTCGGTCTGGGCGATTTTTCCCCTTCATTTTGTGTTCTGCTGCAGTCTTTCACTGCTTTATACCTACATCTCCGGATTTTTCACGGAGCTGTACCCTGCCGCTTATTACGAGATGTTCCGCTCGGTAGTGACCGCATATCTTTTTTTTATCCTCGGTGCCCTTGTCATTGATTTAACACGTACCTTTAAGGCCAACTATGACCTTAGGAAAATACAGGAAGCAATAATCAGAAAGAAGGATAATCAAAATGAAGCTGAACATGGAAAATGAATAACAGTCAAGAGAGCATAAAAATAAAAACATGAGAAAGTAAAAAACATGAGAAAAGAATAACAGTCAAGAAAACATGAAATAAAAAACATGAGAAAAAATAACATAAAAAGGAAGACAGAACATGAAAAAGAAAATCGGACAGAATAAGAAAAAGAGAAGCCTTAAAAAGATTGCCCTCATTACCGTAATCACTTTGACCCTGCTATACACCCTCGGCGGCGGTGCCGTATCTTATCTGGTGTATTCACAGACATTTGGTCGGGTCGGGTACTCACAGGACAGAACCGGATTCGTTCCCAATCTGGATTATTCCGGTATCGATCAGTCAAAATATCCCCGCGAAGAATTTACCTTTACCGTGGACGGTAATAAACTGACCGGATACGAATACGGAAAAGATAAGTCCCGCGGATTAATCGTCATCTCCTCCGGCCTGGGAGGCACCGGCGATGATTATATGACATTGGTCACCCGCTTTATCGACGACGGATATTGTGTCATTACCTATGATAACACCGGCGTGGCCGGCAGCGAAGGGAATAACACCCGGGGGTTAGCGCAGTCGGCGATTGACCTTGATGCGCTGCTGACCCACATCGAATCCCAGCAACGCTATGACCATCTTCCGCTCTATCTCCTTGGCCACAGCTGGGGCGGCTATGGCGTATGCGCCGCGCTCTCCCATCCTCACCGGGTCAAAGCGGCCGTCAGCATGGCAGCTTATAATGATCCTGTCGAATCATTTAACGAACTGGGAAGCCAGAATGTAGGCAGTGCATTTTATCTCTTTTATCCGCATATGTGGCTGCTGCAAAGGGGTTACTTCGGAGCAGCTATGGAAGTAAAGGCTGTCGATGCGATCAATGCCAATGACATCCCCTTTCTGATTATCCAAGGCAAAAATGATGATCTGGTTACCATGAATGTGGCGATTTACGGCTGCCAAGACCAAATCACCAATGAAAAGGCACAGTTTTTGCTGACTGAGGGCGACCACGAGTGGGTCTATTGCTCCAAGGAAGCCCTTGAATACCAAAACCAGCTTGCCGAAAGCCGAAAGGAATACCGCGACAAGTACCCTCAGGGAGATGAGGACTATGATACATACATAGCAAAATGGGTCGACTCGAATAATTTAGATATCGAATTCTATAATCAGGTTGATGAAGCTATCATCCTCCGAATAGAAAACTTATTTGATAGTGCGAAATAAATACGCACGCCGGCTGAACTGCGGACCGTAACGATCAGCTTCCCAGCTCAGCAAATTTCGCGGCCATAGTCGGGTTATCGCGGGTCAGGCGCTTAACCGTCAGTTCCTCAGCTTTATTATTTGCCAGGCGCAGGTTATTATCTGATGAAAGCAAGGCTTCTTTGGTCTTTTGCAGATGATCGATCGTCTTATCAATTTCCTCGATGGCTGTCTTGAACCTGCGGCTGGCAAGTTCATAATTACGCGAGAATCCCGACTTAAATGTCTCAAGGTTTTCTTCGAAGCGCATGATGTCAATATTCTGGCTCCGCATCAGGGCAAGCTCAGCCTTATATTCCAGTGCTTTCAGGGATGTGTTCCGCAATACGGTAATCATCGGAATAAAAAACTGCGGCCGGATCACATACATTTTCGGATACCGGTACGAGGCGTCCACGATCCCGGAATTGTACAGTTCACTGTCCGGCTCCAGCAGGGTTACCAGCACGGCATATTCACAGCCCTTTTCCCGGCGATCCTTGTCAAGCTCCTTAAAAAAGTCTTCATTCTTTTTCTTCGTTGCGGTTTCATCGCCCTCGTTTTTCATTTCAAACATAACCGAAACGATTTCATTCCCTTCATGATCGTTTTCCCGATAAATATAATCACCCTTGCTCCCTGTCTTAATATCATTGTCCTTTTCAAAATAAGCATTGGGAAAGGCGGTTGCGCGGATCTGGTTAAACTGGGTCTCACAGTGCTGTTCCAGCGTTTCCCCGACCATTTTAGTCGACAGCTTCGCTTTCATATCTTTGTAATAAGCGATCATATCGTCTTTTGTCTTAAGTTCAGCCTTATGCTTGTCCTTAAGGGAAATCTCACGGAGCTGGCATTCGGTTTCCATCGCCTTGAGTTCACCCGCGAATCTGTCACGTTCTTGTTCCGCTTTATGTACCGCTCGGGAAACAGCCAGCTGTTTCTCGGCGTCCTGGGTATTGATTTTTATTTTTAACTCGGTGATTTCGGCATGTTTCTTTGCCGCTTCCTCCTGCAGCCGGTTTCTTGCCTCGGCTTCCATGAGTTTGATCTTAGTCTTTAATTCGGCGATTTCAGCTTCTTTTTTCGCTGCCTCGGCCTGCAGGACATTTTTGATATGGGCTTCTGCAAGTCTTACCGCCTTATTTTTATCTTCTTCCAATAACGACTCCCGTTCTCGGACCGCCTTTTCAAACTCCTTGTCGCGGACTTGCCTTACGATATCCGCAAAACCTGATTCATCAACCTTGAATACCTCTTTACATTTCGGGCATCTGACTTCGTTCATCTTCTCCTCCCTTTCAGTGAGCCTGTTCATGATATTATAACATAACCGGGCCGCCTTTGACATTACAACTTTTCGACAACGAAAACCGCGACACCGAACCCGCGACACCGAAACTTGCGACACCGAAACCCGACGGATTTTCCGTTATTATCTACACCATGACGTCGCTTTCATAAGGGCAAATTGTATAAAGTGACAAATATCGGTTCTTTTATTCCATTATTCCTAATAGTAATTGCTTTAAACCGCATTGCTATGTTACTATTTAATATGATAATAATTTAAACAGGAAAGGAACTAATATACCATGTGGTACCGACAAACATTAAAAGATCATGCCAGACAAGTTTTTTATGCTAATTACTGGAAGAGCGTTCTCGTCAGCTTTATTCTTACCTTGACGCTCGGCACATCTTTTAACTCATCATCTTCTTCTATTTTAGATGATGAAAGTGAAACCCTAAATCAGTTGTCCTTTGACGCCTTGTTGTTAATACTTGCCACTTTTTTTGTAATAGTACTTATTATATTGCTGGTGGCAACGATACTCAAAACTTTTGTTTTCTCACCTCTAGAGGTTGGCTGCCGACTTTGCTTGTTAGAAGCACTCGAGGATGCTTACAATCTGGGAACGATGGGGTTTGCCTTTAAAAACAACTACGTTAACATCGTTAAAACACAATTCCTAAAGAATTTATTTTTGGGGTTTTGGTACCTTTTATTCATCATACCCGGCATTATAAAAACCTATGAATATCGCATGATACCCTACATATTAGCTGAAAATCCCGGTATGGCAACCCGAGAAGTTTTTGCCCGCTCCAAGAAAATGATGGAAGGCGAGAAATGGAATGCCTTTATACTGGATATTTCCTTCATCGGCTGGAACCTTCTCAGTTTGTTGACTTGTGGGATCCTGAATATTTTTTATGTAAATCCCTATTATCAATTGACCTGTGCCGCCCTTTATCATACCCTGAGTGAAAAATGCTTCCGTGACGCATCTTATTATGTAGGCAGCTGAACCTGCTAGGCAATAGGCGGCCACATAAAACCCGTAACAATACTAGGGAAATGCTGATTCAATCAGTGTTTCCCTAGTATTTACCTTCTGGCGAATTAATTCAAATAATTCCCGACTGCCTTTTCTTGACAAGTCCAGCGGTTTCCTCTATGATTAAATCACATATGAAATCATAATATTCCACTTAATAATATATATAAAATAAGCCATCACTTTTCAGATGAGGAACACTTATGACGGATAGCCTTGCCAGCCGGCCGGCACAGCGATTTTACAAAATAATGATTGTGGACGATGAAGCGGACGTACGCGAGGGCATCGTCAGCCTGATCGACTGGGACGGCCTGGGCTATTCGGTCATCGCCGAGGCAGAAAACGGCTGGGATGCTTTGGAAAAAGCCGAAGCCCAGCGGGTAGATGTCGTGCTCACCGACATCCGCATGCCTTTCCTGGACGGGCTGGAGATGAGCCGCCAGCTGACAAAACTGTATCCCGGTGTCCTGATCATTATCCTGTCAGGTTATGATGAATTTGAATACGCAAAAGCCGCCATCCGGCTGAACGTCGTCGAATATGTCCTGAAGCCGGTCAACGTAGCGGAATTGACGGAAGTCCTGGCCAAGGTCAGGCAGCGTCTGGACGATACCATTGCCCAGCAACAGAACATCGATTTCCTGCAAGGGCTGTATCAGGAATCGCTGCCTCTGACCAGGGAACGTTTTCTGACCGAACTGATGTGGGGGATGGTGCCCGAGGATATTATTGAGCAGCAGTTACAGCGATACGGCCTGCAGCTTAGCGGCGCGGCCGCTTATGCCGTCGCTTTGTTTGAAGTCGGCCGCAGCAAAAAAAGTACTGTCTCCAAAGAACTGATCCCCATCCTGATCCGTCAGATCGTGGAAAAAGAGCTGGACGGCCGCTGCCGCTGCACGGTCTTTCTCAGCTCTTTATATATTATTGCCGTGACCGCCTGGGAAACCGGCGACCCGGCGGCCCCGCTTGTCAGTATTGCCAATGAGGTCTGCACCCACTGTCAGCAAGCACTGGATATCATCGTGACCGCCGGGATCGGACGCAGCTACCCTACTGTCCGCCAGGCCGGGGATTCCTTTCTGGATGCGCGGGAAGCCTTGGAGTATAAAGCGGTAACGGGAGAAGGGAATGCCATCTATATCCACGACATGGAACGAACCGGGCTTCCGGTTCCGGCATTGGATGACCAGGAAGAGGAGCGGCTGGCGCACATGGTCAAGTTCGGCTCCCGGGATCAGCTGCGCCTTTACATTGCCGAAATTACCGTCCGCTTCGCCAAATTGGACGAATGGGGCCGGCAGATGTATGCCTACAGCCTGTTCGGCATCCTTTACCGGCTTGTGCGCCGGTACGACCTGTCGCAAACCCTCAAGATCCGGGACATGCTGAGAAACTTCCGGGACGTCACCGACGATATCAAGGACGGAGCGCCGGTATGCGCCTGGCTCTATGAAATATGTGAGGCCCTGAGCGAACTGATCAGCTACAAACGGGAACGGGCCCCCCTGAATCTGGTAGAGGAAGCCAAACGTTTTATCGGCGAACATTATGCGGATTGTGAAATGTCGGTAGATCGCCTGTGCGAACACCTTTATGTGAGCCAGTCCTATTTTTCCACCGTGTTTAAACGGGAAACAGGGATCAGTTATGTCCAGTATCTCACCGAATTACGGCTGAACCGAGCGGTGGAGCTGCTTAAGACGACCGATGAAAAAACCTATGCTATAGCCCAGCTTGTGGGCTATGATGAACCGAATTACTTCAGTTACGTGTTCAAGAAAAAATACGGTGTGCCGCCGACAAAATACCGCGGCGCCGACAGGTTCTGATTATGATAAAATATTTTGTGAATAAAATATACCATTTTTATCACGAGAGCAGCATCCGGGCGATTGTCTTCCTTACCTTTACCATAGCGGCGCTGGTTGCTCTTCTGATGATGGGAATGACGCTGTTCTGGCAGTTTTCCCGACAGCTTTCCTCCAATCTGAGCAATGAGAACCAAAGTATTGTCGAATATGCCAACCGTTCCCTGAATTCCTATCTGTCCAATATGATACATCTTGCCGACTCGGTAAGCTACGGCGCCGTCAGGAATATTGACATCACTTCTCCTGACGCCGGCCGCCAGCTGGAACTTCTATATGATGCCAACAGCAATCTGATTCATAATATCACCCTGTTTTCGCCCGCATGCCAAGTATTGGCGACCGCACCGGCGGGAAAACCTCAAGCTGACTTGTCCGTTGCGGACGAGACATGGTTTACGGATGCCCTGGCCAGTACGGAAAACCTGCATTTTTCCCCGCCGGTGGTAGAGCAGTTCTTCGCCGGAACCGGTGAGCCATATACTTGGGTCATTCCCTTAAGCTGTGCCGCCGAGTATACGGAGGGTAAGACTTCCAAAACCGGCGTCGTACTGATCAACTTGCGTTACAGCGGTCTGGCCGACCTGTTCAACGACATCACCTTAAGCGACGGCGGTTATATCTTCCTAGCCGACAGCGACGGCAAGATTATCTATCATCCCCGCCATCAGCTGCTGGCCGCCGGACTGGCCGAAGAACCAGGAACCATGCTGGCCGGCCAAAGCGGACGCCACAGCGAGGGCCGCCGGGAGATTATCATCCGCTCCGCCGGCTATACCGGCTGGTCCGTGATTGCTGTTATTCCGCTCAGCCGGCTGACCTTTGATATCCAGCAGAACCTTTTATTTTTGCTGGCTATCATGCTGATGTATTTTGCCCTGCTGATCTGGGTAAACGCTTTTCTTTCGGAAAAGCTGACTGATCCGGTCAAGAAACTGGAACAGTCGGTACTTGATGTGGAATCGGGGCACTATCCGCTAGAAATCTATGAGGGCGGCTCCCATGAGATTCAGCACCTGGGGCATTCCATCCGTCAGATGACCAAGCTGATTCAAAAACAGGCCGATGACATTGCCGAGGAGCGGATCCACGAGCAGAAAAGCAAGCTGAATATCCTGCAGGCCCAGATTAACCCGCATTTCTTGTACAATACCCTGGACATCATCGTCTGGTTTATTGAAAAACAACGTTACCCGGAAGCCCTGCAAGCAGTGTCCGCCTTAGGCCGGTTTTTCCGCCTGAGCTTAAGTCAGGGCAAGGATATGATCGTCGTGCGGGATGAACTGGAACATGTGCGTAATTACCTGACCATACAGAAGATGCGCTATAAGAATAAATTTGAATTTTATATCGACGCGGCGGAAGAAACCTTGGATAAACTTTGTGTCAAATTGGTGCTGCAGCCGCTGGTTGAAAATGCCATCTATCACAGTATCGACTTTATGACCGATAACGACGGGGAGATTGTTATCTCGTCCCGACTCGACGGCGACTGTCTTTGCCTGACCGTCAAAGACAATGGCTTGGGGATTGCACCGGAGCGGGTGCCGAAACTGCTTAGCGAAAACGCGACCTTCAGCAAAGGCTCCGGTGTCGGCCTCAAAAATGTCCATGAACGGATCACCCTGTATTTCGGTAAAGAATATGGCGTGGTCATCCACAGCGAGCCGGATGTCGGTACTCTGGTCACGATCCGGATGCCCGTTATTCCCGGCCCAGAAAAGGAGGAACCGCGATGAAGCTGCGTAGCGATCGGCTTATTCCGCTTTACCTGCTCTTAGCTGCCGCCGTTTTGCTGTTTGCGGCATTGTATCAAAATACCCGGTCGGCAGAACCGCCGCAGGTATATAATGTCTCTGTTCTGGTACAGGCTTCTGGCGACCGTTTTGCCAAGGGACTGGAACAAGCGGCCTTGGATCTGAACGTGGATCTGCGTTCGGTAACGAGCTATACGACTTACAAGCGCACCGAACAGCTGGAATATTTGCGGCGGGAATTGGAAAACCAAGCCGATGCGGTGGTGATCTATGCCGAGGACAGCGCCGCTGTCACTTCTTTCCTGAACAGCCAGCAGTCGCCGGTGATCGTCACCTATGGGCGGCCGCTGGAAACACTGACCAGTATTCATCCCCATATCGGTGCCGACGATATGGAACTGGGCAGACGGCTGGGTGAACAGATCATACATAACGAGGCCAGCTTCTGCCTGATTTTACTGCCGCTCATTACCGACCGCACCCATAGCCGTCGGCTGGAAGGCTTGAAGGCTGTCCTGGAGGAAAATCAGCTTCCCTTCAGCGTCCAGATCCAGGAAACACCGGCGCGATATCAGTCGTATACGGAAAGCGGACAGATGGCCGTTGCCGCGCTGGATGAAGCCCTTCTGGTACCGATGTGTGAGGCAGCGCCTCAGGACGCGCTGCTGTTTGGAATCGGCTTTGTGGATGAAGCAAGGACGTCGCTGGCAAACGGCCGCATCACCGGCCTCGTTGTCTTCAGCGAGTTTGAAGCCGGCTATCTTAGCCTGAAGGCCGCTGTAGAAATGGTTAAGACCGGAACAGCTATCGATCAGCAGCTGGAAATCTATGATGTTACTGTTGCTGATATGTATCAGGAACCGCTCGTTCACGTATTGTTTCCTATAGGCTAAAACGTGAAGAATATCTAAGGCGGCCTAGTACGTCGCTTAAGATATACTAAATCACGAAAAAATTGGTATAGGAGAACGTGGGGTGTTCTTCTCACATGACTTGAAGGAGATGGGATGAAGGGTCTAAAACCGCTTGTATTGTTGTTTTTACTTTTACTATTGTTTGTCGGGGGGATGCTGGTTTTCTTTTGGAGCGCCGGGACTGAGAGCCGGGCCGGGCAGCCGATGAAGGTCGGGGTTTTTGTGTATGACATGAGCGATCCCTTTATGGCGACGATGATTGACAGCTTGAACTTGCTGGCTGATGATGCCGCAACTGGATCTGACAGGCGTTTTTATTTTAATGTCAATGATGCCAAGCTAAGCCAGACGGCGCAGAACCGGCAGATTGAGCGCTGTCTGGCCCTTGATTATGATGTGCTGTGCGTTAACCTGGTAGACAGGACCAGTGCGGCTTATGTGATCGACAAGGCGATGGAAGCGGATGTGCCGGTGGTCTTCTTTAACCGTGAGCCGGTTGAGGCTGACATGGAAAAATGGGAGCGGATCTACTATGTCGGAACCGATGCGGCGATGAACGGCACGATGGAAGGCCAGATCGTCGTCGATACCTATCAGGCCGATCCCGATGCGATTGATAAGAATGGGGACGGCGCGGTTCAGTACATCATGATTGAAGGGGAATTCCGACATCAGGATGCCGTTTTACGGACGAAAGCCTCCGTGCAGACGATATTGGAAGCCGGGATCAGGCTGGAGAAGCTGGATGGCGGGATCGCCAATTGGAGTCGTGAAGAAGCGACCGTATTGGCTTCGGGTTATTTTGACAGATATGGAACGCAGATTGAACTGATCCTATGTAACAATGACGACATGGCATTAGGAGTGCTGGATGCTGTTGCTGAGATCGGATTGGATTTCAGCAATGTTGTTGGGGTCAACGGAAATCAAGAGTGTCTGGCAGCCATCAACGAACAGAAAATGCTGGGAACCGTCGTCATTGATGCCCCTGCCCATGCCGAGCTGATTTTTGACGTAACCTGCGCCTTGCTGGACGGCAGCGACCCGCAGCAGCTGATAAGCAATATGACTGATGACCGTATTGTCAGGGCGCCGATGTACACTGTCACGAAAACAGGAACGCAATAAGATGATCGACAAAAAATCAGAAGATTTTTATAGAATCTCAGAAGAATTTTATATGGCATTATGAAGGTATCAGCTGCATACTATACATAATAACTGAAAAGGACGGATTAACCGTTCTTTTCTTACAAATAAGGAGGAAACACATGTTTAAAAAAGTTATTAGTGTATTTGTAGCAGTATCTATGTTACTATCAGTTATGCTGATGTCCGGCTGTGCTTCGGGCGACACCTACAAAGTCGGGGTGTCTATTATCAGTTCAACGACAACTTTATGACTTTGTACCGTAATGAGATTGAAGCTTATTTCAAGACTCTGGAAACCGATACGGTGAAATACGAGGTTACCATCATGGACGCTGCCAACGACATGGCAACCCAGGCCAGCCAAGTCGATAACTTCATTGCCCAGGGCGTGGACGTTATGATTATTAACCTGGTACAGTCCTCTTCTGCTGCGACGATCACCGAAAAAGCGGAAGCAGCCAATATCCCTGTTGTTTACATCAACCGTGAACCGTCTGCCGAAGACATGGAAGCATCTGAGAATATCACCTACGTCGGTGTCGATGCTCTTGACGAATGCGTAGAAATGGTTGAAGCCGGAACGATGACCGGAACCGTGCTTAACGATCATATCGGCCAGTCACACGGAGCAGTTGATGCCGCCATTGACTTCATCAACGGCAACGCTGTCGAAAAGTATATCTGGGTTGACTATCAAAAAGTTAACTAATATTTCAAAACGATAACAACAAAATAATAGTCTGATTTTACCGTGCGGCGGCCATCATTATAGGCCTTCGCACGGTAAAAAGTAAGGTGAGGAAAATGCCTGATTATTTAATTGAAATGAACGGCATCAGTAAATCATTCCCCGGAGTCAAGGCCTTAGACGGGGTTAATTTAAAATTGCGGCCCGGAGCAGTTCACGCGCTGATGGGCGAAAACGGCGCCGGAAAATCGACCCTGATGAAATGCTTGTTTGGTATATATTCGATGGACGAAGGTGAAATCCTTTTAAATGGCCAGCATACTCGGATACTGAATCCTTTTGACGCACTGAAGAAGGGGATTGCCATGGTTCATCAGGAACTGCAGCCCATACCGGAGCGTTCCATTGCCGAAAACATGTTTTGTGGCCGCTATCCTTATAAAAACTTCGGCATCAAAGTGGTTGACCATGCCCGAATGTACCAAGAGACGGCAGCAGCTCTGGAACGGATCGGCCTTAATTTTGATCCGCGCCGTAAGCTGGGCGAGCTTTCGGTTTCGCAGATGCAGCTGATCGAAATCGGCAAGGCGATTTCGGTAGGCGCCAAGGTTATTATTATGGATGAACCGACATCGTCGCTGACCCAGGCCGAAGTCGAGACGCTGTTTTCCATTATTAACATCCTGCGCAACGAAGGCTGTGCCATTGTCTATATATCGCATAAGATGGATGAAATCCTGCGGATATCCGACGAAGTAACGATTATGCGGGACGGCAAATATATCGGGACCTGGCCGGCGGCGGAACTGACGACCGACAAAATCATTACCCACATGGTCGGCCGCCAGATGACCAATCTCTACCCCGAAAGAGACAATAAACCGGGCGAAGTGGTGCTGACAGTGGCGGATTATACCTCTATTCATCCCAAATCATTCCGGAACGCCGGATTTACGCTGCGAAAAGGTGAGATCCTGGGGATCTGCGGTCTGGTCGGAGCCCAGCGGACGGAACTGATGGAGGGCATCTTCGGCTTACGGGCCTCCGTGTCCGGAACGGTCAATTATCAGGGTAAGAAAATCAAGATCCGTCGTCCGAAGGATGCTATTGATAACGGGATTGCTTTGTTGACAGAAGAACGAAGGGCAACGGGAATCTTTGGAGTGCTATCGATTTCCGATAATGTCGCAATTGCGTCCCTGAGCAAGTACCTGAAATATCTGATTATGCTTGACGGTAAAAAAATCAACGCATTAGTCCATGATAATATCAAAAAACTGAATATTAAAACCCCAAGTGAGAAAACCCAGATCCAGTCACTGTCCGGCGGCAACCAGCAGAAAGTCATCATCAGCCGCTGGCTGGCCAACGACCCGGACATCCTCATCATGGATGAGCCGACCCGCGGGATTGACGTCGGGGCCAAATATGAAATCTATACGATCATCGCCGATCTGGCCAAGCGTGGAAAAAGCATTATTATGATCAGCTCCGAGATGCAGGAAATTATCGGGATGGCTGACCGCGTCATGGTTATGTGTGACGGCATAATCACTGGATTTGTGGAAAATGATGATATGACGCAGGAAAAAATCATGGAATTGGCGACACGCTTTGAAAACTGAAAGTAGGTAAGCTATATGAACTCAAAAAAACTCAAAACAATATTCTTAAATAACGCTATTGTCATTATGCTGATATTGGTTTCCATCGTGGTCGGTATCATACGGCCGGGATTTTTTTCCGATGCCAATGCCAGAAATTTAATTGTCAATACCGCCGTCCGCTTTATTATCGCCCTAGGGGTTTCAGGCTGTCTGATTACCAAGGGTACCGACCTGTCAGCCGGCCGTGCGGTGGGATTGGCGGCCTGTCTGGGAGCAACTTTCTTACAACGTGCCGATTATACCGGCAGGGTATATGCCGACATGCCGGAATTTAGCCTGATCCTGGTGCTATTGGGGGTCATCTTGATTACCACCTGTTTCGGCATGTTTAACGGACTTATCATTTCCTATCTCAAAGTTCCTCCCTTTATTACTACTCTGGGAACCCAGACCATCATATACGGAATCTGCCTGGTCTTTACCGGAGCACAGCCGATCGGCGGATTACGGAAAGACTATACCACCCTTTCGACAGGAGCAGTGGGCGGAATCCAGTGGATTCCCTATCTAGGCGTTATTGCCCTTGTCTTAGGGATCATTATGTTTTTTGTTTACGGACACACCCGCCACGGCAAAAATATGTATGCCATCGGTGGCAATGAAAACGCCGCCGAAGTAAGCGGTGTCAATACCACCAAGACCAAAATCCTCATCTATGCGACAGCCGGAGCTTTATATGGGTTTGCCGGCTTCCTGCTGGGAGCCAAGGCCGGCGGGGCTTCCGTGAATATCGGTTTTGGTTACGAACTGGAGGCCATTGCCGGCTGTACCATCGGCGGTGTTTCCACAAACGGCGGCGTCGGCCGGATCTCCGGCATCCTGGTCGGCGTTCTGGTCTTTGAACTGTTAAAGATCGCCATGCAGTTTGTCGGCGTTGAGCCGTCCTACACCTATATCGTCCAAGGTATCGTGATTATCGTCGCCGTTGCCCTGGATATCCGCAAATATGTCGCTAAGAAGTAAGGATAAGCAAGTGGAAGTAATAGAAAGAATTCGTATGTGTAAGTAAGAATTAGTATGTATCAGTAAGAATTCTCAGCTAAACTCCTGAAAGGATGATACATGGAAAACGACAAGCAGAATGACCTGCAACAGGAAGACCAGACTATACCTCTTGCGGAAGCCGGTAAGGATGAGCAAGATATGATCACTGCTGAAACAAGCACTGAAGGCTCAGACATGGCTCTTGAGGTAACAAGCACTGACGGTCATAGCAATATGGCGTCTGATACAGGGCCGCCCAAAGGGTTAAAAGAAAATTTATATGATAAAATACCTTTGACCGTCAAACAATTGGATATTATTATCATCCTGCTGATTCTTGCATTTATATTTTTCTTCGTTGTTGGAGCCCTGAAAGGAAGAGGGATTTTGTAAGGCTTTTCCATCAGCAGAGAGCCGCTTATCATTCCGGATAAGCGGTTCTTATGATATTTCCCGACTTTAGGGAGGACGCCCTCATTATTAATAGATCACTTTATCTGACAACTACCGATAAATAATAGTTGTCAGCATCTGAACTAATAGACTGTCTTGAAATTTCAGACTAAACGCATCATAAATCTGCCCATCAAAAAATATCTTTTGGTTTGTTTCTTCATGCACGGATATGTAATCAAATATCTTCCCGTTTCTCATCCGTCTGTCTCAGGTATTCTCTGTTTTAGTTCCACACTGCTGACACGTTCGAAAAGCATAAAATTGCTTGTAGCATATCTCCGCATCATGAGCAGAACGGGCGGTACCATCACTGATACCGCCCGTTCTGCCTAATCATCATTCAAAGAACACTACAAACCCCGACGCTTCCCCTATCAGAATGGGGTTCGTATAATCATGATATAGTGCGGAAGATGGGACTTGAACCCACACGATGTAACCACCACAAGATCCTTAGTCTTGCTCGTCTGCCAGTTCCGACACTTCCGCATATTCGCCACGAATAGGATAATACCATTTTAAGACGTAAAAGTCAATAGAATTTGATCACTTTTCAACCCTTTTCAACCACTTTTGACCTTTTCAGACCTTTTCACAAAGCTTCTACATAAAGCTAATAATTTCCTGCTCTGGAGCCTGGGTTTTTTCTACTGACAGCGCATGGAGGACAGGTCCTACACCTTTATAGTCGGGCCAATATTCTTTTGTAACAGCGGCGGTCACCTTAACCCAGTCCCGTTCGGCAAGTGTGGCTGAACGATCGTATTTACAGACAAAACCTAAAAAAGCCATGTCATCCGCACAGCAAGTCATCGCCATCCGGCCCGGTACGAAATAACCCTGCGGAAATCCTTCCGGCTTGAGCACCAGTGCCTTAAATACCACCCTCTTGCTTAGATACCGCTCAATATGTTCCAGCGAGTCCAGATACCAGATGCCATATCCCTGATTATCCAGAACAAGGATATCCTGTTCGAGATCATAAGGCAGATCTTCTTCAAACATCGCATCCATCTCACCGTTTTCATCCTCAAAAACAATCTCGGCAGACTGGTTGATCGCCTTGACGTTCCGTTTGTATATATTGAGGTCAGCGATTCCCCCGGCACGGTTAAAAACTATTAGGTCTGACTTCCGTAGCATCTCTGCCAACAAGGACTTCATATTCGTAAAATAAAGAGGAAATGTAGAAGCATCTATCAGCGTAATCTGCTGTTCCACCCGCCAATGCCACGGAAACATCAGCTTCTTATAATTCCACATGCCGTTGTATTCAATAACAATCCGCTCCGGCTTATGTTTCTTTTCTAATTCCAGCAGATGCACAGAATCAAGCTGGTTTTCCTCGGTAATGAGTTCCACTTCGGTACGAGACTGCTTTAAAAGACCTACGTCATATTCCGTCTCGCCCTCTTCACAAAGTAATAAAAGAGATTTCCCCTTAGTACGGAAATAAGGCTGCGTCAGCGTATATTGAATGAACTCTGTCTTGCCGCTGTCCAAAAAACCGTTGATTACATATACCGGTATCATTTCAGTCTTTTCCTTCCTTTTTCCACAATGCCTCCAGCTTCTCCGATTGAAGCCTTGTTCCGATGACGCAGATTTTGCCGGTTACATCTACATTGCCGGCTCGGATCACTCCTTCTCCTGGAACATAGTCAAAAGCAAGCCATATCCCGTCATCGGAAGCAACTGTGCCTTTGGCACGCAGAACCGTTCCATATGCGGTTTCATCCTCCAGCTGCTTCAATATTTCTTCCAGTTCTTCTTTCTCATAATGAACCGGAGTCTCCAAGCCAAAACCGTCAAATACCTCTTCGGCATGATGATGTTCGTGATCGTGGCCATGTTCGTGATCGTGGCCATGTTCGTGATCGTGGCTGTGAGCATGGGCATGATCACAATTATGGTCATGCTCGTGCCTGCATCCATGGCCGCTACAAGTACATTGCCCATCATGGACATGATCATTCTGCAATTCTTTCATCATAACCTGCATTTCATATTCCAGGTCTTTCGCATTTTCCATAGTATCCAGAATAGCCTGCCCGTCCAACTGATCCCAAGGCGTGGTGATGATAGCCGCCTTGGGATTGTATTCCCGTAACAGAGCCACACACTGGGTCAGTTTCTCTTCACTGATCTTGTCCGTTCTGCTAAGCACGATAGTTCCCGCATGCATGATCTGATCCGTAAAGAATTCACCGAAATTCTTAACATACAGACGGCATTTTGTCGCATCCACTACTGACACGGCACTGTTTAACACTGCCCTCTTGGCAGCCGCTTCCTCGTGGTTCAACGTCTGTTGATCAATAATATTCTGCACCGCTTTCCTGACATCCGAAAGCTTCCCGACACCCGACGGCTCAATCAATATCCGATCGGGTGTATAGACTGCCATCACTTCTTTTAAAGAAGCGCCAAAATCGCCTACCAAGGAACAACAGATACAGCCCGAATTCATTTCTTTGATTTCTATCCCTGAATCCTTTAAGAATCCGCTGTCAATGCCAATCTCCCCGAATTCGTTTTCAATCAGGACTGTCTTGGTATTGCTCAATGCTTCATTCAGCAGTTTTTTAATCAGAGTGGTCTTCCCAGCTCCCAAAAATCCGGAAACAATATCTATTTTAATCATAGCAACCTCATTCGCAATGCTTTAATTATAGTTTGATTTTTCTCTCCTCATTATAATCAGTTTATGAATCAAAGTCAAATTAGCGCGATGATTTGGGTTTGCTTAAATGCGATGATTTGGGTTTGCTTGAATTTGAATTATATTTATTTCAAAAGAATGTGTTCGGTGACGAAATATTCACAGGATTCATATGCACTGGCTGCCTTATCCAATCCCTCAGCCATCTTAAAAAGCAGGTCGGCCTGCTGGTTGATATTCTTTGCTGCCCCTAGCAATTTGTTGGCGCTTGGCAGCCAGGAGATTTCATATTCAACCGCATAGATAAGCTCCTTCGCTGTCTGTCCTATCTCCTCCGCTATTCTTTCTACTTCTAATGCTGTCTGCCCCAGCTTGCCCGCCGATCCGGCCAGGTGTTTCGGGTTTACTGCATAGATGATGCCTTTTCCTGATTCAACCAGCCAGAGTGCTTCCATGAAGCGAAAGCCATCTTGGGAAAATAGTGACATAACCACAGACGGTAGGCCTGATTTCAGAAAATCAACCCAGTCTGACACAGTTAGTTCCTCGTCGTTCATCCCGGTTTTTCTTTCCCCTCCCAGCTCCATAAGCTGCATTACGACAGCCGCACACCCTGCCCGATCTTCCGGCGCAAGCGACATGATTTCATCTGACAATCTTTGTGCAAACAATCCCCATTCCTTCTGCCCTCCGGTGACATAATTACTCTGCCCTTGAAAAACAAGCTCTCCTTGCCGGTTCACAGTCGCAAACATATTTTTGATATCATGATAACCGGCAATATCATGCTTTTTCACCGGCGTGTGCAGATAACGGATATGATCTTCCGGAACAAGGGAATGGCCCAAAACATTTATGAAATCATTTTCTCCGTAGATTCCGTACAGTTTATTCCGTCTTTCCTCATATTCGCTGTTATCGTATCTTTTCTTCCATTTCAGTACTGCTGCCTCTGAAAATCCCTGTCCGTCTACCGAATAGCACCTGTCAATCAGTTCGTTGTAGGTAGTTTCCATTGTCACGTACTGGGCTTTGTTGCCGCCTTTGGAATGCCCGGTTACAATAATCCGGTGGCTTTCCGTAAAACCGCCCCGGTCCACAACCTGTTCAAAATAGGATAATGCACGCTGCTGCTGGATGGTTGATGCTTCCGTCATCCCCAGGCCGTTATCCATCCATTCACCGTCCCCCGTCCCGCGGAAGACGACGTAAACCGTATCGGTACCGGTTTCCTGAAAGATACAGGCCTGGGTTCCGCTGTCAAAGCCCATATTCGCGCTTTGGGCACTGATCTGAAGTTCTCCTAAGGAGGAGTTTCCTTCCACAGCTTTACTCAGGATCTCATATTCTCCATGAAAATCCCCGCCCGGCCCGTAATCCGGAAGACCGGACAGGTCTTTTAAGATATCCTGCAATTCCTGGCCATCCTTAGCATCATGATAGTTCAGATACATAAAAGTATCCAGCAGCAGGCTGATTTCTGATTCCGACAGCCGGTTTTCTGCATTCATAAATAACCCAGCCCCTAAGCTTACGAAAGAACCGTGACAGCAAGCGTGCTGCCCTCTTCCATATTGGCTGCTTCTGCTGTCCGGTAATGTCCGGCCATCTCTTGGAGGTCACTCACATGCTCCTGGATCATCCGGTGCAGCTTGTCCATGTCACTCTGCAAAGCTCCGAACCGGCTGCTGTATATCCGGGCTGCTTCGCCTTGCCATACTCCTTTCAGTCCGTTCACCGTTCTAACCATTTCATCCGTTAGGCTTTTAATCTTATTGCCGGCTGCGCTGAATTCCGATGATGTTTCCAATAGTTTTTCAGGGGTTACTTTTAATGTGCCTTCCATAATGCTTCTCTCCCTCCCTAATGTGCCTTACTTGCTGCAATCTCCATGTTTTTCTGCTCTGCCTGCTCATACTTTGCAGCAATCTGCTGCAGCGCCTGAACATACCTTCCGATTAACTGAGAAAATTCTTCCATGTGCCCCTTATCCCGCAAAAACGAACCCCTAAAACTATCCTTTGCCCGGCCTTCCCACATTGTTCCTAAATGCTGCTCCTTGGCCTCCAACAGTAATATCTGGTTTTTTAACTGGCTGTTAAGCTGATGGATCCGCTCAGCCTCTTGCCTTAACTGTCCGGCTGTTACCTGAATTATACCCATGAACCCTCCTTTACCAAACCCTTTCTGAACCCTAACCTGAACCTTTACTGAACCGTTTGAACCTTGACTGAACCTTGACTGAACCTTGACCCAAATACGTCCCAAAACATTTACTGAATATTCCATAGAATCTAATAAAACTAATATGATTTTTTCTCACGCACCGTTATAATCGCTTTCTGCTCTGCCTCATAGATTTTCTGTACCTGATTCCCGATCTCCATGGCGGCAGCATTAACCGCAACCGCCTCCTGATAAATCTGATCATATAAAAGCCTGAGTTTTTTGCAGAAAGCTTCAGACGCTTCCCCTTCCCAGTTCTTCCCAACATCTGCCAGTACTAAAAAGACATCTTCTGTTGCAGCATCTTTAAGCATATCTGATAATACTTCCAACGTTTTTACCGCTTTCAGAGCCTGCTGAAAATTGATTTTCAAAATCTTCCCCGTCATTGGTCTCCATTTTTAAGCCCATAGAACAGGCCTTTATAATATTACGCCTCATAGAATAACAAGCCTTACAGAATAACAAGCCTTACAGAATAACAAGCCTTATAGAATAACAAGCCTTATAGAATAACAAGCCTTATAGAATATTAAGTCGTACAGAATATTAAGACTTTCAGAATATTAAGATTATCAGAGTATTAAACTATAGAACCGCTATCAGTTCCATTACTTTTCTTTCACAGCTTTCGTAGACTGAAGAAATCTGCTCCAGCTTTCCTATCAGATTTTCCGTGCTTTTTTTCAGGCTCTCCACTTGTTCCCATGTCCTGTCTAGGTTGCGGAAAAAGATTATTTTGGCTTCCCCTGTCCAAAATCCCTGCGAATAGGATAAAGCCGCCTCCCCCATCTCCATAGACCGGTACAAATCCGATAGATATTGACGCAAAGATACTATATTTTGTTCCAATATCAAGGTATTAACACTAAGAACCCATTCTGTCATTTTGCTTTCGCGCCTTTCCATGTCAAACATAATTACTGTCTTACCTAATAGTAAAACTTGATTGCTGACTTACCTTTAATAAAACTTGATACCGCCTATCTGTATAAGTGATTTAACTACTATATTATAATATGGGATTTTATCAAAACATTAGATTTTAGTATCTTTCTCTGGCAATTAAACTATATTAATAACAGCCTCGTGCCTTCCGCGATTCCTTGTTCTGCTAACGAACCATCCCTATTCAGGATAATCCCCTTTCCAATGTCACAAAGCCAAAACTCCTCTTCACCATGCAGCTCAGCCGCTTCAGCTTCGGCGATCTGACTATTTATTTCTGACACGATCCGCTTGACCGGCTTATCGTCATCCAGCAAAAAATCGTAAGTACGGTTGATCACCGGCACAAATACGTCAATTAGTATCACATGACACCTCCATTTAACAAAGATACATAAACAACTACAATACTAACAAACTAAGAAATTGAACTTCATATCTCCCTTGTGATAAGAGGAAGGATTATCCTCTTCGTGCCGCTATATTCTGTCGGCGGAGCCAGGGCAAGTCCTGGCTTTAGAACCTTATTCTGCTCAATATAAGACAAATCGTCAAAAGACAAAATCCGCTGCATGGCTATGTTCCCGCCTAGATGCAGCCCGTTTCCATAACCGGTAAATATCCTGAAACCTGAATAGATAGCCGATTCACTTCCCGTTTCCGGGTTCCATGCTGCAAACCAATAAAGCTCATTCCCGCCACCCTTTTTCCACATATCTTCCACCAGTTCGCCCATTGCCGCTAAACTGTCTTGTGGATGATAAACGCGGGCCAGAAAATCATTCAGGTCATCTATCAATACAAAGATACATCCCGGCTTACGATATTCCTGCCGCATATGGCTTGATAATTCTTTCAGCCAGCTGAATAATTGTGTTTCACTGTTGATACAGAGGGTACTGTCGGGCATCGGGGAGGCTGTTTTATAAGACAAGTCAATATAAACTGTCTGATCTGCTTGCCCCATCCGGCATATGATATTCAGCAAATTAGTTTTTCCGCTTTTTTTCCTTCCGATAATGATGAAACAGTTTATATCGTGTAACGGGATATCATATATATTTCCGCTTTCCTGTTCATAGCCGACCGGTATGCTTAGTTCACCCTCAGTCACTGTCTCCCTTTGACACTCATACCCAGTCCTGCCGCACCCGTCCGACATTTTTCTTTCGGACTCCGTATGTTCCGATACCGACTTCATGAAAAAGTCCAGATCAGGTGTTTCCGGAATCTCCGGAACCGGCTCCGCTATGGCAGCGAGCGATTTGAGCCTTATTTCCATAGCTTCTTGTGCTATTTTTTCTGAACGGATAAAGTCATTTTCCTCCCCATGTACCAACGCTGTCTGGAACTCCAGCACCCCTTTCTCCCCCTTGACGATCCCCCTCCCTTTTATGCCTTCTTCTGGATAAACAGCCGGGCGGCTGACTCGCAGGATCTCACCATATTGATAATAATCCCCCATGGTAAGGCAAAGCCTGCAGGCGAAATTATTGGCCAGCTTATCCGGCATTTCATTCATACTGATTCCGGAAACTGTGCATATCAGATAAATCCCGATATTGCTGCCCTCCGCTGCCAGCTGCATGATAAGATCTTCATATTTATCTTGGGAATGTATCCTGAAACCGGCATAATTGTCAATCACCAGAACAGCGGCCGGCAGACTCTGCTCTTCCTTCCTGTTCCTTGCTTCCGCGGACAGCTGCTGTCCCGGCTGCCTCAGCTTATGTACAAAGCTGCCGCCGGCAAACTGATCCTTGCGCTTTCGCAATTCGTACCGTAAGCGATAAAATATCCGCTCCCATTTATCCGGCTCTTCCCCTGCCGTCCCGGCCGTATGCGGCATGTCGCGAAACGAAATAAGCATCCGTGAACTGCAGTCAATCAGATAAAATACAGCTTCCTTTGCAGTACAGCTCTTCATAAGTGAATAAACAACGGTCTGCAGTAAAGTGCTTTTGCCTGTTGCCGGCCCTCCGCAAAGCAAAATATTACCTTGCCGGCATAAATCCATAGATAAGGTGTACTGCCTTTGTCTGGCCGGGTCGTCACACCGGCCGACGGTGGCAGAAAACCGTTCTCTTGGCGGCGTGACCTCATTCAGGCTCAATTTCACGGGAAGCGGCGGCAGCCACATTTTATTTCCGTTTATGTAACCTGCTTCCTTGCCAAGCTTCTTTAGATGACAAATTATTTTTTGCGCCTGTGTTACAGTGCTTTCTCCTGTCGACCCTGGCTGAAATGCCGGCTTTCCCGTCCTTGTAATGATTCTCCCTGCCGTCTTGCCAGCTTCGCTCTCCTCCGTATATCCCGCCCCGCCGTAAGCAGCCTGAAACAGCTCAAACACTTCATCATTGCCTACCTGCAGAAAACACCTCCCCACCCCGGTCAGTTCCGCGGCATCCGGCCTATGCAGTATATCCATGCTGTCCTGCCGGTCCTGCACCCGTAAGCATAATCTGAATCTGGCATTGCTCCAGATATGTTCATCCACTATACCAGCTGGTTTTTGTGTCGCCAGAATCAGATGGATTCCCAGGCTTCTCCCAATCTGGGCGGCACTGACCAGTTCCTGCATAAACTCCGGTTCTTCCCGCTTTAATTCAGCAAATTCATCCACGACCACAAATAAATGCGGGATACACTCTCCTATTTTGCCGTTCTTATAAGCAAAAGTATATTGATTGATGTGATTGATGCCGTACCGCTGAAACTGACGCTGACGTCTTTCATTTTCGCTTTTTAAAGAACTGAGCGCTCTCCGAACCTGGTTGCCTGCCAGATTAGAAACCGCGCCCACCGTATGAGGCAGTTCCGCCAGCAGGTTCCCCATGCCGCCACCCTTAAAATCAATAATAAAAAATGCTACATCTTCAGGGGCAAAATGAACAGCCAGCGATAATAAGTAGGTTTGCAGTACTTCACTTTTCCCGGAACCGGTCGTTCCGGCTATCAAACCGTGCGGGCCATGGTTTTTTTCGTGTATATCCAAGTATAACAGCCGATTTCCCGCTTTCCGTCCGATCGGCACCCTGATGCTTTCATAAATACGGCTTTTACGCCATTGGCCAGCTATATCCATATCTTCCGGCCTCGACCCGGAAAAAAGCGACAGGAAGGGAACGGCTGACTTTATTTCCCCTTCCATGGCATTTTCCTTTACCCGGATCCCGGAGAGTCCGCGGGCAAGCTCTTGAGCCATGGCTAATGATAGCTGGTCTAATATCACCCTGTTGGCCCTACCATTCTGTATGATTCCAGTAAAATGCCGGTCATTCTGGATAAAATAATTACATTCATTGGGCATGTCTTCCACGGCTTCTTCCAGAAACACCGTCGTCAGCCGCAGTCCCTCCCTTTTAGCAAAAACATACCTGCTAAACCCCTCTCCTTCCAATAAATCCTGATTTTCCAGAAAAATAATATAATGCTTCTTCATCGGTGCACGGCAGATTTCACCCAAGGCATAAAAAACCTCTCCTGCCTCAGCCCGGTTACCGGCCAGATATCGTATTTCCCGGTCTTCTGACCAAATATGCGGCAGCCATTTGACGATGTCGGCAAGCTTGTCCACGCTTCCGTTTTCTTCATCATAGATCAGCGCCAGTTTTACGTCGGTATAACAGTTATTGACAGCAATCTGGATGAGGATGGACATTGCCGTCTGGACAGCCCCCGCCTTGTTTTGCCCGCCAGCCAATCCGACCAGTCCGATCTGGCTCAGATCAATACAGATCGGAACTTCTTTCAGTTTCTCATACTTTCTCCTTATCCGTTCCGGCTCTTCCTTAAGCTCGTCGCGAATCATGGCAACGGGCTGCCTTGTTACACTTATTTTAACCGGAAAAAGACAGTCCCCGAGTCCGACACGCTGATATAAGAAATCCGCCTGCACCGGATTGCGGCTCCAAAGCTTATTTTTAATCTCCTCCCATGCAAGCGGCCGGGAACAAACCGGATATTTTTCCAGAAGCCTCTTGGCTTCATGCCGGTGAGCCTTCTCTAGGTAAGCCTCAACTTGCTCCAGGTAATTCCTGTATACAATCCTCCTTCTTTTTTCCTCCCATTTACGGCTTTTTCTCTGGTAAACCCAGTTCATGATCCCCCAGAAGACACCTAGAAAAGCCGAGCCCACAGTCATAAACAAGCCCATATATAGAAAACTTCCCGATAACCCGCCCGCTCTGCTTCCGGCCAGCACCGAAAGGATCATCGGAAGTGCAAAGGTGAATGCCGGTCCCATAGTCAGCAACAATGGCTGACGTTCCGGCTCATGCCGCGCTGCCGGGGCTTCGATGGCAATCTCTGACAAAGCAACGCTGTTCTCCGATATGACAGCGCCGTTCTCCGATATGACAGCGCTGCTCGCCGATATTGCTGTGCTGTTCTCCGGCAAGGCTGACACCCCGCTTCCAGGACCACGGTGAAAAAAAGCTGTCTCCTTCTTGACGGTCGTGCAGTTATTGACAGGATGACGGTTAAAAGGTTGCAGGAGCACTCCAGCTGCGGCACCTTCCAAACCACTATAATCCGGTATAGCCAGTACATCCCCTAAAAACACCAAGCGAAGCCCAAATAAATCAATACAGTCCCCGAAGCGGAGTGATTTTTGTTCCGTCAGCCTCTTACCGTTTATATAAACACCGTTTTTCCCTTTATCGGTTATGCTGTAACCCTTTCCGACAAAAGAGATAACCGCATGATTCGCAGAAATCAGCCGAAACATATTGTAACAAATCATACTGCCGTCACCGCTGCCGACCGTAACCGGCTGATGCTCAAGCAATTCATATTTTCGGCTGGACCAGGACAATTCTGGTGTTATCCGGGTAATAAGAGATAAGATATCACCATTGTCAGCCTTTATTTTAAGAAACTTATTTTGATGTAATAGATATCTTTCTTTTTTCCATCTAAGATACCAGTTATTATCAAGTACTTCTAAATCAAGCCGGAGGTCTTGTTCAAGATGAAACCGTTCTGCGGACAGCCGTATCGCATAATCAGAGTTATTGATTGCCGGAAGCACTTCCTGATGAAATGCGGCGGCACTATATAGATAAATTACATACTTATCATTCATTCTGCTGCTTTTCGTAGATGTAAATGTGAATTATCTGGAGACTTATCGTTGATTGACTGATACAAGGGAAATGGGGGATGTTTACAATATACCATACTTATTTTATGGCGTCAACATGTTTTTGTATATAATACACAATAAATCGCGTTGTCATCTTTATTTATTTGTATATTATTTCCGAATCCGGCATAAAGTCATGAAGGTTAAGATGTTAACGCATGGGGCTCTAGAGCCGGAGGTATCCTCCCAGCTACTCTTATCTTCACTTGAATTAGTATCTGAACACCGTCCAGCAACTGTGCATTTATATATATGACAACAACTCGTCAAATTGAAATAAACGTCAATTAGTCAAAAAAAACGTCAATTAGACAACGAGTCTTGCGTAAAACATCAATATATATTGAAATAATATAGGAGCCTGAAAATCAAAGAGAAAATTTAGGAGGTATACGATGAGAATGAAATTATCACCGCTCACACTTAAAATGCTTGCATTGTTCCTGACCACTGTATTGGGGCTGTCAGCCATGTCCATGCCGGTAAAAGCTATGAATCAAACGAACGTAACCAAAATCGACATCCCCGATATGAAAATCTGCTACTGTAATAAATATGAACCGGGCCGAACCTACAGTCCCCAAGAAACCGTGTGCCATGAGGGCCTCCTCTATGTTCAGAGATGGTGGACTTTGTCCGAACCCGACCCCTACAACGAAAACAGCGGCTGGGAGAAAATCGGGAACTGCCCATGTCCGTGCCACGAAAGCAACGAGCCGGAACCATTCGATCCCAATAAGGATTATTTTGGCGGGGAACTGGTAACTTATAACGGCTATGTCTACCGGGCACTGTGGTGGAACCGGGGAACAACCCCGGATAACAGTACCGCCTGGGAACTCGTTTATTATCCGATGTAAAGGAAGATATCCTAGCCCAATGCAACATCTAATATCATCATCAGCAGGAAGCCCAGCATAACCCCGATCGTTCCCACATTGGAATGTTCACCCAGATGGGCTTCCGGGATCAGTTCTTCCACCACCACATAGATCATGGCTCCTGCCGCAAAAGCCAGCATCCAAGGCATAAATGGCAAGATCTGCGCCGCGAGGAAGGTAATCCCTACACCGAACAGCAGCTCGACAATCCCCGACATGCCGCCAAACAGAAAGGCCTTGATCCGGCTCATTCCCTCACGGCGAAGCGGCAGGGAGATTGCCGCCCCCTCCGGCAGGTTCTGGATGCCGATTCCCAGCGCCAGCGCAAAAGCCGAGGCAAAATAAGACGGTTCCTCAGGATGCTGGGCTGCCATGGCAAAGGCCAGCCCGACCGCCATCCCTTCGGGAATATTATGCAAGGTAACCGCAAGGACTAACAGCGTCGTCCGGTGAAAGGCCGATCCCATGCCCTCCGTTCGGTTCTCCTCCGGATGCAGATGCGGCATTACCGTGTCTAACAATAACAGGAACAAGCCGCCCAATACAAAGCCGCCGGCTGCCGGTATCCAGCCGATCCCGCCTCTTTCTATCGTAGACTCGATCGCCGGAATTAACAGCGACCAGACCGATGCCGCAATCATAACGCCAGCCGCAAATCCCAGAAATGCTCTCTGAATATTTTTCCCCATATCCTTCTTAAAAATGAATACTACTGCGGCTCCCAGGACAGTCATCAAAAATGCAAAACCGGTTCCTAATGCTGCCCACAACACTGCCTGATTCATGTCAGTCTCCTCCCGTACTATGTATTAGTATTATGCACAAAAAAGACAGGGAGTGCAAGTTCTCCCTGTCTTATCTGTGATGTAAGGTGATGTAAAGCAATAATAAATTCCATTCTGTAAAAACATATGACTTAGAAATAAGACCCAAAAATATCTCCTGCTGAATAATTATTGGTATAGCTGCCAGAAGCATTGTAAGTGTTGGACTTATTGGCTTCGGTAGCGGCGGCATTATCAATCCAGAAAGCTTGGGACGAAACACTGTCGCCATAAGAACCGACCCTGTTAAACAATGTCTTGACATCATCCATATTGGCGCTCTTGAAGGCTTTTTCATCAATCGACAGCTGTCCGTCTGATCCTACCGTGATACCGATCTCGGACAGTTTGCTGCTCATGCCTGTGGTCATATCCTCCAAATTGTCGATTTTGCTGTTGATACTGCTGGCACTGCTGTTGGCGCCGCTTTTTACCACCTCGTTATAGCTGTTTATGAAATTATCCATTGCCTCATAAATCTTATCTTTGTTGTAGCCATAGGTGGTATTGTAAAAACCGTCCTCATCTTTCTCGGTAACATTCTCTTTCTGAAATACTGATTTGCTCCCTGTCTCCAGCAACACATCCATGGCCTTCTGAAGCTCTGTCGCTGACTGTTCGATCTCGGACAACGTCTTGCTCACATCTTTGGATGTGGAGATGGACGTCGAACTGCTAGTCGATGAGGAACTGCTGGAAGAGGTGACAATGGAACCGACTCTTTCCGCTTCCTTTTCCGCAGCAACCCCGGTCAGATTGGCCTGGGCGTAAATCTGCTGGGCATAAGAACCGGTACCGTTAAATACCGACTTGACCGTTGATGCATCCGCTTCTTTTAATTTCTTCTCGTCCACGGTCAGACGCCCGGCCTTACCGACGGTGATGCCGATCTCGGCCAGCTTATCCTTATTGAGATTGGTCAGATTATTCATATAGGACATCTTGCCTGACACACTCGTTGCCGAGCTGGTACTGCCCTGATTCATTAAGTTATTATAGTCATTAACAAAGGTCGTAACGGCATCCTGAATCGCCTTCATATCGTAGCCGTAAGTCGAAGTACTGACCCCGTTTTCATCTGTGGTGACAATATCCTTCTGTTCAAATAAGGAATCACTGCCCGTACCCGCCAGCTTACTCGCCGAACTCTTCAAGGCATCCGAGGCCGACTTGACCTTGTTCATCAGTTCGCTTGTTTCTTTGGCTCCATATACCGTAGAGGTAGAGGCTTTCTCGGCTTTTTCTTTGGCCTTATTGACATAATTCTCACTGGTGCTTCCGGTCGAATTCTTGTCGTAGTATACTCTCATAAGTTTCCCGTAGCTGCCGTTCTTGAGGCTGGCATAATCCGCCAAGAAACTGGACATGTCGCTGCTGCCGGAACTCGTTGACAAGCCGCTGAACAAGCTCGAATAATCTGTTTTCTGATTTCTGCTAAAGTTAATATCCATACACTTCACTCCTTTGAATTATGCGGCATCCTTGCCTTTTCATGTTACAATTTCCCACTCTTAGTAATATTATAACAAACCCGCCATTTAATTACAAGTATTAAACGTTTCATATTTTGCTATAATAATCGCTATCTGTTACTGTTCAAACCCTAGCCGAAGTGCATCAAACACTGCTTCACAGTAACTCGCGATCTTACTTTATATATCGGCAAAGGTGTTTTGTTTCTTGATAGTTTTATTGCCTGACCCTTTCGATTATCCCTTCTTTGCGGACCATGCGGCTGTAATACCCTGATAACACGAACTGCAGCAGCACAATGACAGCGACGAAAACGGTCTCTTCTAAAATCGGAAAATGATAGTTGCGGATTTCCAGTACATAATTATCCCTCGCCCAGGCAAAAGCGGCATAGCCTAAGCCGTTACCCGCCGTCAGCGCAAGGCATAATGTGCCGATTGTAAAAGCGAGCCCTTCGATCTGCAGCATCTGGCTCATCTGCTGGTTGGTCAGGCCGACGGCCTGCAGGACACCCAGTTCCTTTTTCCTGGTCATGATGCTGGTAATGATCGTATTGGCCATGTTCATAAAACCGATAAAGCCTAGAGCCATCAGCAGGCCGTATATCGGATAAAGTATTAGTCTTATCTGCATTTCGGATAATTCATACTGCTCTCTGTAATCCATCATGACATACGCTTTATCTTGCGCGGTCAGTTCACTCAGGCCAGCCGCGGCCACAGCGGCCATTCCCGACTCACAGGTAATAAATATCATAAAATTGGTGTTTCCTTCGAGTCCAAGCTGCTCAAAACCGGAAAGCGGCATGACGAAGTCGCTTCTTAAGCTATCAGAAAATGCTGACAGCTCCCGCTGTACCGGAATTTCCTTCTGACCGTTCAGTAACACTATGGAAATCGGCTCACCGATTTCATATCCAAATTCCTGCAGCCGGTTTTCTGTAGCCCAGGTAAAAATCATTCCGCCTTGTTCGGCCAGTTTATCATAATCTGCTTCTCCGTCGATGACATCCTTCTGTTCTTTTTCCCATTCTTCCGGACTGAGAGCCACTATGACATTATAATAATCCGTGCCTGTTTTTTCGCTCAGGGTGACATTTCGGAAAGCAGTTCCTTTTCTGACTTCAACCGCTTTGACCCCAGGAACGGCTTTTACCGCTTTCACAAAGTCATCGTTCAATAGCCCGCGTTCCTGCATGTTAAATAAATTATTCTCCGGAAAAGTTTTATCCTGCAAGGCATAATCTAGAGATATCAGAAAATCCCCTTTTTCCATTACCCTACTGGTCATATCTTCGGCCGTGATGCTGGAACCCACATTGGCCGTCACGATGAACAGGATGCTGCTTAGACCCATCGTCAGGATGGTAGTTACCGTCCTCTTTTTATTCCTGACCAGATTGGCAAAGGCCAGCCGGGACAAGGATAGATCGCGGTAATCAACGGGCCTGTCGGTCTTGCTCCGGAATCTTTTGAGAGTCTGGACGGCACTGGCCGAGTGTCTTATCGCATCAATAGAGGAAATGCGTGTGACCAGCCTGATCGGTTTCCGTAAGGATAACCAGATCGTAAAGAAGATAACTGCTGCCGAAAACAGAATAATAAACGGGTTCCACAGAGTAAACCGGATCAGCTCTCCCATGCTTCTCTTCTGCAGTTCGCGGAACAACAGATTAAAACCGATCTCGGAAAGCAGCCCGCCCAGAATAAGACCCAGCGGCACGGCGATCCCGCCGATCACAAGGCCTTCCAGCAATACCACGGCTTTCAGCTGGCTTTTCTCTGCTCCCATGGCTCTGATCTTGCCAAATTCCTGAATCCGGTCCACTATGCCGACGTGAAAAATATTGTATATGACTATGGCTGAGAAAAACATCACCAGGATAATCAAGGCTGCTATCCCCATAATAACCTCTGTATTGGGAGCTATTATAAACCACAGGTACTGAACATTCAAAGACAGATCATTCTCATCAATGTTCAGCTCTGCGGTCAGCCGCCTGATGGCAGTCTCTATCGTTTCGGTATTATAGTCCTGCTCGTCTCTAAGCTTAAAGTATACCGCCCGGAGCCGGTCTTCCGGCGAAATCACCGAATCGGCATATTGTTCCGCTAAGAGGCAGGGAAACCTTCCGGATAACTGATTGATATCCGGCTCTGCCGTAATGCCGCTCACCGTGAATCTCTCTTCCACATAGTCGCCTTTTTCAAGGATACGGAACTTCAGAGTAATTTCTTCACCGATCACGCCTTTATAACCCATTTGCTGCAAGAAATAATCGGATAGGGCAATTTCATCCGCCTGAACCGGCAGTTGGCCGGCTGTCAGGGGAAACCGATTTATCATTGCCGTAAAATCTTCGTCGACAGCATACAGAAACCCGGTCATATCGCCGATTTCCGTCTGGGCGAACATCTGGCTCCCCCCGACTTTTTCCAAAGCCGGATGGTTGCGAAGCTGTTCATATTTCTCGCTATCAATCCGGTTATAGGCCGCATGAAAGTCCCCCTGCGTCATGCGGATGTTTTCTCTCTGGTAACGGATGAGGCCATAACCACAGCAGCCGATCATCATAATCAAGGCTGACGTAAGCAGGATAGCGATTCCGATCAGGATGCTGGAACTTTTACGGTAACGGATCTGGGCTAAAGCAATCCGGGATATGTTAACCTTGTCGTTTTGTCTGTTCATGACCGGATCACCTTCCCATCCTCAATCATGATGACGCGTTCCGCCATCTGTGACAGTTCTTCATTGTGCGTGACAACAACCAAAGTCTGTCCGTATTTTTCAGCCGTCACTTTTAATAAGGAGGCCACCTCGTCCCCGGTTTTAGAATCTAGGTTTCCGGTTGGCTCGTCAGCTAGCAGGATATCGGGCTTGGAAGCCAAAGCCCGGGCAATGGCCACGCGCTGCTGCTGACCGCCTGAAAGCTGAGAAGCAAAACTGCCAAGCTTGCTTTCCAGTCCCAGCGTTTCAACGATGTCCCTGACAAAATCCCGGTCGGCTTTGCTTCGGTCGAGGCCGATGGGCAGTACGATATTTTCCCAGACATTCAGGGCCGCGACCAGATTATAGGCCTGAAACACGAAGCCGATCTTTCTGCGGCGGAAGATAGCCCTTTCTTCTTCTTTCATGGAAAACAATGATTTTCCCCCGATCATCACCTCTCCCGACGTCGGGTTATCCAGCCCGCCGATCATGTGGAGCAGGGTGCTTTTGCCCGACCCTGACTTGCCGACGATGGAAACAAACTCTCCCCGGCTGATGGCGATGTCGATATGATCCGCTGCTTTTACCAGGTTGTCCCCTGCTCCGTATAATTTACACAGATCTTTTGTCTCTAATATTATCTTCATGGTTTCTGCGTCTTTCTCATATTATATAGTAGTAGTGTTTATAGTCCCTCTCCAAGGACTTATATGCTATACTCTTACAGACGCTGTGGATTAGTAAATTTCTCCTAACGCTTTGACATTTTTGTAAAGGCTATAACCACAGTCGTTTGTTCAAATGGTAATTAGTTGGATAACGCATGACGTTTTATTTAGAACGAGGTTACATTGGACAAGCAACTCTGTGGGAAAAAACAGCGCCAATAATCTTAAAGGAGATATGCCCTATGATTTACGCAGGAATTGATGTCGCTAAGGATAAACATGATTGCCTCATGGTTGATTCCAATGGCACCGAGTTCTTCCCCACCTTTACCATCCCTAACAACCGGATCGGTTTTAATGGCTTACTGGAACGGCTTTCCTTTTGCTCTGAAGATTTATCAAATATTAAATAGTATATCTGTCCAATCACAGTTTATCACCCCTGTCTTTCATTCCCCTTTCATAATATAAAAAAAGACTTACAATATTGTAAGATTCCGATGAAATATCGTAAGTTACCGATGAAATATCGTAAGATTCCGAAGCATTGAAACATCAAATGCTCATGAATATCGAGGGGCTGAGCTGGGTATTTGGCCGCTGGAGCATAACTTAGCCCAAGTTCGTCATCGGTGAGTGGTTCCGGTAGTACGGGGGACTTGGCCGCTGGAACATAACTTAGCCCAGCGGTAGCTGCATGACAAAAACCGTACCGATTCCGCCCCTTCCAGCCTTGTTCATCAGGGTTCCGCCCTGACCTTCAACGATCTTTCGGGCAAGGTACAGACCCACGCCGCTTCCTTCCGTGGTCTTGATCGCAGCGGCTTTGCCCCGGTAGAAACGGGTATAAATGCGCCCGTACTCCTCCGGCGGTATCCCGATTCCCTCATCACTTATCTGAATCCGGTAGTACAGCTGGCCGGGTTCTGCTTCAATCCGGATCCGACTGTCGGCCGGACTGTATTTCACCGCATTATCCAAAATATTAACCAAAGCCTCCCTGATCCATTTGCGGTCATGGCTCAGCATAAAGGGTGCCAGTACAGTCTCTTCCACCGTGATCTTTTTCCCTTCTGCTTTCGTGCGGATGCTTGCGGAAGCCAGCTTTACGGTTTCCACAATATCAGCAAGCTCAGCGTGCAAAGTAATGATACCCGTTTCCATCCGGGAAATATTAATAAGGGCGTCCGTTAGATTTTCCAGATGGGCGATCTGACTTCCGATCAAATGGACAAATTCCTGACGCTCTGTTTCCGTCAGTGCTTCTTCCTGTAAAAGATAATGGCTGGTCTTCAAACCGGAAAGCGGGGTCTTCAGCTGATGAGAAATATCCGTGATCAAGGCTTTTGCCGCCTCTTTTTCTTCCGACAGTCTCTGACTATGGAGTTCCACATTCTTGCCTAGCTGTTCCAGACGGCTATAGATCTTGCCTGCGATGCCCTCCTGATAGAAAGGGGTCTGGAAATCAAACTTTCCGAGGGTAAACTGTTCGAGAATGTCCAATATATCCTGCAATAGCTCTTCCTTTTTCTTGATCCTCATTCTGATCCCCATTTCTGATCCTTATTTATTATCCTTATTCTGATCCTATTTCTGATCTTCATTTATTCTTAGGGAAACGCTGATTAAAGCGTTTCCTGCGCCGGATTTGCGGCACAAAGTGCCAAATTCCGCTGCAAATCCGTGCGCATCCTGCGGAGCGTCTAAGGAAATACTGATGCATCAGTGTTTCCTTAGGTATTCAGTCGGGTGGTTCCATAAATATCCGATACCACGGACATTCTTAATCAGTTCCGGCCGGGCCGGATTCGGCTCGATTTTTTCCCGAAGCCGCCGGATATTTACGGCGACAGTGTTTTCATCGACAAACTGGCTGTTATTATCCCACAATGCCTCCAAAAGCTGGGCTTTGGTCAGCACTTGGCCGGGATGTTCAAGAAACAGTGACAGCAGCCGTAGCTCATTTTTAGTCAGGGCGATGACATTTCCGCCAATGGTCAGTTTCATATCGCTGCTGTTAAAAGCAAGCAGACCGCTGCGAATCGTTGTCCGGCCACCTTTCCCCTCGGTATCTCCCGACACATGCCTTCGGGCAAAGGCCGCATTCACCTTAGAGAGCAGTACTGAAAGACTGAACGGTTTCGTCATGTAGTCATCGGCTCCCGCTTCATAACCCATCACAATATCCAGTTCCGTATCCAGCGCGGTCAGAAAAAGCAAGCGGACCGGGCTGGTTTCCCGAATTTTCCGGCAAAAATCTATCCCGCTTCCATCTTCTAACATAATGTCGCAGATCACGAAATCAACCGGGTTTTCTGCAAAAAGCTCCAGCCCCTTACGGACACTGCCGGCCGTCCATACCCGATAACCTTCCTTTTCCAGTTTAAAGCTGATACCCCGGCTCAGACTGTAATCATCTTCCAACAATAATATATTTCCTGCCATGTCCTACTCCTTATGGGGAATTTTCTGTCATATCTTTCTCGCTATAAAATATAATATCATAAAAACTCTTATTTATCATTAATGTCCCAGTAAGTTGTCCGATTACCCAATTTCGCTGTTATTATTCTCTTAAAATCATCGATGCCACATATAGAACGATAATATTCCGTCATCTTTCTAAAATTTTGTTACGACCGGACAGCAACTGCATAGGATATTATATCAGAATAAAATAAGGAGAGTACTTATGCCCGAATTCGAGCGCAATGAGCATTCTACACCAGATTATCACCACGGAAAAGAGGGCTGTCCCGTTGTCGGCTATCAGTCGGTATCCGTCAGTGTTCCCGTGGAAGTAAAGCCATTTGCACGTACCGGGAAGACCAGGACTGTCTGCTGCTGTGACCCCATCATCACCATGGATACGGTTACTTGTGCCGGCAAGAAAGACGGGACCTGTCATTTTACCATCAGCCAGATGCTTTGTATCGAGGTTCCGGTGA